>Ga0256406_1000010_pt1 | contig 326193 bp, 299 predicted proteins | sample RumenRJG_03DNA_FD_185986 | JGI IMG/M metagenome (GOLD analysis project Ga0256406, IMG submission 185986) | Bovine rumen microbial communities from Lethbridge, Alberta, Canada - RJG_03 | ecosystem: Host-associated > Mammals > Digestive system > Stomach > Rumen | place: Canada: Alberta... | reverse complement strand
GAGGACATCCTCCGATACATCAAGGGCAGCATGCCAGAAGAGGAAGACTGAAACGGGAAAAACTTCCAGAGACTGAAAAGAAGCTCGTTATCTGGTGCTTTAGTTGTAAAATCTCTGGAAGTTCACAGATAACGGTGATGTTTCCCGGCTTGACATAAGACTCAGATGAGTATAGTCTGAAGACAGAAAGTGAATGAAAAAGATCTTCCGGAAAGAAGGTGATACCCTTGGAGAACGAAGCGGAAAACGAAGCAAATTCGTCGGAAACTTTCCGAAAGATGCTGACTGCGCTTGAGAATGATCCGAATGTGCAGATCATGAAGCAGTACAGACAGCACAGAGGGAATAATACATTTCAGCACTGTGTGAATGTAGCGAGATGCAGTTTTTACCTTGCGCAGAAGCTGCACTGGCATATCGATGAGGTATCACTCGCAACAGGGGCAATGCTCCACGATTATTATCTCTACTGCGCCACAGATCCTGATGTGAAGAAGAGCAGACATGCCGTACAGCATCCGCTGACGGCGCTCGCCAATGCTGAGCAGATCTGGGATCTCAACGACAGAGAGAAGAACATCATCCGTTCGCATATGTTTCCTCTTCCTGTCAACAGAGTGCCGAAATGCCGTGAGGCATGGCTTGTCAGCCTGGCCGACAAGTACTGTGCTCTGCGCGAGGCGGTATCGACAGGCGGTGATATGGACATCCATCCCGGCGTAAAGACACCCTGGGTGACGAATTTCCTTAAGAGTGTCTTTGCCTGAGGAGAAGGAATAACGAAAACGAAAGCGGGAGACGCAGACCTTTTCAGATCTGCGGCTCCCGCCCGTTGTATACAGATGATTATTAACAGATTCCGGTCCCGGGATCAGGGGATCAGGAATTTAGCGTTGCTGTCCAGCTGTCGCTTAGCTCCTGCGCACAGGTATCCAGATCGGATACGCCGTATACGTATTTGTCGGCTTCATTCCGGAAGGCGTCGATCACGTCGGAGTTTTCAATGGACGGGACCATCGTCTCAAAGCGATCCAGGTTGTCAAACACGAAATTGCCGGCTTCGGCATCGTATCCGTTCAGCGCGCCGTTATCTTCGAGGATCTGACGTGCCGTCGCACTGACGGGGATTCCCTTCTCCGTTCCCTGAAGGAGAACCATATCCCTGTCATTGAGCAGGAAGTTCAGCAGCTCGGCGGATTCCTTCGGATGTTTGGTATGGCTGCTGATCGCGTACATGGTGGCGGGCTTTACATACCAGCCGTACAGAGGGTCGTGGTCGGAACTGCGGGGCTGACTGCCGAGGATTGGCGTCGCACCGTTTTCTTTGAGCTGTCCGCAGTAATTCTCCGCATCATTTGCCCAGATACCCACGCCCGCACAGGTTCCGTTGCTGAAATCCGTGTCGGAATTATCGCCGTTCAGGCCGATCACCTGTCCGTCAAAGAGACGCCTGTAAAACTCCAGCAGTTCTTTCGTGGCGTCGGTTCCGCCGGTGTATCTGCCGTCTGCATCAAAGAGAGTCTTTCCCGTCGTCTGCTCATAGTGGGCAACTTCCGCGAGAAAGAGGTGCTTGTCGCTGACACAGAGAGGATAGCGGCCGTCCTTATTCATGACTTTCGCCGCATTGAACAGATCATCCCATGTCTCAGGAACGTCCAGTCCGTACTTATCCAGAAGATCCTTATTGTAGTAGAAAACCACGGAATTATAGGCGATCGGGATGGCGTTCAGCACACCGTTCGATGTGCCGTAGCTCAGATCCTTATCGCTGTAGGCGCCCAGATCGATGTAATCGGAGAGCTTGTTCAGATCATAATAGCCGGTACCGTCGGCGGAGTACTGACGGATCCAGTTGAAATTGATCTGCATGACATCCGGTTCTTCACCGGAGAGCATGTATACGCGGTTGCGCCTCTCGTAGCCGTTCCACACGCTGTATGAGCAGTTGACGTCGATATTCGGATGCTTCTTTTCAAAAACATCGATGCCGGCAATGGTATACAGATGCCTGTCATCATTTCCCCACCAGCCAAAATCGATCATGGTGTTCTTTTTCGTGTCCATGACAACGGTCTCGTGGCTGGGTTTATAAACGATGAAATAATAGATAAAACTGAAAACGATCGTAAATAATAATATGACGATGATAAAACGGACTGTACTGCTGCTTTTTCCGGATTTCTTCATGGCGTCTCGCTTCCCCTGTCGTCGAAATTATCCTGCCCTTTGCCGTTTTTCTTGCCTTTGTAAAGGAGGGCGTCAGCCCTGCTGAAAACGCTGTCAAAGTTGCTGTCGTCGGCGTGCACAAAAGTTGTGCCGCTGCAGAAGGAGAGAGTATCGGCGGAAAAATCCCTGCCGAGGCCGTCGCTGAAACGATCCCGGAATACCTCTATGTAGTGACTGAGTTCTTTTCGGACGCTCTCTTCATCGGGAATATCCATGCAGCCGAAAATGCCGAACTCGTCGCCGCCGAGCCTTCCCAGTGTAAATTCCGAACCGAAGGTATTGGACAGGAGAACAGCGAAGCGCCGGAGAACATCGTCGCCTTCCAGATGGCCGTGATTATCATTGATCGATTTGAAATTATCCATATCGAAGATGGTGAAGCTCATCGTCCTGCCCGCCGGTCTCTGCTCAACAAAGCGTCCGGCTATACGATGGAATTCTTCTTTGTTGTACAGACCTGTCATGCGGTCGTGCTGCGCCTCTTCCTGCAGCGAATCCACGAGATTGTTGGCGGTTACATTCAACCGTCTTGTCACGAAAATACCGAAGAAGAGGATCACGGCAACGATGACCACGATGACGAGCATGGTGCTCTCCATGAAGCGGTTATTGTCCTGGATGATCAGACTCGCAGGCACTGTGCAGACGACACGCCAACCGTTGCTGCATTCATCGGTTGTGATCAGCGTTGTATTCGACATCACGCTGCCGTTCTTGAGATCGCCGAGAAGTGAAACGGTCGACTGCGGAAGGCTGGTGCCGATTTTTCCACTGTCATTGGAGTAGAGGATCAGATCATCGCTGTTGACAAGAGACACTTCCATGCCGTTCAGCTGTTCCGGTATCTGAAAGACATTCTGCAGTTCGCGGGAATAGAAGGAGATCAGTATGATGCTGTGATCGTTGTAACGCTCAAAGTAGTAGATATGTTCAATGTCGCCGTTCAGTCCGAAAACCCAGGCGACATTCTCGCCCTTCTGATCGAGAATGCTGCTGAAAGCATCGTACATTCCGCCGTCGGCGTACATATCCTTCGTGACCTTGGAGAGCGAGCCGATGAGATCGTCGTTGTTGTAAATGAGGGCGAAATCCGCATAGTTGTCGAGAATACCAAGGTCAGTGATCTTGTCGTTGATTTGATTGGATGTCTGGAGTTTGGTATATGCGTCGACTGTTTCATCCGAAGGATCGTAGCTGTAAAAGGTACTTTCGGAAAAAAGTAATGCGGAAGCCTTCTTAACTTTGGTCAGATAGGAGTCGATGTTCAGCTCCATCTGCCGGTTGCTCGCGCTGACAAGACTTGCCGCATTTTCACGCATGAGAATATTAGATCTTCCCGTGAGGAGCACGCTGATATACAGCGTGATCACGAAGATCAGGGTAGTGAACAGAAGTATGGTGCGAAGCTGTATTTTCTTAAATTCATTATCCATGAATACGTTTTTCCGGTCCGTTTTTCAGTCTGAAATCTTCATATTTATGACACCTATATCATGATATGAAGTTTACATACAGGATATTTTCAGACTATCACGGAAGCCGGTTAGTGTCAATTTTATCAGGATTTTTCAGCGTTTTTTGGCACTTTTCACTTAATTATTCTTCTGCTATGATAGAACCGTCTGGATGTATGATAACAGTGTCAAAAGTCATCATACTTATGACACCTATATCATAAAATTTATACAGAGTGATAAAGGGAACAGATGCCGGCTGTCAGATATCTGTGACCCGCAGTTTTACAGCATAAGGAGGCTTCAGATGAATATACGTAAAGTAGCGATCGTCGGATGCGGTTTTGTGGGTGCGTCATCGGCATTTGCGCTGATGCAGAGCGGCATGTTCAATGAGATGGTCCTGATCGATATGGATCGTCAGAAGGCCGAGGGCGAGGCGCTGGATATCAGCGACGGCGTGCCTTTCGTAAGCCCGACAAAAATATACGCGGGCGATTACGATGATGCTGCCGATGCCGGTATCATCGTCGTGACGGCGGGCGCTGCACAGAAGCCCGGCGAGACGAGACTTGATCTTGTTCACAAGAATGTGGGCATCTTCCGCTCCATCATTCCGGAGATCGCGAAGAGAAATTTCGAGGGCATTCTCCTCATCGTGTCCAATCCGGTGGATATTCTCACGTATACGGCGGTGAAGCTGAGCGGACTCCCGGAGAACCGCGTCATCGGTTCGGGAACGGTTCTTGATTCCGCGCGTCTGCGTTCACGCCTCGGCGAGCATCTGCATGTGGACAGCCGCAGCGTTCATGCCTTCATCATCGGTGAGCACGGCGACAGCGAGATCGCTGCCTTCCACAGCGCGAATGTGTCCGGTGTGCCGCTCTCTGACTTCTGTGAGATGCGCGGTCACTATCATCATGAAGAATCGCAGGAGAATATCGAAGAGCAGGTAAAGAACAGCGCCTATGAGATCATCTCCAAGAAACACGCCACCTATTATGGCATCGCCATGTCCGTGCGCCGGATCTGCGCGGCGATCGTCCATGACGAGAAGACCATCCTGCCGATCTCTGTCGTAATGCACGGAGACTACGGTATTGACGGCGTTTCACTCTCCATGCCCTCGATTGTCGGAGCTGACGGCTTCGAGCAGCATGTGCCGATCCCGCTCTCAGAGGAAGAGCAGGAACAGCTGCTCAATTCCGCTTCGACACTGAGAAAAATCATCAGAGACGAAGGCATCTGACAGTGGAAACAGTTCAGACAGCTTTGCCTGCCGGGCTCTCGCTCGACAGGGACGGAGATGTGCTCACGCTCACGGACGGGACAAAGTCGCTGAGCGGAGATTTCACGAGAATAAAAAAAAGACTCCGCGAGGCAAATCTCCGGCAGGAACTGCTGGTAAAGGCGGCCAGAATGAAGACGGTGCGTGATGGCAGGCGCACCGTCGTTCTGGATGCCACGGCGGGACTGGGGGAGGATTCCATGCTGCTCGCGGCTGCAGGACACAGCGTAGAGCTGTATGAAAAAGACCCGGTGATTGCAGCCCTCCTGGCGGATGCGCTCCTGAGGGCGGTGAAGGACCCGGATCTCATGGAGGCCGCCGGCCGCATGCACCTGCATACGGAAGACAGCGTGGAAGCCATGCGACACTGCGGAGAGCTCTGCAGAAGCAGGGTAGAGGCCGGTGATGACGCCGCCCCGGGTATAGACATCATCTACCTGGATCCGATGTTCCCCGGCAGGCACAAGAGCGGCCTCGTCGGAAAGAAATTCCAGCTGCTGCAGCAGCTCGAGAGGCCGTGCGATGACGAAGAAGAACTTCTGCAGGCGGCGATCGGTGCGCATCCCGCGAAGATCATCATCAAGCGGCCGCTGAAAGGCCCATATCTCGCGGGCAGAAAGCCGTCCTATTCGCTCACCGGGAAGACGGTGCGCTACGACTGCCTTGTCTTTCCTGAAAATATGTACACATGATTATATTTTTGATTTAAATCATGTAAAATCTGAAACGCACGGCATAAAATAGTGTGAAGCAGGTGGAAACAGCCGTTATCTCAATGCGCGGGAGCACAGCTCCGGGAGGGAAAAGCCATGGGATATAAATCAGACATTGAAATCGCACAGGAAACCACGCCGGTGAAGATCGCAGAGGTTGCAGAAAAACTGGGGATTCCTGAGGACAGTGTGGAGCTGTACGGAAAGTACAAGGCCAAGATCGACACGAATATCCTGAAAGAGATGAAGGACAGACCGGACGGGAAACTGATCCTTGTGACGGCGATCACGCCTACGCCGGCAGGCGAGGGCAAGACCACCACGTCCGTAGGCCTTGCAGATGCGATGAACCGGCTCGGATACAAAACCGTAGCGGCGCTCCGCGAGCCCTCACTCGGACCGGTATTCGGTATCAAGGGCGGTGCCGCAGGCGGCGGTTATGCGCAGGTCATTCCGATGGAGGATATCAATCTGCACTTTACCGGCGATATTCACGCTATCGGTGCAGCCAACAATCTGCTCGCGGCCATGCTTGACAACCATATTCAGCAGGGAAATGCACTCGGCATCGATCCGAAGAGCATTACCTGGAAGAGATGCGTAGACATGAACGACCGTCAGCTCCGTCACATTGTGGACGGACTCGGCGGAAGACTGCAGGGAGTTCCGCGTGAGGACGGATTTGACATCACTGTAGCCAGCGAGGTCATGGCTGTCCTGTGTCTGGCATCGGATATCGATGATCTGAAGGCGCGTCTGGCGAGGATCGTCGTCGGCTATACCTATGATAAAAAACCGGTGACGGCGGCAGATCTGAAGGCGCAGGGTGCGATGGCGGCGCTGCTGAAGGATGCGCTGAAGCCCAACCTTGTGCAGACACTGGAGCACAATCCGGTGTTCATCCACGGCGGCCCGTTCGCAAATATCGCCCACGGCTGCAATTCCATCATGGCTACGAGAATGGCTATGAAGTTCGGCGATTACTGCGTGACCGAGGCCGGCTTTGCCGCTGATCTCGGCGCCGAGAAATTCCTCGACATCAAATGCCGCGTCAATGGTCTGAAACCCTCCGCTGTCGTCATCGTTGCCACGGTGCGCGCGCTGAAGTACCACGGCGGGGTGCCGAAGGATAAGCTGAATGAGGAGAATCTGGACGCTCTGGAAAAGGGACTTCCGAACCTTCTTCAGCACATCTCCAATATTCGGAACGTATATCATCTGCCCGTCGTTGTCGCCGTGAATGCTTTTCCGACGGATACAAAGGCGGAGCTCGATCTTGTGGAAGAAAAGTGCCGTGAGCTGGGCGTCAATGTGGCGCTGTCCGAGGTGTGGGCAAAAGGCGGCGAGGGCGGCATAGCTCTTGCGAAGGAAGTAGTAAAGCTCTGTGACGAGCCCAATGACAGCTTCACATTCTCCTATGATGTCAATGAGAGCATCGAGCAGAAGATCGGTGACATTGCCGAAAAAATCTATCATGCGGACGGCGTGGATTTCGCGCCGGCGGCAAAGAGAGCCCTGAAACAGTTGACGGAGAACGGGTATGACAGGCTTCCGATCTGCATTGCCAAGACGCAGTACAGCTTCTCGGACAATGCCAAACTGCTCGGCGCACCGAGAGGATTCCGCATCACGATCCGCGATCTGAAGGTGAGTGCGGGCGCGGGCTTCGTCGTAGCCTATGCGGGCGATATCATGACCATGCCGGGTCTTCCGAAGGTACCGGCGGCTGAGAATATCGACGTCGACAGCACGGGAAAGATCACGGGACTGTTCTGACAGGACATCGATACAGATCACAGAATGGCAGGAGCCGCGCGGGAAAACCGCGCGGCTCCTTTTAAGATAAAATTAGGATTATGCAGGCATTGTTAAGATAGTCTTAAGATTCTCTGATTACAGGCAATGGTATAATAGGCTGAAGTAAAACCAGGAAATAATTGAAACAGATTCCGCAGGGCGGAGAAGAATAGGAAACAGACAGATGATCACTGGAATAAAAGCAGCCTGTATGATACTGACAGCAGTTATGATTGTTTACGGCGCATATTACGGCGTTTTCGGACTGATCGGTCTGACACATCATTATCATCGTTTAAGACACAGTGAGAAGAAGCATCATTTCACGGTGCTGGTGCCTGCGAGAAACGAGGAGACGGTTATCGGAGAGCTGGTTGACAGCCTGCAGAAACAGCATTATCCGAAGAACCGCTACACCATCAACGTCATATGCGACCACTGCACGGATCATACGGCGGAGATCGCAAGAAAGCATGGCGCGAAGATCATCGTCAATGAGGCGGATACCCATTCCAAGGGTGAGGTGCTGAAGCGGATTTTCCATATGATGAAGAACCGGCTCAGGACAGACGCGTACATTATTTTTGATGCTGACAATCTCGTGGATCCAGATTTTCTTGCGCACATGAACGATGTGTACGGAGAGGGTTACCGCGTTGCGCAGGGACGCCGCGTCGGAAAAAATATCGGCGACAGCTGGGTGAGCACGTGCTACGAACTGTTCTTCATCATTCAGAACAACCTTCTGAATCACGCGCGCTTCTGCGTGGGAAAGAGCGGCTACCTGAACGGAACGGGCATCATGATTTCCAGGGACATTGTGGATCGCGGTCTCTTTCAGGGAACGTCCGTCACCGAGGATATGGAGCTCGAGGCGAATCTGGCGCTGAGCGGTGTCGATATCGCCTATGTGCACGATGCGGTCACCTACGATGAATATCCGCTGACGCTCGGAACGGCGCTGAGGCAGCTGCTCCGCTGGTACATAGGACAGATGGAATGCTTCCGGCGGTTCGGCGGCACCCTGCTGAAGAATGCGTTCCGTAAGAAAAGCTTCGCCTGCCTGGATAAGTTCCTGTTTTTTATCATGCAGATCGTGTCCCTCGTATCGCTCGGAATCCAGATTTTCTGTATCTGTACCGGCGCACCGGGCATCAATGCACTGCTGTCGGTCCCCGTATGGCTCATCCCGGCCGTACTGGCGGCGGTCTATGCTGCATGCGTGATCGTGCTTATGCTCGTTCTCAGGCATTTCCGCGGTCAGACGACACGCTGTCTGCCGGGCGTGATGATGTTCCCGGTATTTATGTACATATGGATTCCTGTCAGTGTGATGTGGATATTCCGTGGAACCGGAAATTACAGATGGGAGCCCATCAGACATGTGCGTTCACTGCACATAGAAGATATGCCGCGGACCGGCCGCGAGGAATCGGCGTGAGGAAGTGTTCATTATGGGGCACGAGGAATCGGCGTGAGAGCAGATATGCTCATAACCGGCCGCGAAGAACTGGCTTAACAGGAAGATAAGAAGTGCCGGAAATAAGGCGTACACAGAGAACAGGTTTTACTGCCTCTCTGCGTGCGCCTTCTGTTTATACACGTACATGGCCTCATCCGCGCGGTTGATCGCCGCTTCGGGCAGGAGAGGTTCTTCCGGCGTGCTCGCTCCGCATCCATAGGAGATCGACATCCGGAAATCGAAGCGGCCTTCCTGATTCATCTGTTCCATTTCATCCGTGAGCTTTTTCATCAGGGTTTCCGTCTCGTCCAGCGAGCCGTAATGACAGGCAATAAACTCATCGCCGCCCCAGCGTCCGAAAAAGCCGTCATCGGAGAAATAGTGACTCAGCAGCGTTCCCACTGTCCGGATCAGTTCATCGCCCTTGTCATGTCCCCAGGTATCATTCGTAAGCTTCAGAAAGTTAATATCCACGAAGATCATAACGAAATCCTGACGTCCTGATTTCTCCAGAGCGCTGATCTGCTTGTAACAGTAGCTGCGGTTGGGAACACCTGTCATCTGGTCAATGTAGGCAAGCCGCCTCAGATTCTCCTGTTCAAGTTTCCAGAGCGAGGACTCCGCAGACGTGATGCAGTAGTAGATGAGCAGTGTGAACAGCATGATGAGAATGGAGATCGGTGAGACGGATCTGTGAAGAAGGATGTATTGATCTCCCATCCACGCTTCCAGATAGAAGCGGAGAATATCCAGAATGGAAAAGACAGCGGCCGCCAGAAAGCCGAAATCGATGACTTTGAGCGCAATATCAGATCTGAATTTCTGTTCGAAGATCAGACTGAGAAGAAAAATAATCAGGCCGGTCAGAAACAGCGGGCGGTGATACACCACGAGATCAATGTACGTGATCCCCGGAATCAGAAACTGGCATACGCTGGCGATCAGGAAGTCAGCTGTGAACACGACAGCCATCACGGAGCAGAGCGTGTGCCATGGCTTCCGCTGGATGAGCTTTTTCATGAAAAAGGCGAGCGGAGCCGGAGCGAGAAAGAGCATCATATACTCGAGCAGGCTGCTGATGCGCTGATCACTGATAAAAGCCGGATAGATGCCGTTGTAGCCCATGATCCATCCGACGATGCTGATGCCGTAGAGAGAGATGCTGAGAAGCATGGAAATATGGCGCTTTCTCACAGAATCCACGATGGCTATGCTGAACGCGAGGAGATCGCCTACGATAAAAGCTGTGTAAAGGACCAGGGAATGCGTCTTGTCGGCCATTAAGGCATAGGTGGCTATCGTATCCGGTATGATCTGAAAATTTTCAATTTTATTTACCGTGTCTTTTTCCATCACCGTGGCGGTGATCACGATGGGGTAGCGAATATAGTCATCATAGAGGGGAATCACGTAATTCCGACGTCCGATCAGCTCCGACCGGTCGCTGAAATCCTCGGAGTACATCAGCCGGGTGCCGTTGATAACGGTCACCTGACAGTGATACAGGGTGAAGACCAGCTCTGCCTTGTCAAAGGCGGTGATGCCCTGCGGGGGGATGGTGATCGTGAGCGTGTCACCCACGTGAAGATTCGCGAAATATGGCTGATTATACTTATCCGTACTTCCGTCCGAGCGGTTGATCAGATAGGTGACATCGGTGTCCTTCGCGAGATCGATTCTTTTCCAGTTGCCTTTTATACCGAAGCGGGAGCAGATATCCATCGCCAGCAGCAGAAAAATGATCACGGCTATCACCACAACACCGACGGAGCTGCGGATCATTTTTCTGGTTGTGGAATTGTTTGAACTCTTCACTGTATTCATCAGAAAATGCCTCTGTCGGTCCTTTCCGTGTGTCTGTCTTCTTTGTCTGTATTATCTGTCGCTGTTACTTGCTGACGTTCCGTCGGTTCTCTGCGCATGGATGCGCACCTTTTCCGTGTACATCGCCTCATCGGCCATGTTGATCGCCTGTTCCGGCGTCAGCGGGTGATCAGAGGTGCTCACGCCATAGCCCCAGGATTCCGACATATTGAAGTCAAATCTGCCGGACGCGTTCAGGGTATCAATATCCCTTGATATATTGTCCATGAGGTGTTCCGTCTCTTCCAGAGAGCCGAAATGACAGGCAATGAATTCGTCGCCTCCCCAGCGCCCGTAAAAACCATCTTCAGAGAAATACTTCTTCAGCAGATTGCTCGCCGTCCGTATCAGCTCATCGCCTTTGGTGTGTCCCCAGGTGTCATTCGTCAGCTTGAGGAAATTGATGTCGATGAACACAAAGACGAAATCCTTCCTGTTCTGATCTTTCATGCGGTCGATCTCACGGTAGCAGGAGCTCCGGTTCGGTGCGCCGGTGAGCTGGTCCACATAGGCCAGGCGCTCGAGACTTTCTTTTTCGATCGTCATCACCGATTCATTGGCTACCCGCACACCGTAATACAGAAGGATGGTGAGCATCAGCACGACCAGCGCATACGGTATGAGCGAGAAGTGAAGGAATGTGTAGCGGTCGCCGTAAATGTCACAGAGATAAAAGCGCACAAGCTCCACGAACGCTATGATCATGGTGAGACCGAGACCACCCTGCAGAATGCCGCGGCTGGAATTCTTCGAACGCCAGTCGGTAAAGGCACTGCAGATATCAAACACGAGGCAGATGGCGATATAGATGCGTACGTATTTGGAAAAATCCACATAGCTGATACCATTATCGGTGAAGTTAAGCACAGTGATGATACCGAATGCCGCAAAGGCGAAGACAGCCATCACTGTACTGATGATCCGCAGAGGTTTCTTCTTCAGCTCCAGTGCCATATATGCCTGCAGCGGAGCGGATACGAGCGTCAGGGCAATGTACTCTATAGTTGCGGCAAAATCGCCGTTGTCCATAAAAGTCATGTACAGATTGTCATATCCCATATACCAGCATACCGTGCAGCCGCTGAACAGGGCGCTGAACAGAAGCGTTGACAGATGACGGTTCTTAATGGAGATGACAATGGAGAGACAGAACATGAACAGATCCACGACCAGCAGCGCCAGAAGCATGAGCACAACAGGCGTTTTACTGGCCTGCAGTGAGTACACACTCATGGCGATCGGTACGATGCGGAGATCATTGATATTGTTGACGGAACCGCCTTCTTCCGTGATCGCTGAAATCGTGATATCAGACTGTTGATAGCCTGACGGCAGTGCCACCATGTATGTCCGCTGTCCGATCAGACAGCCATCGGAAGGGGAAGTCTGACGGTAGATCACTTCCGAGCCGCTCATGACCCTTACCCTGCAGTGATATACTCTGAGGATCACAGCGGCGTGATCGAAACCTCTGGCGGCGAGCGCCGGGATCGTGATCATGAGGCGGTCGCCCTTGTGCATCGGCGGAAAGTACGGACGGTGATAGGTATCTTCGGTGCCGTCTGAACGGGTGATCTGATAGGTGATATTGTTATAGTCCTTCATGTCGTACTGCGGATAGGAATTATTAACACCAACGATCGAGCAGATGAAAACCAGGAGCACGAAAAATACAATGACGGACAGTCCCATATGAACTGCCGTCTGCCTGATTGAGGTATGTACACTTTCGTCACTCCGAATGTCCATTCTGCTCTCCTGTCGAAATCTGCCGCAGTCTGTATCGCCCTTTTCGGGCGTTTCATGATGAACAGGTGCGATCAAATGGAAAATTTACGCACATAAAGGAATTATAGCACTTGAAAACCGGGCATACGATAAGAAAATTTTGCTTATGCTGCGCACAGAAAAATGCTGCTTCAGCTGTACAAGTCTTCATGTATTCCCTCGTTGATGTCGGAAAACTTCAGATGTATACTGATAACAGTTTAAGATTTTACCACAGGAAACTATGCAGACCATCGCTATCCGGCGATACAGGAAACACAGATCATGACGACGATATATTCGAGAACAGGCCTGGGCGTATCCGCTTTTCTTATCGGTATGTTCTGCCTGCTGACGATGATTTTTTCTGGACAGGAAGATTCAAGACATCACCGGGGTTTTGCCGCACTGTGTGCGGATATAAGCGCCTGTGCGGTGCTTTCCCTCGTGCTGGAAGCTCTGGAAGATGCCGGTGCGGGTACAATGCCCGAGACGGCCATGATGACGGCACTCGATATCGTACAGTCCCTAAAGGCATATATTCTGCTCCGCTATTTTCTGGAAATCTTCGGCTCGAAGATGCTCCTGAAGAAATCCCCCATGTTCGCCATCGACTTCCCGGTCATCATGCTCGAGGCGCTTCTTCTGTCCAACCCGTGGACATGCCTTTTTTATCACTATACCGGCAGTGATTTTCAAAAGGGATCGCTGTGGCCCGTACTGATCCTCATCCCCGTCATGTACTATGCGGGAACTTTTCTTTACATTCTCCTTCATGTGAATGCGCTTCCCTACCGTTCTTTCGGATTCCTCTGCGTGGGATTCGCGCTGAGCGTGGCAGGAGAGGGCATCAATCTGATGACAGACTGTCCTGAGATCGAGACGTTCTTCGATTCCGTGAACTGTCTGCTCCTGACCTTCACACTGGAAAACTTTGACCGGATGATCGATCCGGAGACACAGGTATTCAACCGCGCGACACTGGACAGCGAGATTCGGAGGATGACCGTTATCCATCAGAAATTTGCCACCGTAGATATCCGCGTCCTCAGCAAGGACGGTTACTCCGGCTTCTTAAGCGATGCCGGCCGCCGTCAGATCGACCGGGAAACGGCCGGACTGCTGCTGGGTATTCTGAAGCGGCACCAGATTTTCTATTATGACCTCTATCATTTTGTCGTTCTCACGGAAAATACAGATGAGGAGTATCTTCAGCTGCTCATGCAGCAGATCCGGGATGCCGTCTCCGGTGTGCACGAAGTGCGCAATATCACCGTCAGTATCCGCCCTGTGATCACGACGATCCGCTGGCCCGACGATACTGCCGACGGAGAACAGCTGATGACATGGATCGCCAATGACAGCCGTGTGCTGGAGATGCCCGGCAGCGGAAACAGTCCGATTGAAAATCTCGCGCTGATGCGCAGATACACGGAAGTTGAGGATGCGATCGGAAGAGCGGTGGCAGATCATACATTTTATCTGGCTTATCAGCCTATTTACGATGAAAAGACTCACGCCGTGCATCATCTGGAGGTATATCTCCGCATGAACGACCCGATCACGGGCAAGGTCTCTCCTTCGGAGATCATTCCGATTGCAGAGCAGAACGGTACGATCGGAGAAGTGGGACGGCAGGTGCTCAACCGCTGCTGCCAGACGATCCGCCAGTACTATCTGGATTCCTACGGCATCACGCAGTATCACATCAATCTCTCCCCGTATCAGCTGCTGGAGGACGATATGGCAGAGCGTTTCAGGGCCATTACAGACAGGTGGGAGATCAGTCCGTCGAACTTCTCCCTCGAGGTGTGCGAGAGCGAGATCCTCGGATCCAGCCAGACGGCGGTGACGACGCTGCACAGACTGCACGACGCCGGATTTAATCTGATCTACGACAACTTCGGTCAGGCATCCACGAATATCATTCAGGTGCTGAAACGCAGCTACGACGGCGTCAAGATCGACCGCAGCGTTCTCTGGAAGGCCATCGACGACCCGAACAGGTGCGATCTCGTGCAGATTATGATCACAGCGCTGAAAAATAACGGCAAAACGGTATACCAGACCGGTGTCGAGACAGAAGAAGAGTACGCCTTCGCCCGCAGATGCGGCTGCGACTACGTGGAAGGCTTCCTGTTCAGCTACCCGGTTCGTGAAGATAAACTGCAGGATGTCCTGCAGAAAGCAAAGGACAGCAGGGGATCCGAAGCACAGAAAGACAGCGGGAGATCCGAAGCAAAGAAGGACAGCGGGATTCCGGAGATAATATTATGAAACTGTCGTACGATTACGGATTCGATGCGGCGGCATGTGTGCTCTGCATCATCTGCCTTATTTTTTCCGCCAGTAAAAAAAGAGTCAAAAGTGTGACGCAGCACCAGGTCTACCTCGGTATGGTCATCAACGTCATGATCGGATCTGCGGCAGATATGGGATCGCTCGTGATAGAGCAGCAGTTCGGGGGCAGACCATACCCTCTGATGAATGCCCTGACGATGATCTACTTCGCCTTCCATCTGCTCTTCGGGGCGCTGTATGTGTATTACATCATGTGCGCAAACGGGTCGGGAATCAGATGGAAGAAGAGAACGCATGTGTTCTATCTGCTCCCGCTCGCAGTCGGCATTGCGCTTATTTTCATCAATCTCGCCACCGGTATGATCTATTACTATGACAGCACCGGCTATCACAGGAGCTCATGGATCCTGGCCTTCTATATCATAGCGCTCATCTATGCCGCAGGCGGTATCGTCAACGTGATCCGGTATCGCAGCGTGACACCGGACAGGGTATTTCAGGTTATCGTGGCATCAACTGCCGTCGTCATTACCGGAATCATCATCCAGGCGATAGTATCAAAGCTGGTGCTGGAACTCATTACCGAGGCGATAGCGCTGCTGGTCATTCTCCGATGGGCGGAATCCGACGAGTCAAACTTCGACCAGCTCACACAGCTGCAGAATGAGAACGCACTCTTCGTCAGGATAAGACAGCTGATGTACCGGAAGATCGAGTTCCGGTCTGTGTGCGTGCAGCTCACCAATCTGAGCTTCTACTACCGGCTGCTCTCATCCGACGAATACTTCTCGCTCACGACGGATGTATACAACTGGATCGTCGCTAATTTTTCCATGAAAAATGTACGCATCTACACCTGTCACCACGACCGCATCGTGATCAACGTCATCGATCCGACAGGGGACAAGTCATCGCGCATCACGGATATGCTGGAGGAGAGGATGAAGCAGCCGTGGAGCGTCGGCAAACGTGAAATCTATCTGAAAGCCAGGATCATGCCGCTCCAGATTCCGGAGGATTTCAATTCGCCGGAAGAACTGAGCGAGGTTATCGAGGGATCGGGAGAACTGAGAGGCAGGGATGTGACTGTACTCGGCTCCGCTGAGATCGCTGCGATCAAACACAGCATCGGCATCGAGAAGTGCATCGAGCGGGTGCTCGCCAACAACGGCATCGAGGTGTACTATCAGCCGATCTGGAACAGCGAGACGAAGAGCATCTGCGCCTGCGAGGCCCTGATGCGTATCTATGACAGTGAGCTCGGCTTCGTGCCGCCGTCCTCCATCGTTCCGCTCGCTGAGCAGAACGGAACGATCCGGGATATCGACCGGATTGTCCTTGAAAGCGTATGCGCCTTTATCCGCGACTATCAGCCGCAGAAGTACGGCATCCGCTACATCGAAGTCAACCTCTCCATGTACGAGATGCTTTCACAGGGTCTTGCGGAGAGCTTCAGCGACATAGCAAACAAATACGGCGTGCCCGTCAGCATGCTGAACATCGAATTTACAGAGACCTGCAGCAATGAGCAGGCGAAGATCTTCGAGGGAACCAAGAAGAAACTCAGTCAGGAGGGATTCCGCTTCTCGCTTGATGACTTCGGTACCGAGTATTCCAATATGGGCAGGCTCTTCAACAATGATTTCATGAATATCAAGCTGGACAAGAGCCTTCTCTGGGAGTCCGGCAGCGATGAGAACACGCGCACCATGCTCGCCTCGCTCACGCGCATGATCCGTCAGATGGGATGCAATGCGCTGCAGGAAGGCGTGGAGACGCGCGAGCAGCTGGAGTTCGTCACATCCAACGGATGCAACCTTGTGCAGGGCTACTATTTCTCCAAGCCGCTCCCGGCGGAAAAATTCCTGCGTTACACCGCAGACTTCAACGGGCACCAGTATGATGACCGGATCGGCGGGAGATGAACTGAATTCTGTTTCAATGTTTTTGCTATTTTTTCGGTCTGAGTGTCGGCCTGGTGCATTTCCCGGCCCGGATGTCCGGGCCGGGTAATTTTCCGGACCGTGCGTCCGATCATAGTATTTCCACCGGATCTGATGTCCTGTCGGAGCATTTTCCAATCCGGATGTCCGATGGGCGATTACAGGCGGCGAAAGCCCTCCCAGATATAGAGCATGGTTTCCGTCGGGATCAGCTTGCCGAAAAAGCGGTGCAGCGTACAGATGAGACCGGGCGTGGAAACCGCATAGCCCCGGCGGCTGTGACGCATGATCCGCGCCGCGGCTCTGTCAGAGCGCGTGGAAAAGGCAAAGTTCCGGATCGGGCTGTTCGCCTGAGGATCAGCGGAATCGCTGCGGCTTTTCACGTTCTGTGCAGTGGAAATGAATTCCGTATCCTTCATCCAGTAGGGACATACGGCGAGGACGGAAATTCTCCTGGGCAGAAGCTCCAGACGCAGCGCGCGGCTGTAATTATACAGAAAGCGTTTGCTCGCCGCATATACATTGAAATGCTGCAGCGGCTGGAAGCCGGCCGTCGAGCAGATCTCGATGATCCGGTCGCCCTGCTGCATATACGGAATGGAAACCATCGTCACATCCACAGCCGCACGGTCGTTCAGATCGATCATGCGGTTGTTTTCTTCCACCGTAAGCGTCCTGTAATTGCCGATCTTGCCAAGACCGGCGCAGTTGATGAGGACGCCGACCTCTACATTTTCTTTCTTCAGTTCCGCTGCCAGCGTGTCGACACTCTCTGCCTTTGTGAGATCGAGCGGCAGAATGTGAGAAGGATGGTGCAGCTCTGAGGCGAGCTCTTCCAGCCTTTCTTTCCGTCTCGCAATCAGCCAGAACTCATCGATGCCCGGTTCGTTGCTGTCCATCTCCAGTGCCAGCTTCCGTCCGAGTCCGCTCGACGCGCCCGTGATCAGTGTAATGCGGCGGGTGCCGCTTTCTGATGAATCATGACCGGATGCACCTTTATCCTTCTTTGCATAGTAGAGAATGCGCTCGATCAGAACCAGCACAGCGGCGATGATGGCCCCATATACAAAAATCGAACCGCAGAAGCGGATGAACCATGAAAAAACCGAATGAACAACCTGCATGCAGACACCTCCTGAAGTAAAACTTATTTTTTTGTATAACATTTTTTCTCATCTATGTTAATATATCGGATAGAAGTTGCCGATATATTTTTTGAATTCCGGAGCAGACAGTTATCCCGTGTAGTCCAGACAATAATCAGATGAATCAGCAGCGGGAGAACGCGCCAGATAATCAGGCGGTTTGAGAACGCCTGGTGAAACTTCTTATCAGGAGCGGATTCCGGGAAAAAAACATACTCGAATACAGGAGGGTTAGAAATGATCAGAAAATTAACAAAGAACAAAAAAGGCTTCACCCTTGCTGAGCTGCTCATTGTTGTAGCAATCATCGGCGTACTGGTAGCCATCAGTATTCCGATCTTCTCAGCACAGCTGGAGAAGGCAAGAGAGGCGACGGATCAGGCGAATATCCGGAACGCATATGCAGAGGTTACGGCGGCATGTCTTGCTGACAATAAGGCTTCCGATAGCACCAATAAAACTGACCAGATTGGTGAGATTACCTATAAGGAGGACGGCACATATAGCTGCGAAGTCAAGGCGACACAGTCGGATAAAACGAAATGGGAATCGGGAACTACTGTGACCATTGGCGGTCAGCCCGTTAAGGCTGCAGCAAGCTGGACGATTTCCGGCAAAAAAGACGGAAAGGTAACGATAACCGACAAAACAGGCACTTCTGCATCACCCTCACCCGCGTCAGGATCATAATGAATTAACCTCAACATGTTAAATATCAGGTCCCTCATCCTCGTGATGAGGGATTTTGCTTATATAGGAACCATCCGGATTGATCCGGGAACCAGCAGCCTCTCAATTCCATGTGCAAGAGCTTTTTTAAACGCACCTTACCTGCTCTGCACTATTACGCGCGCCTGTCCATCGCTTGTAATGACAAAGACTATTGCGCAGAATGAGGCCATTTTCCGCAGATTTCGGAACCTGCGGGCGTTATTACATTTACGGAAAGCATTATCTGATTCTTTTGAGATTATGAAGGGGGAGTAATGTGGGTATTCAAGAACGGGACTGGTATCAGAGAGACCAGCGCGCAAAAGAATATAAGGCGGCAGGCGTAAAATATAAAAACTCACAGGGCTGGTACTACAGATTGAATGGATATGATTTCGGTCCGTGTGATAAAGACAATATCTGCCGGTTGATGCGAGAGCACAGACTTGATGACAGCAGCCTGGTGAAACATGGGTCAGGCGAGTGGATGCAAATTTCAAAGCTTCGGAAGGAGTTCCCGAAGGGTGGGTATATTTACAAAACTGGTAAGAAGGGTTCTGCTTCAGTTCATGTTGGAGAGGAGCATAAATCGAGTGTAAGTACTGTTGGCATTATACTTGGGGGGATAACATTCCTGATATGTTTGTGGCAGAAAATAGATATTCCGGTAATGGTATTTTCGATTGCACTTAGCGTGGTCATGCCATCTACGATAAGAGCTGAGAGAGAAAAAAGACGTATCACATTGTTGGGCGTAATGGCAACGATTGTCCTTATAATCAATTTTATTTTTCTGGGGCTGATATTGTTTTTACGGTATTTTAGTTAAAGGGCTCAATGATTTACTTTTGTATTGATGATTGGAAAAATCTAGAGCTATCTTCATAATATTGTTGCTGCAAACAGAGATAATACCTATGAAGACCAGATCAAAAGGAGAATACAATGAATTTCGAAGATTTTACAGATAAAGAACAGAAACAAATCAACGCTGGCTTATCCACCGCGGAGATCAGTGATAAAGAGGCTGCTGACAAGATCCTTGCTCTTGTCCCACAGGAGTGGATCAAGAAGATCCCTTTCTTCGTGAGAAAACACGCAACGACGAAAACCATCGAGCGAATCGCCAATCAGTATCCTGAACTGTATGCAGTCGCAAAGAACCCGGGAGAACTGCCGGAAAAAGAGAGTGAGGAACTTCGAACGATCATCACGGATATTTTCAAAGAGAAGATGAACAAGCACAATATCAAGTAATGGATGCCGTATCGCAATACTGAATGAGCGGTGCAGAGACTCTACCTGTACCAAAGACATCGATGAGACCCGAAATAAACGGACAATCCAGCCCGCTTGTTTCGGGTTTTTCAGTAATCATAGGAGGTGTGATCTCATGAGCAAAAAGAACAAGAAAGGCTTCACACTAGCGGAACTTTTGATAGTTGTTGCCATCATTGCTGTGCTCGTTGCGATATCCATCCCGATCTTTAGCAGTCAGCTGGAGAAGAGCAGGGAAGCGACGGACCTTGCTAACGTGAGAAGTGCATATGCGCAGGTGATGGCTGCTGCACAGACGGAAGATCAGAATTCAGTAAGTTATCGAAATGGAACTTATTATCTGGATGTCGATCTGAAACAGCAGCAGGCAGGTTGGCAGACCTCGAATGTGAACATTGCAGGCGTCACCTCCTCAGATACAGCTCATTGGACAGGAACGCCTCAACCCGGTGGGCAGTGCAGGGTTTCTTACAACGCGGCGGACGGTGTTAAATTTATTTGGTCAGGCAAAGCAAACATTAGTGAGCTTACGGATACAGTAAATAGCAGTCTCACCAAATATACAGCAAAAACGCTGATAGGTTATAGAAACGCTGCCTATTTCACTAAAAATATTGAAATTAATGGAAAAAAGGTGCGTGTAAGATCATTTTATGCCGGAACAAACTCCTTCTTCGAGAAATATGCTAAAGAATTTGATAAGAATCCCGTCCCCACTAAATTTCAGGATACTGATTTTTACAAATATGAACAAAATGACAAATATACATCTGATGTTCAGGCCTTTGCATATTTTGACCTGGATGAGAATAACAACGTCAAGAATTACACGCTTGTGACGCCAGACGCAGTGTACTATTCATCGGATGGCGGTAAAACGTGGACACTGAAATAGAGGTAAACTTCGAGAAGCGGTGTGGGATCATTCCTGCATCGCTTTTCTGGTATTCTGGATCTATCCAGCCGTGTAGCTTACACCTGTTCAATTTTTCAGAGGCCGACGCCTGTAACTCATGGTATACTGATTTTATCGAATTGTTTTTTCAAAACGGGACTGAAAATTCCATCTACAAGGTGACTTGAATAATATAGGAGATAGTGAATATGACGGATGCAGAGCAGAGGGAAGCTGCACACCAGTTTGTGAATAAATGGCGCGGCAAGGGAAACGAGGATGAGGACGGCAGGTCTTACTGGATCGATCTGCTCCAAAACGTCCTCGGTATGGAGAATGTGACGGACCGCGTGGATTTTGAGAAGAAAGTCTATGTTGACGGCAATAAGAAGAGGATCGACGCTTATATTCCGGAGACGCGTGTACTGATCGAGCAGAAGAGCCTTGGCAAAGCACTGGATCAGAAGATCCATAACTCCGGAGACATCGATCTCACCCCATACGAGCAGGCAAAGCGTTATAACGACAATCTGTCCTTTGATGAGAGAGCAAGGTGGATCATCACCTGCAACTTTGCTCAGATCTGGATTTATGACATGAATCAGGCAAACACAAAGGACTTTGCCCCGGTCAAACTGGAGCTTGCCGACATCCAGACCAAATATCCGCTTCTCGACTTCCTGATCAAGAAAGACGTGAAGGAGATTTCCCATGAGATGGAGATCTCCATCAAGGCCGGTGATATCGTCGGGAAACTTTACGATGCCTTCATCAAGCAGTACAAGGACCCGACCAACGAGCATTCTTTGAAGAGTCTGAACGCGCTCTGTGTCCGGCTTGTATTCTGCCTTTATGCAGAGGATGCCGGGATCTTTGGCGAACGTGCCATGTTCCATGATTATCTGCAGAGCTTCCGGACGGAGCGGATGCGGAATGCACTGATCGATCTGTTCCGCGTGCTGGATCAGAAGCCAGAGGACAGGGACCCGTACCTTGAACCGGAGCTGGCAGCATTTCCGTATGTCAACGGAGGGCTATTCTCCGATGAAAATATCGAGATCCCGATGTTCACAGATGAGATCCGGGAACTGCTGCTGGTAGAGGCCAGTGAAAATTTCAACTGGTCCGATATCAGTCCGACCATCTTCGGCGCGGTGTTCGAGTCCACGCTGAACCCGGAGACAAGACGCTCCGGAGGCATGCATTACACGTCCATCGAGAACATTCACAAAGTCATTGATCCGCTGTTCCTTGACGATCTGAAAGCAGAGCTGGCAGAGATCGAGAAGATCCAGGTCAAGAACACCAGAAACCGGAAACTGCACCAGTTTCAGGATAAGCTGGCGTCGACCGAATTTTTGGACCCAGCCGCTGGCAGCGGGAATTTTTTAACGGAAACCTACCTCAGTCTTCGTCGTCTGGAGAACCGGGTGGTGAGCGATCTCACCGGTGGGCAGATGGTGCTCGGTGACGTACTGGACCCGATCAAGGTCTCCATCACGCAGTTTCACGGTATCGAGATCAACGACTTCGCCGTGACGGTCGCAAAGACAGCCCTCTGGATCGCAGAGAGCCAGATGATGAAGGAGACAGAGGCAATTATCGTCCAGCATCTGGACTTCCTGCCGCTGACGACGAATGCGAATATCGTGGAGGCGAATGCGCTTCGGATCGACTGGAATGATGTGGTGGATAAGAGCAAGCTGAACTATATCATGGGAAATCCGCCGTTTGTGGGAACCAAAATGATGGATAAGGCCCAGAAGAGTGATGTGGAAGAGGTTTTCTCATCTTGGCGTAATCATGGTCTCCTGGATTACGTTGCCTGCTGGTATAAACGTGCTGCAGATTATATTCAAAATACAACGATATCCTGCGCTTTTGTTTCAACAAACTCTATCACGCAGGGTGAACAAGTTGCAGCATTGTGGAAGCCGTTGATACAAACAAGAGGAATACATATAAATTATGCTTATCGTGAATTTGTCTGGGATAGCGAAGCACAAATCAAGGCACATGTGCATGTTGTGATTATTGGGTTCGGATTGAGTAATTCCCAAGATAAAATTCTGTATGATGGCGATGAAATAAAACATGTTCAAAATATAAATGGATACCTTACAGACGCACCAGATTGTTTTATTGAACGTAATACTAGACCAATCAGTAGTGTGCCACAGATGTATTTGGGATGTTCGTTTTATGATGGTAATAATTTGGTACTAACACCGGAGGAAAAAGATGAACTTCTAGTAAAGGAACCTAACGCCAAGCGGTTTATTCGCCCTTACATGATGGGTGGAGACTTTATTGCGAGGAAACCAAGGTTTTGCTTATGGCTTTTACACGCAAATCCGAAAGAGTTAAGTAAATGCCCGGAAGTGCTAAGAAGAGTCCAAGCAACAAAAGACTTTCGAAAAACCTGCAAGAAAGCGATGACTCAAAAAGCGGCAGAGACGCCTACAATACCGCCAATATTGAATTATTATTCAGATGATCATCATACAGACTATCTTGCGATACCAAGAATTTCTTCGGAAAAAAGAAGATATATACCAGCTGAGATACTACCATCAGATGTTATCGCTGGGGATAGTCTTTGCTTAATTCCAGATATTACGCTCTATTACTTTGGAGTAATAACATCAAATGTACATATGGCTTGGGTCAGAGCAGTTTGCGGGAAACTTGAAACGCGATATCGTTATTCAAGTAACATTGTTTACAACAACTTCCCTTGGCCTTCACCTACACCAGAGCAGAAGTCTCGCATTGAGCAGACTGCTCAGGGAATTCTCGATGCCCGTGCGCTCTATCCGGACAGTTCCCTTGCTGATCTCTATGATCCACTCACGATGCCACCGGAACTTAGGAAGGCACATACGGCAAATGACATCGCTGTGATGAAGGCATACGGTTTTTCGACAAAGATGTCCGAGGCGGACTGCGTGGCGGAGCTGATGAAGATGTATCAAGCGCTGACGGCGAATAAGTAATCAAAAGAGAGTAAGTCTATGAAAGTTCATTATTTTCAGCGCTATGCTCAGAAGGAAAATGTGGTTACATCAAACACAATTCTTCTGCTTTCCCGACTTTACCACTATTCCCCGGATAAGTTTTTTCGTTTCCTGAAGGAAAACATTTTCACGGATGTGGATCAATTCGAGCCGGAAATCCAGATGACTCTCCAGGAGAAGGATGAGTCCATCCCTTGTGCTCGACTGATAGGACTACTCGCATCTTGACATCCGTATCCACCCCTGTTCAATAAACGGTAGTATCTCCTCTGCAACGTATCCGTACGAGGATGCCGGTGGCAGCGGGTGAAGGAATAGCGTCGGCAGCTCTCTGCGGCGATGCTCGCCGGCAGGGCGGTCTGGGGAATTGTCATGTTTGCCCTGATGGCCGCTGTCGGGAGTGAATTTTCGCTCAGCCTGTTTCTGGCAGGAGCCTTTGGAAACGCAGTGCCGGGGATTATTCTTCAGCTGATCCTGATCCCTGTCTGCATGCTTGCTCTGCATAAGGCGGGGCTGGTTCCCTTCCGGCATACCGGCACAGCAAAAACCAAGTGTAGTTAATCCTCTACATCAATATCGCCGGACTGTGTCCGGAGCTTCAGCACTTTTGTTCCGCTGCCGATGGTGATCTTGTTTTCTTCGCCGTCCGTCGTGCTGTACGTGGTGTTTCCGATGGTGATGTCGCCGGATGTGGTCGAAGGCGATACGGTGTAGTTTTTTATGCTGTCATCCAAATTGACAATAAGGTCTCCGTTTTCGCTGCTCAGGTCGGACTGCTCAAAGCTGACGTGTTCCATGCCGATATCTCCGTTGTCCGCAGAGGCTTTCAGGACGGAACCATGGCATTTTTCCAGCGAGAGATCTCCGTTTTCACTTGTCAGTGACAGATTTTTCACCGTGATGGTATCGTTGGGTTCGATACAAATATCCCCGTTGGCGGTGTCCAGGGAAACGTCCTGTAGCGATTTCAGATCGGACGGAAGAGTAATCGTCAGTATTCCGCCGGTTCCGCCGGATCTGTTTTTGCTGTCGCTGACAGTCAGGGTGCCGTTCGCGGTCTCTGTGGTGGGAACGGCGTCTTTCGGCCCCACATAGGTCATTTCATACCCTTTCCCTGTTTCAAGCTCAATGTCGTCATTCTGCAGACTGATCTGGAGTCCGGTGAAGGATTCCAGCTTTTTTGTTGTCTGCGTGTTGTTTTTGTCCGGAAAGTAAAAAGAAAAGTTTCCATCCGAATGTACAAAGACAGGTTTTCCCACATTCCACAGTGTTCCCAGTATGATGGCGGCCGCAGTGGCCGATGACAGCAGTATCAGGTAGATGTTTCGTTTCTTCATGATCTATCATCCTCTTTTCTGATTCCGAAAATGGCTTTTATCAGGGTATTGGCGACGGCGGCCAGTGGCCAGATAATCCAGGTGATGTACCAGGCAAAGGTCAGAAAGCTCCAGATCAGGTACACACATGTTACGGTCGGCCAGAAAACAGACATGATGACGCGCACGGTTTTGTTTTCATAGCGGACCTCTCCGGCGTTCTGGCTGTAATAATTGGCGGAATACGGGCTGCTGTTCAGGTTAAGAAGCGTGCGGCAGCCGTCTTCACGGGAAGAACTGACAGTCAGAATCAGGACGCCCAGCCCCACCATAAAAAGCAGAATGTCAACACCCAGCCCCGCAGATATTCCCTGATCATTCAGCATAGTCAGGACAATCAGCGGAATGTAGCAGGTGCAGAAAAGCAGTATGGCAATCGTCCGCTGCAGGATGGAGGTATCGTGCGTGGTTCGCCTCAGGTCATTGATCATTCCGGCAGTGCCGTAATCAATGCTGCAGGGCTCCTTTTTCAGAAAGTCCCATTTGTTCATCTGCAGGCTGCTGTAGGTATGGAATGCCACGCAGGCCGCGATGGAGACAAACAGAAAAATCAGTCCGGCCACGATGGTTTTCTGTGAGGCTTTTTCCAGTGTGCTTGCCAGAATGACACCGCAGGAACAGATGATGGCAAAAAAGGTTCCCAGACCGTGGAACAGGGCATAGTGCGCTTTATCATCCAGATAGCTCTGCGCCTCCTGAAAGGTTACCTGGCGTCCGGCAGCGTATTTTTCGGATTCCCTGTTCAGGATGCTGCTGATTCCGAGAACCTCGCCCAGCTCATCCAGGTTTCCGAATTCCGATATCACCTGCCCGACGGCTTCATTTTCCGATTTTCCTTCGCTGATCAGCTCGGTATATTTGTCCTCCATCATCTGTCCAAGCTCACATTTTGCCTTGATGACGTCCGGCGTGTTCGGCAACTTTGCAAACATTGATTCCAGATAACTGCGTATGGTGTTCATGGATTCTCCTCCTTAATAAATTTCTCCACAACAGTTTTCGTTAGTTTCCATTCCTCACATTTTTCGCGATAGTAGCGGCGTCCGGGTTCGGTGATCCGGTAATAAGTGCGCCGCTTGCCGTTTTCGGCAAATTCCGGGAACGATTCGATGCACCCTGCTTTTTCCAGACGGGTGAAGGCCGAATACAGGGTGGTTTCCTTTATGATATAGGCATCTTCCGTCATGACCCGTATTCTTCTGGATATTTCATATCCGTAAGACGGACCATCCAGCAGCAGGCACAGAATGATGGTGTCGTTACACCCGCGGATGACATCACTGCTGATCCCCATGGCATCTCCTTTCTGTCAGGGTTTGGAACAATTGTCTGCCGTACTACGACAAACATATTACGACAGACGTAGTATATCTGACAAACTGAATGTACTACGACAGGCGAAGTATGTCAAGAGGAAATACGACAGATGAAGGGGAAATAGAACAGTCGAAGTATGTCAAGAGGAAAAGAGCGGATCGTAGTATCAATGTTCATGCGTTATTCCCGCAGAAAAGAGTCGATGTACGGATCAAAGTACGAAAGGTTCTCTGGCTCGACATACGAAGTATCCCTCATGTCATGAATGCATTTCCTGCACTGGCTCGTGGCTGCCATCTCCGCTTCCCGAGTCGTGGCAAACCAATGTGCATCGTGCCATTTGCAGTTCCAATAGCAGTCCGCGTTTGGAATCAGGATGTAACGGTACTTCTCCGGTAAAGCCTTCACCACATCAAGGTGACGGGAGAACCAATAGAACAGAACGATGTGATCGTACATGGAGAGGTCCCGGCTCTTAATGTCCGATTCCGTCAAAGCACTGGTAATGGAGAGCGTGACTGAAATGTCTGGGTGTCTGCTCTTTGCGGCAATCGCCAGAGCATCATCGCTGATCGTAAAGATCCGGATACCAAGGGCGTAATACCTCTCCAGCGCATCCAGTGTGGCGTTCCTCTGTATCAGAACACAGAGCGGAATCCCGAGCTGCTGCAGACATTTCAGTCGCAGAACATATTCGTCATAGGATTTTGGGTATTCTTCTCTTGTCTCGATATCCTGCCGCGTACTGGTGGCATCCTCCTTCCATGCCGGAAGGTAAATGCAGCGAATATACGAAAAAAGCTCTCGTCTACGGGAGAGCTTCGGCACAAAGTCATAGGAAAAGTTGTACGGTACTTCATACTGCTTCATCAGGCATCCTCCTTATCCGTCAGCGTGTATGTGATCTTCATGGTCTGTGAGGCATTCTTCGTGACCGGGGACGACAGGTTATTGATCGTGCCGAGGTAGGCACACCTGAGCGCTGTCCGGATCCGGTCGTTATCGTAATAGCCATCGAAATGATAAGTTGCGAGGATCTTCCCATCGGAATATAGGATCGGCGAAATCGCAATTGCAGCTCCGTCAACCGCCTCCTCGGAATGAGAAGCGTCCGGATACAGAAAGCCTGTCCTGTAATAATTGTTCCCGTCCTTCTGATACTGATACTGGTACTGAACGCCGCCGTTATAGAGCATCGGCGTCATCCCGTCGAATGTTCCGTTGTTATCAAAGGTAAAGGTCTTATAAGCTGGTAGACCGTCTCAATACAACCGACCAGATCCTCTCAGACCTTGCGAGATATACCTCCCGAAACGAGGGAGCCCAGAAACGGGAGGAGGCGTACTTCAATGTCGATTAAGAAGATCCAGTACGGAGGCGCTCACAAAGTGATCCAGCGGCTCTGTGAGGCAGTGAATCAGCTGATCACAGCAGAAGATGTGATCTCGAAATTTGATGCGGATGGTGACGGGGTTGTCGACAATGCTGCCAAGGTGAATGGTCACACAGTAGAGAGTGACGTACCTGCAGACGCAGTTTTTACCGATACTGCTTATGACGACTCTGAAGTGAAAGCCGCGGTGAAGGCAAACGCGGATGCTCTTGGAGGACATTCCGTGAAAACGGATGTACCGGAAGGAGCAGTCTTTACGGATACCACCTACACATTTGAGCTGAGCGATGGGCAGCTTACGATCCGGTCCTCAGCAGGTACCAAGCAGGTTCTGACTCTGCCGACCTCTGGCTCAGGAGGATCCAGCGGAGATGTTACGGAAGTCACAATACCTTCCTTCGATCATATCAAGAATGTCGCTGCCGTGACGAAACTTGCCCTTGATGTGGATGATGGAAATGGATTCGTCACCTACAAGGCGAATAGCGCTGTTCACCTGAAACGGTCTTCTCTCACCAAGAGCGATCCGGATATTCGACTTAAGGTTGTTGAGGTGCAGCTTTCGGACGGGACCCTGTCGACCGATATGGACACCTATAACGGTTTCCGGTTTTATGCGACAACAGGAAAGTGCATCGTGGATAACGGTGACAATGGAACGACGTCCTATCCGGATGCGGATCAGATCGGGCATTTCAAGTTTGCTTCCGGGGTGGCCAATGATGAGACGACTCTGATGGCGTACAATCAGGCGACGCTCAAGTACAAGTACCTCATGGTGTATGTCGAAGATTAAGGGAGGAGATACCATGCATGAACGGTTCGGCTGGGGAACAAAACGGCTGTCTGCTTTGGCAGAAGCACTGACCGATGAATACCAGCGCTTCTCTTAAGGAGAGGTGTCGCTGGTCGCCATTATTTTGCAATTGAAGATTTTTGAGTACTTGAATTCGCTTGGACAGTGAGCGTAAGACCGAGTTTATCAAAAATCTTAAGCAGTGTAGTCAGGTTCGGAGAGGATTTTCCGGATTCAATTCTGGCTACTGATGAGTGCGGTAAGCCACATATCTCTGCAAGATCGCGCTGAGAGAGATTCAGATTATGGCGCTGATCAATCATGGCGCTGACAATCTTTGCTCTTTCTTCGATTTCATCAAGGTCTTTCCCGATTTCGGGATTTGATTCGCGAACATGATTTTTATAGTCATTCCATGTAGCCATAGTGCTCACCTCCATATTAAGTCAAGTGATTTACCTCTTTTTGTGTCGAACTTTCCAGTCATCTCTTTCGGCCAGAGCCTGACTGGAATTACAAAAACCGGTCATAAGCTGATATACTATCCCCAGGCAGGAAACGGAAATTCCGAATCCGCCCGGGGTTTTTCTTTGCTGTGTTTTTCTATAGCAGTGCAAAGAAGCAGAACAACGAAATAGAAAGAAAAAGGATGATTGTCTGAAATACAGAGGAGATGACAGATCATGATCGATCATGCGGATGAGTACCTGACAACAGAGGACGGGCAGGAACTGGCAGTTTATGAGAGGGGCGACAGCAACATGCCTGCCGTTATTTACCTGCACGGCGGGCCCGGCGCAGGCATGAATGAGGAGGATTTCAACTTTTTTGATCTGAAGCGGTGGCACGTCATTGCTTTTGACCAGAGGGGCTGTGCGAATTCCCGGCCGTTCGGCACGCTGCAGAATAATCTGGTGCCCAACGGGGTCAGCGATATTGAGATGATCCGGGAACACTTCGGTGTGGAGAAGTGGATTGTCTTCGGAGGAAGCTACGGTTCTACGCTGGCGCTGTCGTATGCGATTGCCCATCCGGACCGCACGGAGGGCCTTGTGCTGCGCGGCGTCTGGCTCGCCAGAAAGAAGGACAGGGACTGGTCCTTCGAGGAGGGCGGTGCCAGCCTGTTTCACCCGGATACATTTGAGGCCTACAGAAACTTTATCCCGGAGAACGAGCGGGGCAGTCTTGTGCGGGCGTACTACCGGATTTTTCTGTCGGATGATGAGGACAGGAAAAAGCAGGCGTGCAAGGTCTGGGCGAGCTGGGAGGATTCGCTGATCACCCTCCGGCCGTTTGCCATTCCGGAAGAGGTGACGAGCTATGATCTGTCGAGCGCGCTGCTCGAATGCCATTTCATGGCCAACAATATGGGCTGGGATGATGACGACTATATCATGCAGCATGTGGACAGGATTCGCGACATTCCCACGTGGATCGTCCAGGGGCGCTATGATCAGGACTGTCCGCCGATCGAGGCGTGGGAGCTGAAAAATAAACTGCGGAATGTCCGTAGGTTCATTCTCAACGAAGCCACAGGCCACCTGTCGCATGAGCCGGAGAATGAGCGCGCGCTGAAAGATGTCATGAACGAGATTGCGGATGCAAGGAGAGATTGACCGCTGCGCCGTAAAGTCTGGGCGTTTCCGCGATTTTTCTGTGGAGAAGGTTCAGCACGCGTTTCTTATCGGTGCTCCACAGGGGACCGATCAGTAGGTTGCGGGGACCGTCGCCGGTCATCCTGTGCACGACGGTTTCCTCCGGGAGCCTTGAGAGAAAGGAAGCTGTCAGATCTGCATATTCTCCCATGGAGAGAAATCGAAAATCAGTATTTTTCTCCATACCAGCGTCGCCATCCGAAGGTGTTGGCGGTTGAGTGGGAAGCGCAGCCGGATATCCCTCTGCCGATGCGATATCTGAAGGCGTTGGCGTCTGATTGGAGAACGCGTCCTGATATTCAGCTGCCAGCGCGGTTCCGCGCAGTACGTGGAGAAGCTGAATTTTTATGCCGGAGAGGACCGGTGAAAGAGAAGCCAGGTAATCTGCGGTTTCCATCATATCCTTCCGGGTTTCGCCGGGAAGACCCAGGATGACATGCACGATCACCGGAATCCCCATCGCCCGGAGCTCCTGATATGCCTTCTCAAACACAGGCAGAGTATATCCCCGCCTGATCCGCTGCGCTGTTTTTTCGTGTATGGTCTGCAGGCAAAGCTCGATCCAGACGGGCTTGATCGCCTGGAGCTCCGCCAGCATGGAGAGGATCTCCGGCAGAAGGCAGTCAGGCCGTGTGCCGAGAGAGAGAATGACGATCTCCGGGCGGTTGATGGTTTCCATATAGAGATGTTTCAGGCGTTCGGGATCTCCGTAGGTGTTGGTGTAAGACTGGAAATATGCGATGTACCGCCGGTCTTTTTCTGCGACAGAGGCCGGAATTTTTGCATCCACGCGCTTCCGGGCCAGCCGGATCTGTTCTTCCACAGGCAGCGGAGGTGCGGCAAAATCACCTGAGCCGCCTTCTGAACAGAAGGTGCAGCCGCCGGTTCCGATTTTTCCGTCACGGTTCGGGCAGGTGCAGCCGGAAGAAAGCGAGAGCCGGTAGATTTTGATGCCATATTCTTTTTTCAGTTCTTCCGAGATGGTGCGGATTTTCATGTGGGCTTCTCACTTCTGTGGCAGAACATTTACTGTTACCGAATTGCACAGGTTCGCGTTTATCATCCCACGCGCATGCGCAGTTGCACAGATCACGGATAAATTATCGGGGCGTACTGCGGACGCCCGAAGGCGTCGCTTTCATCACTTCATACGCGCGTCATATGGCGGAGAAAGGCGGACCGGTTTGCCTGATCGCCAACGATTACGGAGCAATCAGCGTGGACAGGGCTCTTCTGGAGGAAAAACTCGGTGACCTATGCGACATAGAAATGGTTGTCGCGGGTGATCCGGACTGTCAGAAAAGACGGTTCCGGACCAAGCTGATATCCATGGGCATGCTCGGATATGAGCGGGTAATCGTGGAGCCGTCAGGCTTTTTTGACACAGAGGAATTTTACAATATCCTTTATGATGATCCGATCAGCTCCTGGTATGAGATCGGAAACGTGATCTCCATCGTTCCGGCGGATATTCCGGAGAATCTTCCGGAGAGTTCGGAGTACCTGCTGGCAGATCAGGCGGTGACGGCCGGTCTGATCGTGGTCTCAAAAGTGCATGACAGGGATCTCAGGGACATTCCGGGAACCGCAGAGCGGATCCGCAGGCGGCTGCAGCGCGCGGGAGAAAAATTTCACTGCACGAGAGACTTTCTGACGGCGCCTGTGCTGGTGAGAAAGTGGGAGGATTTCACGGAAGAAGACTGGGACAGGATCGAACAGGCCGGGCGTGTCTCTGCAGACATGGTCCGCATGCATTTCGTCGAGGACGGAAGCTTTCAGAGTCTGTTTTATTTCCATGTGAACCGGTCGGAGGCTGACATGCGCACCCTGGCGTCTGAACTTCTGACGAATCGGGAAAAATTCGGCCAGGTGATCCGGATCAAGGGATTTTTCCATGATACGGTGACGAATGCGTGGATGAGCCTGAATGCAACAGCGGAAAAAACAGACATCCATCCGTCTTCGGCGAAGCAGGACGATCGTGAAGAGGTCATCATCGTCGTTGGCGGTCAGATGAATGAAAAGGCCATTGGCGAGGCCTTCGGGGAGATGCGAAGCGTGACGGATTACTCCATTTAAGAGTGCGTTCAGGAAATACCTTTTTTACTGCTGGTTTCGGGCGATGTCTCCTGATTAGCTGCTGAGTTCAGGCAATGTGTCCGGTGGCTGAACCGGTGAGCACAGGCTCTTCCTCGCGGTTCCGGAAGATGAGCAGCGCTGCTGCAATCCAGATGGCTGCGCCAACAGCGGTCTCCAGCGGATATATCCATGCGTTCGGCCACGGTGCAAGCAGTGCCAGAAAAAGAATCGCACCGGCCGGGGGAAACCACACGTGCAGGCGGTCCCAGACAGTGATCAGGACAACAAAGCCGATAGCGGCTGCCAGCGTTTTTGAAATCATGCCGGCCTCTACGGCGTTTCGGGCGACAGCACCTGTCAGTGATGCAAGGGTGAGGCAGAGCCAGGTGCGCACAGGTTTTGTGCGCAGAGGACTGTCTGTGTGCGTCAGTTCAACAAATGCCACGAGCAGCGGCGGTACGGCCATGAAGGACATGCCTGCAGCGTACAGAGGGCAGGCAATGGCGCAGAGCACGGCACAGCGGAGAAGCCATGTGAGGGCAGTTTCTTTTGTCATCTTATTTTTTCTGAATCGGATCGGCTCCCGGATCTGGTGACGCTCAAGCATGATCTGTCCGATGATAATCAGGGCAATCAGTGTGCAGACGGCAACCGGATAAACCGGCGTATCTGTCGAGAGGAGCATCGGCAGGACAGCAGCGGAAAACATCGGTGCCATTTCCGCGCCGGTGATCATCATCATAACTGCGCAGAAAGCGAAGCCGAGCGGTGCGCGTGCTGCGAGCGGCCAGGAGGAAAGCGACAGATTGATCACGACGCCGAAGACGGCACCGGTGCTCATGAGAAGAAACATGCGCTTCCGGTCAACGTTCCAGGCCTGACGCGGCATGATCCATGCACCGCACAGGATCGCGCATATTTCCGGAAAAAGAATTTCGGAGGAGTGCAGAGCCTCGGAAACAAAAACCATAAGGACGGCCAGGATCCCGGAAAGGATGACGGGCATCCGACGGCTGCTGAATGACAATTCACTCTTCACGTTCTGCATTTTGAATCGTAATCTCCTCCTGTAATTGATATTCTTTTAACAATATTTTTCCGCAACGGCTATATTATAGCGCGCTCCCTGTCATATTTCTTCAGAATGTTATACAATTTTCAAATGGAATAAGAGGGCTAAACTGACATATTATCAGTGCAGGTCGTGCATTCGCGATTGCGAGCGTGCAGGAGATTTTCAGGAATCAGCTGCAGAGTGAAGAAGGGCGGGCCGTGTCAGCGTAAGAGTGCAGAACTGGCTGGAAGGGATCAGACGCTGAGAAAGAAGTGGAAGTTATGCCAGCAGGAGAGTGGAGCATTGGAAAAAGGGAGCAACAGTAACGATCAGCAGAATACCGGAGAGGTCCGGTTTACCTCCGGGTATCAGGATATTCCTCTGCACTTCAGAGACAGACCGGAGGGCAGGGCAATTCCGGATGAGCGGATAAATGAGAAAGTCTTCTAATCCCCCATCTGAGATGGGGAGAATGGAATAAGCAGTAGCGTTGCTTAGAGTACTAAAATAAAAACCTCCATGATAAAATGTTGTGGGTTTCGCGATCCATAACAAATATCAAGGAGGGTCCCAATGGACAATCAAAGTATACAACATACTCGCTGGAATTGCACTTATCATATAGTTTTCATCCCAAAATACCGACGGAGAATGCTATATGGAACCAACAAAAAAGATTTGGTAGAAATTATCAAAAAGCTCTGCGAGATGAAGGGCGTAGCCCTGATCGAAGGTAAGGTATGCGTGGATCATATACATATGTATGTGGCGATACCACCAAAACTGAGCGTATCAGAATTCATGTCTTATTTAAAAGGCAAGAGTGCCCTAATGTTTTTCGATAGACATCCGGAAGCACGACCAAAATGGAACGATCGACATTTGTGGGCACGAGGGTATTATGTATCCACAGTTGGAAATGTAAACGAGGAAACAATCCGGCAGTATATCAAAGAACAAGAGGAAAACGATAAGCTAGAGGACGGTCAGAAGTAACAGGGCCTCCGCCGGAGGCTACCAGAACTGGTTTTTGGTAGTGCGAGACCCGCCTCTGGTGGAACCAGGGAAATGCGGCGGAGCCGCTTATATTAAACCCCCATTTGAAATGGGGGTTGGTAACTGGGAAAGCCTCAGTTTCGGGCTTTGTGGGGTATAAGAAAAGATGGACGATGACAGAAAGAACAGATCCGGTTCGAAGCGAGAGATCTCAGACAGAACAGATGATGAGATCCGGATGAAAAGACGTCAGGAAGCAAAACGCCGCCGGGAGGCGCAGGTCAGAAGAAGCAAACGAATACTGGCGGGCTGTGTCGCCGGAGCGGTTCTGGCTGTTATTGCGATTGCCGCGGCGGTTCATACCGCCGGAACTTCGAAGACGGCGGCCTCTGATCAGAAATCGGCTGCCGGTAATACGATGGAAGCCGCTGCCACCGCGGGTTTTGAGACAGCATCAGCAGGTTCCGGGGCAGCAGCGGGTTCCGGTACGGCATCGGGTTCCGAAGCAGCAGCGTCAGATTCTGCGGCGCCAGCGGGTTCCGAGGCAGTCGTGGCGAATTCCGGGGCGGTGGCATCGGATTCTTCCGCAAAGATCACACCGACGGATCTGAAGATGAGCTTTGTCGGCGATGTGACCCTCGGTAAGGACGAAAACTTCGCCTACGACACCAGCATGAATGCGTACTATGACCAGAACGGGCCGGATTATTTCCTCAAGAATGTAAAGGATATTTTCAGTGACGATGATCTGACGGTGATCAATCTGGAGGGTACGCTGACCAGCGAGACGGTTCGGGCAGACAAGACCTATGCCTTCAAGGCTCCTCCGGAATATGTCGACATCATCAGCAATGCTTCGATTGAAGCCGCCAATGTGGCAAACAACCACAGCCATGATTACGGGGATAAGAGCTACACAGACACATTGAGCACATTAAAAGAGAACAACATCACATCTTTCGGTTATGATGATACCGCTTTGCTGGACATCAAAGGCGTAAAGGTGGGACTGTTCGGCATTTATGAGCTTGAGAAGCTTGACGGGGTGGCGTCGCAGATTACATCAGACATCAGCAAACTGAAGGACGCGGGTGCAGATGTGATCGTTGCCGTGTTCCACTGGGGCATTGAGAGGAACAGCTGCCCGGATCAGTACCAGGTGGAACTTGCACATCAGGCCATTGACGAAGGAGCAGATCTGGTAATCGGCCATCACCCGCATGTGCTTCAGGGAATCGAATATTATAAGGACAAAGCTGTCGCCTATTCCCTGGGAAATTTCTGTTTCGGCGGAAATTCCAATCCGCAGGACAAGGACACGATGATCTTCCAGACAACCTTCTCATTTGATGAGAATGCAGACATCACGGGATCCTCGATCAATATCATACCGTGCCGCGTGTCCGCGACACCGGATTATAATGACTATGTTCCCACACCTCTGACGGGAAACGATGCACAGTCTGTCATCGATAAACTTGATGAGCGCAGTCAGGAGATTGCTGCCACATATCAGACAGATACCGTTTATCACAGCTCATGAGATATTTTCGGGTGGCAGTCCGGAAACAGTCAGGACATGGGAACACACGGAGACTTCCCATCCGGGGACAGGCGGGAGCGCGTCAAGGATGGAAGTCTGTGTGTGACAATGGTTTTCAGTGACTGAAAAAAATAAATTGTGTGTGATTTTCGTATGCAATGTATAAAGTATCTTTTATAACCGGCACCGGATTTGTATAATAATAAAAGTGAAAATAATTCTGCAGACAGAAAGGGGTTGCGACGTATGCGGGATGGCGTATGTCTGATAAAACATGGAAGCAGATAATGTTCAGCAAAATACAGCACAGCCGGACTTCTTTCGAGATATCCCGGTACCCTACGCAGTTTTCCGGCTGATCTATGACAGCACCCGTACGGAGGTGCTGAACACGCGCTACACGTATGTCAATGAGGCGTATTGCCAGATGGCCGGCCACAGCATGGAAGAACTGATTGGTCACTATTTCCTGGATTATTATCCGGATGGTTCTGTCTGGTTTCCCTACTGTCAGGAGGCATTGGAGAAGAAAAAAACGGTGCACGCCTGCTTTTATTCAAAAGAGGCGAAACACTGGCTTGATTTTACGGTAGGTCCTGCCGCCGGACAGGATACGGTTGTCTTTGTTTTTGTCAATGTGGACAAGTCTATCAGAAAGACAAGGCGGGAGAGAGCGACGGATAATATCATCCTGCGCATCTCGATGATTCTGAACAGTGATGAAGCTTTTGAGGATGTCATGAATCACGCCCTGGAGGAACTCAGTCATTATATTCATCCGGATCGCCTGTATGTGCTGGAGACGGACGGGCATACGGCGAGCATGTCCTTTGAGTGGTGCGCCGAGGGGATTTCCCCGGAGATTCAGACACTGCAGAATCTCGATTATGATGGATACATCGGCGGATGGGAGAAATATCTGGAGAAAGATTCCGCTGTGGTCATCCGGGATATTAAAGAACTGAAAACCGATGATCCGGTGGACTATGAAAACCTGAAGCGGCAGGGAGTCCGGCGCGTCGTAGCCGCACCTTTTTACAACCGGGGAAAGCTCATCGGCTATCTCGGCGCGGACAATTATAAACGGAGGGATATTGTCAATACGCGGATGGTGCTGAAGACGATTTCCTACTATATCGGAGCAAAGATCGTCAATCACCGGCTGATGGAAGATCTGAACCGCCTCAGCCATATGGATATTCTGACAAATGTACACAACCGCAATGCGATGATCGAGACGACGGATGCACTGGAAGAGCGGCATGTGCCGGTCGGCATTATTTACACAGATGTCAACAGTCTGAAACTCATCAACGATACGCAGGGCCACAAGGGCGGAGACCGGGCACTGCAGTACTCGGCGAATATGCTGGCTTCGCTGTTTGGAAGAGAGCATGTATTCCGCGCCGGCGGAGATGAGTTTGTGGTCATCCTCCCGGAGATCTCTGAGGAGGACTTCCAGGTGCAGCAGGAAGTGCTCGCTCAGGATCTCAGAAAAGGAAATCCGTATCAGTTTTCGTTCGGCGTCTGCTGGTGTCCTGACAGCGGCAGGATAGAAGAAGCGGTCCGCATAGCTGATCAGCATATGTATGAGGCGAAAGCCCTTTACTATCAGACGAGCGGGAAGGACCGTAGAAAAAGAGGCAGCTTTAACGCATGATATGTCTGTGAAGCGGCATGTATATGCGTGAAGACAAGAAAAATGCGCGCACGAAGCATGAAGTAAGTGACGCAGGAGGCATCCGGATGAGTGATACAGTATTTGAATTTTCACCGGCAGAGAAGCAGGTGCTGGAAGAGCTTCCGAACGCGATCGGTGTATATCAGTTCATTCAGAATAAGAGTGTCCCGGTGTTTCTCTCAGAACGCTTCATAGAGCTTTTTGACTATGATTCGGACGAGCAGGCGAGAGAGGCCGTGCGGAGTGATCCGTATCGGGATGTCCACCCGGACGATGTCGCAAGAATTTCGGAATCCAGACAGCAGTTTGACGGTGGTGCGCCGGGCTATGATGTCGTGTACCGGAATAAGACAAGGCGCCAGACCGATTATCATATCATTCATGAGACCGGCAGCCATGTATGGAAAGAAGGCACAAGGCTTGACTATATTACCTGCATGGATGAGAGCAGATCTCTGAATAATACTGAGCAGGGCAGAGATAAACATCTGTCGTCGTATTTTCTGCAGGAGATGTCGTTTGAGAATGATCTGCACAGGAATCAGTTTGATGTGCTGACAGGTCTGCCGACGATCGCACGGTTTTTCCAGAATGCACGTGAGAGAATACATGAGATCAGGAAACAGGGAAAGGTTCCCGCCATTCTCTGGTTTGATTTCAGCAGGATGCACGATTACTACGCAGTGCAGGGTTTTGCGACCGGTGATTCTCTGATCCTCGGACTGGCCGGTCTGATCCGTGATCAGTTCGGTTTCAGAAGTACGGCGAGAATCAACAATGACTGCTTTGCTGTATGCACGGAAAACGACCATCTGGAAGAAAAAATCCGTCGTATTTTTGACAGGGCGGTGAAACTGAACGGTGAGAATTCTCATCCGATCGTCACAGGCATTTATATCATGGATGAAGAAGGCGTCAGTCTTGCGGCGGCCGTTGACCGCGCGAAGCTCGCCTGCGATTCCCTGCATGAGCCGATGCACTCTTCATATGTATTTTTTGATCAGGAGATGCTGGCCAATGCCGATCTGAGGCGGTATCTGTTTCAGAACTACCGGAAGGCGATGGACAGAGGCTGGATTCAGGTCTATTATCAGCCGGTGATCCGCACAGTGACCGGGGAGCTCTGCGGAGCGGAGGCTCTGTGCCGGTGGATTGATCCGGCGCACGGGATGATCTCTCCGGGGATGTTTATACCCGCTCTCGAGGATGAAGGTCGGACCGTAGAGCTGGATCTGTACATGGTGGAAAAGGTCTGCCGCGATGTCAGAGAAATGATAAACATCGGAGGGAATATTGTGCCGGTGTCCGTCAATCTGTCCCGGAAGGATTTCAGAAGTCCGGATCTCGTCGACAGAATAGAGGCACTCGCGGTTGAGTATAAGATACCGCGCGAACTGCTGAATATAGAGATCACGGAGAGCGCATTTATCAGACACGCGGAAAGACTGAGCAAATATATCAGCCATTTCCATGAGCTCGGCTACCAGGTGTGGATGGATGACTTCGGCACGGCATATTCTTCCCTGGGCTCTCTGAAGGATCTGAGCTTTGACGAGCTGAAGATCGATATGAGTTTTCTGTCCAGTTACACGGAAAAGGCAAGGACCATCATCACCTCTGTCGTCCGTATGGCAAAGGAGATCGGTATCCAGACGCTGGCAGAGGGCGTGGAGACTGAAGAGCAGTACGAGTTTCTGAAGAGGATCGGCTGTGAGAAGATTCAGGGGTATTACTTCGGAAAGCCGATGGACAAGCTGTCTTTCCTGAAGCATTGCCGTGAGAGGCAGATTACAGAAGAGCCCCTGCGGCTGAAGAAATATTATGACGCGCTTGGCCGGGTCGATTTTCAGACGGATGAGCCGCTCTGCCTCGTCGAGGATGACGGCGTAAAGCTTCATATGCTTTTTGCCAATGACGAATATCGGGATGTACTGCGCCGCGACAATGTCCGGGACATCGAGGCCTGGTTCGACGAGATCAATACCGATAACAATCCGGCGCATGCGTTCCACCGGCAGTATGCCGATGAACAGCTGAGGAAACTCCCGGGACCGCAGGTGATCACCTATCCGTCCGGTGATCACTATATGGAGCTGACGGGTCAGGTGGTTACGCACAGCGGTACAAATTACATCTATGCGATGAACATCCGCTGTCTTCAGATGAATGGATTCTCGGAAGATGAGCGGAGAGCGTCCTATATCCAGTACATGTATTATCTGTGCAGCGATATCGCTGTTCTTGATCTGGCAGATAATAATATATACGGACTGAAATCCGCAGATTCAGCGCAGCCGATTGGAGCCGGACGGAAAACTGTGGATCTGGCGCAGGCGGTACGGGATTATGAAGGAAAATTTATTTACGCTGAGGACATTGAGCGCTACCGGGCCTTTATCGATCTGAACACATTACAGGAGAGAATGCGGCAGAATAAAGGACAGGAACTGATGGCTCTGTTCCGAAGCAGAAAAGTGGACAGTGATTTCCGGTGGATGATACATATCCTCATGCCCATACCCACTTCGGATTTCAAACAGTTTCTGCTTATGACGGTTCCGTTTTATCTGGATTCCGATATTCAGAGGCTTATGCAGAGCGGAGAGAGCCGTGAAGCCAATGAGCAGAGCGGTGATCAGGAGAAGGGGACTTCACTGACCCCTTCCCTCCTCTGGAAGAATATGATAAATTACGCCGACGGGATGTATTTCTGGAAGGATGCGGATCGGCGATTTGCGGGCGCGAGCCGCAGTTTTATTGACTTTTACGGATTCCAGTCTGAGGACCAGTTCCTTGGAAAAACGGATGAGGACATGAAATGGCATATCGAGCCGGAGCTGTTTAAAAAGGATGAACTGAACGTCCTTCAGCATGGGAAAAGCGTCAGCTTTGCGGAAGGCAGGTGCATCGTCAGGGGCAAACCGAGAACGATTCTGGCCAATAAGATTCCGATATACAATGACGGACGGATCGTCGGTCTGATGGGCAATTTTTACGACGCTGAAAGTCTGATGCACCTTCTGAATGACCGGTATCATTTGCTGTCAGTCGATAAGGTCACGGATCTCCTGAATGACCGGGGAATCTCAGAGGCTCTGAAGGACTGCCTCGAGGAACTGTGGACTTCTGCCGTGGATTTTTCCATGATAAAGGTTCATGTGCGCGAATATACAGCCTTCCGGAAACTATACGGTGAAGAAGCCGGCGATGCGCTTCTTCGCAGCATCGCTGATCTGCTGAGAGGGCTTTTTGAAAAAAACGGCGCGATCGGAAGACTGACCGGAAGCTACTTTGTCGTTCTGGTACAGGATACCGATCCGGATCACAGGGAGATGTTCCGGACGAGTATACAGAAAGAGATCATAATGCTGCGGAAGGCCGGCGAGTGGCCGTGTGCGCTGACAGCCGATGTACACATATCCGTGATGAATCAGACAAACGCCAGCAGAGAAAACTACGCGAAGAGCCTGGATCACATGCTGGAGAGGTTCGGCTCGGAGTGTGCGGAAACATGAGCTTTCTGAGCGTGTCTGACCAGAGGCTTATACGTGACAGGTGAAAAACAGGAGGGCAGCTTCGAAGAATTCCGAAGCTGCCCTCCTGACTGTCTGTGTCATGTATATCCCGGGCTTTGCGCTGTCTGCATATGTGCGTGATTTTCAAATCTGGCGGAAGCGCTCGAGACGGCTTCTCAGAACAGGGCCGAGGATGGCCGCCAGAATCATTTTGGCGAGATCCTCAGCAATAAACGGGATGACGCCTGCGGCGAGAGCCGCTGAAAATGTCATATGTGCGGATACGGCGAGCCATGCCGTGCCGAGCAGATAGGCGATCCAGGTAGCTGCCTCCATGACGATGATGCAGGCGATCTTTTTATCGGCATGCCTGTCAACGAAAAGTCCGATCAGGATCGTCATGGGAATAAAACCGATGAGGTAGCCGCCGGTCGGGCCGACAAGCTTCGCGGCGCCGCCGGTAAAGCCGCTGAATACCGGAAGACCGACAAGTCCGATCAGGAGATACAGCAGATAAGCCGCTGTGCCGCGTTTCCAGTCCAGAATGTATAGCATCAGGTAGATCACCAGATTGGTCAGTGAAACCGGCACGGGGCCGATGGGAAGAGAAAGCGGGCCGAGCACGCACAGCAGCGCCGTCATGATGGCCGATGTCACCATGAATTTCACACGGCGGTCGCTAGCCGTCCGTCCGTTAGCCGTTTCCCTCTGTCTTTTTGCGGTATTTTCCTGTTCAGACATCTGTCTGCCTCCTTTTTCTGTCATGCTGATCAGCTGCAGATATAAATTTTGCTGTCATTAAATCCTGTATTACATCCTGTCATACATATGCCAAAGTCTGTCACACATTTGCCGCCGCTTTTTCATCTCTGTGAATGATGTCATAACGATAGCTGTAGTCCGCCCGCTCTTTTTCGGGAAGCTGCCAGTCGGGTGTCACATCTCTGCCGAGACCGGTCAGCATCTGCCGGTCGCTTGCGATCGTAGAACCCGAGGTGGTGAGCATGTTTCCGGTTATCGTCGCGCTGGCACCTGCGGTGAATGTGCTGACGCCGTTTTCCTTCATCAGCGCGCGGCCGCCGGCCAGACGGATATTCGCGTCCGGGTTGATATAACGGAAGATGGATATCGTCCGCAGAATCTCATCCTCCGTGATGCGGGGCAGATTCTGAAGCGGTGTTCCGGGAATGGGCATCAGGCTGTTGACGGGGATCGATTCGATGCCGAGCCCGGAAAGCGTCAGCGCCATATCGATGCGGTCGTCCCAGTTTTCACCCATACCGATGATGCCGCCGGAGCAGACGCAGAGGCCTTCCGCCTGTGCGCGGCGGATGTTTTCGATTTTTTCGTCGAAGGTATGCGTCGTGCAGATCTGCGGGAAGAAACGCCTCGAGGTCTCAATGTTGCAGTGCACGCTTGTCACGCCCGCTTCATGCAGACGGCGGAACTGTTCGGAAGTCAGAAAGCCGAGAGAGCAGCAGAGTTCGATGTCGAGCTCGCTGTGCATGCGGCGGAAAGCATGGATGATCTTCTCGAAATCCGCCGGTGTCGGACCGTGGCCGGAATCGACGATGGAAAAGCGGTCCACGCCTTCTGTCTGATTGGACTTCGCCTCCCTCACGATGACGTCTTCATCCAGAAAATCGTATTCATCGCAGTTTGTATGATAATGCGCTGACTGCGCGCAGAACCTGCAGTTTTCCCTGCACCGGCCGCTTCTGCCGCTGATGATCGTGCACAGGTCAACCTTGTCGCCGACCAGCTCGCGGCGTATTCTGTCCGCACCTGCGTTCAGAGATGCGAGATCTGCTGTGATCATTTCGCGGATCAGCGGCAGATCCTTTCTGCCGAGTCTTCTTCCGTTGATGATCTCTTCTGCCAGCAATGCTGAATTCATGATATATCCTCCTCCGGCTGCCTCTGTCCGTTCTGCGACAGCCAACCGGGATGTATCATACACAACGGGCACAGCTGTGTCAACCATTAAAATGGTTTTAGTTAACATACTCACAATGCACATCACATGTAAAATTATTTATTTAATTCTGTAAATTTTAACCATTTAAGGTCGAATATTTATATGGTAAACTCCATCTCGGAAGAGTATGGACAATGACCGGAAACCGGGTCTGATCCTGATGTGTTTAAGGGAGTTGCTATGAGTACTATGAGTACTATGAGCATATCAAGCGATTTGAAAAATATGCACAGAATGTACGATATTCTCGCATGGGGAATATGCGCTGTCGATTCTGATGATGAGGAGAGCGTCCTCTTTGCAAACAGGAAACTGCTGGAATGCTACGACTGTAAGACAGAAGAGGAATTCATGTCTTTCAGCGGCGGACGCTTCAGCGGCATGACGCTGGATACGGATGTCCATATGGGCGATCTGGCCGTAGGTCAGCGTCCCAGATACCTCCGGTTTCAGTTCAGAACAAGAGAGAAACGTGTGCGTATCGCAAGCGCGGCTGTCAGCCGCGAGGAGATGGATGGACGTCCGGTCTATTTCCTGCAGATCCGTTTCAACGGCATTGAGGAAGAGGATCTGATCACGGATGAGCTGACCGGTCTCCCGGGCGAACGCGAATTCTATCAGCGTGCGATCAGCATGTCAAAAGAGAAAAAGGATATGGGAGATTTTACGAAATTCTGTCCCACCTTTTTCAACATCGCCAATTTCCGCGGTTACAACCGGGTGCACGGCACAGAGGCCGGCGACCGGGTGCTGAGTTCTGTCGCCGATATGCTGGTCGAGGCTTTTCCGCAGGGACTGTTCGGACACCTCTCCGGCGACAATTTTGCCGCCATTCTGCCGCGCGACGGTGTATTTGACAAGCTCACGGAAGTATGTCATAAGGCCGACCGCCTGATCGGTGACGCGAGTACGTCTTTCAAGGCCGGCATCGTGACCTTTGACAGCCAGGTCAGCCAGACTGTCCTGCTGCATTCCTTTGATATGGCGAAGATCGCCTGTGCATCTGTAAAAAATAATGCCCAGACATCCTGGGCCATTTACACGGAACAGATGCACGATCAGGTCGAGATGCGTCAGTATATTCTCGATAATTTTGACCGCGCACTGAAGGAAGGATATATCAAGGTTTTCTATCAGCCGGTGATCCATGTCCTCTCGGGAAAAGTCTGCAGCTGTGAGGCGCTGTCCCGATGGGAAGACCCGGAGAAGGGCTTTATCTCGCCCGGCGTTTTTGTGCCGATCCTCGAGGATGCACATCTGGTGGGACGGCTGGATGCCTATGTCATAGACAATGTCATGCGTCTGCTGCATGACAGGCTGGCTGCAGGAAGCAACGTCATTCCTGTATCGCTGAACCTCTCCAGGCTGGATTTTGCACTGATCCAGCCGCTTCAGAGGATTGAAGACGCAATTAAGAAATACAACATTCCGAAGAAATACATTCACGTGGAGATCACGGAAACGATCCTCGCACAGAACGGGGAAAATCTGGCAAAGGAGATCGAGAACTTTAACCGCGCAGGCTATGAGGTGTGGCTGGATGATTTCGGCTCCGAGTATTCCTCCCTGAAGACACTGCACAATTATAATTTCAACATGCTGAAGATCGATATGGGCTTCTTCTCGAACTTCAACAAGAAGGGCAGAGATATCATCGAGAGCGTGGTCTATATGGCAAAGCGTCTCGGCATGCATACGCTTGCAGAGGGCGTGGAGACCCGCGAACAGGTTGATTTCCTTCACAGCATCGGCTGTGAGAGGATTCAGGGATTTTATTACGGAAAGCCCATGCAGGTAGAGATGGCAGTCATGGACCTCGCAAAGAAGCACATCGGCTTCGAGCAGGAAAAAGAGTATGCACTGTGTGAGGCGGCAGGGCAGGTCAACATTGCTGTGGATACGCCGGCGGCTATTTTTACTTTTAACGGCAGGGATCTGCGGATGCTGGCGGCTAATGATGCATATATCCGTGAGATGCGCAAGAGCGGGATGCAGGATATCGACGATGCCAACAGACAGCTGAGTGACACCAGTTCGAGACTGAATGCGAGGCTGATCAACTTTGTCGCCAAGGTCTACGATGACCGCGAGGATACCATAGTCTATGTGTGGAACGACCACTATATGCGCCTGTGGGGAAAGAAGATCGCCGGTGACCGGAACTTCTGGATCGGACAGACTTCTCTTCTGGATCTAACGAAGGATACACAGCGCAGTGTGACGGCGAGAGCCGATAATCTGGCGAAAAATATGCTGCTGTATTACGACGGTCTGTATTGTGCGGAGCCGGACGACGACAGCGTGGAAGTACTGACGACGATGCATACAGACATGCGCACAGGCGGGAAATGTGCCGGCATCAGTAATTTTGTCGGGCGTTTCGCGGAAAAATATGTGCTTGCGGAAGACCGCTCGAGGTTTTTCAACTTCGCTGATCCGGAGAATATGATGGCAGAAGCGAAAGCATCCGGCCGGGGAGAGGCAGAGGACCTTTTCCGCGTGAGGCTGTCGGAGGACGATACATACCGCTGGATGGTGTTCCGCGCCGTAAAGTTCGACGATGTGAATAAGAATAAAAAGATACTGATATCCGAGCATGAGGATCTCTGGGAGCGATACCGGAACCGGGCCGGCATGCTGCCGCTGTTCGCTTCTTCGTTCAGCGTGGCCGTGCGGACGGATGTGTCTGAGCCGGCGGCGAAAAAACCGGACCGTGTGGCGGAAGCTGCGGAGGAGGCTTCTGCTGCGAAGGACGATACGAACGCAGTCGCCACACCTGTCACGAAGGACAGTGCGCTGCTCGGCTTTGAGGCCTGGACCGACGACGTGATCACGCAGGGAATGAGTGAGCCTGATCCTTCCGTGGCTATCAGAAAATCGATCATGCTGATCGCTGAGAATCTGTATGCCGACCGTTTTCTGATTTTCGAAAAAAGAGACGCCGATTCTGTGAGCTGTACCTATGAGTGGTGCCGGCGCGGCATGATACCGCTGAAGCATGAGCTGCAGGGCATCGCCGGCAGAAATATGGCGGCGCTGTACAGAGTCTTTTCAAAACACAGAGTGGCGATTATTCCGGATGTGGAGGAGTTTACCAGAAAGAATCCTGATTTCCTGCTGCCGATCGCGAACGTGCGCAATATCATCTCGGGCATGCTGACGGTGTCGGGAACCCCGATCGGATTTACGATGGTCCTGAATTCTTCGGACGGGAACATCAATACCAATGGATATATGCTGGCGACGCTGACGAATTTCCTTGGCGTCCTGATACGGCACAGGGATATGATCGCGGACGCTCTTGAGAAGAGCAGACGGGATGCCCTGACGGGAGCTCTCAACAGGTATGGCATAGCCCTGTATTTTGAAAACAGGGAAAATACAGGAAGCTTTGCACTCATTGTGACGAAGCTTCGCAATCTGCGTGAGATCAACGGTGAACAGGGTTACGCAGCGGGCGATATGGTACTCTGCCGTTTATATCAGATCCTCAGGCGCATTGCCGACGATGACCGCGTGTTTAGACTGGACGGCGATGAGTTCCTGCTGACAGAGGAAAACCTCGATGAAGCCGGCATAAGACAGATGAGAGAGAAGATTCGCAACGCGTGTCTGGCAGAAGGCATCCGTGCGACCTCGGGATATGCCGTACACGAAGGAAAACTGAGCAGGGAACAGTTTGAGCAGATGCTGAATACGGCTGAGAAGAACAGCCTCACCTGAGGAGTGCTTCTCTGACCATACCCAGTTCTACATCGTGCAGGCAGTTTTTCAGGGTGCCGTCCTGCTGCCTGCGGATTACTTCGTCGATATCCATCCACATGACAGATTCCACCTCGGAAGCCTGCAGCGTCATGTCGGCGATATCGACTTCTTTATCGACGAGATACACATAGCTCAGCTCATTGTCCCGGAACGGGTGGCCGTAGAATTCCTTCTCTGAGTAGTTGGGACAGAGGCCGATGAAATGGAGTTCTTCCGGATCGGCCTTGATGCCGAGCTCTTCTGACAGTTCCCGGATGGCGGAGGGCAGCGGTTCGTCACCGGCGTCAATATGACCTGCTGAGGAAATATCGTAGCAGCCGGGATTGGAATCCTTGTCGGCGCTGCGCTTCTGCAGGAGAAGCTGCATCCGGCCGTCTTTCACCCGGTGTAGCCACAGGTGAACTGTTCTGTGCGGAAGCCCCAGACGGTGAACAACCTGCCGCTCCTGCACATATCCCGTCACATGTCCTGTCCCGTCGAGCACATCGAACAGCTCCATCGGCTTTCCGTCCAGCACGGCGCCGCGCAGAATGCCGCCCGCGTCATATACGAGCTTTAAAGAGAAGAAAGGATGTCCGTCAGCTACGAGCTGAAGAAAAATATAGTCACCCGCCCACAGATTGAGGCCGGGCAGGTCATCGATCTTCACCCATTCCAGAACGCCCTCGTCACAGGAGGGCGTTTCTTTTTCTTTACTGGATCCGGCAGTGTCTTCAACGTCAGTGTCAGCTGTATCAGATATGTCTGCCGTTCCGCTGTCTGCTGTAAAATCGTCAGATGTATAGAGCATCATGTATTCAGTCACATCGCCGTACACGAAGGTAATGATCCCGCGGAACTTCTGGGAAAGGAGTGTGCAGCCCGTTTCTTCCTTTACCTCGCGCCGCACGCAGTCTTCGGGGCTTTCTCCCGCCTCCATGTGTCCGCCGACGCCGATCCACTTGTCTTTGTTGATGTCGTGCTCTTTCTTCACCCGGTGCAGCATCAGGCAGGCGTTATCTCTCAGGAGATAGCAGAGCGTTGTGCATTCTGTCTTCATCGTATTTCTCCCTATATCCGTATTTTTCAGATTATATCTGTGTTTTTCAGGCCGTAAAGGATAATGAAAATGTGAAATGTTTATGTAATTATTAAAAATTGACGAAAAATTATTGTATAATTCTTTTGTAATGTGTTGTGCTGTACAGCTATCCGTTCATATCGGAACCGCTGTGCGGGGCACGGACGACAGGAACCGCGTTTATTTTATCGCGCGGCAACTCTGTATGCAACAGGACGGCGCCTGCGCGGAAACCAGAACAGCAGAAATTTAAGCCGTCCGGGAGAGTCGGATAACATGTTGAAAAAAGTGCGGGAAAGGGCAGTGAAAAAGTTCACATCCAGAGAAGGCGTGACGATCCTGATCGCACTTCTTTTCTTTATGATGTGCGCGGTTGTCGGGTCGATCATTCTGACAGCGGGCACGGCGGCGAGCGGACGGCTGAGCAGACTCCGCGAGGAAGAGAGCGGCTATTACGCGGCGAGTTCCGTGGCAGAGTTCCTGAGAGACAGTATCGAGGAAACAGAAGTAAAAGTCGTGGAGACGGAGAAGGGGTCAGCCGTATATTACATATATAATGAGCAGAGCGGCAGCTGGGACAGGATGGCGCAGGGTCAGGATATGCTGACAGATCTTCTCATCGATCAGAGAGCTAAGCAGAAAGCGGCGGGTACTGCAGGTACTTCGGAGTCGACGTCTGCTCAGGATACGACGAATACCGCAAATACGGCAACTGCTTCGAATGCGACAACTGCTTCGAATACGACGACCGACTTTACTTTCACCGCGGGTTCTGTTTCGGCGACGGTGAAAATGTCTGTCGACAGCGATTACCAGATCACCGCTGATATCCTTATCCCTTCCGCTGACAGCAGCGCTTCCGGCAGCAGTACCGGCGGTGGCAGCAGCGCCGGCAGCGGTTCGACGGATGCCGGCACGGCCGCGAATACAAACGGATATACGCTGAGTCTGGTGATCCCTTCTGTCACGGAGGAGGATCCGGTGCCGCAGCACGACGCGGCTGCAGATGGATCCGGCAGCACCTCAGACAGCGCTTCGGACAGTCAGAGCACGGTTATCGGCTGGTCGGGCGGACGAATCGTGGCGCAGGGATAAAGCCCGGGAACGGAATTCAGGAATAATGCTCAGGGATGATGCAGAGCTGCAACAGAACGGGAGCATGAATGATAAACCGGGATTAAAAACAGAAATGATACACAGGAATTGTAACAGGAAAAAGCAGGAAGGTATCTGCGTATGCATATGGCAGGAAAACGGATCAGAAAACGGATGGAACAGATGAGCGGGCGGCTCAGGGAGCACAGAGGTGAATCTCTCGCGGAGACCCTGGTCGCCGTGCTGATCATGTCCTTCGGTGCGCTTATGCTCGCCGGTATGGTGCAGAGTTCCACAAGAATCGTTCAGACATCTGATACCGGGATGGGACAGATATATGATGCCGAGAATAAGGCCACGGCTTTCATGGACGGTGACACGGATGCCATCGCTGATGCGGATAAGCAGTCAGGAAAACTTGGCATCGACGGCAGGAACACCATACATTATAACAGGATTGGCAGCAATACGAATCTGAAGATACAGATTTACCATGATGATTATTCAAACATCACGGTTTTCCGCGGAGGGTCATGACAGAAGATGAGCAGATTTCTCACCGGACTGAAGAAAAAGTTCATAAAAACCGTGAGAAGTCGGAGCGGATTTTCCCTGGGTGAACTGCTGGTGACGGTGATGATCATCGGGCTTGTGACATCGGCTATTGCGGGAGGCTCCGGGGTTATCCGTAATGTTTACCGCAATATCACGGTCAAAGCAAATGCAGAGGTGGCAGAATCCACAGCCATCACAGCGCTGCAGAATACCATGCGCTATGCCGGTTCCTATGATTCAAAATCGAAGACATTTATCGATATGAATTCCGGCTACCGCATGCGCATCTATAACAGCGGCGGAAATCCGTCGAGAGTGTATATCCGGTATTACAGCCCGGATGATCTCAAGTCAGCGGATGCGTCGGATGCAGGTGCAGGCACCGGCAGCACGGGCGCGGCAGTTACTGAGCCGCTGATCCCGGATGCGGAATTCGGCACGACACTGGGATCCAGTCTGGAGATGTATATCGTCCCCGCCGATTTCAGCCAGCTGACCGCAGAGTCGCTGTCGGGCGATGCGGTGATGAAGTTTGCGCCTGCCATGGATGCGAACGGCACATTTACCTTCGGTCTCGTCGTGGTGAATCACGACAGAAGTCAGAATACGTATACCGTGATGACATCGGAGACCGTAAGCATTCATTCGATGAATGCCGGAAGCTGAGGCACGGATGCATGAGAGCTCTTCGTTCAGACAGAATGGAAAGGGTATCAGACAGACATGAAGAATAAACGATTGGGCGATATGCTCATTTCGCAGGGATATATCACAGATGAACAGCTCGGAGAGGCGCTGGCGCGCCAGAAGGCAAACGGCAAACGTCTCGGCCAGGAACTGATTGATGACGGTTATATCACGGAAGATCAGCTGATCGATACGCTCCGCGTACAGCTGGGTATCGATTACATCGATCTGTCCAGGACAGAGATCGATCCTTCCATGTCCAAGTTTGTGCCGAAGGCACTGGCAAAGAAGGAAGTGATCGTACCGGTCAGAGTTTCCAGGGATACGCTTTTCCTCGCGATGGCCGATCCGCTGAACTTCGTGGCTCTCGAGGAGGCACACGATACATCCAAGAAAAAGATCGTGCCGATGATCGCGACGCAGGCGGCCATCGACCACGCCATCAACGTCCTCTACGGCAACGAGGGCGCTGCGGAAGCCATGGCGCAGATGCGTGCCGAAGCCGGATTTACGCAGGATGAGATAAAGACGGCTGAAGAGACAGAGGAAAATGAGGACGCGCCGACGATCCGTCTCGTGAATTCGATCATCGAGCGCGCGGTCAATGAAAAAGCATCGGATATTCACATCGAACCCACAGAGGAAGAACTGATCATCCGTATGAGGATCGACGGACGGCTGCACAAGGTGCTCACCGTTCCTAAGGATCTCAGGGATGCCGTGATCTCGCGCATGAAGGTCATGGGCAGGATGAACATCGTAGAGAAAAGAGTGCCGCAGGACGGACGCGCAGTTATCCGTCTGAAGGATCATGAGATCGACCTGCGTCTCTCCACGCTTCCCACGATTTACGGCGAGAAGGTCGTTATCCGTCTCCTCGGCACTGAGGGCGAAATGCTCACCCGGAAGGGCATCGGTATTCCGGATTCAGAGAACAAGAAGCTGGACAGACTGCTCGCGAATACGAGCGGTGTCATTATGATCGTTGGGCCTACCGGTTCCGGTAAGTCATCGACCATGTACGCACTGATGCAGGAGCTGCTTTCGGAGAGCACAAACCTGATCACACTGGAGGACCCGGTCGAGTATCATATCGCCGGGGCGACACAGGTACAGATCAATGAAAAAGTCGGGCTCACCTTTGCGAGCGGTCTGAGAGCCATCCTGCGGCAGGATCCGGATATCATCTGCGTGGGTGAGATCCGTGACGGCGAGACGGCAGAGATCGCCATGCGTGCGGCCATGACAGGCCATCTGGTCATCACGACCATCCACACGGAGGATGCGGTATCGGCCATCGACCGTCTGAAGGACATGGGCGTGGCGCCTTACCTGATCTCCGCCGGACTACGCGGCATCATCTCGCAGCGTCTGCTGCGCAGGATCTGCCCGCACTGCCGGGAGGAGTACACGCCTGAGCCGGCAAAAATAGAGCTGTCGAAGATCAGAAATTATCCGGGCCGTGTATTTTATCACGGGCGCGGCTGTGACTACTGCTACGGCAGCGGCTACAGAGGAAGAATCGGCGTATTCGAGGTGCTCACTATGAATGATGAACTCCGGCACTGCATTACGTCGGGCGGCGACAAGCAGGAATTCGCGAGACTGGCGGCAAAGACGGATTACGTGCCGATGCTGCAGAATGCCGATGAACTCGTCGAAAAGGGCATTACGACAGTGGAAGAGATCATTCGCACGATCAGCATAGGCGACTGACAGACGGCCGCCGGTGCTGTCCGTAAAAGCCTCAGAGGAAGTTGATATAAGAACGGTAAAGCGGGAGGACATAAACGGATGGGTACATTTTCTTCGGATTATCAGCAGGAGCTGCTCCGCATGAACGGCGGCGCTGCCGCTGATGACGAGGCGGAAGCCGCTGAAAAAAACGAAGATCAGTTTGACGATACAGAAGAACCGGTGAGCGTGAGCCGGCTCATACAGAAGGCGGCGTCAAAGGGCGCATCGGATGTCCACCTGATCAAAGGGCTGAAGCCCAAATGTCGTCTGGACGGACAGCTGATCGATCTGGACGAACACGTGCTGACGCATGCGGACTGTGAATCGATGGCCCGGCGTCTGGCCGGCCGCTATTACGATCAGATCGCCGTGATCGGCGAACTGGATCTGGCACTTACGATCGCCGGCGAGCGTGTCCGTATCAACCTCTTCCGCCAGCAGGGCAATGTGTCGGCGGCGCTCCGTATTCTGTCCAACAGAATTCCCGAGCTGGAGTCGCTGGGACTGCCGGAAGTGGTTTATGAATTTCCCCGTTACAACAAGGGCATCGTTCTTGTGACGGGTGAGACGGGAAGCGGTAAATCGACGACGCTGGCGGCGCTTCTGGACCGGATCAATCACACGCGGCAGGAGCATATCGTGACGCTGGAGGACCCGATCGAGTATATCTACACGCCGGACAAGTGTATCATTAACCAGAGAGAGATTGGAAAGGATACGAGAAGCTATGACGACGGCCTGAGAGCCGTGCTCCGTGAGGATCCGGACATCATCCTGATCGGTGAGATGCGTGATCCGACGACGATTGAGACGGCACTCACGGCCGCGGAGACCGGCCATCTCGTTTTTGCGACGCTTCATACGAATTCCGCTGTTGACTCTGTGGACCGTATGGTCGGCGTCTTCCCCGAGGAGAGACAGCCGCAGATCCGCATGGAACTGTCAACCTCGATCAGGGCCGTTCTTTCCCAGCAGCTGCTGCTCCGCGCAGGCGGCAGGGGACGCATCCTCGCCTGCGAGGTCATGATCGCGACGCCTTCCATCCGCAACCTCATCCGCGAGGGTAAGACGCCGCAGATGCAGTCAGCCATGATGACGGCCGGATCCGAGGGAAGCATTACGATGGACAATTTCCTTCTGCGGCTCGTCGATGAGAAGAAAGTCACGCCGCAGACGGCCTATGAGGCATGCAATGACCGGACGTATTTCAGAAAACAGTGTCCGGAGATCGGCATGGCCGATAATTTCGGCGCCATGACGGCCGGAGTGAATGCGGGCGCGAACTACGGGAAAACATTTGACGGGACCGCGGAAAGCAGTTATGGTAACGACAGCGGCAGGGGGCAGCAGAAAAGCGTCTTCCGCTTCAGATAACAGTACTGTGGCACGATTTATCGTATGTGGTTTACTGAAGAAACGTCAGCGGGGATGATAATACATGCAGACATACAGCTACAAGGCGATCGGCCCTGACGGGAAGCCCACAAGGGGCATTGTACAGGCTACGGACGAGTTTCAGGCAGCCGAGAAGATACGCCAGAACAATCCGATCATCACTGAGATCTCAGTGGTTAAGGAAAAATCGAACAGCGGTCTGAACATGGAGATCGGCCGGAAGGCCAGGGTGACGTCCCAGCAGCTTTCCATCATGTGCTCCCAGTTCGCGATCATGCTGAAATCGGGCATTCCGATCGCCCGGTGCATCGAGATGATCGCCGATCAGACGGAGGACAGGAAGCTGAAGGAGATCCTGAAGAATGTGGCCGACGATGTGTCACAGGGAAGCAGCGTCGCGTCTTCCTTCGAGCGGGACGGCAAGGGCATTTTTCCGGTCACGTTCATTGAGACGATCCGCGCCGGCGAGCTCGCAGGTACGATCGAAAACTCCTTCTCAAAGATGAAAGTCTATTATGAGAAGAATTTCAAAACGCAGGAGAAGATCAAACAGGCCATGACCTATCCGATCTTCGTCATCATCGTCGCCATCATCGTTCTGATCGTCGTCATGGCGAAGGTCATCCCGACGCTTGCCGAGACATTCGCCTCCATGGGCGGGGATCTGCCGCTCATGACGCAGATCATGATCAGCATATCGAATTTCTTCGCGCGCTGGTGGCTCCTGATGATCGCCGTCATTCTCGGCATCGTGATCGTCGTGAATGTATATAACAAGACGCCGAAAGGGCGGATCACACACGGCAGATTCATGCTGAAAATGCCCGTCCTCGGAAAAATAAATGTCATGAACGGTTCCGCGCAGTTTGCGGACACCATGGCTGTCATGCTGGGGTCCGGTCTCACCGTGAACCATGCGATCGAGGTCACATCTAAGGTTATGGACAACGCCGTACTCAGCGACGACGTGGCTTCCATGCAGGGAATGATCGAAGAGGGACATTCGCTCGGCGAGTGCCTCATGAAGACAAAGTATTTCCCTGAGCAGCTGAAGCAGATGACGTCCATCGGTGAGGAGACCGGTGAACTGGATGCCACGCTGGAGACCATCGGTGAATTCTACAACAATGAGGCGGATCATCTGACGACGCAGGCGCTCAACAAGCTCGAGCCGACGATGCTCGTCATCCTCGCGATTTTTGCGGGATTCATCGTCATCTCGATCTATCTGCCGATGTTTACGATGTACAACCTCTTTTAAGGAACGCCTTCAGGAGACATAAGGAATTGATATTTGCAGAAGTTTACACAGACGTTCTCGCCCTCATACTGGGTGCGGTCTTCGGCAGTTTCATCAACTGCATGGCCTGGCGCATCGTGCACCATGAGAGCGTCATGAAGGGACGAAGCCACTGCGCGGTCTGCGGACACCCGCTCTCGGCAGGCGATCTGGTGCCGGTCTTCAGCTACATCTGCCTGAAGGGGCGCTGCCGCTACTGCGGAGAACGGATATCGCCTCGCTACATGATCGTGGAAGTGCTGAATGCGTGCGCCTTCCTCGGTATCGCCGTACGGTATCCGCTGGATCCGGAGATCATCCGCTGGATGGCTCTTACCTGTGTACTTCTCGGCCTCTCGCTGGTTGACCTGGACTGCCAGGAGATACCCGACCGGTTTCCGGCTGCGGGCGTCGTTATATGGGCGGCGACACTGCCGCTGATGCCGGAGAGCATTTCGCACCAGCTGAAGTCGGGGCTGATCGGCGCCGCGATCGTCGGCGGCGGACTGCTGGCTGTCTCTCTGATTTTTGAGAAGGTAACGGGCAAAGAAGGACTCGGCGGCGGAGATATCAAGCTGTTTTTCGTCACCGGCCTGTACTTCGGGCCATGGACGGGACTGGTCCACCTGATTCTTTCCTGTATCGTCGGACTGATCTGTGTGGGCATCATGAAGGCAAAGAAGATCCCGTTCGGACCGGCCATCTCCATAGCCGCATATATATGCATGCTCTGGGGGAATGATTTTACCAGCTGGTATTTCGGACTGCTGCAGGCAGTATAAAGAAAAGGAGAAATCCCATGCCAAAGGAAAAAATACTCGGCTTTGATATAGGCAATTACCGCGTGAAGATCGCGTATATGATCGGCGGTGTGCTGCATGATTTTATCTCTGTCCAGCACCCGGACAACATGGTGAAGAACAGCCAGATCGTTTCGTGGCAGGCGATGGGTGACTACCTGAAGGAAGTGCTGAAGGCTTCCGGTATTCGCGGCGGGAGGGCAGCTGTGACGCTGCCGCAGGATTCCTGCTACATCCGCAGAACGACGATGCCGCTTATGACCGAGCCGCAGCTGAAGATCAATCTGCCCTATGAATTCCACGACTACATCACGGAGGAACCGGAGAAATACATCTACGATTACGCCGTCATCTCGAAGAATGAGAAAGAGATGGATCTGATGGGCGTCGCGGTGCAGAGGGAACTGGTGGCAAAGTATCAGGAGATGTTCCACCGTGCGGGACTGAAACTCACCGTGATGGCGCCCGATGTCATGGCTTTTCAGAATCTGTTCGAGGATTACGAGAGAAGGCACGGCATCGCCCGGGGGACGAAGGACTATGTCGTACTGGACCTCGGCGACGGCAAGATAGATATTCATTTCTTCACGAAAGGCGAGTATGAGATCACCCGAAGCATGGAGCCCGGCTGTCACGCGATCTACGAAGAAGCAGCGAAGACCCTGGGCGAGGACAGCCATGTGGTCCAGCGCGACGCAGAGATGAAACTGAGTGCGTCGGACAGTCTCAGAGCAGAGAGCGAGGTCAATGATATCTGCAGCAATATCGCCGTGCAGATCATGCGTGTGCTGAACTTCTACAGTTTTAACAATCCGCACAATACGCTGGATACGCTGTACTGCTGCGGCGGCGGCGCGAATATCCCGATTCTCATGAAGGATATCGCGGAGAACGCCGGTCTTCCGCTGAAGAGTATGGCAGAGATCGTAGAAGTCGACCACAAATTTGACGGGCAGGTACTGCAGAGTCCGCAGGCGCTGGGCATCACCCTGCAGTAACACAGAGCCGGCAGGCAGCTGCTGGTGCAGCGGGAATGTGACATGTAAACAGATGCAGATGCTCCTGAAGAAGGGAGAAAGACATTGGCAGATCTGAAAAAGTTTGCACAGATACAGATCGGCGGCGGCGCAAACCGTAAATATCCGACGAAGACGAAGATCAATCTGATCGAAAAAGAAAACAGGCTGAAGCAGAATGTGGTGGCTCTTGTTATTTTTGCCTGCTTCATGTGTCTGCTCGCGGTTTTCACCAAATTCATGGTCATCGACAAGCTCAATGAAGTTTCGCGGGCCGAGCAGCAGTACAATACCGAGCTCACGGCGCTGCAGACGCTGCAGGCGCAGAATGAGAATTACGATCGCGTGGCTCAGGAGTACAGCCATTACGGCAATTCGATGCTCAATGACGACGAGCTCTCGCTGCAGGACCGGGCAAAAATGATGGATGTCATTGACCAGAAGGTCAAGGTGGACAGCGGTATCCAGAGCATCGTCATCAGCGGCAACACGGCGACGCTCACGATCGAGAAGACGACGCTGGCCGAGGTATCCGACGTCGTGGCCGCCCTGGAGGAGAGCGACATTGTCCAGTACGTCGCACCGTCTACGGCGGAGCGTCAGGTGGACAGCGGCGAATCCGTCATTTCCTCTTCCGGAGAGGAAAACGTGGAGAGTCAGAATTACGTGACGGCGCAGATCGTCGTTACCTTTACGACGCCCTATGACAGCACAGCATCATCATCCTCTGATGAGGAAAGCCTTTCCGATCAGCTGGCTGACAGAAAGACTGAGACGGAACAGGAGGGCATGAACTATTGAAGCTGAACAGGAAATTGTCCACAAAAGAAGTGCTTATCTTTCTGATCCTCGTGTTTGTTTTTCTGGCGCTCGTATATTATGAGGTGGCATATATCCCGCTGAACGATGAACTCGCGTCCTATGACACGACCGATATCGAGAGTCAGATGGAACTCGAGCAGGCGCGTGCGCAGAGGATCAAGATGATGAATCAGGAGATGGAGGCCAACAAGGAAGAATCTGTCGGCGTCGTCGCCACCTATGACAATATCAAAAATGAGATGAATGCGCTCAATGAGATTGTCGGAAAAGCCAGCACCTATAATTTTTCCTTCGACGATCCGGTCGGCAGCGGCTCGACGGTCAGAAGGAATATCACGATCTCATTCACAGCAGATAATTATGCGGACGCAGAGACGATCATCCGGGAGCTGTACTCCTGTGAATACCGTCTGCTGATTCAGGACATGACGATCAGTCCGTATACGTACGATGATCTGGAGACAGGCGATGTGTCCGTGAATATGACGGTCACATTTTTTGAGACGACTGACGGTGCGAAGACGACAGAGGGTATCGTCTGGGAGGACGACGGCAGCGGTGCGTCTGCGGGTGCAGGTGCATCTTCGTCATCCTCATCATCGGTGTCATCATCTTCGGCATCAGGATCGTAAAGAGGCACCGGTGCATTGCGTGATCCGAAAGAACACGATCTCTGTTTGCGCAACGACTTGCAGATGAATAAATAAGGGGTAGACCGGGTATTATGCGTAAAGCAGTTCAATATATAAATAATAAATCAGACCATATGACCGGAGGAGGGACAGAAAATGTCCGTGCTTCCGGCATCAGAGGACTGACGCAGAAACTCCGCCGGGGATTTACACTGATGGAACTGATGATCGTGGTTGCCATCATCGGCATCCTCGGAGCACTTGCTGTGGTCGGCGTGATTCAGTTCAATAAGTCACTCAAGGTGATGGAACTCAACAACACAGCGGAGGAAATCTATATCGCCGCGCAGAATCACCTGACAGCGGCGCGGGCTAATGCCGTGTCTTCAGACATGCTGGAGAAGGGCAGCCCGGTAAAACTGTCCAACGTAGTGAAAGAACTCAAAGATGCAGATGCCGATACGGATATTAACAGCCTTTACGCATTCGACAATTCGGTGACAGCTGACGCGGCATTGGGCGTCAGTCAGCACACGTATGAAACACTTACCAGCATCATACTGCCCTCAGGCGCTGTTGACGGAACAGTGGGAGGAGACGGCAGTTCGTGGATTATTGAATATGATCCCGAAGCATATACGGTTTACGGCGTATTTTATGCGGATGGAAAGGCCACGGTACTGGGTAAGGATACCGGCGCCGGTATTACGGCAGGCCATGACCTGAAGGCACTGAATGATCTGGTGTTAAATGCCGGGGATACAACGAAGATCACCGATTACGGCGACAGCGGGATCAGTGTAGGCTATTACGGCGGCAGCGGTTCGCAGAAAATTGACGCCGTGAAGCTGACGGGATCACTCTCTGTCCGTGTGGTAAATGAAGAAAGACTTTATGCTGTAATCACGGACAAGGTGAAAGCCGGCGGATCAGCCACGAATACCAGCATACGCCTGATCGTCAGGATCAAGGGTGAGACCAGCGGTGCGATCCGCACAATCGGTGTGGATATCGATCCGGATGGCAAGATCCGTGCAGACAGCAATAATAAAGACGCATATCTCTGGAGCCAGTCCGGGAGTGACCTGCAGATCGTGCTCGACGATATCACGCGGACGGGCACACATTTTGCTGATATCTGCAGCAATAAAAAAGCGGACAGCGGCAAATTTGTCCCGGGCGAGAACATCACGGTTTCTGCCTATGCACAGGCTGTGGATCACCTGTCAAATGTTATCACCAGCTCAAATTCCGGGAAGACAAACAGTCTTTTCGGCAAGCTTGTGAAGAAGAGCGAGAACGGAAAGACCGTAGAGCAGGTTTCCCTCGCCAATTTCCGCCATCTGGAGAATCTGTCGGCAAATGTATCTCATGTCATGGGAATGACTGGGAATATGGCGGAAGACTGCGGCTCGAAAAAAGCAGCTTCTCTTACCGTCAGGGACGATTATTATGGAACAGACAGCGGAAAGTATGTGTTCAGAGCACAGCTGATCTCCGACCTCACCGATGCAAGAACGGATGATGAAAAGAAGCAGTCGGATTCGGGCACGTATGCACATCAGGCACATTTTCTGTCGTGGAGCGGCTTCTTCTACAATACAGGCCATGAGCAGATTGACAAAAAGAATGGCAATGTGAAGGACGTGATCACTTATGCCGGTGCGGATGGTGCGAACCGCAGCACAGATCACACATCCAACGGTTCATTCAGTCCGATCTGCAATATCTGGCTGTCTGAGTTCGACGGCAATGACAGGACCATCGAAGGTCTCTATATCAGCAGCACTGACACCCACGCGGAAGCACGCGGTCTGTTTGGGACGATTCTCCAGAAGTGCGATCTCACCATTAAAAATCTGAAGCTGAAGAATTTTGATATCTCCGCCTCCCTGCAGAAATTCACGGATATCGCAGGCGGTGATTACAAGGCAGATGCTGCAAAGCAGTACATATGTGCGGGAAGCCTCGCGGGCAGAGTCGTATCAGGCAGCGCCGGTTTCGGGGGCACACAGATCTCGGACGGACACAGTGTCACTGTCGAAAAGGTAACAGTTCTGGAAGATCGGGACAGCTACTGCGGTATCTGGAGTCCTGCCAGGTCATCAACAGGAAGAAATGCGGGCCCGGTTCGGAATGGCGGCCTGATCGGTGAGCTTCAGACTCAGACGACGGACACAGCCGGGGCTTCTGTATCGGTAGACAACTGCTCGGCGTCCGTCTATGTACAGAGTTCTGCGGGCACACTGCAGCAGAGAAGCAGTCAGCCTAATCTGGTCGATACGGATATCGCCGGCGGCCTGATCGGCCATGTGGAAGGCAACGGCGGAACGATCAGCATAGCGAATTCCTATGCCGGTGGTCACACGTCAAACGCAGCCGTCAGCCCTTATTACAGCAATGCCGATAAACAGCGGGGAGAGGAAGGCGCCGGACGAAATGTCAGTTCTTATGATATCGCCGGAGGCCTTGTCGGAGCTGTCTATACAGACACGAAGGCAGTTGTTCAGTTAACTTCGGATTATTCGACAGCTTCTGTGGCATGCATGTCCGGAAAAAATCAGGCCACATACAGTGATGCCGGCGGCCTGATCGGTTATATATCAAATAAAGTTTCAAATGTAAAGGCTTCAGACTGTTACAGCACAGGGCTGGTCGAGGGAGACAACAGAGGCGGCATCATCGGCTATGCTGCCTATGCACAGGCCTTTTCGGGTAATCCTCTGAACTTTACATCCTGTCGTTTCCTTGAAGGCGTGAATGCCGGAAAGGGTGGCGCGGAGATTTATGCTGTGAACATTCTGACACAGCATGATCCCCAGAAGATCAATCATGTAAGTTCTTTCAAAGATTCGGTTTACCCGGTGAACTCTGATGACCTTGAGAAAAACGGAGGCAACGCCAAAGCTGTTCCGTATGATTCCGTGCTGAAAGGCACGGAGAACTATCCGTTTGTCTCCTCACAGGATATACATTACGGAGACTGGCCGGAAGTCACGGAAGAGAATCAGCACGAGAACAGGCTGATTCTCAAATACAACACGACGAGTCCGTTTGTTGCTGTCCGCCTTACCGGTCTGCAGAGCGGAGCGCATAAATATCTGGTCATGAATGCGAAAGCCGATCCCAAATTCAAGGGATCTTCTCAGTATCCGGGATCAGAGTGCGCCGGACCCAGGCTGGGTGTAGGGACGGAACTGAGTAATATTGTCAGCTTTGATAAGGATGGCAATATTGCCAATATGTACACTGCCAGCTGGGATGATAACTGGAAGAATATCTGCTCCATCACCTGGGACGAAGACACGCAGATGTATCATTATGAGCTGATGCTGGACAACGTCTCGACAGGTTTCGCCGGTTTTGCCAGCCTTTCTTCCCACAGACCAGGAAGCACTCCGTTCTACTATGGCGAATACATAGATGTCCGCATTACAGATGAGATCACTGGGAAGACTGATCTCAAACAGGATAATTATGTAAAACAGGAATACGTGACGAATACACTCTTCGAGGATATCTTTGACGCGGCAGCAGTCGGTCAGGATACGCTGAAGAGCGGCAGTGTCAACCTGAACAGTGATGCAGTAAAGAACAGCATCAAGGCTCTGAAACATATCACGACGGATGATCAGGGACGGGAGCATATCGTAAATATAGATACCCCTGTGAATTCCAGCGGGAATACGTATGCCGCGGTGATCAACAGTGCGCGCCATCTGGAGAACCTGAGGCAGGATATATCATATGTCAACACACAGACGGGATTCACTGTCACCAATGCGGTACAGGGCTGCGATATCATATGGGATGATGCTACGGCCGGCAGCACAGCCGGAAACAACAGCGAATATGACGCCTATGTGGAAGAGCTGAATAAACTGAATACCGATGGAAGGAGTAATATCTATGTCTCAGGCACTGTGAGAGGACAGAATAACAACTTCCTTCCGGTTGTCATCGATCAGGACAACGGCCTTGTCAGCTATAACGGCAATAACAATGATATCTACGGACTGAATCTGTCTATCAGTCAGGGAGACGGAACTGTTTCGGGACTCTTCAGTCTGATAAAGGGCGCTGACCAGAATTTCGATATAAGCAACCTGAATCTGATCAATACGAAGTATACGTACCAGAATAGTAATGGAAAAGTGCAGACCTTCGGAACCGTCGTCGGCGAGAGCAGCCGGGATCTTGTTCTGACTGCCATCACTGTGAAGCAGACCGGCACGGCATTAGACGGACTGCAGATCCAGGGGCAGAATATCTGCGGCGGACTTGTCGGCGAATCTGACGGATCGCTGAACATCTCCGGGTGCAAGCTGGATCTGACGGGTCAGACGTACAGTGTCGCGGGAGCCAACAATACAGGAACAGGCGGCATTGTCGGAGACTGTAAGAAGGGTGCTACCATCAGCAACACCACAATAACGGCCGGTACGATCGATATCGGTCAGAGCGCAGGTGAATTCGGCGGACTCGCTGGTATTGTCAAAGGATCACTGACTTTCACCAGCAATGTGCTGCAGGCCAGTGAGAAAATCAGCATCAGCGGCAGTACGGATAACATCGGCGGCCTCGTGGGGGAGGCATCCGTCAGCTCCGGCAGTATTTCGGACTGCAGCATTTCCGCACCGTCGATATCCGTGACGGGAAATTACGACGTCGGCGGACTGATTGGTTACATTCCGACAGATAATGCTACTTTTGCTGTATCCGGATGTTCCGTTCTTGCTGATAAAGCCTTGAATGTCTCAGGAACGTATCAGGTGAGCGGTATGGTCGGCAGTGCTGAAAAAACAACACTGACGCTGCAAGACAGCAAGGTTGAATCAAAGTCGGTTGCGATAAGCGGCGGAAGCGGCAATAACCCGTCCGGCGGTCTTGTGGCCTCCTGCGGGGGCGGCGCGATAACAAACTGCCATATAAGCGGCAGAGATGGCAGTACGGATAACGTAACCGTGAGCATCAGCAGTTCCGCCGGCAGCAGCAATCCGGTCGGCGGCCTTGTCGGCAGAGTGTCCGGCGGTGAATTTAAGATGAGCGGTTCATGGCTCGGTGCGGATATGGCTACCGTCAGCAACAGTTCGGCTGCCTCTGTCGGCGGTCTGATCGGAGAGATCTCATCACCTTCGATCACGGTGGAAAACAGTTATTTCTGCGGAGCTGCCGCCAGAGTGATGGCGGGTGCCAATAAGCAGGGATGCGTGGGCGGCCTGATCGGAAAGGCAGTGGTGACATCGAACGGAAGCTGCAGCATTTCCAATGACTATGTATCCGGGTATGTATACGGCCCTGATGCGCAGTACGCGGGCGGCCTTATCGGTTGTATTGACGCAGGAGGCACGCAGCAGAACTACTCTTCCATGACGAACTGCTATGTGTCCGGACGCACAGTCAACGGGGTATTTCCACAGGATGCAGAAGTGGATTATGACAGGTTCACTATGCCTTCAAAGCAGTCTGACCTGCTGAAGAATCCTGTGGATGGCGTAATCGGGTATTCAGCGGCCGGCGGTCTGATCGGCCGGCACAACAGCGGATACCTCTCCATCGCGGGATCTTTTACATCTACGTCTGTGGCCGGATGCAGTAATGAACAGTACGGAAAGTCGTTTGTCGGCGGCCTGGCAGGGACAACTTCAGGTCAGTTAAAACTTCAGAATTCATATGCCGTGAGCACTGTTGAATCCCGTTACGCGGATATGAGCATCCTCGGCTCATTCATCGCAAAAGACGATCATCCGGAGAATACAGATGTTGTTTCTACGTGCTATGTCATTTCCGAACTGAACGATCCTTCGGTGAATGCGGTAGGACAGGGAAGCAGCACTGACGGTAGATGGAGTATCACCGATCTGTCTGTCAGAGAATTAAGCACCGGGAATCTGGAGAGAACTGTGCCGTCACCGGATACCACAGATACATTTACATTTTCCCGGGATGCAACTCTGAACAGTACGTATCCTCACGGTTATCCTTATCTCATACAGACGGTTTTCAACGGACGTCAATATTTTGACGGCTGCTGGGTGAATGTGGAAAATCCGCAGATTAAGGGACTGACTCTGACAGGTTCAGCGCCGGAAACGGACATACGTCTCGCAGTCGGCAAAGATACGACACTCAGTCTGTCCGTGCAGCCGCGCTGGGCCGCTGACAAGGTCACCTTCAAATCTTCAGATACAGGTGCGGCAGAGGTCGACAGCAGCGGAAAAGTAACAGGAAAGAAAGCGGGAAATGCTGTCATCACGGCATCTGTACCGGAAAGTGACTTATCGGCTTCCTGTAATATAGAGGTAGTTGATGTAGAGAGTATTCAGTTCTCAGACGCCAGCCCGACGGTGCTGATAGGTAAACAGCTGGGTCTCAGCAATATGGTTACCATTTCGCCTGAGGAAGTAAAGGATCAGAAACTGACGTGGAGTACGAGTGACGAAAAAGTTGCCACGGTTGATCAGAACGGAACGGTTACGGCAGTTAATGACGGAACGGCGGTGATAACTGCGAAAGCCCAAGATGGCGTGACGGGAAGCTGTACGGTCACCGTGGAGACACCGGGACTTACAGTTACTGACAGCAGCGGAAATACCATTCAGAATTATGCACAACTTTCGATGATAGCCGGAAGTGAGCTGAAACTGCATCTGGATACAGGCGGAACTGTCAGCTATGGGACAAATGGAAAGGTTAGCATAGGGCAGAATAACGATCTTACTTTTACCACAGATACGGGAGGATATTATTATCTTAATCTGACTTCTGTATATTCAGACTCACAGCAGTTCACAATAAATATGAATATCCATGTGCTTACACCGGCTGCTGATGATAACCTGGATGAATGGGATTTCTATCAGGCGTTGACGCCGGGCCCGTCAGATACGCAAGATCCGCGCACCTGGAAAGCGGCGGCCAGGACAGATGACTATGTAATTTATGTGACAGCGCCTTATGACGACAATGGGGATGGAAATACGCAGAGGATTTTTGCCGATATGTGCATTGGCGGCGTGTACTACAGACTTATTGCGAATAAGTACTATAATGGGGCTTCGGTGAAGAAATATGACGCCTGGACCAGCAGCTGGGTCGACACGGAATTCAAAACAACCAATAATCCGTATGGTTCTACCATGCGGATCGAGATGGAAATACCGGTCAGTGATTTCCAGGGGAATACTTCCCTGACACTGGTGCCGTGGAAGTCATTTGCAGACAGCACGGATCAAGACAGCATACAGGATGCGACAGCCTATACGGAGTCACTGACGGTGCCGTCAGCGACGGCAGAGTCATAAGCCTGAGACCGGCGACAGGATGAATCATACAGTATCTCTGAACAGTCTGTGAAAGGGGCGGATAGAGATCAGATGATAGATTAATCAGTCGGAAGTGCAGCGCGTCATTGAGGATTTTCACCGGATGCGCCGTGCGTTGAATGATTCCGGCGTCAGGCCGTACCAGCTGCATGTATCCTTCGGAAGTGCGGTGTTGGCTCCGCACGAAGATACGACTGATGACGTGTTCAGAAGAATGGATCAGGCCATGTATGAACAGAAAAGGATGCGGCACAGCAGGCGGAGCTGCATGGCAGAAGCTACATGACACATGCCGGAAACAGGACAACAGAAACACTGAGAGGAAGGAAATTACATGAGAAGAAAGAATGGTTTTATTTCGGCCCTGTTAACAGGCGCGCTGGCAGTATCGGTACTTGCCGGCTGTGGAAGCACGGCGGCGGCTTCCGCAGCTTCCGCGGCATCCGCAACTGCTGCAGCTTCATCGGCCGGGACAGAGAGTGCGGTGACAGAGACGCCGGCTTCTTCTGAGGAGGAAGTGACATCGGCTTCATCTGTTTCTTCCGGTTCTGCCGGTGAGCCGGTCGTCTCTTCATCGAATACGGCTTCATCATCTGCGGCAGCATCAACATCTGCTGCGTCAGAGGAAACAGCGCAGACCGTGGGTTCGGATGATCCTGATTCCATGCGCGTCGGCAGCCTCAAGGGACCGACGACCATGGGACTTGTCAATCTGATGTCGGAAGCAGAAGAGGGAAACACTGAGGGCAGCTATACGTTTACCATGGAGACACAGCCGGATGCCATCGCATCGGAGATCGTCTCCGGTGATCTGGACGTGGCGCTTCTCCCCGCCAATATGGCTTCCATCGTCTATAACAAGACACAGGGCGGCATTTCTGTGATCGATATCAATACGCTCGGCGTTCTGTACTGCGTGACCGGAGATGATTCGATCACCTCCGTCAGCGATCTCGCAGGCCACACGGTATACAGCACAGGTCAGGGCGCTACGCCGGAATATGCACTGAATTATCTGCTGGAGAAAAATAATGTCACCGACTGCACCGTTGAGTTCCGCTCTGAGGCGACGGAGATCGCTGCGCTTCTCGCATCGGATCCCACAGCCATTGCCATTCTGCCGCAGCCTTTTGTGACAGTTGCGGAAATGCAGAATGATCAGCTGCACACGGCGTTCTCACTGACGGATGCATGGGATGCGGTTTCTGATGACGGATCGAAGCTGCTCACCGGAGTCACCGTTGTGCGGACAGAATATCTGCAGGAGAATAAGGATGCTGTCGATCTCTTCCTGAAAGAGAGCGCTGACAGCGTGGACAAGGCAAACAGTGATACGGCGGATACGGCGGCTCTTGTCGTGAAATACGGCATCATCGAAAAGCAGCCCGTGGCTGAAAAGGCGCTGCCTGAATGCCGGATCGTCTGCATCACAGGATCAGAGATGAAAGATTCTCTCTCCGGTTATCTGAATGTCCTCTGTGAGGCCAGTCCGGAATCTGTCGGCGGAAATCTGCCGGGGGATGATTTCTACTATATTCCCTGATATATCCGCTGAACTGGCACGTTGAATAAGCAGACGGGGACGCAGAATAAAAAACAGACAGAAATGCAGGATATCCCAAAAAGCTGACGTAAAGCCAGGATATCAGGAAAACAGATGTAAATGCAGGAAATCAAAATAAATGCGTGATACAGAACAGGCGCTTCTTTCGAGGCGCCTGTTTTTTCTGCTCTTTTATTTTCAGCTGGATTTCACTTCGTTCCACAGCTCATTGTAGATCTCTTCCGCATCCGCACCCAGATAGGAATACGTTTCACAGCGTTCGAGGGTGGCATCATCCGGGAAGGCCACCGGGCTGTTCCGGATGTCGGGATCTTCGATCAGCTGCTGTGCCGCGACATTGGGCGTTGAATAGGTGATGTACTCAAAGTTCTTCAGAGCGATGTCGGGCCGGCAGAGGAAGTTCAGGAATTTCTCCGCATTCTCCTTGTGCGGTGCGTTTTTCGGAATGACCCAGGAATCAATCCACACGTTGGATCCTTCATCCGGTACAACGTAGGCCAGATCCGGATTTTCCCTGGTGGTATAAATAGCTTCGCCGGAGTAGATGACGCCGAGCGCTGCTTCGTTTCCGATCATTTTGTCACGCACCTGATCGATCACGTAGGCCTGTACGAGCGGCTTCTGGGCGATCAGGAGATCCCTGGCCTCCTGCAGTTCCCGCATATTGGTGGTGTTGGCAGAGTATCCCAGGTATTTAAGCGCAACGCAGAAGGCATCGCGCACGGAATCCTGCATAAGGATGCTGTCCTTGTATTTGCTGTCCCAGAGAATCTTCCAGCTCGTGACCGGTTCGTCCACCATCTTTGTATTATACAGGATGCCCATGGTTCCCCAGCAGTAGGGGATGGAATACTCATTGGTCGGATCGAAGGCCTGTGAGGTCTTTTCGTAGATCTCGCCGATGTTTTTGATGTTTGGTACATTGTTAAAGTCAATTTTCTGAAGCAGATCATTGTCGATCATTTTTTTGATCATGTAGTCGGAAGGGCAGACGCAGTCGTAGGCGACAGCGCCGGCTTTGATCTTCGGGTACATGATCTCGTTTGTTTCATATTCCTCATAGACTACGTGGATACCGGTTTCTTCCTCAAACTGCGTCAGGACATCCGGGTCGATATATTCTCCCCAGTTGTACACAATGACCTGATTCTGCCCGGCAGCGGTCGTTTTTCCGCCGTAATAGATGCCGCCGGCCGCGAGTACGACGATCAGCAGTCCTGGCACCAGCCGTCCGATGACCATGCGCTTTGTAAAAATACGGCGGTGTCCTGTCTTAGCCAGGCAGCGCGAGTCTTTTTCCAGCTCCTTCGGGCTTTCCTTCGAGGGCGCGAGGTTGATCAGGAGCAGGAGTACCATGACGGAAACGAAGAGAATCGTGGACAGCGCATAGATCTCCGGTTTGATTCCCTTCCGGACTTCGGAATAGATCTTCGTGGAGAGCGTGTCGACGCCGGGCCCCTTCGTAAAATACGTGATGACGAAATCATCCAGCGACATCGTGAAGGAGAGCAGGAAGCCGGAGGAAATACCCGGCATGATGTCCGGCAGGATGGTCTTGCGGAAGGCGTAGAACGGTGTGGCTCCGAGGTCCAGCGCGGCTTCGTAGACATTCCGGTCGGTCTGCTTCATTTTTGGCAGGACGCTGAGGATCACATAGGGAATGTCGAAGGTGATGTGCGCCAGCAGAATGGTGGAGAAGCCCAGCCGGATCCTGAGGATGATGAACAGAAGCATGAGAGACACACCCATGACGATCTCGCTGTTCAGCATGGGAATATTCGTGATGCCGGTGAAGATGGTGCGCGCTTTTCTGCCCATGGCGTGTATGCCGATGGCAGCCAGCGTTCCGATCAGCGTGGCAATGGCGGCTGCCAGCAGGGCGACGATCAGCGTGGTGTAGAAGGCCTCCATGATCTCGTTGTTCTGAAACAGAGATCTGTACCAGCTGAGCGTGAAGCCTCCCCATTTGGCCCTGGACTTCGAGGAGTTGAAGGAGAGGACGATCAGTGTGGCGATGGGTGCGTAGAGGAGGAACAGAATGAGGACCATGTAGATGCGTTTCAGTACTTTTTTCACAGCGCAGTTCCCTCCCCGGTCTTGTCGTATTTAGCCTCGATGACCATGGATACGATAACGAAAATCAGGAGAATCATGGACATGGCGGAGCCCACGTTCCAGTTGTTCAGCTGTTTGAATTCCTGTTCGATCATATTGCCGATCAGCAGTATTTTTCCGCCGCCCAAAAGGTCCGAGATCACAAAGGTGGTCAGCGACGGGATGAAAACCATGGTGACCCCGGAGATCACGCCGGGCAGAGAGAGCGGAAAGGTGACTTTCCAGAACGTCTGGAAGTTGTTGGCGCCCAGATCCCTGGCTGCATTCATCACATCCTGATCCAGCTTGATCAGTACGTTGTAGATGGGCAGGATCATAAACGGAAGGAAATTGTACACCATACCGAGAATGATAGCCCAGGGCGTGTTGATGATCTCCAGCTTTGGCAGATGCAGCGCCCCGAGCAGCGTGTTGATCACGCCGTTCTTTTCCAGCAGTGTCTGCCACGCGAAGGTGCGCAGCAGGAAATTCATCCACATGGGGAGGATAAAAATAAACACGATAAAGCTTTTCTGACTGACCTTCATGCCCGCCAGAATCATGGCGAGCGGGTAAGCCAGCACAATACAGATCAGTGTGCTGACCAGCGCGAGGACGAGGGAGAGCCCCAGCGCCTTCATCACCTCTCCGGTGAAGACGCCGCCGAAGTTGGAGAGAGTGAAGCCTCCTGTCTCCTGCGAGGTGAAGGCGTAGAATACGATCATAAGAAGCGGGATGATGATAAAGCCGGCCGCCCAGACGCCGTAGGGCGCAGCGAGCCATTTCAGACGTTTATTCTTCAACGGATACTGCCTCCTCGTCTGTAGATTCCGGTTTGTTCATGATCTGGATATTGAAGGGATCGACGCAGATGCCGACTTCGCTGCCAACCTCCTGCAGCCGTGTGCTGTGTACCAGCCAGTCGTATCCGTTGGCGCAGACATCCATCTCATAGTGAACGCCTTTAAAAATAAGGCTGGTGACGCGGCCGGTGATCTGCCCCTTCTCCGGGCTCACGAGCTCCACATCCTCCGGACGGATGACGACATCCACAGGTCTGTTCTCACCGAAACCGGTGTCCACGCAGGGGAACTTCACACCCAGGATCTCGACCAGTTTATCCTGGATCATGCGGCCGTCCAGAATATTGCTGTCGCCGATAAAATCGGCCACGAAGGCATTCTGCGGCTCGTTGTAGATATCTTCCGGCGTACCGACCTGCTGGATATAGCCCTGGTTCATGACGACGATCGTGTCTGACATGGTCAGGGCTTCCTCCTGATCATGCGTGACATAGACGAAGGTGATCCCCAGTTCATTTTTCAGCCGCATCAGCTCGTACTGCATGTCCTGCCTGAACTTGAGGTCAAGGGCACCGAGCGGTTCATCCAGAAGGAGTACCTTCGGTTCATTGACGATGGCGCGGGCGATCGCCACACGCTGCTGCTGGCCGCCGGAGAGCGAGGCGGGATAGCGGTTTTCTGCTCCGTCCATATTCACAAGCTTCAGGGCGTAGCGGATCTTGTCGTTGATGTACGCCTGGGATTTGTTCCTGATCTTCAGGCCGAAGGCGATGTTCTCCGCCACGGACATGTGCGGAAACAGGGCGTATTTCTGGAAAACGGTGTTCAGCTGCCTTTTGTTGGGCGGCAGTTCCGTGATATCGGTCCCGCTGAAAAATACCTGCCCGCTGTCGGGATGCTCAAAGCCGCCCATAATCCTGAGCGTCGTGGTCTTTCCGCACCCGGAGGGTCCGAGAAGCGTCAGGAACTCATTCTCTCTGATATAGAGATTCAGGTCGTCTAGAATCGTGACCCCGTCATAGGCCTTCGTGATGTGTACAAGATCGATCAGTTTGTTCTTCAAGGGATGACAGCTCCTTTCTTCGCCGGGTGCAATTCATCTCATCGGCTGCCAGCCGGCGCAGCTGATATGCAAAATTACTGCTGTTCTGATACATCGAATTATCAGTATCATATCATGAACTGCCGTCTTCCGATATAAGACAAAACAGGTATATGTATGTTAATTTTCAGGCATCTGGCATGGTGATACGGAGATACAGATGCTTCCACCCGCAACTCGCTCTCGCTCGTCCTCGACGCAGCGGTGGTAAGCTCAACCTGCGCTACGCTCGGTTTCGCCAACCACCGGCGTCTGCGGATGGTTGCGGGTTGGAAGCATCTGTATTTTGTATTAATCACCCGGGCGAACGTGAAAATAATTCATCATGGCTGTGAATATTATGGTTTACTTTCGCTCTCTCAGGCGTATAATGGTAAACGTTGAGCACATCTCAACATTAAGATGAAAGGAATAGCATAAAAATGAAAAAGACACTTGAGATCCGCTGGCACGGAAGAGGCGGACAGGGAGCGAAAACAGCAGCACTGCTGCTCGCAGATGCAGCTTTTAAGACCGGCAGCTATGTACAGGGTTTTCCGGAATACGGCCCGGAGCGCATGGGTGCGCCGATCACCGCCTATAACCGCATCAGCACGGACCCGATCCGCGTCCACTCGGATATCTATTACCCTGACTGTGTCGCGGTCGTCGACGAGACACTGCTGCACAGCGTTCGCGTGACGGACGGCCTGAAGAAAGACGGCGTCCTGATCGTCAATACGAAAAAGAGCGCGGAAGAGATCAGACCGCTGCTGAACGGATGGCAGGGCCGTGTGGTTGTGATCGATGCCAGGCAGATCTCAGAGGAAACGCTCGGCAGAAATTTTCCGAATACACCGATGCTCGCAGCGGTCACGGCCGTCACAGGCGTGATGACGAGGGAGGCATTTTTTGACAGCATGCAGGATTCCTTCCGGCACAAGTTCGCGAGAAAGCCGGAAGTGATCGAGGGCAACATGAAGGCGCTGGAGATGGCATATGACACGGTTTCCGGACCGGCATACCGCAGGGCGGCAGGAGAATAAGGAGGGGCATTCTGATATGCAGGCAGATGTAAACAAAATCACGGAAAGCTCCCCGTGGACGGAGATCACGGAAGGATGCCGCGTACAGGCGTCGGGAAATTCCGCAGATTTTCACACGGGAGAATGGCGCACGAATACGCCCGTTTTTCTCGCTGATAAATGCAAACAGTGTCTTCTCTGCGCACCGGTCTGTCCGGATCTGGCAATCCCGGTATCAGACGGGAGAAGGGGAGAATTTGACTACAATTACTGCAAGGGCTGCGGCATCTGTGCGAAGGCGTGCCCTTTTGACGCCATTGTGATGAAGGAGGGGATTGAACCATGAGTGAAAAGGCCATTAAGGAGAGAATGTCCGGCAACGAGGCCGTCGCTTATGCCATCCGCCAGGTAGAACCGGACGTCATGCCGGCTTTTCCCATCACACCTTCGACGGAGATCCCGCAGATGGTTTCGACATATATCGCCAACGGACAGATGGACACGGATTTTATCCCGGTCGAGAGTGAGCACTCTGCCATGTCTGCGGCCATCGGCTCGGAGGCAGCCGGCGCGAGGACGATGACGGCGACGTCATCGGCCGGTCTTGCGCTGATGTGGGAGGAACTGCTGCTCGCAGCGTCCAACCGGCTGCCGATCGTTCTCACGCTCGTCAACAGAACACTCTCCGGACCGATCAATATCAACTGCGATCACTCGGACGGCATGGGCGCCCGGGACACAGGATGGATCCAGATCTACGCGGAGGACAATCAGGAGGCCTACGATAATTACATACAGGCATTTCCGATCGCAGAGGACAGCCGTGTTCACCTGCCGGTGATGGTCTGCATGGACGGATTTATCACGAGCCACGCGGTCATGAATATCTCACTTCTGGAAGATGCCCCGGTGAAAAAATTTGTCGGCAGCTATGAACCTGAAGAATATATGCTTCATGCAGATCATCCCGTTTCCGTCGGTCCTTACGCTGTCTCCCGTTATGAGATGGAGGCGAAGAGAGCGCAGGAAGCTGCCATGGAACGCGCCAAAGAGGTCATCCTCGAAGTGGGAAGACGCTATGGAGAGATGAGCGGCCGCTCCTACGGACTTTTTGAGGAATACCGCACGGAAGACGCCGAATACATTATGCTGATCATGGGCAGTGCGGCCGGAACGGCCAAACAGGCGGTGGATGAACTGCGTGAGAACGGTATGAAGGCCGGTGTGCTGAAACTCCGTGTCTTCCGTCCCTTTCCGGAAAAAGAAATCGCGGAAGCCGTGAAGAACTGCCGTGCGCTCGCCATTATGGACCGCTGTGAGAGCTACAACGGAAACAGCGGACCGCTCGGCAGCGAGGTGACGGCCGGACTCTACAGAAACCGGGTATTCACCCATGCCGTAAACTACATCTACGGACTCGGCGGCAGGGATTTCACCACGGAGGATGTAAAACAGGTATTCGAAGAACTGAAGGAAACGGCGGATGGAAATCTGCCTGAACAGCAGCACCGCTACATCGGGCTGAGAGAGTGACAGATATGAGTGATTACAGTCTGAAGACAATGATGAATAAACCGGAAAGGCTGGCCCCGGGACACAGGATGTGCGCGGGCTGCGGTGCACCGATCGTTGTGCGCGCTGTACTCCGGACGATCCACGAGGGCGATCACGCCGTCGTCGGCAATGCGACCGGCTGCCTCGAGGTTTCCACCTTTATGTATCCGTATACGTCGTATAAGGACAGCTATATCCACAATGCGTTTGAAAATGCCGGCGCCACGATGAGCGGCGTCGAGACGGCGTACCATGTTCTGAAGAGAAAGGGAAAAATTCCGGCCGGTGAAAATTTCCGTTTCATCACATTCGGCGGAGACGGCGGAACGTATGACATCGGATTCCAGTCTCTGTCCGGCGCCATGGAACGTGGCCACGATATGACCTATGTGTGCTATGATAATGGTGCGTATATGAATACCGGCATTCAGAGGTCATCAGCCACGCCGATGTTTGCCGATACCACGACGACGCCGGCCGGTACGGCATCCAACGGCAAGATCCAGTACCGCAAGGATCTCACGGCCATTCTGGCAGAGCACTACATCCCCTATGCGGCGCAGACGACGCTGACGAGGGACTTCCGAGATCTGCACAGAACAGCGGAGAGAGCCATCTACACAGAGGGAGCGTCCTTCCTGAACGTCATGGCACCCTGCCCGAGAGGCTGGCGCTACCCGGCGGAGGACATCATGGAGATCTGCCGCCTCGCCGTAGAGACATGCTACTGGCCGCTTTTTGAAGTCGACCACGGAAACTGGAAGCTTTCCTACGAGCCGAAGCACAAACTCCCGATCGAGGATTTTCTGCGCACGCAGGGCAGGTTCCGCCATCTGTTCAAACCGGGCAACGAGCATCTGATCGAACTCTTCCAGCAGGAAGTCGACAAAAGATGGGAAGATCTGCAGTACCGCTGCGCGAGAGGACAGATCTGAATGGATCTGTATCTGCTGCGCGAGAGGGCAGATCTGAAAGGATCTGTATCTGCTGCGTGAGAGAGTAGATCCGAAATAATAACTGTCTATGATCAGACAGAATATGTGAATAAATTCAGCCGGGCAGATGTATCGTGCCGGGCAGGGGGTATGTTGTATGACGTTACTGACGTATCAGGTTTTCAAAACGGTAGCCGAGATGGGCAGCTTTCACAAGGCGGCCGAGGTGCTCGGGCTCACGCCTTCGGCAATCAGCCATGCCATTTCCGCCATGGAAAAGGAACTCGGCTTTGCCGTTCTCACAAGGAACAAATCGGGCGTGTCACTGACCAATTACGGGGAGCATATCCTTCCCTACGTGAATGCCGTTCTGAACAGCGATGAGAGCCTGCAGCAGGTCATCGCGGAGTACAAGGGACTCAAGGCCGGCACTGTGCGCGTGGGCTGTTTCGCCAGCGCCTGCAACAGCTGGCTGCCATCCATCATCAAATCCTTTGAGGAGAAATATCCGGCGATCCGCATCGAGGTTTTCCAGGGAACGTATGATGATGTGAGCGAGTGGATCAAAACCGGCGTCGTTGATTTCGGCTTCATGTCCACTTCCAGCGCCGGCGATCTGAACATCCGTCCCTTCTACCGGGATCCGCTGCTCTGCATCGTCCCGAAGAATTTTCAGAAAAAAGAGAAAACAGACACGATGTCTCTGGATGAGATGCGGGGCGAGCATTTTGTCGTGCAGAGGGAGTCTACCGATGCGGATATTCAGCATTACCTGCGCACGAATCACCTGAACGTGGAAGCGGATTACCATGTCGTGGATGATATGTCCACGGTAGTCATGGTGGCGAACGGATTCGGTATCTGCATCATGCCTGAGCTCACGATGCGCGATATCCCCTACGAGACGAAGAGCTACCGCATGAATCCGCCGGCTTACCGGCACATCGGCCTTGCGTGCCTGAACCCTGATCTTATGGCACCGGCCGTCCGGATGCTTTACCAGCATATCATCAGAGAATACGGAAATGAGGATACGATCAATGAGTGAAACGCTGTTTAACAACGAGAGCATTATTTCCTGGCTGCAGTATTATGCAGCCAATGCCCCGGTCAATCTGGAGCGGGTGAAGCTTCTGGATATCACCGGAAAAAACAAAAGCGTGATCCCCGCCGTGGAATCGCACCGCCAGACGCTGGTCTTTACCGAGGCGGGTGACAAGGATATTTTCTACCGGATGTGGTCGGCCGGACTCGGGGAATGCGAGGTCTGGTACAACGACGGGTCAGAGCCGACGGGACCGATCCGCCATGATCTGCTCAGGAACATGATTGACCGCGGCATCAATGCCTCGGCAGGTATGCTTGTGCTGAACAGCCATGCGCGCAATACCTATAAGGTGGGTATGGACAATGACGAATTCCGCAGGGGATCCGTGCATTTCGTCGGCAGCGAGATCCGCGCCGTGCTCCTGAACAAGATGCAGGTGGAAATTCAGGACGAGCTGATCGTCATCAGCGGTGAGAGCATCGCCATCGAGGCGGCCATGCTGGCTCAGGAGGGATCTGTCACGGCGGTGGAATATAACGCGGATGACCGCCGGACGCTCGAGGACAACATTGACCATTTCGGTCTGCACAATATCCGGATCCTCGACGCAGTGAATGAAGAGTCCATGAAGGACGTACCCGTGCCGGATACCGTTATGCTCGTGGCTTCGGCTTCGATGGAGCAGGAGCTCGACACACTGACAAAGCTGAATCCGCACATCGGCGTCGTGATCTACACACTGGACATGGGTGTGGCGGCGGATATCGACAGAACCTTTGCCCGGTACGGAATAGGCGGGACAGAAGTGATTCAGATCGCCGTATCCAAGCGCGGACACAAGAACATGTTCATGCAGGAGCCTGCGCCCTGGATCATCACCGGAAGAGCCGACCGCAGACTGTGAGATGTGCGAAAGCATATAAATATTCTGAAAATAAAATAGTTTAAGAAAAATATTCCAAAAACGATTGACATACGGCCTCAAAGTCAGTATTATAACGTTAACAGCAAGATGAATTCCGGAGGGCGACACAGAACCAGACCCAGGAGCTCCTGAAGACAGGAAGACGGAATCGGAACTTCATCTTGATTCTATATTTTATATAGATGATACTGATGAAAGGAGGCTATAAGGTGAAACTTACGGAATATCATTGAGGGGCTGCCCGGTGTGATCATCGAGCAGCCCTATTTTTATGCGTATTTTCAGATAAACCGGACAGGCGCCTGGAGACCCTGAAAATCCTTTATTTATAATGAAATTCCATAAAAAACGTAAAAAATATCGGGATTTACTGTGTAAATTTACTGAAAACTTTCGCCGGAACGATTGAACAGTCCGGCTTTTTTTTGTATACTTGACTCGTATTTTGGATTCCGATGCAGCAGAGTGCTGCTGCTGTCAGAATAAAATTTTAATAGAACAGGAGGAAGAGTACGTGATCGAGGAAACGGTACGCGCTGTCAAGGATGCTGAATCAAAAGCTGATCAGACCGTGACAGAGGCAAAAGCCAGAGCGTCTGACATTGTCAGGAGTGCACGGGCGGAAGCGGATCAGATCCGGGATGACGCGCAGAAAGAGGCCGGAAAGAAGTATGAAGAACGCATGGCCAGGGCGCGCGCGGACGGTGAGGCTTCTCTCGCGGATGCCGACAGGCAGATGCAGAAAGAAGCAGAAGACCTGAAGGCCGGATGCGTTTCAAAGGAAGATGCGGCAGTTGACCGCGTCATCCAGAAACTGTTGTGCCAGAGCTGAGTGTGATCAGCGGAGCGTTGACGTCTGATGAATAACGGTTCGCTGTCATTTTTTCAGTAAATGCATCAGATTGAGAAAGCGGGTATTTGCATGGCAGTTGTAGAAATGCAGAAACTCAGCATCTGCGCAAACAAAAAACACAGGAAGGAAATTCTCGAAACCCTGCAGTCCATGGGTGTCATGGAGCTCTCGTATACGGATATCGACAAGGATCCGGAGCTTCAGAAGATGGATACGCAGATGGCGAAGACAAAGTACGAGAAGAGGCAGGCGTCCTTTGAACAGGCGCTTCGGCTTCTGAAAACGTACGCGCCGTCTGACGGAGACAGCACAGGGCTGTTTTACGAGAAGAAGCAGGTTCCGCGCTCCGTGATGAACGAGGCGATCGCGAACCGGCACCATTTCAATGTAGAGGTGGCAGATATCCTGTCTGCTGAGAAAAGCATCACAGAATGTCAGGGCGTCATACAGAAAGACACGAACGCGAAGATAAGCCTTTCTCCCTGGATGAATCTTGACATTCCGATGAGTACGTCAGGCACGAAAGATACGGCGTGTCTGATCGGGAGTATTCCCGGACAGATCACACCTGAGGCGCTCTATGCGGCGGCATCCGCGGATATTCCGGAACCCGCTGCCGTGACTGCCGATGTTATTTCGACGGTCAATGAGTCCACACAGGTCGTTGTGATCTGTCTTAAGAAAGACGCGGAGAAGATCGAAGACAATCTCCGTGCCGCTGGTTTTTCCAGACCGTCCATGCCGGTGAAGGGCATTCCGAAGGATGAGATCGCCGCTCTCGACGCGGAGATCGATTCCATGCAGAAGACGATCGGGGAGAAGAAAAATGTGATCGCGGGATACGGCGGTGAGCGCGAAAACTTCCGCATAATGAGCGATTATTATCATTCCCGCGCAGAGAAATACAGTCTCCTCGGTGAGATACCGCAGAGCCGGAATGTATTTTTCCTTGAGGGCTGGGTTCCCGCGGAACAGGCGGACAGCATCTCAAAGCTCATGACGGAGCACTTCGATGCGGCGGTAGGAAAGGAAGACAACGGCGATCCGGCTGATCAGCCGGTTGAGCTTCACAACAACAAAATAGCGAGAACAGCGGAAAGCGTGCTGAAGTCCTACGGACTTCCGCAGCACGGGCGCGTCGATCCGACCGCGATCATGTGGGTGTTCTACGTGATCTTCTTCGGTATGATGCTCTCCGATGCGGGATACGGTATCGTCATGGCACTGGCCTGCGCGATCATCGTCCTTAAAAAGAAGAACATGGATCCCGGCACAAGAGATTTCCTGAAACTGTTCTTTTTCTGCGGGCTCTCCACGACTTTCTGGGGATTCATGTACGGCGGCTTCTTCGGAGATGCCATCGACGTGATCGCCCATACGTGGTTCGGTGTTCCTGCTGATCAGGCAGTGCTTAAACCGCTCTGGTTCGCACCGCTGAATAATCCGATGCGGCTCCTGATGTGGTGCCTGCTGTTCGGACTTATCCATCTGTTCACAGGACTCGGTATCAAGGGATATGAGACGCTGAAAGCGCACGATGTGGTCGGCTTCATCTCCGATATCGTGGGATGGTATATGTTCCTGCTGGGACTGATCTTCCTGCTTCTTCCGACGGATCTGTTCGCCTCCATTTCGGGCATGACGTTTTCGTTCCCGTCGTGGATGCACGGTCTGTCTCTGTTCCTGGCGATCGGCGGAGCGCTGATCATCCTGGTCATGAGCGGACGCGACAGAAAGAACTGGGCTCTCCGCATTGCCCTCGGTGCGTATGATCTGTACGGCGTGACGAGCTGGCTCTCGGATGTGCTCTCGTATTCAAGACTTCTGGCCCTCGGACTTGCAACCGGCGTTATCGCCAGCGTCATCAATATGATGGGTTCGATGTTCGGATCAGGTGTCGGCAAAGTCATTATTTTTATCGTGGTATTCATTCTCGGACACACACTGAATATCGCGATCAACGCGCTGGGTGCCTATGTGCACACCAACCGTCTGCAGTATGTAGAGTTCTTCGGTAAATTTTATGATGCCGGCGGCAGGGAGTTCCGGCCTTTCCGCCACAAAACCAAATATATCCAGGTCAAGGAGGATAATTAACATGAGTATGGGTATGGTATTTGCATTAATGGGAGCTGCACTGGCCACAGCACTTCCGGGTGTTGGATCCGCATGGGGCGTAGGCATGGCAGGTCAGGCTGCGGCAGGCGTTGTTTCTGAAGATCCGGATCAGTTCGCAAAGGTTCTCCTTCTTCAGCTCCTTCCCGGTACACAGGGTATTTACGGACTGCTGGTAACCTTTATCACGCTGTCTCAGATCGGTATTCTCGGCGGCGATCCCGTCAAGGATACGGCAACCGGTATGCTCTATCTGTTCGCATGCCTGCCGATCGCCATCGTAGGTCTGATCTCCGCTTATCACCAGGGCAGAACCTCTGTCGCTTCCATCGGCCTTGTTGCCAAGAAGCCTGATCAGTTCGGTAAAGCCATGCTGTTCCCGGCAATGGTTGAGACCTATGCCATCCTGGCACTTCTTATCTCCATCCTCGCAGTGAACGGCATCTGATCAGTTCCGGAAGGGAGATAAAAATATGGCAGGAGTAGACAATATAACAAAAGAAATCCTGCAGGATGCGGAAAACGAATCGGCGAAGATCATCGGCGATGCACAGGCTGAGGCGGAGGAGATCCGCAAAGCGGCAGAAGCTGATGCCGATAAGACAAAGAGCGATGCGGCTGCAAAGGCGGAGAAGGATGCTGCGGCATACGCAGACAGAATCCGCTCGCAGATCGGCATGCGCAGAAAACAGGCGGTTCTCGGTGCCAGACAGGATGTCATCCGTGAGGTGCTCGACAGGGCATATCAGAAACTTGACACCCAGGACGATGCATCTTACTTCGGGATGATCGAAAAACTGGCAGAAGAGAATGTTCAGCCGGAGGACGGAGAAATCCTCTTTGCTGAGAAAGATGCAGCGCGCATCCCCGATGGATTTGCGGCAAAGCTGCAGGACATCGCAGCAAAGCACGGCGGGAGCCTGAAGATCTCTGATGAGAGGGCGGATGTGGAGAACGGTTTTATCCTCCGCTACGGCGGAATTGAGGAAAACTGTTCGCTTCGCGCCCTGTTTGCCGCAAAGCAGGAGGAACTGCAGGACGAAGTGCACAGGTCGCTTTTCTGACCGGACCGTAAGGAGATTACGCATATGAGTGATACACAATATATTTATGCGGTCGCGAGGATCCGGGTGAAAGAGAAGTCGCTTCTCAGCGACGCAGATGTGCGCTCGATGGCAGCCATGAAAAGTGTGAAGGAGGTTCTGGCTTTCCTTTCAGACAAAGGCTGGGGAAACGGAGAGACCGGGCAGACCGGTGATGACATGCTCGCCGAAGAGGAAGAGAAGACCACGGCTCTGATGAAGGAACTCAAGGTTGATCCGAAAATCTTTGATGTGCTCGCCTATCCGCAGCTTTATCACAATCTGAAGGCAGCCATCAAGGAAAATGTCTCGACGGATACACCGGACCACCTGTACTATGCAGTGGACGGATACGGCGAAAAGGAAATGAGAAAGATCGTCGAAGACAGGGAATGGAAGGCACTTCCGGAGCATATGCAGGAGGCTGCGGCCAGAGCTTTTGATGTACTGCTGACGAACCAGGACGGCCAGAGGTGTGATGTGATCATCGACCGCGCCTGCCTGGACGCCTGCGAAAAAGCCGGCCGGAAATCGAAGAGCGCTCTGCTCCGTGAATATGAGGAGTCGACGGTAGCCGTCACGGATATCAAGATTGCCGTGCGTGCACAGAGAACGGGCAAGGATCTGGCATTCCTGAAAGAGGCGCTGGCGCCCTGCAGGTCGCTCAATGTGCAGACCATGGCCGAGGCGGCATCCAAAGACGAAGCCTCGCTGATGGATTATCTGGGAGACCACGGATTCACGGAGGCGGCAGAAGCCATGAAGGATTCTCCGTCTGCTTTTGAACGGTGGTGTGACAACCGCGTGATCGACACGATCATGCCGCAGAAGACCAACAGCATATCGGCGGACCCGGTCGTTGCTTTTTACCTCGCGCGTGAAAATGAGATCAGAACAGTCAGGATCATCCTCACGGCCATAGCCAACGGCTTCACCGAAGAGGATATCCTTGAAAGGGTAAGGAAAATGTATGGTTAAGATAGCGGTAATGGGAGATTATGACAGCATCTACGGCTTTTCCGCACTCGGACTGTCGATCTTTCCGATTGAAGATAACGATGTGGAGAGAGCTTCCACGATTCTCCACAATCTGGCGGAGAATGACTTCGGTATTATCTACATCACCGAGGCACTCGCTGCGCTGCTGACGAAAGAGATCGCCAGATACCGCGACAGACAGTCGCCTGCCATTATCCTCATCTCCGGTGTCCGCGGCAATACGGGTGCGGGCATTGAAGGCGTGAAGAAGACGGTGGAACAGGCAGTCGGAAGCGATATTCTCTTCTCTGCATAAAGCCGTCGCGGTTTTACGGCAGGGATTGCTGCAGATCTACGTCAGCGCGTGACGCGCAGATGAATCAAATGTTTGTCAACTGGCTAAAGTACTGAATTACGTAATGGGGGCTTAGAATGAGCACAGGTACGATAAAGAAAATTGCAGGACCGCTGGTCGTTGCCGAGGGCATGCGCGATGCAAACATGTACGACGTTGTACGTGTCAGCAAAGAGCGTCTCATCGGCGAGATCATCGAGATGCACGGTGATCAGGCCTCGATTCAGGTTTACGAGGAAACAGAGGGACTCGGACCCGGCGAACCCGTCGAGTCGACGAACGCCCCGCTTTCCGTGGAACTTGGACCCGGCCTCATCGGTTCAATCTACGATGGTATCCAGCGTCCGCTGAACAAGATCATGGAGATCACACACAGCAACAACCTCTCCAGAGGTGTTGAGGTGCCGGCTCTGGATCATGAGAAGAAATGGGATTTCAAGGCGACGGCTTCCGTCGGTGAAGAAGTCGGCCCGGGAGATATCCTCGGTACCGTGGAAGAGACGTCCGTTGTGACGCAGAAGATCATGGTGCCCGTGGGTGTACAGGGAAAAATAAAGTCGATCACCTCCGGTTCTTTCAACATCGATGAGACGATCGCGGTTGTTGAGACGGAGAAAGGCGACAGAGAGCTTACGATGCTGCAGAAATGGCCGGTCCGCAAGGAGCGCCCGTATGCGAAGAAGCTCTCACCCGAGACACCGCTGATCACCGGACAGAGAGTTATCGATGCATTTTTCCCGATTGCCAAGGGCGGTGTAGCCGCTATTCCCGGACCTTTCGGATCGGGAAAAACCGTTACACAGCATCAGCTGGCCAAGTGGGCTGACGCCGACGTCGTTGTCTACATCGGCTGCGGCGAGCGTGGAAACGAGATGACGGATGTACTGAACGAGTTCCCGGAACTGAAAGATCCGAGAACCGGTGAGTCGCTGATGAAGAGAACCATTCTCATCGCGAATACATCGGATATGCCCGTGGCTGCCCGTGAGGCATCCATCTACACAGGTATCACCATTGCAGAATACTTCCGTGACATGGGATATTCCGTGGCACTTATGGCTGACTCTACATCCCGTTGGGCAGAGGCTCTGCGTGAGATGTCAGGACGTCTGGAGGAGATGCCCGGTGAGGAAGGCTATCCGGCTTACCTCGGATCCCGACTGGCTCAGTTCTACGAGCGCGCGGGACACGTGGTAGCTCTCGGCAAAGACGGCAGAGAGGGTATGCTCTCGGCCATCGGCGCTGTATCGCCGCCCGGCGGTGATATTTCCGAGCCGGTATCGCAGGCGACACTGCGTATCGTCAAGGTATTCTGGGCACTGGATGCGGATCTCGCCTACCAGCGTCACTTCCCGGCCATCAACTGGCTGACCAGTTACAGCCTGTATCTGGATACGCTCGGCAAATGGTTTGATGCACATGTGGCAAATGACTGGATGGCGACAAGACAGAACCTGATGAGCCTGCTGCAGGATGAGGCATCCCTGAATGAGATCGTGAAAATGGTCGGCATGGATGCACTTTCACCGCAGGATCGTCTGAAGATGGAGGCATCGAGATCGATTCGTGAGGACTTCCTGCATCAGAACTCCTTCGACGAGATCGATACCTATACCTCGCTGAAGAAGCAGTACTACATGATGAAACTCGTATATGCATATTACGAGGAGGGCAGTGCAGCGCTTCAGGAAGGCGTTTCGATCAATGATCTCGTGAAGCTGAAAGTCCGCGAGAGGATCGGACGTTTCAAATATGTACATGAAGATGACATCGATGCGGAATACAAAGCAGTGATGGATGCGCTCAAGCTTGAGATCGCAGGCTTAGGAAAGGAGGACTGATCGTATGCCGAAGGAATACAGAACCATACAGGAAGTCACAGGTCCTCTGATGCTTGTGAAAGGCGTTGAGGGCGTTACATATAACGAAATGGGCGAGATCGAGCTCGCCAACGGCGAGACGAGAAAGTGCCGTGTTCTTGAGATCGACGGCTCCAATGTCCTCGTTCAGCTGTTTGAAAATTCAACAGGTATCAACCTATCCAACAGCAAGGTGCGTTTTCTGGGAAGAGCTATGGAGCTCGGCGTATCGGAAGATATGCTGGGACGTACCTTCGACGGACTCGGACGGACGATCGACGGCGGGCCGGATATTCTTCCGGAAGAGCGCCGCGATATTAACGGACTCCCGATGAACCCGGCAGCAAGGGCGTACCCTTCAGAGTTCATTGAGACCGGTGTATCGGCTATCGACGGTCTGAATACACTGGTTCGTGGACAGAAGCTCCCGATCTTCTCCGCATCCGGTCTTCCGCATGCGCAGCTGGCTGCGCAGATCGCGAGACAGGCAAAGGTGCGCGGCACAGATGAGCCTTTCGCCGTAGTTTTTGCTGCTATGGGCATTACCTTCGAGGAAGCGCATTTCTTCCAGCAGTCGTTCATTGATTCCGGATCGATCGACCGTACGGTCCTCTTCCTGAATCTCGCCAACGACCCTGCTGTTGAGCGTATTTCCACGCCGCGTATGGCACTGACGGCTGCCGAGTATCTGGCATTCGAGAAAGACATGCACGTGCTGGTTATCCTGACCGATATCACGAACTACGCGGATTCGCTCCGTGAGGTATCCGCAGCCCGGAAGGAAGTCCCCGGACGCCGCGGCTACCCCGGTTACATGTATACCGACCTCGCGCAGCTGTATGAACGCGCGGGACGTCAGAAGGGCAAGAAGGGCTCGATCACACTGATCCCGATCCTGACCATGCCCGAAGACGATAAGACGCACCCGATCCCTGACCTGACAGGATACATCACAGAGGGCCAGATCATCCTCAGCCGTGAGCTGTACCGCAAGGGCATCACACCGCCGATCGATGTACTGCCGTCGCTGTCTCGTCTGAAGGATAAAGGTATCGGCGAAGGCAAGACGAGAGAGGACCATGCGGCTACGATGAACCAGCTGTTTGCCGCTTATGCACGAGGCAAGGATGCGAAGGAACTCATGACCATCCTCGGCGAGGCAGCCCTCACGGATATCGACCTGCTCTACGCGAAGTTCGCAGATGAATTCGAGAAGAAATACGTCAACCAGGGATATGACACCGACCGCAGCATCGAAGAGACGCTGGACATCGGCTGGGAACTCCTGCGGATGCTGCCGCGTGAGGAGCTGAAGCGAATCCCTGATAAGATGCTCGACAAATACTATACTGTATAAGCTCTTCGAATCGCAGACAGGATCGTCACACGCGTAGCGTGTGTAAGAGACTGTATGCGATTTCGAAGGCAACAGGTATGAGCACGAAGCAATCCGTAGCTTATACAGTCCAGTGGCATCAATTATTTTTTCACAGGGAGGTCACAACAGATGGCATCAACACAGGTGAATCCAACCAGGATGGAGCTGACCAGACTGAAAAAGAAACTGGTCACAGCTGTCAGGGGCCATCGCCTTCTCAAAGATAAGCGGGACGAGCTCATGAGAGAATATCTCGATCTCGTCCGCGAAAATATGGAACTGCGTAAAAAAGTGGAAAAAGGCATCCGTGACGCCAACCGCAATTTCGTCCTCGCAAGAGCGGGGATGTCGGAGGAAACGCTGAAGACAGCGCTTCTCACGCCCAAACAGGAGGTGTATCTCAAGACCTCCACAAAAAATGTGATGAGTGTGGACATTCCGGTGTATGAGTACACGACGAGAACAGCTGACAAGAACGATATTTTTTCCTATGGTTTCGCGTATACGTCGGCAGATCTGGACGGAGCCGTCCGGTCGCTGTCTGATATTCTGCCGGATATGATCCGGCTCGCGGAAGTGGAAAAATCCTGCCAGATGATGGCCTCGGAGATCGAAAAGACGCGCCGCAGGGTCAACGCCCTGGAGCACGTGATCATCCCGGAGACACAGGAAGGTATCCGGTACATTTCCATGAAACTGGATGAAAACGAGAGAAGTACGCAGGTCCGTCTCATGAAGGTGAAGGATATGGTGCTTAATGACGCGCATCATTACGATGAGAAAGCTGCCATGAGCTCCTGAACTGCAACACGGAATAATGTCATACAGGAGGGCTGCCGCATCTGCGGCAGCCCTTTTTATCGCGTTCGTGCGGACAAATATGGCGAATTGCCGTTACAGATTTACAAATATGTGTAATTAGCACAAAAATTCAGAAAAAAGATGCCAGATTTCGTCAAATGTATTATAATAAGCACAGTGCTAAAAATCACAGGAAGGAGGAGCAGGAGATGGGTTTGTTTACCTTTAAGGGCGGCGTTCATCCGTATGAGGGAAAGGAACTGGCCATGGATCAGGCGGTCAGAGAACTGAAGCCCGGAAAAGAGTTAGTCTATCTGCTGTCACAGCACATCGGCGCACCGGCGAAAGCCTGTGTAGCCAAAGGAGATCGTGTACTGGCCGGACAGAAGATCGCCGATGCCGGCGGTTTCGTTTCGGCACCGGTCTACGCATCTGTATCGGGTACCGTGAAGGGTATCGAGAAGAGAAAGAATGCGACCGGAGGACTCACGGATGCCATTATCGTGGAAAACGATGAGCAGTATGAGTCTGTGAGCTACGAGGAGAGCGATCCGAACAAACTTTCCAGAGACGAGATCCTTGAGAAGATCCGCAATGCGGGTGTTGTCGGCATGGGAGGCGCTGGTTTCCCTACGGCCGTCAAGCTTGCACCGAAGGATCCGTCCGTCGTCGACCACATCCTGGTCAACGGCTCCGAGTGCGAGCCTTATCTCACATCGGATTATCGCTGTATGCTGGAGCAGCCGGAAAAGATCGTAGGAGGTCTGGAGATTATCCTGAAGCTTTTCGATGCGAAATGCAAAGGTGTCATCTGCATCGAGAACAACAAGCCAAAGGCGATCGAGGTCATGAAGAAGGCCGTTCAGGGCCATGCGAACATGAGCGTCGCTGTCCTGAAGACCAAATACCCTGAGGGAGCTGAGCGCTGCCTCATCAATGCCATCACCGGAAGAACAGTGAATTCGAAGATGCTTCCTGCAGATGCGGGATGCGTGGTCGATAACGTCGGCACGGTTATGGCTGTTTACGATGCCGTGAAACTCGGCAAACCTCTCATCGACCGCGTATTTACACTCTCCGGTGATGCGGTGAAACAGCCGGGTAATTTCCTCGTTCCTGTGGGCATGAGCTATCAGGAGATCGTGGATCAGGCGGGCGGTTTCAAACAGCAGCCTGAGAAGCTTATCTCCGGCGGTCCCATGATGGGTTTTGCGCTGTTTGATCTGAATGTTCCGGTCACCAAGACATCCGGTGCCATCACAGCTTTCCTGAAGGATCAGGTCGCAGAAGCAAAGGAAACGGCCTGCATCAGCTGCGGACGCTGCCTGCACGGCTGCCCGGCCAGACTGATGCCTTGCAAGCTCGCGGATTTTGCGGAGCACGGCGATGCCGAATCCTTTGAGGCATATTACGGACTGGAGTGCGTGAACTGCGGTTCCTGCAGCTATCAGTGCCCTGCCAAGCGTCCGCTCGCCGCGGAGATCAATATGATGCGGCAGACGGTACTCGCCAACAAGAGGAAACAGGCAAAGGCAAAGAAAGCGTGAGGAGGATAGAAGATGAGCGAACAATATAAGGTCTCTGTCTCACCTCATGTAAGAGACAGCATCACGACTTCGAAGATCATGCTGTATGTCATCATCGCGCTGATGCCTGCGACGATCTTCGGTATCATCAATTTCGGTGCTCACGCCCTGCTGGTCATCGTGGTATCGATCGCCAGTGCGGTGGCTTCGGAATACTGCTATGAGAAACTGCTGAAAAAACCCATCACAACGAATGATCTGTCGGCTGTCGTCACCGGACTGCTGATCGGTCTCAATATGCCGCCGGAAATTTCCTGGTGGATTCCTGTGATCGGTTCGGTATTTGCCATTATCGTGATCAAACAGCTGTACGGCGGTATTGGTCAGAACTTCATGAATCCAGCACTCGGCGCCAGATGTTTTCTTCTGATCTCTTTCTCGAGTCAGATGACGACCTATGCGGCGGGCGACAGATTTTCACATCTGACAGATTTCGTACAGGGTGAGTTCACAGGTCACGCGGCAGGTGCTCTGGATGCACTCTCCGGCGCGACACCGCTGGCTTATCTCAAGCAGGGATATGACTTCAATCTCGGCGCACTGTTCGCCGGCAATGTGACCGGTGTCATCGGCGAGACTTCGGCGCTCTGCCTTCTCGCCGGCGGCATTTTCCTCCTGGCGATGAAGATCATCGACTGGAAGATCCCGGTTATCTACCTCGGAAGCTTCGGCGTTCTCGTTCTGATCACAGCGGCTGTACGCGGTTATTCCAATCCGTGCATGTACATGCTGGAGGAGCTCTGCGCAGGCGGTATCATGCTCGGCGCATGGTTCATGGCGACGGATTATGTGACATCGCCGATCACCTATAACGGACAGATCATCTATGCCGTATTTCTCGGCGTCATGACCTGGTTGTTCCGTATGGTCGGCTCCGGTTCTGAGGGCGTTTCCTATGCGATCATCCTCGGCAATGTCATCACGCCTCTGATCGAGCACTACACCCGTCCGAGAGCCTTCGGCATCCCGAAAGAGAAGAAACAGAAGAAGGAGGCGGCTGCATCATGAAAAAACAGACATCAGCGCTCCATGATACGATCATCATCGTCATTATCACGCTGGTCGCCGGCGTTATCCTCGGCGCTGTTCATGAAGTGACGGCGGGCCCGATCGCTGAGCAGGAAGCTGCCACCCAGGCGGCTGCACAGAAAGAAGTGTTCCCGGATGCGGATTCTTTCTCAGAAGTCACCGATTTCAATTCGGATTCTTTCACGACGGTACTCGAAGGACAGGGACTTGACCAGACGACTGTCAACGCCGTATATGAGGCGGACGGCAGCGATGGAAGCAAGCTCGGCTATGTGGTGGATTCCACCAACAATGAAGGATATGGCGGTGAGGTTGAGCTGATGGTCGGCATCACGGTCGGCGACAGCGGATATGTGATCAACGGCATTTCCTTCCTGAGTCTTTCAGAGACAGCCGGTATGGGTATGAAGGCCGAAGATCCCGACTTTAAGGATCAGTTCAACAATATGGACATCGGCGATGCAGGTTCCATCAGTTACACGAAGTCAGGCAAGAGTGCCGCAAATGAGATCGATGCGATCTCGGGCTGCACGATCACGACAAATGCCGTGACCAAGGCCGTAAACGGTGCCCTGGCAGCAGTTACGTATCTTGAGGAGGGCTGACATCATGAAGAAATTAAAGAAGGATTCCCCGATCGAGAGAATATGGAACGGTATTTTTGTTGAGAACCCGGTATTCGTTCTGGTTCTCGGCATGTGCCCGACACTGGCTACGACCACATCGGCGATGAACGCCATCGGCATGGGCCTTTCGACCACTGTCGTTCTGGCACTGTCCAATCTGCTGATCTCACTCCTCAGGAAGATTATTCCCGAGCGGATGCGTATGCCGGCATACATCGTCGTCATCGCCTCATTCGTGACCATGGTCGACTTCCTTATGGAGGGCTTCACACCTGATCTCTACAAGGTGCTGGGTATCTACATCCCACTGATCGTTGTTAACTGTATCATCATGGGCCGTGCCGAAGCATACGCAGGCAAGAAACCTGTCGTGGCATCATTTTTTGACGGCCTTGGCATGGGCCTCGGCTTTACCCTCGCCCTGTTCCTGCTTGGTTCTGTGCGTGAGATCATCGGTGCCGGCACATGGCTTGGCATCAAGATCACGTCAGCGGGCTATGTACCGATCAATATCTTCGTACTCGCACCTGGCGCATTCCTTGTCTGCGGTTTTCTTGTCGCGATCATGAACAAGCTGAAGATCGGCGCCGGCAGAAGACCGAAGAAAGAATGGGATCCCACAGAAAAAATATGCGGCGACTGCTATTCCTGCATGAAGTTCGGCGTATGTGATAAGAAGCCGGAGACTGCCGAGACAGCGGCACAGACGATCGCGCGTTCCAAGGGAACCGTGACCGAAGCTGTGGCGAAACCGGCAGGCGCTGACGACAGCAAAGCAGAGAAAAAGGAGGCCGGATCATGACACTGATTTTACTGGCAGTTAATGCCTGCCTGATCAACAACGTCGTTCTGAGTCAGTTCCTCGGAATCTGCTCGTTCCTCGGCGTATCGAAGAAATCCGAGACAGCTTCCGGCATGGGTATGGCACTCACTTTCGTCCTCACCCTGTCGAGCCTCGTCTGCGGTATTCTGTATCATTTTCTTCTCGTGCCGTTCCATCTGGAATATCTGAAGACGATCGTCTTCATTCTGATCGTCGCTGCTCTGGTGCAGTTCGTTGAGATGTTCCTTAAGAAATTCGGAAAATCGCTGTACGATGCACTTGGCATCTACCTTCCTCTGATCACGACGAACTGCGCAGTTCTCGGTGTTGCGCTTCTGAATGTTCAGAAGGATTACGATATTCTCACCGGTACGGTCTACGGACTTGCGACGGCACTCGGCTACTGGATTGCCATTGTGCTTCTGTCCCATATCCGTGAGAAGATGGTTAATAATGACGTGCCGAAGTCCTTCCAGGGCTTCCCGATCGTTATGATCACAGCAGCTCTGATGTCCATTGCATTCTTCGGATTCTCAGCTCTGAAGTAAAGAGGAGGATACAGAATGAGCGGAGTATTGAGCGCGACCCTGATGGTCGCGGGAGTCGGTTTATTTGTCGGAATATTCCTGAGTATAGCCAGCAAGGCTTTCGCGGTGCCGGTTGATGAAAAGGAGCAGGCAATTGAAGAGGTGCTTCCTGGTGCCAACTGCGGTGCCTGTGGTTATTCGGGATGCGCAGCCTGTGCGGCGGCTATTTCCAGCGGCGCGGCGCCGGTCAATGCCTGCGTTGTCGGACAGAAGCCTGTAGCTGATCAGGTGGCGGCCATCATGGGTACAACGGCTGCCGAAGAACAGCGCAAAGTTGCCTTTGTCCGCTGCGTCGGCGACTGTGAGAAAACAACGGATACGTATGAGTATCACGGCCCGAAGCACTGCGTGAATGTCAAGATGGCGCCTGGCGGCGGCCCCAAGTCCTGTACCTTCGGCTGCATCGGCTGCGGTGACTGCGCCGAGGTGTGTGACTATGATGCCATGCATATCGAAAAAGGCATCGCTGTCGTGACGGAAGCCAACTGCGTGGACTGCAAAAAGTGCATGAAGACCTGCCCGAAGGGCCTGATCATAGAAGTGCCTTTCAATTACGTATCGCATATCGGCTGCGTGAACCCGAACAAGGGCAAACCGGTCATGCAGAACTGCAAGATCGGCTGCATCACCTGCCAGAAGTGCGTGCGCGACTGTCCGGTACAGGCGATCACGATCGAGGGAGGTTTCCCTGTGATCGATTACGCGAAGTGCACGAACTGCGGCAAGTGCAAGGAAGGCTGTCCGAGAAAGTGTATTGTCTGACACACATGTCTCACATCTGTACAAATCGCGGAACGGTTTAACCCGTTTCCGCAGATATATATGAAAACAGGTCAGGGCTGCGGCGGCGCGTAAGAGCGCTGCCGCAGCCTTTGCCTTATGCGGGCAGTGGCGCGGATGGGTAACGTGTGGTATTCTGTACCGTGTGAACAAAAATGAAATGTCGGTGTCGGCAGAGGTGCACATGAAGGAAACAGGCGGCGATCAGAAGCAAATACAACGGAGCAGGCGGCGGAACAGTATCCTGCTGATCATCGGCATTGCCGCAGTCGCGGCTGTCATGCTGATCGCCTATACAGCGCACATGAGCGGGATCGGCCGCCCGATGCTGGAGATCACGGTCGGCGGCAGAATCTACGGCACCTACGATCTGAACCGTGATCAGACCATTCAGATCAATCATACGAATACGTGTGAGATCAGAGACGGGAAAGTCAGCATGAGATGGGCGGACTGTCCGGATCAGATCTGCGTAAAATCGGTGGCGATCGACAGAACCGGCGGGAGCATCGTGTGCATGCCCAACAAAGTCGTGCTGACAATCGTCAATGCGGACGCATCGGATGATACACCGGATACAGTCGCGGGGTGAGAGCATGAAGCACTGGACGGCAGCGAAAACCGCATATCTCGGACTGCTGACAGCCCTGGCCATTGTTCTCGGCTATGTGGAGAGTCTGATTCCGCTGGACTTTGCCGTGCCGGGGATCAAACTCGGCCTCTGCAACATAGTCGTTCTGATCGTCCTGCAGATGTATGACTGGAAGGCGGCCGTGGCCGTCTCCGCCGTCCGGGTAACGGTCATCGGCTTTCTCTTCGGCAATCTGTTCAGCATCGCCTACGGCATGGCAGGTACGCTCCTCAGTATTCTGGTCATGACATTACTGCTGAAAAGCGGCAGATTCAGTCTGATCGGCGTGAGTGCGGCAGGCGGTACGGCACACAATATCGGTCAGATACTTGTGGCGCTCGTCGTCGTTCCGTCTTTTCCCGTATTCTGGTATCTTCCGGTCCTGATGCTCGCCGGGGATGTGACCGGTATCGTGATCGGGATCATCGTATCGGCCGTGCTGCCGCGCATCCGGGTCTGGAGAACACCTGCGGCAGGATAAGAGAAAAAGGGCAGCTGCGGGCAGCTATATTTATATAAATCGGGAGACTCCATGATACACTTCAGAATACCAGACAGAAAAAATAATGCCCTGTGCCTCCGGCCGCCGGCCTTTTTCCTTTCCGTTCTCTTCGCCGTGTGCCTTGCCGGCTGCGGACAGAAGACAGAAAGTCTGACGGCGTCTGACAGCACAGGGAAGGCAGAACTGGTCACGACCGGGACCGGCGCCGCAGATGATCCGATGGAGTGGTCGGGCATGTATTTTGATACCATGATCAGCATCCGGCTGTACGGCGACAGGGCGGCTGAATGGATGCAGGGCTGCGCGGATTACTGCAGCAGCATGGAGAACACGCTTTCTGCCGAGAAGGAGACCTCGGAACTTTACAGGGTGAATCACAGGACAAAGCAGACAGTCACCGTTTCCGACGATCTGGCGGAGTGCATTGAAGAGGGCCTGAAATACTCGGAGATGTCGGATGGCGCCTTTGACATCACGATCCTTCCCGTGAAGGATCTCTGGGACTTTGAGGAGAACAGCCATGAGGGGACAGTCCCCGATGATGCGGATATTCAGGAACAGCTGAAGAAGGTGGATTATACCAAAGTTCATCTGAACGGAAATGAGCTCAGCTTTGATTCGCCGGACACGATGATCGATCTGGGCGGCATCGCCAAGGGATATATTTCCGGAAAGCTGAAAGAATATCTGACAGGCGAAGGGTGCAGGTCAGCCCTGATCAATCTGGGCGGCAATGTGCGCGCCATCGGCACCAAACCTGACGGCTCTGAATGGACGGTCGGCATTCAGACGCCGTTCGACGACAGAGGCACCGTTCTCACCACGCTGAGCACGTCTGACGACAGCGTGATCTCATCGGGCATCTATGAGCGCTACTTCGAGAGCAACGGAAAAATATACCACCATATCATCGATCCGCGCACGGGCTACCCTGCGGAAACGGATCTGAATCAGGTGACGGTTGTCGGGGAGGATGATGCCGCCGGCGACGCGCTGGCCACGATCGGTATTGTTCTCGGAGAAAATGGCATGAAGAAATTCCTGAAGGCGCATAACCTGACGTCTTCGGAGACGGTGCTTTTCACGGATCAGGATAACTCGTATGCGTGGTATCCCTCAGATCCGGCGGCATCGCAGGGCGTGAAATCACAGAGTAAAGAAATACAGGATTCGGAATCACAGAATACAGAAATACAGAGTATAGAAATACAGGGTACAGAAATACAGGGTACAGAAATACAGAGTATGGAATCTCAGAGTACGGAAGGAAACGAATGAAGATTATTCACTGCGCGGACCTGCATCTGGATTCCCGCATGCTCACTAATCTGACAGCGGATCAGGCCCGTGAACGGAGAGCCGAACTGCTGGACACGTTCGTGCGCATGGTCGGCTACGCCGCGGACCATGATGTGTGCGCGGTGCTGATCGCCGGCGACCTGTTTGATTCGCGCCATATATCAGCACAGGCGCGCAATACGGTATTGGGGACGATAAAGGCGCATCCGGAGATCATGTTCTTTTATCTGCCGGGCAATCACGAGGAGGATGCCCTGCTCAGCGCGGTATCTGATCTGCCGGCCAACATGAGAACTTTTGGCAGAGAGTGGCAGATTTACCGCGGAGAGGGAGTGACGGTATCCGGCGCGGTGATCACAGATGGAAATGCGGATGAACTTTGCCGGACGCTGTCGCTGAATCCGTCTTTTTTTAACATTGTCATGATGCACGGCCAGATCTCCGGAAGCGGCAGCGCCGGGGACAGAGATCTGATCGCTCTCAGTGCGCTTTCCGGGCGGTCTGTCGATTACCTGGCTCTCGGTCACATTCACAGCTTCCGCGAGGGAGAACTGCCGCCGAAGGGCGTCTGGTGCTATCCGGGCTGCCTTGAGGGAAGAGGATTTGACGAGTGCGGAGATCACGGCTTTGTTCTTCTGGATATTGACACGGAGAAAAAATGCTGCGTGCGGACGTTTGTTCCTTTTGCCAGAAGACGTCTTTTTGCACCGGAGATCGACGTGACCGGCTGCGGCACGACGGTGGAGATGACAGAGAGAGTCCGGCGGGCGCTTTCCCGGCCCGGCGGGCCGGCACCGGACGATATGGTGAAGATTGTTCTCACGGGACAGGTCAGCTTTGACTGCGAGAAACATCCCGGGCAGATCGCCGCACATTTTGCACCGGACTATTATGCGGTCAGTGTGGAGGATAATACGCGCCTCGCGGTTGACTACCGGGATTTCCGGTATGATGCCACGCTGAAGGGTGAATTTGTCCGGACGGTGGAAGAGGACGCAGAACTCACGGAAGAAGAGAAGTCAGAGATCATCCGCTGCGGTATTCTGGCGCTATCAGGGGAGGAAACAGAGATTTGATCATCCGTAGCTGCCATGTGGAAAATTTCGGAAAACTGCATCAGAGGGATTTTGCCTTTGCGGATGGTCTGAACATCATCGCTGCCGGAAACGGGGCGGGCAAGAGCACGCTGGCCGCTTTTATCACCGTGATGTACTACGGCTTTGACGGTGAGAGGCTGCGCGATGATGTCCGCAACGAGCGGCATCGCTATGCGCCCTGGCAGGACGGTATATACGGCGGATCTGTCACTTTTTCGCTGGGTGATGATAACTGGCGGATCGAGAGGACATTCGGCACAAAAAACGGCCGGAACGATACGCTGGCTGTCTACGATGCGGATACCGGTCTCCGGACGGAGAAATTCGGTGAGACGCCGGGCGATATTATTTTTTCCGTTGACAGGGCGTCGTTCGAGAGGACTGTGTTTATCGGCCAGCTGGACTGTGTCACAGCGGCTACGCCTGGCATCAGCGCTAAAATCGGCCGTGTCTCGGAAGATACGGCGGATATGGGGCGCTATGAAGAGGCGCAGCGCTGGCTGAAGAGCGAGACGGACAGACTGACGCCGCACAGGAAGACCGGACAGATCGCGAGAATGGATGCCGGTATGGCGGCGCTCGCCGCAGATGCCGCACGGAAAGTGCCCTGTGAGGAGATGCTGGACAGAACCGGAAGGGAACTGCAGCAGCTGAGGAACAGGGCAGACGCCCTGTCGGATGCGCAGAAGAAGACGGTGGATGCCATGGATTCTCTGAGCACATCAAAGGACCGGCAGGCGCTTCTGCTGCAGGACGAGACGCTGAGAGACAGCGAACAGGAGGCGGCAGGACGTGTCCGCTCTGCAGAAGCGGAATACCCTGCCGGTCTTCCGGAAAAAGACGAAATCGAGAAATATCTCCGCCTGGCTTCCGGCGGAAATTCCGGCAGCGGGAGAGGGGAAAACTCTCCTCTGACGGCGGAGGAAGAAAAGCGTTTTCACAGTGAAGAGCAGCTTTTCGGCTGCGGCGTACCGGCACCTGAAGAGGCGGCGGACATGATCCGGCGCTGGGAAGACTGTACCCGCAGAAAAAATGAGTCGGTCAGAATGCAGGAGCGGGCTGACGGCATCAGCCGGTTGCTGAGGGAATCGCCGGAGAGACAGGAGGGCCGGTCCGGAGGCGGAAAGGCCCGCCGGGAGGAAACAGGATCTGCGCACCGCACGGGAACGGATACAGCGGGAAGAAAAGGCATCCCGGTGATCTTCGCCGGTATTGTACTGCTTCTTATCGGCGCTGCCGCCGGTGCACTGCCGGGGCTCTCCTCGGAGGTATCTGCTGCCGGAACGCAGCTGACTTTCACAGGACTCCGCCTGATTTTCTTTATCGCAGGGGCACTGCTGTGTCTGGCCGGTGTCTTTCGCGCGGTCTCATCCGGCAGACGGAACAGAACGGAAGCTGATGACGGAAGAACCGACGGAAACGATTACGGGGATGCTGAGGAAGAATTACGGCAGCTGACACAGAGAATCCGCCGGGAAGAAGAGAAGATCGAAGAAGAGGAGCAGGAGATATCCGGCTATCTGTCGCGCATGAATATCCGCGCGTCTGAGGATGAGGTCACCGGAGAACTGTACCGCATACGGGAAGAGGCTGTGGATTACCGGCGGCTGTCTGAGCGCCGGCAGCAGGCGGCACAGCGGGCGAAGGGGACAGAAGCGGAGATCCGCGGCTTTCTGCTCTCCGCAGGTCTTGCGCCGGGTGATGATCCGGAAAATCAGCTGATGCAGATGCTCGACGCGAGAAAAAATCTGGACATGCTCACGGCGCTGTGGCAGACTGCCACAGCGGCGAGGAAAAAATTTGAAGAAGCGCATCCGGATATTTTTTCCGGCGGAAAAGAGACAGGCGCAGCGGCCGGCGGATCCATGGAAGCGCTCAGCGCCAGATTCCGTTCACTGAAAGATGAGCGGGAGAGTGTGCAGCGCCAGATCTACGCCTGTGAAAAGAAGGCAGACGGGGAAGCCGCTGATCTGGAGCATATCCGCGACAGTGAGGAGCTGCTGCAGAAACAGAGAGAAGAGCGTTCACGCGCCATGCACCGCTATGGAGTGCTGACCAGAACGGCAGAATTGCTTGAGAAGGCGCGCATCCGTTTCTCAGCACGCTACATGGATCCCCTGAAGCGGTCATTCGACCGGTATTATGCCATGTTTGCGCCGGATGATGTTAAGATATATGAGATGGATGCCAATCTGAATATTGCCGCCCGGGAAGGCGGCATACTGAGGGATACGGCATTTCTGAGCGAGGGATATCAGGATACGATCGGGCTGTGCCGCCGTATGGCGATGGCAGATGCGATGTATCCCGATGAGAAGCCGTTTCTCGTGATGGATGATCCCTTCGTCAGTCTTGACGACCGCAGGTATGCGGGCGCCATGCATTTCCTGGATCAGGTGAGTCAGGAGTATCAGATTCTCTATTTCACCTGCAGGAAGAGGGACGCTGGAAAAACGGTTATGCAGACCGGCTGATAAAGTCATGAAAGATCAGGCAATGGCAGATAAAGTCATGACAGATCAGGCTATGGCAGATAAAGTCATGACAGATAAAGCCGTGAAATCAGAGATGAAAGAGCAGGCGTATACGACATGGATGACAGAATTTATATAGAAAATGAACAGCTCTTCGATGAGTTTATGGAACTCACAGCCATCGATTCCCCGAGCCTCGGGGAGAGACAGATGGCGGACTGCCTGACGAAGAAGCTGAAGGCACTGGGATTTTCCGTGGAAGAGGATGACTGTGCGGCGCGTATTCACGGCAATGCGGGCAACCTCTATGCGTATCTTCCGGGAACGATGCCGGGTGATCCGGTTCTTTTTTCAGGACATATGGATACGGTGGAGCCGTCGCGCGGAAAGAAGGCGGTGCGCCACGCCGACGGCAGGATCACTTCGGACGGGACGACGGTACTCGGCGCAGACGATCTGGCCGGTGTGTCGGAGATCTTCGAGGGCATCCGCGCGGTCATGCGCTCCGGTGTGCCGAGACGCGGCATTGAGATCCTGTTCTCCCCGGCCGAGGAGATATTCACTGTCGGCGCTGAACAGTTTGACTACAGCAGGATCCGGGCAAAAGAGGCATACTGTCTGGATCTGTCGGGTCATATCGGAACGGCTGCCATTGAAGCACCTTCACTGGTGTCATTCCGCATTACCGTCCGCGGCAGAGCTGCACACGCCGGTTTTGAACCGGAAAAAGGCATCAATGCCATCGCCGCCGCTGCAAAAGCCGTATCGGAGATCCGGCAGGGCCATGTCAGCGATACGACGACACTGAACATCGGCACGATCAGCGGCGGTACGCAGATCAATGTCGTTTCCCCGTCCTGTGAGCTCACCGGAGAGGTCAGGGGCTTTGATCATGAAGAAGTTCTGGCAGCGGTGGAGAACACGAAAAAAGTATTTGAAAAGGCCGCGGCAGAAGCGGGCGCGGAAGTGACGTTTGAGAGCCGTGTCCATCTGCACACCTACCGGAACGGGGAGAACGATCCGGTGCTCAGACATTTTCAGGCGGCATGCCGGGAGATCGGGATCGATAGCCATACGATCCGCACCTTCGGCGGCAGCGATGTGAGCCAGTTCATGGCACACGGGCTGGACGGCCTCGTGATCTCCAGCGGCATGACGGATTCCCATACGACGGCGGAGTACGTAGAAGAAAAAGATCTGGAAGACGGAGCACGCCTGGTGGCAGCGCTCATCACGCAGACGGATAAGAGGTAAGATATATGTTCCTGGCTATCGATGTAGGCAATACGGAAATTGAATACGGCGTGCTGGATGACGACCGCATCTGTTTTTCCAGCAGGCTTGCGACCGACAGAAGACGTACGGCGGATGAGTATGCCGTACTGTTCAGGGATCTGCTCCATATCCATCACATTACGGCGGAGGAGATCAGCGGCGGTATTATCGCTTCTGTCGTTCCGCCGATGAAAAAAACTATACAGGATGCCGTTTTTTCTTTCACGGGGCGCAGGTGTATGATCGTCGGACCGGGCGTGAAGAACGGTCTCAGGATACGCCTGGACAATCCCGCGGAGCTCGGCGCGGATCAGGTGTGCGCAGCGGTCGCGGCAACAGCCGGATACAGACTGCCGGCGATTATTTTTGACATGGATACGGCGACGACGGTTTCTGTGATCAGCGGCAGCGGCGATTACATGGGCGGTATGATCATTCCGGGCGTGACACTCGGGCTTGACGCTCTGTGCAGAAGCAGCAGCCTGCTCCCGCAGATCAGCATGGACCGGATGCCGGATAAACTCATCGGCGCCAACACCGAAGAATGCATGAAGAGCGGCGTCATCTTCGGCACAGCGTGCATGATCGACGGACTGATTGACAGAATCGCAGAGAAGGCCGGCGGCGAACCGACGGTGATCCTGACCGGCCATGTGGCGCCTGCCGTAGCGAAAGCCTGCCGCAGGAAAACAGTGACCGATGATCAGCTGATCCTGAAGGGACTTCGCATCATCTACAGGAAGAATCAGAAGACACAGCGTTGACCGCATATGACGTGGAGAAAAAATGAACGAAGAGAACAAAGATGCTGAGAAGGAAAAAGATGATCTGGGGAAACCCGTTCCGCAGGGAAGAAAGAGCAGTCCGGTTATCACCGTGGCTATCATCATCTGCCTGGCAGTCATGGCTTTTGCCGCTTATGAGCTGTTTTCAATTTATCTGAAATACAAAGCGGGAACGGATGAATATGACAGTCTCCGCGCTTACACGAGCGAGACATCAGCGGAGGATACGGAAACGGTATCTTCTTCTTCCGGAGATGCGAAAAATGCGGATGCGGAGAAAGCCACCTTCAACGGCAGCGAGGGAGAAGCGGATTTCCACACACAGGAGAAACCGCCGATCGACGTGGACTGGGATTCTCTGAAGGCCATCAATGAAGACATCGTCGGCTGGCTCTATGTGGAAGGCGTCGACATCAGCTATCCGATCGTGCACACGACGGACGATGATTACTATCTGCACAGGACGTTTGAGAAAAAGGATAATTTCGCCGGATCTATTTTTGTGGAATACAAAAACAGCGGAAGCTTCTCTGATCCCAATACGATCGTCTATGGGCACAATATGAAGAACGGCTCGATGTTCGGTCTGCTGAGTCACATAGAATCCGATGAGACCTACAAAGAGCATCCGTGGTTCTGGATTCTGACACCTGACGGCAATTACCGTTATCGTATGTTCTCCATCCGGAAGGCGGCGGTGTCAGACGAGACCTACACGCTCTTCATGGGTACGGGGCAGACATTTGTCGACTGGTGCAGCGATATGTATGATGACTCAGATGTCAGTCTGCAGAAGCCGGACTTCTCACTGGACAGCCTCGTCGTGACGCTCTCCACCTGTACGTCGGACTCCGGACACCGCTTTGTTGTGCAGGGCGTTGCTGTAAAGTGAAAAGACCGCGCATGAATACCCCCCGAAGACACGCGGACGCAGGCGGTGCAGAGCACTGTAAACTGCAGAAGGGCGCGGCAGGCTGCCGGTCCGGCGAACTTGAATTCAAAGGGTGATTATGATACGATGCAATAGCATAAGTGTCTGTATTGGAGGACAACAGAATGAATAAAGTAGTTTTAATCGGAAGACTCACAAGGGACCCAGTTATCCGCTATTCACAGGGAGAAAACAGCCAGGCAGTGGCGCGCTACACGCTGGCAGTTGACAGACGGTTCAGCCGCCGTCAGGATAATGGCGGAGAACAGCAGCAAACAGCCGATTTTATCAGCTGTGTGGCTTTCGGCCGCTCGGCGGAATTCGCTGAGAAATATCTGCACCAGGGAACAAAGATCGGTGTGGAAGGCAGAATTCAGACGGGACGTTATACCAACAGAGACGGACAGACGGTTTACACAACGGATGTCGTAGTCGAGAATCAGGAATTTGTAGAGAGCAAGGCTGCCAGTCAGGCAAATGCGGGATCTGTTCCGGATTATTCCGGATATCAGAATCCGGGCGCAGCACCTGCAGCGCAGGCGCCGGCAGGAAACAGCGCATCGGGAGAATCCGCAGACGGATTCATGAATCTTCCCGAGGGGATAGAAGAGGAGCTTCCTTTCCAATAATCCCGCGCAGCGCATCAGGTTGATTTATACGGGCGGCCATGGATTTTTTTCTCTGGCCGCCCATAATTTACGCGAGCAGAGAGCCACATCCGATCACGAAGTGATCGAGTGTGGCCAAGTACATTTGCCCTGCTTTCTGATCGCAGAGGACATGAGAATATGAACAAAGTTAAACTCACCGGGCAGGTAAAAAAACATTTAAAGTATCCGTTTCTGTTTCTGCTGATACTGGTCGCCGTTAATATCGAAGTTTACATGATCAATCTGACGGCCGGTATGCTTGTGACAGTCGGAATCGCCGGATACGCCATCGTTCTGGCTGTGCTTGTGGGACGATATCAGGCTACCATGCTTGACAATCTGATCACCTTCGCCACACAGTACGGCGAGATCCAGAAGCATATGATCAGGGAACTGGCTGTTCCCTATGCACTGACAGATGAAAAGGGCAAGGTGCTCTGGTTCAATGATGCCTTTGCTGCGATGACCGGCCGTGAACCGGGGAAGTTTCACAAGTCCATTGCCAGTATTTTTAACGGGCTCACAGTGGACCGCTTCCCGTCCAGCAATGACGAGATCGATTACGAGATCGCCTTCAACGAGCGGAACTATGAGCTGAAGGTCCGCAATATCGTTCTGGACGATCTGATCGCATCTTCGGGTATGATCGAAAAAGCCGGAGATGAGAGCCAGTGCATGTACGCCTTCACCTTTTTTGACAATACCGAACTGCGCGAATACACGCAGAAGTATAAGGATGAGGCGCTTGCCTGCGGATACATGGTTCTGGATAACTGCGATGAGGCACTTGCCTCTGTGGAGGAGGTCAAGCGTTCGCTTCTGCGTGCGCTGATTGACCGCAAGATTTCCAAGTATTTTCATGATCTCGACGGCATTGTCCGCAAGTATGATGACGACCGGTATCTTCTGATCATCCGTTCGCGCACGCTTGAAGAACTCAAGAAAAAGAAATTCAGCATTCTGGAGGATGTCAAGACCGTCAATATCGGCAACGATATGGCTGTGACCATGAGTATCGGTATCGGTGTCCGCCAGGGATCTTACAATGCGAACATGGATTATGCGCGGCTGGCTATTGATCTGGCGCTCGGCCGCGGCGGCGATCAGGTCGTCATCCGTGACGGCGATGATATCGCCTACTTCGGTGCGAGAACACAGGCTGTGGAGAAGAGCAGCCGCGTAAAGGCGAGAATCAAGGCGCATGCACTCGCGGAGTTCATCGAGAGCAAACAGAAGGTTGTCGTCATGGGCCACAAGCAGCTCGATATCGATGCTTTCGGTGCTTCCATCGGCATCTACAGAGCGGCGAGGACGCTCAACAAACCCGCCTATATCGTCATTGATGAGGTATCGTCGACGACAAAGCCGTTCATCGACAAATTCAAGGCAGATGAGGATTACGATCCCCGCATGTTCCTGAATATCCACGATTCCAAAGAAATGGTAGACGATAACACGCTGCTGGTCGTCGTGGACACGAGCAAGAAGGATTATACGGAGTGCAGCGAACTGCTTGATCAGACATCGACGATCGTCGTTCTCGACCATCACAGACAGACGAATGACTGCATTGCCGATGCAGCACTTTCCTATATTGAGCCGTATGCGTCATCAACCTGCGAGATGATCGCAGAGATCCTTCAGTATATCGACGGCGTGAAGATCAAACCGCTGGAAGCAGATACCATGTATGCCGGCATCATTATCGATACGGATAATTTCATGAACAAGGCGGGCGTCCGCACGTTCGAGGCAGCGGCCTTCCTCCGCCGGTCCAACGCGGACATGACCCGCGTGAGAAAAATGGTGCGGGAAGACTTCACGACGCTTCACGCGAAGGGCGTGGCACTGGAAAATGCAGAGATGTTCCGCGATCATTTCATCATCTCTGTCTGCCCGGCCAGCAACCTGACCAGCCCGACGATCGTCGGAGCGGAAGCGGCCAACGAGCTCCTGGATATCAGGGGCGTGCACGGATCGTTTGTGCTGACGGAATATGCCGGCAAGATCTATATCAGTGCGAGATCTATTGATGAGGTTAATGTGCAGATCATCATGGAGCGGCTCGGCGGAGGCGGCCATCTGAATATGGCCGGTGCGCAGCTGGAGCGGGTGAGCATTGATGAGGCTAAGGAAAGACTGAAACGCGTGATCGCAGAGATGCTCGACAACGGTGACATCTGATAAAACAGGGAACAGACAAAGAGAGGACAGATAAATCATGAAAGTAATTCTCATGCAGGATGTAAAACCCCTCGGAAAAAAGGGAGATATTGTACAGGTGAGCGACGGATATGCGCGCAATGCGCTGATTCCGCAGAAGAAGGGCGTTGAGGCGACACCGGCGAATCTGAATTCGCTGAAACTCGCAAAGAAGAATGAGGAAAAGGTCGCGAAGGAAAATCTTGAGGCTGCCAGAAAACTGAAGACGGAAATTGAGGCCGGCAAAGTGACGCTTTCCATCAAGACCGGCGAGAACGGCAGAACTTTCGGCTCCGTATCCGCAAAGGAAATTGCCGATGCGGCGGCAGATCAGCTCGGCCTCACCATCGATAAGAAGAAAATCGTCATGGACGGACCGATCCGCGAGACAGGTATCACCAGCGTAACCGTGAAGCTTCATCCGCAGGTGGCGGCTGAACTGAAGGTAGATGTAAAGAGCGAAAACTAAGCGGGACAGAGGGATGGAGTCATGGCGGATGACGCTTCGATAAAAAGAATACTGCCGCATGATGACCGCGCGGAAAAAGCGGTCATCGGTTCCATGCTGATGTCACCGGACGCTATTTCCAAGGCTGCGGAGATTCTCCACGGTGAGGATTTCTACCAGAAACAGTACGGAATCGTCTTCGATGCGATTGTCGAACTGGCCAACGAGGGAAAGAACGTCGATATCGTGACGCTCCAGAACCGCCTGCGGGAGAAAAATGTGCCGCCGGAAATATCCGAAATGGGATACATCCGGGAGGTCATCGAGTCAGTTCCCACGTCGGCGGCGGTTGCACAGTACGCCGGGATCGTCTCGGAAAAAGCGACGCTGCGCAATATCATACGGGCGGCGGAGGATGTCACAAACGCCTGCTATCAGGATAACAGGCCGCTGGAAGATCTTCTCGACACATCGGAAAAACAGATGTTTCAGGTTTTCCAGAGCCGGAATACGACAGACTTCGTGCCGATCCGCGAAGCTGTGCTGGAAACGCTCGATACGATCATGAAGGCGTCAAAGACGAAGGGCTATGTGACCGGCCTGCCGACGGGTTTCACGGATCTGGATTACCGCACCTCCGGTTTTCAGCCTTCGGATCTCATTCTGATCGCTGCGCGTCCTTCGATGGGCAAGACGGCTTTCGCACTGAATATCGCTGAATATATGTGCTTCCGGAAGGATTATCATGCGGCGATCTTCAGCCTTGAGATGAGCAGAAATCAGCTGATCAACCGTCTTATTTCCATGGAAGCGCATGTGAGTTCGCAGGAACTCAGAAATGGAAATCTGCACGACGACGAGTGGGCCAGAGTGGCGGAGAGCGCCAATGTGATCGGAAGTTCCCATCTGATCATTGACGACACGCCGGGCATCACGGTCAGCGAACTGCGCAGCAAGTGCAGGAAATACAAGCTGGATCAGGGACTTGACATTATTTTTATCGACTACCTGCAGCTGATGGCGGGCAGCGGAAAAAGAAATTCGGATTCCCGTCAGCAGGAGATCTCGGAAATCTCCCGTTCGCTGAAAGCTGTGGCGAGGGAACTGAAGGTTCCGGTCGTGGCGCTGTCCCAGCTGAGCCGTGCCGTCGAGAGCCGCCCGAATCACAGACCGATGCTCTCGGATCTGCGAGAGTCCGGTGCCATCGAGCAGGATGCCGATGTCGTCATGTTCCTCTACAGGGATGATTACTATAACAAAGATTCCGATAACAAGGGCATCTGTGAGATCATCATCGCCAAGCAGAGAAACGGCCCGATCGGAACCGTCAATCTCGCATGGCTGCCGGATTACACGAAGTTTGAAAATGCGGAGCCGGGAAGAGAACCCGTGGATAACGGTTAAGCAGTTTCGCAGCTGTAAACTGAGACTTATGGTAAACTGAGACTTATAAAGGTTTGTCTTGTTTTTAACGACGGGATAGTATATCATACTAAATGATGCGGATGTGCGATTCATCTGCATCTGACTTTAATAATAACTGTTTATTTCAAGGAGGGACTTTTATTATGGCACGTGTTATTTCTGATGATTGCGTATCCTGCGGAACCTGCGCTGGTGAGTGCCCGGTTGGTGCTATTTCTCAGGGCGACGGCAAATATGTAATCGATGCTGATTCCTGCGTTGACTGCGGCGCATGTGAAGCTGCATGCCCGACTGGAGCTATCAGCGAGGCATAAGTTCTGAACTGTTTACCGGAGCATCCGGTCAGACAATCCGGATATTTGCGTAAATGACTGACAGACGCCGGTGCGTGATGAACGCATCGGCGTCTTGTGCGTCATATACATGATCTTGATATAGGTGTCATAAGTATGATAACCGGATCGCTACGCGCTACGCGCTCTCGCGATCCTCCCTCAGCTCGGGCTCTCATGTGGCTTCGCCCCACTACGCCCTCGCTGAGGGGCGTGTCAATAAGTCATTCACCCACTTTTGCACAAGTGCAACGTGGGTGATGACTTTTGACACTGTTATCATGATCTTTTCTGTCAGGAGTGAATATATAATGAAGAAAATTGACAAGAACATGACGGTTACGGAAATCCTTCAGATCGATCCACTGATTTCCAACATCCTTGCAGGACACGGAATGGCCTGCCTTTTCTGCGGTGCGGCTGTACAGGAATCTCTCGCAGACGCCTGCATGGTGCACGGGTTTGACGCAGACTATGTGGACAATCTCGTTGACCAGATCAATGATTTCATCGGCGCAGACGAGGCAGATGAAGCAGCTGATTCGTGAAGCAATTGATTCGCGACGCGATTAATCCGTGAACAGGGAACGGCGCGCCGTCGGTCGTCAGATATTCCTGAGTACGCGGAAGTAATCTGTGTAAAGTCTGCGGAACCCCAGAGAACGGTAGAGAGCTGCCGCGGGTTCATTGCCGCTTACTACCTGCAGATAGGCGTGACAGGCACCGCGTCTCTGACCCTCGGAGAGAATGGTGCTGACGATCTTCCTGCCGAGATGTTTTCTCCGGAAATCGGGGTGTACATGGATCGCATAGACACCTACGTAATCACGGTCGAGAATGCCCAGGCCGGTGCCGATGATCTGTTTGTTCTGATCACGGATATCGACGCAGATCGTCTCCTTCGGAATCGCCTGATACATCGACGGGACCACCTGCCGGTGCATGACGTTGGTCGTGCCCTTCAGGGCAAAAAGCGCCTCAATCCAGGCGGAGGGAATAAACATACCTGTCTCCAGACGGAGGCCGTCGGGTAGATCTTTCGATGCGGCATCACTGCCTGCGGCTGACAGACTGCTATCGGCAGAGTCGAAGTCGAGGATCATATTGTCGTTGCTGTGCTCGATCTGGTAGTGACGCGAAGCAAGGAGCTCATCAAAAGAGGAATCGACGAGCGGGGAGATCTTGAATATGGATGGAGTTCCCCAGCGGCGGTATGTGTCTTCCACATACTGAATTTTCTCATCGACAGGAATCGTCGAGGCGCCGAGCTGTTCAACACAGTTGGTCCGGTGCGTATAGAAATAGGAAAAACGGAGAAGCCATCCGTCGTAATATTCAATCTGGTGAGAAGGCCATGCGTTCAGCGACAGGTCTTCTATTTTTTTTACCCTGGGATCCATGCGTTCCCACCTCCTGCATCACAAGGATAAATAGTGCCACATACTGTATAAGCTACGGATTGCTCCGTGCTTCGCACTCCCACAATCCTACAGGTAAGCCCGACTTCGTCGGGCTATCGCGGCGTTCGCCTCACCGTATCACGCTTTGCGTGTACGGATGCGGCTCACTGCCCGCGTATATTCGGACTTTCGTTCCGCTTTCGCGTCACTTCGTGCTCATACCTGTTGCCTTCGAAATCGCATACAGTCTCTTACACACGCTACGCGTGTGACGATCCTGTCTGCGATTCGAAGAGCTTATACAGCACATACTGCAAAGCCCGTAATCCTTCATCTGCGATATTGTAGCAGAAGAGAAGAAAAGATGCCACTGGTTCAGACACCAATCCTGATGCGCATTCTTGCATTCAGGGTCTCTTTGATCTATAATGCCTTTATGTGACTGCGGGAGCAGGCACTATATCCTGATGCATGTGCGTGTCATCGTGTATGTGACGGATGCTATATTAAGAAATAAGGTACAGACGGATTGTCTGTCATGGTTTACAGGGGAGGAACTGGCAATGTCCAGAACATTAAGAATCATTGATGGCATCATCATCGCACTGATAATTGCTGCAGCGGTGCTCACGTATATTCCGCAGATTTTCGGCATCGGAACGACAGAGATCGGCACGGAAATGCTCGGTAACGTGGATGTCGGATCACTTGTTTACACCGAGGAGGCACCGACGACATCTGTTCAGAAGGGCGACAGGATCCTGAATCTGACGGATAATTCAGCGAGTATCTATACAGTGACCAGCTATGATCCGTCAGCGGGAACGGTGGATGTAGACGGCGGAGAAGAGACTACATACAAACTCTCCGAGAATTATCTCCGCGTGCTCACCGTTATTCCTTATGTCGGCTACTTCGGACTTGCCATTCAGTCTCAGCGCGGTATGATCCTGCTGGGCGTTCTTCTCTGCTATGTCATCATATCTCTCGTCGCTGCGGCCTTCATCCATGGCGATGACGAAGACGATGATTACGATGAAGATTATGACGATGACGAAGAAGATGAATTCTACAGCAGCCTGGCTAAGAAAAAGAAAAAAAGGGATGCTGAGCGCGATGCGGACGATGAAGATGACGACGAGGAAGACGAAGACGACCGCAGAAGCAGAAAAAAAGCAAAAGACAAAAAGGACAGAAAAGACAGAAAAGACAATAAAAAGGAAAACAGGCGCAGCGAAAAGCGGAACAGAAGAAAGAAATCTTCTGATGAAGACAGCTATGACGATGCAGAGGATGCCGGCGACAACAGCGACGGCATGACAGAGATCTCCGAGGCAAAGACATCCGTTCCCGGCGCTGCCGCTGACGAGACAGATCCTGAAGTGAGTTCTGAATCTCTGACGAATGTGCAGGCTGCACTGGAAGCAGCACTTGACAAGCAGCCTATGAATCAGACAGAGGAGACACCTGCTGAAAGGGTTCGTCCGGCAGACACGGCATCACAGACTGGCAATCTCACGCAGGATGATGCGGGTGACACAGGTGTCAACGAAAACGGAGAGATCGAGCTGGCTATGCCGGTGCGCACAGCAGATGAGATCCTTTCCAAGGCATATGCCGCAGGTCTTGATCCTACGGTAGAAGAAGACAAGAGCACAGGCGTTACGCTTGTTGATTACAGCGATTCGCTCTGATACTGAATTTGCAGGGGCTGCCATAAGGCAGCCCTTTGTTGAAAATTATAATCAGTAAAGCGAAAAAAATCCTTGCATTATTTTATTCATGTGCTTATAATAAACACGTTGTGACTAAAAGCGATGAAGCCAGAGATTGCAGTCTTTTCCCAGGCTGGTAACTCGGTGGAGCAAATGTCTTGTCAGGATACAGGCGAATCGTCACTGTACAATTGAGTCCACCTCGTTGTGGAGACACCGTGTGAAAACCGGTATGCTTTTGCAGACCGACACACACGGACATGTGTACAGTCACCCCGCCGTGCTATCAGGTACGAATTAAGGAGGCGACTTTTTTTATGGCAAGTCAACAGGTAATGAGAATCACACTCAAGGCGTATGATCATCAGTTAGTCGATGCATCTGCAGCGAAAATCATCGATACCGTCAAAGCGACGGGCGCAGTAGTCAGCGGACCGGTTCCGCTTCCTACCAAGAAGGAAGTAGTTACGATCCTCCGCGCTGTACATAAGGACAAAGATTCCCGCGAGCAGTTCGAGCAGAGAACCCACAAGAGACTGATTGACATCATCAGCCCGACCCAGAAGACAGTAGATGCACTGTCACGTCTGGAGATGCCTGCCGGCGTGTACGTAGACATCAAGATGAAGAATAAATAATCTTCATATTATAATGATGTTCTGCGGACGGGAACTTCGGTACCCGTCGGGCAACAAAACTTTTCAACAACACTTCATGAGCCATCAGGTTCCGCTGAAGCAGACACATGAGCACTGAGCGTGCTCCGCTGTAGGAGGTAAGAAATGAAGAAAGCAATTCTGGCAACAAAAGTCGGAATGACCCAGATCTTCGATGATATGGGAAACACCATTCCGGTAACCGTTCTTCAGGCCGGCCCCTGCGTAGTAACACAGGTGAAGACAGAGGAGAACGACGGTTATTCCGCTATCCAGGTTGGATACGGCGATATCCGTGAGAAGCTTGTCAACAAGCCCCGCAAGGGTCAGTTCGACAAGGCAGAAGTTCCTTGCAAGAGATTTCTGCGTGAGTTCCGTTTTGAAAATGCAGGTGAATATCAGGTAAAGCAGGAGATCAAGGCTGATATTTTTGCAGATGGCGATCATGTAGATGCCACCGCAATCACCAAGGGCAAAGGTTTCCAGGGCGCGATCCGCAGACACGGACAGTCCAGAGGACCGATGGCTCATGGTTCCAAATATCATCGTCATGCCGGATCCAACGGTTCCTGCTCTGACCCGTCAAGAGTATTCCCGGGTAAGCACATGCCCGGTCATATGGGCCATGTGAAGGCCACCGTTCAGAACCTCGAGGTCGTTAAGGTAGATGCTGACAACAATCTGATTCTTGTCAAGGGCTCCGTTCCGGGATCAAAGAAATCTCTGATCACCCTCAAAGAGTCCGTCAAGGCCTGATCTGAACGGGAAAGGAGGACTTACAGATGGCAAGCGTATCTGTTTACAATATGGAAGGCCAGGAAGTTGGAACAATGGAACTGGCTGATGCGATCTTCAATGTGGAGATCAAGGATAACCTGGTTCATCAGGCAGTTATCCAGCAGCTCGCAAATAACCGTCAGGGCACACAGAAAGCAAAGACCCGTTCAGAAGTGAGCGGAGGCGGAAGAAAGCCCTGGAGACAGAAGGGAACCGGTCATGCAAGACAGGGATCCATCCGCGCTGCACAGTGGACAGGTGGCGGCATGGTATTCGCACCGGTACCGCGTGACTACTCATTCAAGATGAACAAGAAAGAGAAACAGGCAGCTCTCAAGTCTGTTCTCACAAGCAAGGTACAGGATAACAAGTTCCTCGTTCTTGATGAGCTGAAATTCGACGCTCCGAAGACAAAGGAAATGAAGAATGTCCTTGATGCACTGAAGGTTGACAATGCACTGATCATCGTCAGCGAAGACAGCAGCAATGCAGTTCTTTCCGCAAGAAACCTCAGCGGAATTGAGACAGCTTCTCCGTCAACGATCAATGTGTACGACCTTCTGAAGTACAACACCATCATCGCTACGAAGAGCAGCGTTGAGAAAATCGAGGAGGTGTATGCATAATGGCATCCGTTCAGTACTATGACGTCATTATCCGCCCGGTTATCACCGAGAAGAGCATGTCTCTCATGGGAGACAAGAAATATACATTCCTTGTTCATCCGGATGCAAACAAATCCATGATCAAGGATGCCGTTGAGAAGATGTTCGACGGCGTGAAGGTAGCGAGCGTTAACACCGTAAATTACGACGGAAAAACAAAGCGCCGCGGATATACCTTCGGTAAGACAGCTGCGACAAAGAAAGCAGTCGTAACCCTGACAGAGGACAGCAAGGACATCGAGATCTTCGAGGGACTCTGATCCGGGACATTTAGGCGCGGAGACGCGCGAGACCAAACATCGAAAGGAGATTAATCATTATGGGAATCAAGACATATAACCCATATACTCCGTCCAGAAGGAACATGTCCGGTTCTGATTTCGCAGAGATCACCAAGACAGTTCCAGAGAGATCCCTTACCGTTTCTCTCAAGAAGAGCGCTGGACGTAACAACCAGGGAAAAATTACCGTCAGACATCACGGCGGCGGAAACAGAAGAAAATACAGGATCATCGATTTCAGAAGATTCAAGGATGATATTCCTGCAGTCGTAAAGGCTATCGAATATGATCCGAACCGCACAGCCAACATCGCACTGATCACTTATGCTGACGGCGAGAAAGCTTACATCCTCGCACCGGAAGGCCTGAAGGTCGGCATGAAGATCATGAACGGCGTCAATGCTGAGATCCGTCCCGGCAACTGCCTGCCGCTCGAGAACATCCCTGTAGGTACTATGGTTCACAATATCGAGCTGCATCAGGGCAAAGGCGGTCAGCTGGTTCGTTCCGCCGGAGCTGGTGCTCAGCTGATGGCTAAGGAGAACGGCTACGCAACACTCCGTCTTCCGTCAGGCGAGATGAGAATGATCCCGCTGAACTGCCGCGCATCCATCGGCATCATCGGTAACGGTGAGCACAACCTGATCAACATCGGAAAAGCCGGAAGAACACGTCATATGGGTGTTCGTCCTACCGTCCGTGGTTCTGTTATGAACCCGAATGATCATCCGCATGGCGGCGGCGAAGGAAAAGCTCCTGTCGGCCGTCCGGGACCCTGCACGCCTTGGGGCAAACCTGCTATGGGTCTGAAGACCAGGAAACACAAGAAAGCTTCTAACAAGATGATCGTTCGCCGCAGAAACGGCAAGACGCTGTAATTAAGGAGGATAACGATGGCTCGTTCATTGAAAAAAGGCCCGTTCGCTGATGAAAGCTTGATGAAAAAAGTTGATGCGGCCGTTAAGTCCGGTGACAAGACCGTGATCAAGACATGGTCCCGCCGTTCTACTATTTTCCCTAACTTCGTCGGACTGACCATTGCGGTACACGACGGAAGAAAGCATGTTCCGGTATATATTACCGAGGACATGGTAGGACATAAGCTTGGTGAATTCGTTCAGACCAGAACCTTCCGTGGTCATGGCAAGGACGAGAAGAAGACTGCAGTTAAGTAACGTAAGACAGATCGAAAGGAGGTTATTTCATCATGGCAAAGGGACATAGAAGCCAGATTAAACGTGAAAGAAACGAAAATAGAGATACCAGACCTTCTGCAAAGCTGTCTTATGCAAGAATCAGCGTACAGAAAGCCTGCTATGTACTGGATGCAATCCGTGGAAAAGATGTTGAGACTGCTCTTGGCATTCTCACCTACAATCCGAGATATGCTTCCTCTGTGATCAAGAAAATCCTGGAGTCCGCAGTAGCTAATGCTGAGAACAACAACGGTCTTTCCAGAAGTAATCTTTATGTGGCAGAGTGCTTCGCCAACAGAGCCGGCACACTGAAGAGAATCCATCCGAGGGCTAAGGGCCGTGCTTACAGAATTGAGCATCAGCTCAGCCATATTTCCGTTGTACTGGATGAAAGGTAAGGAGGAGAACCATGGGACAGAAAGTCAATCCGGTCGGCTTAAGAGTCGGCGTTATTAAAAACTGGAACTCCAACTGGTATGCAGACAAGGATTTCGCGGACAACCTCGCTGAGGATCACGCCATCCGTAAATTCCTGAAAAAGAGACTGTATGCTTCCGGAGTATCCAATATAGAAATCGAGAGAGCATCCGACCGCGTAAAGGTAACTGTATTCACCTCTAAACCGGGTATGGTTATCGGAAAAGGCGGAGCTGAGATCGAGAAGGTTAAGAAGGAACTCAGGAAATACACGGACAAGAAGATCTCCCTTGATATCAAGGAAGTAAGAAGACCGGATCTCGATGCGCAGCTCGTTGCCGAGAATATCGCTCTTCAGCTTGAGAACCGTGTTTCCTATCGCCGTGCGATGAAATCTGCGATGCAGAGAACCATGCGTGCAGGCGCCAAGGGAATCAAGACAAGCATCTCCGGCCGAATCGGCGGTGCTGATATTGCTCGCAGAGAGTTCTACAGCGACGGAACAATCCCGCTGCAGACACTTCGTGCAGATATCGACTATGGCTTCGCAGAAGCAGATACGACGTACGGCAAGGTCGGCGTGAAGACCTGGATCTACAAAGGCGAAGTGCTTCCGACCAAGAAGAATAAGGAAGGGAGTGAACAGTAATCATGTTAATGCCTAAGAGAGTAAAACACAGAAAACAGTTCCGTGGTTCCATGAGAGGAAAAGCTCTGAGAGGAAACACAGTAACTTATGGTGATTTCGGTCTTGTGGCTACCGAGCCCTGCTGGATCAAGTCCAACCAGATCGAGGCAGCCCGTGTTGCCATGACCCGTTATGTGAAACGTGGCGGCAAGGTATGGATCAAGATCTTCCCTGACAAGCCTGTTACCGCACAGCCGGCTGAGACCCGAATGGGTTCAGGAAAAGGCTCTGTTGAGTACTGGGTAGCTGTTGTAAAGCCCGGCCGTGTTCTCTTTGAGATCGGCGATGTAACCGAAGAGGATGCTAAAGAGGCACTTCGTCTTGCTATGCACAAACTTCCGTGCAAGTGCAAGATCATTGCCCGTGAAAATGCAGAAGGCGGTGATTCAAGTGAAAAGTAAGAAATATGTAGAAGACCTCAGAACAAAATCTGAAGCTGAACTCAGCGATGAGCTCACAGCAGCCAAGAAGGAACTTTTCAACCTGAGATTCCAGAATGCCACGAACCAGCTGGACAACACAGCACGGATCAAAGAGGTTCGCAGGAATATTGCGAGAATCTCCACCGTCATGGCACAGAATGCTAAGACAGCTGACTGATCGGGTTTATCCGTAAGCGATTGAAAGGAGAAAAATCGTGGAAGAACGTAATTTGAGAAAAACACGTGTCGGTAAAGTTGTCAGCGACAAGATGGACAAGACCATCACCGTTGCCATTGAAGACCACGTAGCCGATCCGCTTTATCACAAAATTGTTAAAAGAACGTATAAGCTGAAAGCTCATGATGAGAACAATGAGTGCAAAATCGGCGATACCGTTAAAGTGATGGAGACCAGACCGCTGTCCAAGGACAAGAGATGGAGACTGGTTGAGATCGTTGAGAAAGCGAAATAATCAGGGACTGCTAAAGGAGGAAACACAATGGTACAGCAGGAAACACGACTTAAAGTTGCTGATAACACCGGTGCTAAAGAAATCCTTTGCATCCGTGTTATGGGCGGCTCTACAAGAAGATATGCGAATATCGGAGACGTAATCGTTGCTGCCGTTAAAGACGCCACACCAGGAGGCGTTGTAAAGAAAGGTGATGTAGTCAAGGCTGTTGTTGTACGTACCGTCAAGGGCGTACACAGAAAAGACGGCTCCTACATCAAATTCGATGAGAACGCAGCAGTAATCATTCAGGACGATAACAACCCGAAGGGAACCCGTATTTTCGGACCGGTTGCCCGTGAGCTGAGAGACAAGAAATTCATGAAGATCGTTTCCCTCGCTCCGGAAGTATTATAAGGGAGGACGTCTATGTCAGTGAAAATCAGAAAAGGCGATACCGTCCGTGTAATCGCCGGTAAGGATAAGGATAAAGAGGGTAAAGTGCTCCGCGTATTCGAGAAGGATCACAAGGTTCTTGTCGAGGGCGTGAACATGGTTACCAAGAGCGTTAAGCCCAATGCTGCAAACCAGCAGGGCGGTATTGTAAACAAGGAAGCTCCGCTTGACATTTCCAATGTTATGTATCTGAAGGATGGTAAAGTTACCAGAATCGGATACAAAATGGACGGAGATAAGAAAGTCCGGATCGCCAAAAAGACCGGCGAAGTGATCGACTGAGGGAGGCATAACAGATGAGCAGATATAAAGAGTTATATGATAATACCATCGTTGATGCTCTTACCAAAAAGTTCAATTATCAGAACGTCATGGAAGTGCCGAAGCTCGCTAAGATCGTTATCAACATGGGCGTTGGAGAAGCTAAGGAGAACGCAAAGGTTCTTGATTCCGCTGTCTCCGATCTGGAGAAGATCTCCGGTCAGAAGCCGGTGATCACAAAGGCAAAGAAGTCTGTCGCAAACTTCAAGATCCGTGAGGGCATGCCGATCGGATGCAAGGTCACCCTTCGCGGTGAGCGTATGTATGAGTTTGCTGACCGCCTGATCAATCTTGCCCTTCCTCGTGTCCGCGATTTCCGCGGCGTTAACCCGAATGCTTTTGACGGCAGAGGCAACTATGCACTTGGCATCAAAGAGCAGCTGATCTTCCCGGAGATCGAATATGACAAGATCGACAAAGTAAGAGGCATGGACATTATTTTTGTTACTACGGCAAAAACTGATGAAGAGGCCCGCGAACTGCTCGCTCAGTTCGGCATGCCTTTTGCAAAGTAATTTTGGGAGGATAGAATATTCATGGCTAAAACGTCGATGAAAATCAAACAGCAGCGCAAACCGAAATTCTCGACAAGGGCATACACCCGTTGCAGAATCTGCGGTCGTCCGCATTCTGTATTAAAGAAATACGGTATCTGCCGTGTTTGTTTCCGTGAGCTGGCATACAAGGGAGAGATCCCGGGTGTCAGAAAAGCAAGCTGGTAAGGAAGGAGGAAAGTTACCATGTCTATGAGCGATCCGATCGCAGATATGCTTACGAGAATCCGCAATGCCAATGAGGCAAAGCATGACACAGTTGATGTGCCGGCTTCCAAGATGAAGCTTTCCATTGCAGATATTCTTGTAAATGAAGGATATATCGAGAAATATGACCTGATTGACAATGGTTCTTCCAAAACGATCCGCATCCTGCTGAAGTATGGTGCAGATAAGAACGAGAAGATCATCACAGGACTGAAGAGGATTTCCAAACCAGGTCTGCGTGTATATGTAAGCAAAGATGAACTGCCCAAAGTTCTCGGCGGACTTGGCATTGCCATTCTCTCTACGAACAAGGGCGTTATTACCGACAAGGAAGCAAGAAAGCTTCAGGTCGGCGGTGAAGTTCTGGCATTTGTCTGGTAATCAGCCGATTGTCTTTGAACGAACTGAAAACAGGGGACTCCAGTGAAGTTCCCCGAGAATCTAAGTTAATGGAGGAATAAAAAATGTCACGAATTGGCAGAATGCCTGTTCACATTCCCGACGGCGTTTCGGTAGAGGTGAAGGACGGCAATATCGTTACTGTCAAGGGTGCCAAGGGTACTCTTGTACGCACCATGCCGGCTGAGATGGGAATTGAAGTAAAAGACAATGAGGTTATCGTCACCAGACCTGATGATCAGAAGAAGAACAAGGCTCTTCACGGCCTGACAAGAAGTCTGATCAACAACATGGTAATCGGCGTACACGATGGATTCAGCAAAGTCCTTGAGATCAATGGTGTCGGCTACCGTGCGAATAAACAGGGAAAGAAGCTGGTTCTGAGCCTTGGTTACTCTCATCCGGTTGAAATGGAAGATCCGGAAGGCATTGAGACGAAAGTCGAAGAGAACAAGATCACTGTTTCTGGTATTTCAAAAGAAAAGGTTGGCCAGTATGCGGCTGAGATCAGAGGAAAGAGACCGCCGGAACCTTATAAGGGCAAAGGTATCAAGTACGCTGATGAGATTATCCGCCGCAAAGAGGGCAAGACCGGTAAGAAATAACGGGAGGAGAGCTAAATCATGTTAAGCAAAGCAAATAAGGCTGAGATTCGCCAGAAAAAACATTATAGATTGCGCAATCATCTTGCCGGCACTGCAGAGAGACCTCGTCTTTCCGTTTACAGAAGCAACAAGAACATCTATGCGCAGATCATTGATGATGAGGCAGGAAAGACACTTGTTTCCGCTTCTACGCTTGATAAGGACGTCAAAGATTCCCTTACCTATACCGATAATGTAGAAGCTGCAAAGCAGGTAGGCACTGTGATCGGTAAGAAGGCTGTTGAGGCCGGCATCCACGAGGTTGTATTCGACCGCGGAGGATATATCTATCATGGTAAAGTGCAGGCTCTTGCAGATGCTGCAAGAGAAGCAGGCCTGGAATTCTGAGGGAAGGAGAAAAGACGAAATGAGACATGTAATTATCGATGCCAGCCAGCTTGAGCTGGAGGACAATGTCGTTTCCATCAAGAGAGTTTCCAAGACTGTAAAAGGCGGACGTACTTCCCGCTTCACTGCACTCGTAGTTGTAGGTGACCGCAACGGCCATGTAGGTGCAGGTCTTGGAAAAGCTGTTGAGATCCCGGAAGCGATCCGCAAGGGCAGAGAGGATGCCATGAAGCATCTGATCTCTGTTGCAAGAGATGAGAACAACAGTATTACACATGATTATATCGGCAAATACGGAAGCGCTGAGGTTCTTCTGAAGAGAGCTCCCGAAGGTACCGGTATCATCGCAGGTGGTACGGCACGTGCCGTAGTTGAACTGGCAGGTATTCAGAACATCCGTACCAAGTGCCTCGGATCCAACAACAAGCAGAACGTCGTACTCGCTACGATCGAAGGTCTGAAGGCTCTGAAGACTCCTGAAGAAGTAGCAAGACGCCGCGGTAAATCCGTTGACGAGATTCTGGCATAAGGAGGATCTGAATAATGGCTGACAATGAGAAGAAAATCAAAGTCACTCTTGTTCGCTCCACGATCGGCTGTGTTCCGAAACACAGAAAAATCGTTGAGGGAATCGGACTGAGAAAACTGCATCACTCTGTTGAACTTCCGGATAATGAGGCTACCCGCGGCATCATCCGCGAGGTAGGTTATCTGCTGAAGGTTGAAGAGTAAGAAGGAGGTACCAGATGGACTTATCGAATTTAAGCCCGGCGGATGGCTCTAAGCACAGCAGCAATTTCCGCAGAGGCCGTGGACATGGTTCAGGAAACGGTAAGACAGCAGGTTTTGGTCACAAGGGACAGCGCGCACGTTCCGGACAGCCCAGACCGGGTTTTGAAGGCGGTCAGATGCCGCTGTACAGACGTCTTCCGAAGAGAGGCTTTACCTGCAGAAATTCCAAGACAATCATTGGAATCAATGTACATGAGCTCAACCGTTTTGATGACGGTGCTGAGATCACGACAGCTGCACTTGTCGAGGCGGGTGTTGTTTCCAATCCCCGTGACGGCGTGAAGATTCTCGGAGACGGAGAACTCACCAAAAAACTTACAGTTAAGGTTCCGGTAAGCGCCGGCGCAAAGGAGAAAATCGAAGCTGCAGGTGGAACAGTTGAGGTGAACTGATGTTTAAGACGATTCGTGACGCGTTCCGAATTAAGGAAATCAGGAAGAGACTGTATTATGTGCTGTTCGTTCTGATCATTATCAGACTCGCATCCCAGATCCCGGTTCCGGGAGTAGATACGAGCTTCTTCAAGAATTACTTTGGAGACAGCGCTAATGATGCATTTACCTTTCTGAATGCGTTTACCGGAGGCGGGTTCGAGAATTTCTCGATCCTCGCCCTCAGTATTACACCTTACATTACGGGTTCGATCATCGTTCAGCTTCTTACCATTGCTTTTCCGAGTCTGGAAGAGATGTCCAGAGACGGTGAAGAGGGCAGGAAAAAGCTGAACAGGATCACCAGATGGCTGAATGTAGGCCTCTCGGTATTCGAGAGTGTTGCCATGTGCATCGGCTTCGGGAACGAGCTTATTCTGGAAATGAATTTCCTGAATGTGATCACGGTAGTCTGCTGCCTGACGGCTGGTTCCTGTTTCCTCATGTGGATCGGTGAGCAGATCAATGACAAGGGCGTGGGCAATGGTATTTCCATTGTGCTCCTGATCAATATTCTCTCCCGTATCCCGCAGGATATGATCACCCTGTACGAGAACTTCGTTAAGGGTAAGACGATTGCCAGAGCCGCTGTGGCCTGGGTCGTTATCTTTGCGGTAATTCTGTTTGTCACCGTGCTTACGCTCATTCTGAACGGCGCGGAGCGCAGAATCCCGGTTCAGTATTCACAGAAGATGGTTGGACGCCGCAGAATCGGCGGAAATTCTTCGAATATCCCGCTGAAGGTTAACACCGGCGGTGTTATTCCAATCATTTTTGCCACGTCAATCATGTCGTTCCCGGGTATTATCATTGCCTTCATCGGCAAATCCCCTTCGGGATGGGGCGGCAAGATCATCAGCATGCTGAGCCCGGGCAACTGGTTTGATACTGCAGACTGGTTCCCGACACTGGGGCTTATCATTTATGTACTCCTGGTTGTATTCTTCGCTTATTTCTACACATCGATCACGTTTAACCCGATCGAGGTTGCAGATAATCTGAAGAAGTCGGGTGGTTTCATCCCCGGTATCCGTCCTGGCAAAGCCACGGAGGATTACCTGAATACCGTTCTGAAGTACATCATCTTTATCGGTGCGGTAGGTCTGATCATTGTATGTGTGATCCCGTACATTTTCAACGGGTTCTTCAATGCGGACGTTTCGTTCGGGGGCACATCGCTGATCATCATCGTATCGGTTATCCTTGAGACGCTGCAGCAGATTGATTCCATGATGCTGGTACGCAACTACAAGGGATTCCTGTCGGAGTAATCCGCTGCTATTTCAGGAGCATGTATGCATCGAGAGATGTGTGCATGCTCTTTCTTTTCTGTTTTACTGTATAAGTCCGTCGCATGCCAGAGGCGGACTGCACACCTGAAGGGTGCGCAAGGCCGACTATGGCTTTGCGACGATAACAAGTATGAGCATGGAGCTTTGCAAAGCAAAGCGGGAATGCGAATACTTGTAGCAACACGCTCTCGCTCGTCCTCGACGCAGCGGTGGTAAGTTTGCCCGTCGGCTGCGCCTCGGGCGCACTAACCATAGGCGTCTGCGGATGGCTGCGGGTTGGAAGCATCTGTATCTCTGCTTTCTGCCAAAATATTACATGACCAGAGATGTTTGAAAACAGCGTGATGAAGATACTGCTTATATCGTCCTTGACGCATTCTCTGTATTTGACTTAAAATGAAGTTATATATGGGTGCGGGAACTGCAGAGGTTCCGCTATAATGAAGGATGCAGAGGAGGATTTTATATGAAGATTATCATGCTGGGAGCGCCGGGTGCCGGTAAGGGTACGCAGGCTGAAAAGATCTGTGAGAAGTACAATATTCCGCATATCTCCACGGGAGATATTTTCCGTGCCAATATCAAAAACGGAACGGAGCTTGGCCGGAAGGCAAAGCAGTATATGGATCAGGGAGCACTCGTACCGGATGAACTGACCTGTGATCTTGTCGTTGACAGAATCTCAAAGCCGGATGCTGCCAATGGCTATGTGCTGGACGGCTTCCCGAGGACGATCCCGCAGGCTGAGGCACTGGACAAGGCGCTCGCGGCAAGAGGCGAGAAAGTTGATTTCGCCATTGATGTGGAAGTTCCGGATGAAAATATTGTCAGGAGAATGGCCGGCAGACGCGCCTGCCTGAAGTGCGGAGCTACATATCACTCAGAGTTCAAGCCGCCGAAAAAAGAGGGCATCTGCGATCACTGCGGCTCCGAACTTGTTTTGAGAGATGATGATAAGCCTGAGACAGTACAGAAGAGACTGGAAGTGTATCATGCACAGACGCAGCCGCTCATTGATTTTTATGAGGGCAAGGGCGTGATGCATTCTGTCGATGGTACGCAGGATATTGACAAGGTATTCGCCGATATTGTGGCGATTCTCGGATAATCATGAGTGTAAGACCAAGAACAGCATACGAAATTAAATGCATGCGCGTGTCCAACCATCTGCTTCAGCTCGTATTCAGCGATCTGGAGCAGATGATTGCACCGGGCGTTACGACAGCGGAACTAAACCTGGAGGCTGACAGAATGATCCGGTCTCTGGGCGGTGTTCCGAACTTTTTTAATTATGAGGGCTATCCCGCGTCAATCTGCACCTCGGTCAATGATCAGGTGGTTCATGGCATCCCGGATGTGAACTGCGTACTGCAGGAGGGAGACATCATCAGCATTGACGCCGGGCTTATTTACGATGGATTTCATTCAGATGCAGCCCGTACCTACGGCGTCGGCAGGATCAGCGGAGAAGCACGGCGTCTGATCGACGTGACGGAGCAATGCTTTTTTGAGGGGATGAAATATGCTGTCGCAGGCAATAATCTGAACGATGTGTCGTCGGCCATCGGGGATTATGCGGAGCAGCGTGGCTTCGGCGTCGTCCGTGATCTCTGCGGTCATGGCATCGGTGCGGCGATGCACGAGGAGCCGGATGTCATGAACTTCCGGCAGACGGATCCGGGCATCCTGCTGGAGACGGGGATGACACTTGCTGTCGAACCGATGATCACAGCGGGCTCGCGTGAAGTGCAGTGGGAGGATGACGGATGGACAGTCACGACTGTCGACAGGTCCCTCGCTGCTCATTATGAGAATACAATTCTGATCACGGACGGGAAACCGGAGGTGCTGACGATGACAGAGGCGGAGAAAAAGCTGCACCCGGAGGTGCAGTGATCTGCCTCACCGGGGAATGCATTCTGCAGGCTGGTAGGGGAAAGTCAGGTATCCATGCGGCAGTGCATGAAACGGGAAAAGCAATGTCAGACGGGATCGGGTCCGAAATTCGCGTGATCGGCTTTGAAATAAGAAAAAAGATAAGGTTATAACGGGTGTGACACCATGGTAACGATAAGGGATATAGCAAGAGAGTGCGGGGTATCGCCGGCCACAGTCAGCAAGGCACTGAATGGTGCCAAAGACGTGTCTCAGAATACTTCCGAGCGTATCCGGCAGAAGGCGAAAGAGATGCACTATCTGCCGAACTCAGCCGCCAGGATACTGAAAAACAACGTGTCCAACAATATCGGCGTCGTGTTTCAGGATGATGCCATGAGCGGACTGACGCATGAGTTTTTCAACCGTATTCTGAACTCCGCAAAAAATGAGCTGGAAAATCTCGGATATGATATTACCTTTATCAGTGCGACGATCGGTGGCAATTCCTTTGTAGAACACTGCCGGTACAGAAAGTGTGACGGTGTGCTGATCGTCTGCGGCGATTTTTCCTCTCCGAGGATTCAGGAACTCGTGGACAGCGAATTCCCCATTGTGACGATCGATTACAGCTTTGAGAGACACAGCTCGGTGTTCAGCGACAACGACGAGGGCACCTATGAGATCGTGAAATATCTGTACATGATGGGCCATCGCCGCATCGCCTACATCCACGGGGAAGACTGCCTCGTCACAGGCAAGAGACTGAAAGCGTTTCACCGCGCGTGTGATGAGCTCGGGCTGAATATACCGGACGAATATATTCTGGACGGCGTTTTTCATGACCCTGAGGTATCCAGAAAGCGGACGGAAGAGCTGATGAGTCTGCCGGTGAGACCGACGGCTGTCCTGTATCCCGATGATTATGCCTATATCGGCGGAAGAACAGCGCTGGAAAAAATGGGCCTGTCCGTCCCGGGCGATGTCAGTGTCGTGGGATATGACGGCAACCGGCTCTCGCAGGCGCTGCGTCCGCAGCTGACAACCTGGTATCAGGATGCCGTGATGATGGGTAAACTTGCCGCGGATAAGCTTATCCAGACGATCGAGTCCAAGGACAGGTGCAAGCCGGAGCGGCTGTTTGTCCGCGGTCTGCTGCTGACAGGCGGGACCGTGCGCCACATCAGAGAAGATGAAAGTTGACAAATCATCAGATATAACCTATAAATAAACTTTGTGGAATTGCGTAAATATATCGTGACGTACCCGTCACGGTCGTTCATCATAGTTTTAAGGAGGAATTTGATGTCAAAAGCAGATGCCATGGAAGTTGAAGGCGTTGTTCTCGAGAAACTTCCCAATGCCATGTTCCGTGTGGAACTTGAGAACAAGCATGTCGTACTTGCCCATATCAGCGGCAAACTCAGAATGAATTATATCCGTATTCTCCCTGGAGACAAGGTAACACTGGAACTGTCACCGTATGATCTGGACAAGGGAAGAATCATCTGGAGAAACAAATAACCGGACGGATTTCCGGAATTCAAATTTATTAAAATAGTTCTTGCACAGCAGGGCACGCAGTGATACAATGCTAGATGTATTTCTGCGTGCCTTTTTCGGACCAACCCACCGGGAAAGCGCGGCAAACGCAGTAAATACGCGGAATTTCATCGTCTGACGATGAGGAAAGGAGGATACTCATGAAGGTAAGATCTTCTGTGAAACCGATGTGCGAGAAGTGCAAGGTTATCAAGAGAAAAGGCAGTATTCGTATCATTTGTGAGAATCCGAAGCATAAACAGAGACAGGGTTGATAGTTCCAACCCACGCTGTTTATGTCAGGGCAATATTATAATGTTAACCTGGCTGGCTGCGTCGGGTCATACCTCTTATAATATTACTTAAAACTTTTCCGTGATCTGCGGAAAAGAAAGGCCGTTATTCGTCTTACGGCTGGATGGCTCATACCGACATCCCATTTAAGCTGGTATTAACGCTCCGCATTTATTTCTGCGGATAACAAAGGAGGATTACACATGGCTCGTATAGCTGGTGTAGATTTACCGAGAGACAAGAGAGTAGAGATAGGCCTTACCTATATCTACGGAATTGGAAGATCAACTTCCGACAAGATCCTTGAGAAGGCTGGCGTTGACGCCAATACCCGTGTAAGAGATCTTACAGATGACGAAGTCAAGAGACTCGCCACCGCAATTGAAGAACTTAACGTCACCGTAGAAGGTGATCTGAGACGTGAGACTGCCATGAACATCAAGCGTCTTGTTGAGATCAACTGCTATCGTGGAAGACGCCACAGAGCAGGACTTCCGTGCCGTGGTCAGAAGACCAAGACCAATGCGAGAACCTGCAAGGGACCGAGGAGAACGGTCGCTAACAAGAAGAAGTAATCAGACACATATTTATACATAAGGAAAAGGTAGGTTAGTTTTTATTATGCCAAAAGCATCTTCTAAATCGACGAAACGTCGTGTAAAGAAAAACGTTGAACGTGGTCAGGCCCATATTCAGGCTTCCTTTAACAATACGATTGTTACTCTGACTGATACAGAGGGCAACGCACTGTCATGGGCAAGCGCAGGCGGCCTTGGATTCAGAGGTTCAAGGAAATCTACTCCCTATGCAGCACAGATGGCAGCGGAAACAGCTACCAAGGCTGCTCTGATCCATGGTCTTAAGAGTGTAGATGTATTTGTCAAGGGACCTGGTTCAGGCCGTGAGGCTGCAATCCGTGCACTTGCAGCGGCTGGACTTCAGGTAACCAGTATCTGTGATGTAACGCCGGTACCGCATAACGGCTGCCGTCCGCCGAAACGCAGAAGAGTCTGATCATTATACAGGAGGTCATAACAGAATGGCAGTAGACAGAACACCGGTGCTCAAGAGATGCAGATCCCTCGGACTTGAGCCGGCATATCTGGGAATTGATAAGAAATCCAAACGTCAGCTGAAGAACAATCGCCGCAAAGTATCCGAGTACGGCATGCAGCTGCGTGAGAAACAGAAAGCAAAATTCATCTATGGAGTTCTTGAGAAACCTTTCCGTAACTATTACGCAAAGGCTGACCGCATGAAGGGTCAGACAGGTGAGAACCTGATGGCACTTCTGGAGCTTCGTCTGGACAACGTTCTTTTCCGCCTTGCTTTTGCGAGAACGAGAAAAGAAGCAAGACAGATGGTTGATCATAAGTTCGTCACCGTAAACGGCAAGCAGGTGAATATCCCGTCTTATACCGTTAAGGCCGGCGATGTGATCGAGATCAAGGAAGGCAAGAAAACTTCTCAGCGCATGAAGGATATTGCGGAAGCCGTTAACGGCCGTACCGTTCCGGAATGGCTGGATGTAGATTCCGAGAATCTGAAGGGTACCGTTAAATCGGTTCCGACCCGCGATCAGATCGATGTTCCGGTTGATGATATGAGCATCGTCGAGCTGTATTCCAAGTAATGAGAAGACCCGCCATCCGGAGAGCAAAAAGTGCGGAATACATCCGCAGCAGCGCTCCGGAGACGGTCAGCCTGATGGTAATCATACGGGATATTGTTTTGCTCTATCATTTAAGGAGGAACACAGGTGTTCGATTTTAAAAAACCGGAAATTCAGATTACCGAAATGTCAGACGACAAAAAGTTCGGGAGATTGGTTGTTGAACCGCTTGAGCGGGGATACGGCACAACACTTGGCAACTCTCTTCGGAGGATCATGCTTTCATCTCTCCCCGGAGCAGCTGTAAGCCAGGTGAAAATTGAGGGTGTCCTCCATGAGTTCAGCTCAATTCCGGGAGTTAAGGAAGATGTGACAGAGATTGTCATGAATCTGAAGAGCCTTGCTATCCGGGATAACAGTGCAACAGACGAGCCGAAGATCGCTTACATCGAGTATGAAGGCGAAGGCATTGTCCGTGCATCGGATATTCGCGCAGACCAGGATATTGAGATCATGAATCCTGATCAGATCATCGCTCATCTGAACGGCGGCGCTGACTGCAAGCTTTATATGGAGCTTACGATTACAAAGGGCCGTGGATATGTGGGCGCTGACAGGAACAAAACGGAAGATATGCCGATCGGCGTAATCGCCGTGGATGCTATCTATACACCGGTTGAGCGTGTCAATATGACTGTTGAGAATACCCGTGTGGGTCAGGTCACAGACTATGACAAGCTGACACTGGATGTATACACAAACGGAACGATCGGCCCTGACGAGGCTGTGAGCCTTGCGGCAAAAGTTCTGAGTGAGCATCTGAAGTATTTCATCGATCTCTCTGAAAATGCCAAGACGGCAGAGGTTATGGCTGAGCCGCAGGACGGTGGCAATGACAAGGTTCTCGATATGAATATCGATGAGCTCGAGCTTTCCGTTCGCTCATACAACTGCCTGAAACGTGCAGGTATCAATACGGTTGGTGAGCTCTGCAGCAAGACTTCAGAGGATATGATGAAGGTCCGCAATCTCGGACGCAAATCTCTCGAGGAAGTCCTTGCCAAACTCAGTGAGCTGGGTCTTTCACTTGCCCCGAGCGAGAACGAATAATAATGTGAAGACAGGATTTTCCATAAGTCCAAAGATGCAGGAAAATCCCATAAACTGTATAAGCTTCTGAGAACCGGTAAGCGGCGAAAGGGCTTATATCAATATCATGTGGACAGCGGCGAATCGCAATAAGTCCGAAGATGCCTGCGGTCCGTTCCACAGATTTGGAGGAAAAAATGGCTGAATATCGCAAACTCGGAAGAACTTCTTCCCAGAGAAAAGCACTTCTCAGAAACCAGGTTACGAATCTTCTTTACTACGGAAAGATCCGCACCACAGAGAGCAAGGCAAAAGAGATCCGTCGGATCGCTGAGAGCCTGATCGCTATGGCAGTACGTGAGAAGGATAACTACGAGACCGTTTCCGTCAAGATGAAGGTTGCGCGCAAGGATGCCGATGGCAAGCGCGTAAAGGAAGTTGTAGACGGCAAGAAGGTAACGGTATATGACGAGGTAGAGAAGGAGATCAAGAAGGACAAACCTTCAAGACTTCATGCACGTCGTCAGATGCTGAAGGTATTTTATCCGATCACAGCTGTTCCCACAGAGAATGCTGGAAAGAAGAAGAATACCCAGAAGGTAGATCTTCCGCAGAAGATGTTCGATGAGATCGCTCCGAAGTACGCGGATCGCAACGGCGGTTACACAAGAATCGTCAAGATCGGCCAGAGAAAAGGCGACGGAGCTATGGAAGTATTTATCGAGCTCGTCTGAGACATCATATCTGACAGGCCAATTTCACCCGCTGAACGGGACGGCAGCTGAAAAGCTGTAGCAGGTCCCCGTCCAGCGGGTGTATTTATATCATGTCCAGGCGCCGTCCATGGTGACAATCTGTCCTGTCAGGTAAGGATGATGAACTGCCAGATCCAGAATCAGATCCGCAGCTTCTTCCGGCGTGCCGAACCGCCCCATGCCGATCTCGTCTTCCAGCGCTGACCGGTCCTCAGGTGACAGGAAGGCGTTCATCTGCGTGTCAATCGTGCCGAAGGCGGCAGCATTCACGCGGATGTGACTGGGCGCGAGCTCCCTTGCGAGAGCCTTTGTGAAAGCGTTGACGCCGCCCTTTGATGCGGAATAGGCAACCTCACACGAGGCGCCGACATTCCCCCATACCGAAGAGACGTTGACGACAGAGCCGCAGCCCTGCCTCAGAAACAGGGGAATCACTTCGCGGCAGGTGAGAAATACGGAGCGGAGATTTGTGTTTATGACATCATCCCAGGCTTCGGCGGTCATATCCTGCAGCACACCGATATAGGAGACAGCTGCATTATTGACCAGCGCGTCAATACGTCCCTTCTTTCCAGCATGTTCAAACAGTGAACGTACAAAATTTTCATCCCTGATATCACCGCGGATGTAATCACAGCCGGTTTCGGACTTAAGAGAACGAAGGATCTCTTCGTTTCTGCCGGTGGCGAGAACGGGATAACCTGCAGCTGCAAAGGCGTGTACTGTGGCACGGCCGATGCCCCCTGAGGCGCCGGTGACGATAACTGTGTGATGGGACGGCGATTCTGAATTGATCATGGAAACCTCACAATAATTGTATATAATAGGATAGTGTTTTCGACTGCTGTATATTTTACTCCCTGAGAAAGAAACTTGAAAGCATGTGAACCGATACAGCTGAAATTGAGAGCCCTACCGGTATGAACAGCACGGAGGTGTATGATGCTGAAAAAAATGCTTTTTATATATAATCCCAGAGCCGGCCGCGGCATGATACGTCAGAATATAGCTGACATTATCGATATTTTTACCAGAGGCGGCTACGATGTGATGGTGCATCCGACACAGGGGGTCGGGGATGCGACCCGGACTGTTCAGGATTACGGTGAAAGTGTCGATGCCATTGTCTGCTGCGGCGGTGACGGAACTTTTGATGAAGTCCTGAACGGCGTGATGGTTGCCTGCCCGGACATGAAGATCGGCTATATCCCGTGCGGAAGCACCAATGATTTCGCAAAGAGCCTGTCCATACCGACAGATCCGATCGAGGCTGCACAGGATATCGTTGTCGGCGATGTCTACCAGTGCGATGTGGGACAGTTTAACAGCAAATTTTTCTCCTATGTGGCAGCCTTCGGCATGTTCACCAATGTGTCCTATGAGACGGACCAGAATCTGAAGAACACACTCGGTCACTTTGCCTATCTGCTGGAGGCTGGCAAGCAGATGTTCAATACTCCGTCGTATCATCTGATGGTGGATATCGACGGCGTGAAGACCGAGGGCAATTACACCGTCGGAATGGTCACGAACAGCCGGCTTGTCGGCGGTATGAAAAATATAACCGGCACCAAGGTGGATATGAATGACGGTCTGTTTGAAGTGACGCTGGTGCGGACGCCGACGAATCCGCTGGAGACGCACGATATCATTGTTGAACTGACGAATCTGGACACGCAGATCACCTCACATTCGATGGTGGATAAATTCAAGGGCAGAAGAATTGCCATAGAGGCGCCGGACAACATCGCCTGGACGCTGGACGGCGAATATGGCGACACGGTGCGCAACGTACTGATCACAGACCACAACAAAGAACTCAATCTCTTTCTGAACAGAAGAAAACCAGTGAAACTCGTCAACCCGGCGGATGCCGTGAACTGAGTCCTGCCGGCTGCAGAGGTGTCAACCGGCTCTTGTCAAGTGAGCCTGCGATAGTATATAATAGTTGCGGCTGTGGGAAGAAAACCTGCAGAATACAAATAACCATGATATGAATCACATAATGGGAGGATCAAAGAAATGATCGTTAACGCAACGGAGATGCTTAAAAAAGCAGAAGCCGGACATTACGGCGTAGGTCAGTTCAATATCAACAATCTCGAGTGGACAAAGGCTATTCTTGAGACTGCTCAGGAGATGAAGGCACCGGTTATCCTCGGTGTATCTGCAGGAGCAGGCAAGTATATGGGCGGCTTTGAGGTTGTTGCAGCCATGGTAAGAGCTATGGATAAGTCTCTCGGAATCACTGTTCCGGTTGCCATCCATCTGGATCATGGTCAGTATGAGCACTGCTATCAGTGCATCAAGGCAGGATTCTCATCCATCATGTTTGATGGTTCTCATCTTCCTTTCGAAGAGAACTATGCAAAGACAACCGAACTTGTTCATGTAGCTCATGGTCTTGGCCTTTCCATCGAGGCTGAGGTCGGCGCTATCGGAGGAACCGAGGATGGCGTTACCGCACAGGGCGAGTGCGCAGATCCTGATGAGTGCAAGAAGATCGCTGATCTCGGCGTAGATTTCCTTGCAGCAGGCATCGGCAACATCCATGGCATCTATCCGGCAGACTGGAAGGGGCTTTCCTTCGAGACACTGGCAGCCATCAAGGCTAAGACCGGTGATATGCCTCTGGTTCTTCACGGCGGCACGGGTATCCCGGATGATCAGGTAAGAAAAGCTGTTTCCCTCGGCGTATCCAAGATCAATGTTAATACGGAGTGCCAGCTGGTATTCACAGCAGCTACCCGCAAGTACATTGAGGACGGCAAGGATAAACAGGGTAAGGGATATGATCCCCGCAAGGTGCTTGCACCCGGAACCCAGGCAATCAAAGACAAGGTTGCTGAGAAGATCAGACTGTTCGGTTCAGACGGAAAAGCCTGAGACAGCGTAAGCAAAACCAGATACCGCGCAGGACAGTAGAGCTCTGCGCGGTATTTTTATATTTTACAGCATACTTAATTTGAAGTAACTGTGCTGCTGAAATATACTTGATGCAGCCAATATTATTTTTTAAATTGCTGATTTACTGTATTAAGCCGTCGTCAAGCGGGCAGTTTTTGGGCATGCGAAGCATGCACAGAAAACTGCATGCTTGAACGACGCAAACATGTATGAGCACGAAGTGACGCGTAAGCGGCACGAAAGTGCGAATATGCGCGGGCAGTGAGCCGCATCCGTACACGCGAAGCGTGATACGATGAGGCGAACGCCGCGTCAGCCCGACGAAGTCGGGCATACATGTGCCGACTGCGAGAATCGCGTAGCGATGGAGCAGTCGGGCTTAATACAGTATGTGGCATGAATTATCATATGGGGCTTATAAGCCATGCAAAGCATATGCAGGAGGACGAAGATGGAAGCTGAAGAGGCTTACAGGGATCAGACGGTGAATCCGGCCGATATTTTCGGCGAACTGGTTTTTGACGACGATACGATGAGAAAACGTCTGCCGGCGACAGCTTACAGGAAATTGAAGAAGATTATCCGCGACGGCGGTGAGCTGGATCAGGAGACGGCGGATATTATCGCGCATGAGATGAAGGAATGGGCCATCGAAAAAGGTGCTACCCATTACACGCACTGGTTTCAGCCGCTGAACGGACTGACGGCGGAGAAGCATGATTCCTTCATCTCCAGTCCCATGGAAAACGGGAAGACGCTGATGAAGTTCTCGGGCAAGGAGCTGATCAAGGGTGAGGCGGACGGATCATCCTTCCCCTCCGGCGGTCTCAGGGCGACTTTTGAAGCCAGAGGTTATACAGCGTGGGACTGCACGTCACCGGCTTTTATCCGCCGGGATGCCGGCGGCGCTGTGCTCTGTATTCCGACAGCCTTCTGTTCCTATGGCGGCGAGGCGCTTGATCAGAAAACGCCTCTTCTCCGCTCCATGGAGGTGATCAACAGAGAGGGCCTCCGGCTTCTCCGGCTGTTCGGCAATACAACATCGCAGAAGGTTGTTCCCTGCGTCGGTGCAGAGCAGGAATATTTCATCGTCGATGAGAAAAAATATCTGAAGCGGAAAGATCTGATCTACACGGGCAGGACGCTGTTCGGGACAATGCCTGCCAAGGGGCAGGAGCTTGATGATCACTACTACGGCATCATTCAGCCGCGCGTGGCTGCTTTTATGAAGGATGTGGACATTGAGCTCTGGAGAATGGGTGTCACGGCAAAGACGGAGCACAATGAAGTGGCGCCGGGACAGCATGAGCTGGCGGTGATCTATTCCGAGGCCAATATCGCGACCGATGAAAATCACCTCGTCATGCAGACGCTGAAACGGGTGGCGAGAAAACACGGACTGAAGTGTCTCCTTCACGAAAAACCGTTTGACGGTGTCAATGGATCGGGCAAGCACAACAACTGGTCGCTGTCCACAGATGACGGCATCAATCTGCTGGATCCGGGCAAAAAACCGCACGAAAATCTGCAGTTCCTGCTGATCCTGTCGTGCATCCTCAGAGCCGTTGATGAGCATGCGGGACTGCTCAGAGAATCGGCCGCCGATCCCGGCAATGATCACAGACTCGGCGCCAATGAGGCGCCGCCGGCCATTCTGTCTGTCTTTCTCGGCGAGCAGCTCGAGGATATCGTGGAGCAGCTGATCTCGACAGGCGAGGCGACAAGCTCCAAGGAGAAGGGGAGACTGAACACCGGTGTCGCGAGCCTTCCGGATCTGTACAAGGATGTTACGGACAGAAACCGCACGTCGCCGTTTGCTTTTACGGGAAATAAATTTGAATTCAGAATGGTGGGATCGCAGGATTCCATCGCGGAACCCAACACCGTGCTGAACACCATTACGGCAGAGGCATTTGCCGAAGCCTGCGATGTGCTGGAAAAGGCCGACGATTTTGACAAGGCTGTGAGAGAGGTGATCGCGGCCAATTTCCGCGAACACAGCCGGATTATTTTTAACGGAAACGGTTACTCCGCAGCCTGGGAGAAAGAGGCAGAGCGGAGAGGACTTCCGAACATCCGCTGCATGGCAGATGCGATCTCCGAGCTCGTTTCTGACAAGTCGGTAGCCATGTTCGAGAAATTCCATGTGTTCACCCGCTCCGAGCTCGAATCCCGCGCCGAGATCAAATACGAGAATTATGCGAAGACGATCAATATCGAGGCGAAGGCCATGATCAATATCGCCAGCAAGCGAATCATTCCCTCCGTCATCCGATGGACGACAGAACTCGCCAATAATATCATTGCGCTGCGCGGAGCCGGGATCGAAGACGTATCTGTGCAGCAGAGTCTCCTGCAGCAGACAGAAACGCTCCTGAAACAGGCTGATGCAGCGCTGCACCGGCTTTCAGATGTAGAGAGCAGGGCGGCCGCCATGGCGTTGGGCGAAGAACAGGCGCATTATTATCACGACACCGTCTGCGCTGCGATGGCAGATCTCCGGCATCCTGTCGATGAGCTGGAACAGATCGTCGATAAGTCCTGCTGGCCGATGCCGTCCTACGGCGATCTGCTTTTTGAAGTATAATCATATGATAACAGTGTCAAAAGTCATCACCCACGTTGCACTTGTGCAAAAGTGGGTGATGACTTATTGACACGCCCCTCAGCGAGGGCGTAGTGAGGTGAAGCCACACGAGAGACCGAGCTGAGGGAGGATCGCGAGAGCGCGTAGCGATCCGGTTATCATACTTATGACACCTACATCATTATATCTGCTGTGTAAAAGATGCCGGCGATATCCGCGGATACCGCCGGCTGTTTTGTGCAGGCGGAAATACCAAAGAGTTGCAAAATTATTACACAAGTGTTACACTACGTAGGCGCGGAATGCAGAAGCCGCACGGGAACTGTAATGACAATTATCACAGTTCTGGCAAATGAGTGACCAGTGACGATATATCACCAAAATATCACAAGCCGGGGTTTATTTTTTGTGCATCTTGTATTAATATGAGAATACTGGATATACCTCCGGCAGGCTTTTACACAGAGACTGTACAGGCAGTTCAGTGCGCGGCAGCAGAGGTACGGGGTGTTCCTCTGCCGGAAAAACAGGAAACTATGTAGAAGAGGGTAAAACTATGATCTCGAATCAGATTCTGCAGAGTACCATCGACGGTCTGAGCCGCATCAGCAGACTGGATTTTGGCATTTACAGCGCAAAGGGAAAACTGCTTGCTTCGACTGCATCAGATATCAGCGCAAGCAACCCCGAACTTGTCAGCTTTGCTCAGAGTCAGGCAGATTCACAGACCATCCGTGGTGAACATTTTTTCAAAGTATATGACGGACACCATCTGGAATACATTCTGATGGACCGCGGGGCGGGAGACGAGAATCTCGTGATCGGCAGGATGGCTACATTCCAGCTGCAGGAGCTGATCACGGCATATAAAGAGAGATTTGATAAGGATGACTTTATCAAGAATCTGCTGCTGGATAACCTTCTGCTCGTGGATATCTACAACAGGGCCAAGAAGCTTCACATTGAACCTGAGGCCAGAAGAGTCGTCTATATTGTTGAACCCGCCGATGCAAGTGATCATCAGGGGTATATCGAGGATCTGAAGAATGCCGTGTCATCCAGGAGCGGCGATTTTATCACGGCCATAGATGAGAAAAGCGTGATCATCGTCAGAGAACTGGAAGAGAATGACGATTATAAAGCGGCAGAGGCCTATGCACACGATGTGCAGGATATCGTCCACCGCGATTCCGCGAGTGTCGTCAGGGTGGCCTACGGGACGATTGTCGGCGAACTGAAGGAAGTATCCAGGTCTTACAAGGAGGCCAGGACGGCGCTGGATGTAGGCAAGATCTTTTTCGAGGAGAAGGATATCATCGCGTACAGTTCTCTGGGAATCGGGCGGTTGATTTATCAGCTTCCGATTCCGCTGTGCAAAATGTTCATCAGAGAGATCTTCCAGGGAAAATCGCCGGATGAATTTGATGAAGAGACACTGACGACGATCAATAAATTTTTCGAGAACAATCTGAATGTCTCGGAGACGAGCCGTCAGCTCTATATTCACAGAAATACACTTGTCTACCGTCTGGACAAACTCCAGAAAAGCACGGGTCTTGATCTCCGCGTCTTCGATGACGCCATTACGTTCAAGATCGCGCTCATGGTGGTCAAGTATATGAAATATATGGAGACGCTGGATTACTGATCCCGCGCTGTTCTCAGGGCGAAGAAGGGGACGTCCTGTCTGCGGGCTGAATAAAAGCGTTTCCGGAATTTATGGGAGGAGTATATGATACAATTCGATAACGTCACGAAAGTGTACGAAAAGGGCGCCCAGCCTGCCATCGACAATGTGTCACTGCATATTGACGACGGCGAATTCGTATTCATTGTAGGCGACAGCGGATCGGGCAAGACAACCCTGATTTCACTGATGCTGAAGGAACTGAGTCCGACAAAGGGCGTCATCACGATCAATGATCAGAATCTGAACAAACTGAAGAGCAGCAAGATCGCCAAATACCGCCGCGGTGTCGGCGTCGTATTTCAGGACTTCCGTCTGCTGAATGACCGCAATGTCTATGAAAATGTTGCATTTGCACAGCGTGTCATTGAGAAGCCGGGACGCACGATCAAGAGAAGAGTGCCTGAGGTGCTCACCCTGGTCGGCCTTGCTACCAAGTACCGTTCGTATCCGAGCGAGCTCTCCGGCGGCGAGCAGCAGCGTGTGGCGCTGGCCCGCGCACTGGTCAACAGACCGCGTGTTCTTCTGGCCGATGAGCCGACAGGAAACCTGGATCCGAAGAATTCCGAGGAGATCATGGAACTCCTCGACGAGATCAATACCAGGGGTACGACCGTTGTTGTCGTTACACACAACAGAGAGATCGTAAACCGCATGCAGAAACGTGTCATCCGTCTTCGCAGAGGCGTGATTATCAGCGATGTGAAAGAAGGTGGCTACGTTGAAGATTAGGAGTATTTTTTACAACGCGGGTCAGGGCATAAAAAATATCGGACGTAACCGCATGTTTTCCATTGCCTCCATCGCAACGATGTCCGCATGTATTTTTATCTTCGGTATATTTTTCTCCGTCGTGCTGAACCTCACATACATCATCCGTCAGGTGGAGACGAATGTAGGCATCACCGTTCTGTTCAATGAAGATATTACGCAGTCGGATATCGATGCCATCGGCTCGGGAATCGTGGAGCGCACGGATCTGGTCAAGGAAGTCCGCTATGTATCGGCGGATGAGACGTGGAAGACTTTCTCCGCACGTTATTTCGAGGGTCATGAGGATGCCGCACAGGGTTGGGAGAACAGCAATGACAACCCGCTGGCAAATTCCTCACACTTTGAAGTTTACCCGAACAGCATTGAACAGCAGGAAGAGCTGGTCAATTACATCGAGGGAATTAACGGTGTCCGTCAGGTAAATCAGAGTCAGCAGGCGTCGACGACGCTTTCGTCGATGAACAGCCTCATAGCGACGGTATCCCTGGCGATTATCGTGATTCTGCTGATCGTATCTATTTTCCTGATCAGCACGACAGTTACCACGGGTATCAATGTCCGCAAGGAAGAGATCGCGATCATGAAACTGATCGGCGCAACCAATGCGTTTGTGCGGCTGCCTTTTATTCTGGAAGGTATCGTCCTCGGTCTGATCGGTGCGGCGATTCCGCTGACTGTTCTCTATCTGGTATATAATTCGGCGATCACATATGTACTGAGCCGTTTCAATGCACTGAGCAGTTTCATGAACGGACTGCTCGCTGTGAATTCGGTATTCCGGGTGCTTCTTCCGGTCAGCGTGATCCTCGGTGTGGGCATTGCCCTGATCGGATCGCTGATCGCTATCCACAAGCATCTGAATGTCTGAACGGACGGTTCATGGTTCAGGCAACAAGTATACTGTAAATGGATTCACGCGGCTGCTGCATGCTAAATGCGGCAGCCGTTTGACGTCAGGAGATAATATTTATGGAACAGGAAAATGACAGGATCTCTGAAACGGAGGAAAAGGGAAAGAAGCATGAGCGCGTATTCAGCCTCTCATCATTCTTTCTGGGCATGGCTGCGGCTGTTGCCGCTGTTGCCTGTGCCGTGATGATTTATCTCTGCCTGCCGGTGATCGGCAATACGGACAACCCGATGAGCCCGGCGTCGCTGAAGAAATTAGCCATCATTACCTCGCTGATCGACAGAAATTATCTGAACGATGAAGATGAGGAGTCTCTCACCGACGGTATGTACAGCGGAATGATGAATGCGCTCGGTGACAAATATGCCGCGTATTATACAAAAGACGAGATGGAGCAGGTGAAGATGTCCCAGGCCGGAAAAATAAAAGGCATCGGCATTACTTTTACGATGGACGAAGATACCGGCTACATGGATGTCAGCAGCGTCAATGAGGGATCATCAGCGGAAGAAGCAGGTATTCAGGCGGGAGATGTGATCACGGCCATCGACGGGAAGGATACGTCGGAGCTTTCCTCATCCAAGGTGAAATCCCTGATTCAGAACGGCGATTCGGACTCTGTCGTACTGACCGTGCTCCGCGATGAAAAAACATCGGATATCACGGTGAAAAAGACCTATATCGACAATTCGCAGATCGTCGTCGGCGGGATGCTGAAGGACTCGAAGATCGGCTACATCGACATCAAGAGTTTTACCGGCCTTACGGCGGATCAGTTTTCCACGATCTATGATGAGCTGAATGACGAGGGCATAGAGGGACTGGTCATCGATCTGAGAAACAACCTGGGCGGCCTGGTCAGCGCCTGTGAGGATACGCTGGATCTGTTCATGCCCGAGGGAACGCTCGTCTATGAAAAGGATAAAACCGGCGGTGAAAAGGAACGCGTATGCGACGGCAAGAATGCCATCCAGATTCCGCTGGTCGTTCTCGTCAATGAGAATACGGCCAGTGCATCGGAGATCTTTACCGGTGCTGTGCAGGACAACGGCGTCGGCATCGTCGTCGGCACGCAGACGTATGGAAAGGGCATTGAGCAGAAGACATGGCAGCTGGATGACGGCAGTGCCGTCAAAATGACAACGACGCATTATTACACGCCTGATCACACGGATATCAACGGTGTCGGCATCACGCCGGATGTCGTTGTGAAATTGGATGAGGATGCCGACGAGGATACGCAGTTCAACAAGGCTGTGGAGGTCCTGCAGGAGAAGATAGACGCCGGCAGCTCTCAGTGATCCGGCTTCGCACGCCGCTGCGGGAAGGAAAAATATGGAATTCAGACTGCATTCAGAATATCAGCCGACAGGAGACCAGCCACAGGCAATACGGGAACTCGTCAGAGGCTTCCGCGAGGGCAATCAGGCGGAGACGCTTCTCGGCGCGACAGGTTCCGGCAAGACCTTTACCATGGCCAATGTCATTCAGGAACTTCAGAAGCCGACGCTGGTCATCGCGCACAACAAGACACTGGCAGCGCAGCTGTACAGTGAGTTCAAAAATTTTTTCCCGGAGAACGCCGTTGAGTATTTCGTATCTTATTACGATTACTATCAGCCGGAAGCCTATGTGCCTTCTTCGGACACCTACATTGAGAAGGATTCCAGCCGCAATGAGGAGATCGACAAGCTGCGGCTGTCAGCGACTTCCTCGCTGATCGAGAGAAAAGATGTCATAGTGGTGTCTTCGGTTTCCTGCATATACGGCCTCGGAAGCCCGAAGGATTACGAGCGCATGATCATTCCGCTCCGCCCCGGCCAGCAGAGAGACAGAGATGACGTGATCAGAGACCTGATCAGCATCCAGTACGAGCGCAACGAGATCGACTTTCACCGCGGAACGTTCCGCGTGCACGGCGATGTGCTTGAAATAGTACCGGCGAATGAGAGCGATATCGCTGTCCGCGTGGAATTTTTCGGGGACGAGATCGACAGGATCACGACGGTGGATCTCCTCACGGGAAAAACAAAGCAGGAGCTCAGTTTTGTGTCGATCCCGCCGGCATCTCACTATGTGATGCCGCAGGAGACGATCAACCGCGCCTGCAATGATATCGAAAAAGAACTGCAGGAGAGGGTCGCCTGGTTCAAATCGCAGGGAAAGCTTCTGGAGGCGCAGCGGATAGAGGAGAGGACCAATTTTGATATCGAGATGCTCCGCGAGACAGGCGTCTGCTCCGGTATCGAAAACTACAGCCGGCATCTGTCGGGACTGAAGCCCGGCGATCCGCCCTACACGCTGATGGACTTCTTCCCTGATGATTACCTGATCATCATCGATGAGTCGCACAGGACGATCCCGCAGATCGGCGCCATGTACGCCGGCGACCGCTCACGGAAGACAACGCTCGTGGATTACGGATTCCGCCTGCCGTCGGCGCTGGACAACCGTCCGCTGTCGTTCGGGGAATTTGAGCAGAAGATCGATCAGATTCTCTTTGTATCGGCGACGCCCGGAGAATATGAGGAAAATCATGAGATGCTCCGCGCAGAGCAGATCATAAGACCCACCGGACTTCTGGATCCGGAGATCTCGGTGCGCCCTGTGGAGGGGCAGATCGACGACCTGATCGGAGAGATCCGGAAGGAGACGGCCGAGCACCATAAGGTGCTTGTGACGACGCTGACCAAGCGCATGGCCGAGGATCTCACGAAGTATATGAAGGAAGCCGGTATCCGTGTGAATTATCTGCACAGTGATATCGATGCACTGGAGCGGGCAAAGCTGATCCGCAATATGCGTCTGGATGAATTCGATGTACTCGTCGGCATCAATCTCCTCCGCGAGGGTCTGGATATTCCGGAGATCACGCTGGTGGCCATTCTCGACGCCGACAAGGAGGGATTCCTGCGTTCGGAGACTTCCCTGATCCAGACGATCGGACGTGCGGCGAGAAATGTGGACGGCCATGTCATCATGTATGCGGATACGGTGACGGATTCGATGCGCCACGCCATCGACGAGACGAACCGCCGCCGTGCGATCCAGCAGAAATATAACGAGGAACACCATATCACGCCGCAGACGATACGCAAGAGAGTCAGCGATCTCATCAGTATATCGAAGGATGCGGCAGAAGATGAGAAGAAATTCGAACGTGATCCGTCGCTGATGACAAAGAAGGAGATCGACCGGCTGATGCACAGGCTGGAGAAGCAGATGCGGGCCGCCGCCGCTGAACTGAATTTCGAGATGGCAGCAGAGATCCGCGACAGGATCACTGAGCTGAAGAAACAGACAACTGAAGACTGAGTGGCTATTAATCGTCGCGACAGTGCAGATGAACATTATTACTAAAAAAATCATCTGATGTCGCGGCGATTTGTATAAAATTAACAAGTGATTTTTATGGAAATAGTTTAGTTCCATGCGGTTTACAAAATTGAGCAGTATTTATATAATTATTTTGATTAATTTGTTCGTTTTGCACCAAAATGCCCTTTTGGTACCCATCGTATTTATCGGGAGGAGAAAAAATGGCACTAGATTACAGAAAAGCTGCACAGGGTGTCCTCGATAACATCGGAGGAGCATCAAACGTAGCCTCTGCTGCGCACTGCGCCACAAGACTTCGTCTGGTCATCAGGGACAATGCAAAGGTCAACAAGGAAGGTGTTGAAAACGTAGAAGGTGTCAAGGGCTGCTTTGAAGCGTCCGGCCAGCTGCAGGTTATCTTCGGCACCGGTACGGTTAACAAGGTATTTGACGAGTTCATCGCGATCTCCGGCGTCGAGGCGGGCACCAAAGAGTCGGCAAAGGAGGCGGCTGCGCAGAAACAGAACTGGTTTATGCGCGGTATCAAGACACTCGGCGATGTCTTCGTTCCGATCATTCCGGCCATCGTCGCCTCCGGTCTTCTGAACGGACTGCTCGGCGGTCTGTCCCAGGCGATCCCGGGCATGGCGGACAGCGACTATTATGCGATGATCAATCTGATGGCGGGCGCGGCGCTGACCATGCTGCCGATCCTGATCGCCGTCAGTGCCGCGAAGAAATTCGGAGGAAATCCGTATCTCGCGGCTGTTATCGGCTTTGTGATGATTCATCCGAGTCTGGTGAACGCATGGAGCGTGGCCTCGATGGAGGCAGCGGGTGAGTCCATCCCCGTATGGCATGTCTTCGGGCTGACGATCCAGCAGACAGGCTATCAGGGACATGTCATCCCTGTCATCATAGCCATTCTGTTCATGAGCGTTCTGGAAAAATGGCTGCATAAGCATGTACCGGAGATGATCGACCTGTTTGTCACACCGCTCGTGACGGTTCTTGTCACCGGTGTGCTGACGATGACGATCATCGGACCGATCTTCAAGGTGGTTGAGGACTGGATCCTGCTCGCGGCGACGACACTGATCCAGCTGCCGTTCGGTATCGGCGGACTGCTCGTCGGTTTCTTCTATGCGTTTACGGTTGTTGCCGGTTTCCACCATATGTACAATATGATCGAGGCGCAGATGGTCAGCGAAAATCCGCCGGCCAATATCTGGATGCCTGTGGCTACAGCTGCCAACGTGGGACAGGGAGCTGCCGCCATGGCAGTCGCCTTCAAGTCCAGAAATCCGAAGACGAAAGAGCTCGCTCTGCCGTCTTCACTGTCGGCTTTCCTGGGCATTACTGAGCCGGCTATCTTCGGTGTGAACATCCGTTACCGCACGCCGTTTATCGCAGGATGCTGCGGCGGCGCCATCGGCGGCATGCTGGCGAGCTGGTTCGGCATCAAGGCCACGGCTTACGGTATCACCGGACTGTTCGGCTTCCTGATCACGACGGATTTCTGGCTGCAGTATGCAATCGTCATGGCGGTTTCCTTCGCTGTGGCATTTGCTGTTTCGTTTATCACCTTCAGGGATCCGGACAGAGCCCTTGAGGAAAAAGGCGCGGAAGCGGCCGGTGTGCCGGCTCAGGAAGCGCAGAAGATTCACGCGGAAGAAGAGAAGAAGGCGGAGGCCGGCGGAGTTCAGACGGTATATGCGCCGATCGAAGGAACGGCAATCCCTTCTTCAGAAGTAGACGATCCTACCTTTGCAGCCGAACTGCTGGGCAAAGGCATGGCGATTCAGCCGTCTGTCGGCAGAGTTGTAGCTCCGTTTGACGGCACGGTGGAGATGATGTTTGACACAAAGCACGCGGTGGCTGTTGCCTCCGACAGCGGCGTTGAAGTTCTGATCCATGTGGGTATTGATACGGTCAAGCTGAACGGAAAGGGTTATACGCCGCATGTGAGCTCCGGAGATCTGGTGAAAAAGGGCGACCTGCTCCTGGAGTTCGATATCGATACGATCCAGAACGAGGGATACAAGGTGACAACGCCTGTCATCATCTCCAATACCGATGATTATAAAGAAGTCAGAGCCATCAAGACTTCTGGTCCGGTGAAACCCGGTGATCCGGTCATCGAGGTTGAGCCATGAAAGACTGGAGAATGCATTATCACCTGATGCCGCCTGACGGGTGGCTGAATGACCCGAACGGACTCTGCCGTTATAAAGGAGAATACCATGTATTTTTTCAGTATTCACCCAATGAGCCGGGTCCGGACGGAAGAAAAGCGAGAACGTGGGGCCACTACGCCGGCCCCTCGCTCACGGATCTTGCCTTCCGGGGTGTTCCGTTCTGGCCGGTCGATCCGGCTGACCGCGACGGATGCTATTCCGGATCGGCGCTGGTGGAAGACGGCGGGATCCGCCTGTATTACACGGGCAATGTAAAACTGCCGGGAGATCACGATTATACCTATAGCGGTCGCGAGGCCAATGAGATCCTTGTAGAAACGGACGGAGAGCATTTCGGCGCGAAACAGACGGTTCTGGTCAACGCGGATTATCCCGCGGACTGCACCTGTCATGTGCGCGATCCGAAGGTGTGGAAACAGAACGGGAAGTATTACATGGTCCTCGGGGCCAGGGTGGCCGGTCCGGATCACACGGCGGATACAGATCACGGCGAGGTACTCCTCTACAGCAGCGAAGACGGCGTTTCCTGGAAGCTGTCGAAGACGCTGCAGACGGAAGAACGCTTCGGCTATATGTGGGAGTGTCCGGATTATTTTTCCCTCGACGGGGAGAATTTCCTCGGCATCTGCCCGCAGGGCGTCGCATCGGAGGAATACCGCTTTCAGAATATCTACGAATCCGGGTATTTCCATGTGGACGGAGACCTGGCGGAGAACCAGTGCCTGCGTGATTTTGAGGAGTGGGATTACGGCTTTGATTTTTATGCGCCGCAGACATTTGAAGACGGCGATGGCAGGCGGCATCTGATCGGATGGGTCGGCATGCCTGATGCACCGTACAGAAATGCGACGGCGGCATGCGATCCATACTGGGAGAACTGTCTGACGGTTCCCCGCGTGCTCACGGTGAGGGACGGAAGAATCTGCCAGATGCCGGCTGAAGAAGTGGCCGGGCTCAGGGGAGATCCCCTTGCGAAGGATCCGGAGGGCCGGATCGTACTGCCGGATGGCGCGGGTGATATGGAATTTTCCTTTGCGGAAGAAGAGAAGAACTGGAAGATCGTCTTTGGCAGCGGCGACGCTGTCCTGTCCTTTGCGGACGGCCTGCTCTCGCTGGAGCTCTCTGAAAAATCCGGCTGCGGCCGGACAGTCAGGAAATGCAGGGTGGCATCCGTTCATAAACTGCGCATCCTCGCGGATACTTCGATTCTGGAGATTTATGTCAATGACGGCGCATATGTCATGACGACGCGCTTTTATCCTGCATACAGCGGGGAGAGACCGGAACTTCCGGTCCGCATGAAAGAAGGAAGTCCTTCTGTCAGCGCCTGGGCGATGCGGACAATGGCGGCCAATGAGGTCTTTGCAAAGTGAATCACAGAGAGACGGAGGACAACTGATGAAGACATTTACATATACGGTCACGGATCCGGTCGGCATTCATGCGCGGCCGGCGGGAAGTCTGGTGGCCGAGGTGAAAAAATATGCCTCTCAGATCAGCATCACAAATCCGGCGGGGAAGAGTGCTCCCGCGGGAAAACTGATCCAGCTGATGGGACTGGGCATCAAACAGGGGGACCAGATCACGGTAACTGTTGACGGCGAAGATGAAGATACTGCTGCGCCTGCACTCGAGAGCTTTCTGAAAGCCAATCTGTAACACGGCGTTTCAGAAGAGCCGATCATAAAGGAGCTGTTTCCATGGAAGAAAAATACACCGGCAAGTCAATTTTCAAAGGTGTTGCCATAGGCAGGATCATGATCTATGGCAAGAAAGAAGAGCCCGTCAAACGCGAAAAGATCGAGGATACAGACGCCGAGATCAAACGCTATGAGGCTGCAAAAGAGAAGGCGATCGCCGACCTGGGAAAGCTGTACGAAGAAGCCGTGAAAAAAGTCGGAAAAGACAATGCGGAAATCTTCAATGTACATGCCATGCTTCTTCAGGACGATGACTTTAATGATTCCATTCACAATCTGATCGAATCACAGAAGGTGAATGCGGAGTATGCAGCGGCTGTGACGGGAGAAAACTTCTCGAAAATGTTTGCCGAGATGGATGATGACTATTTCAAGGCGCGCTCGGCGGATATGAAAGATATCGCGGAGAGACTGGTCAAGGTTCTCTCCGGACGGGAAGAGACGAGACAGATCGATCAGCCTGTCATCATCGCGGCGGATGATCTGATGCCCTCTGAAACCGTTCAGCTGGATAAGGACAAGGTCATTGCTTTTGTAACGCGCTACGGATCTTCCAATTCGCACACGGCTATCCTCGCAAGGACCATGAATATTCCGGCACTGATCAATATACCGGTCGATCCTTCCTGGGACGGACAGATGGCCATCGTGGATGGACATACAGGTACCCTGTACCTGGATCCGGAGGCCAATACGCTGGCAGAAGAGCAGAAAAAGCTCGAAAAGGATCTGGAGCAGAGAAGGCTTCTCCAGGAGCTGAAGGGCAAGCCTAATGTAACGCTTGACGGCAGGGAGATCAATCTGTATGCCAATATCGGCGGGCCCAAGGATCTCGCCGCCGTGCTGCAGAATGACGCCGGAGGCATCGGCCTTTTCCGCAGTGAATTCCTTTACATCGGAAGAGACAGCCTTCCGTCAGAGGAAGAGCAGTTCCAGGCGTACAAACAGGTCGCCGAGACGATGGCAGGACGGAAGGTCGTTATACGTACGCTCGATATCGGCGCCGACAAGAAGGCGGATTATCTGCATCTGGAGCCGGAGGCCAACCCGGCGCTCGGCTTCCGTGCGATCCGCATATGTCTGACGAGACCGGAAATTTTCAAGACGCAGCTCCGCGCGCTTTTCCGCGCCAGTGCTTTCGGCAATATCGCCATTATGTATCCTATGATCACATCGATAGAGGAAGTCCGCCGGATCAAAGAGATCGTGGCGGAAGTGGTGAAGGAACTGGACGATGCCGGTGTTCCTTATAAGAAGGATATAGAGCAGGGAATCATGATCGAGACGCCGGCAGCGGCGATCATGACCGATGTGCTCGCACCTGAGGTCGACTTTTTCAGTATCGGTACCAATGATCTCACGCAGTATACGCTGGCCATGGACCGTCAGAATGACAAACTGGATGCTTTTTATCAGCCGCATCACCCCGCCCTTCTCCGCCTGATCCAGATGACGATCGAAAACGGTCACAAGGGAGGCGCCTGGGTAGGCATCTGCGGAGAACTCGGCGCGGATACGACGCTCACAGAAACCTTTATTCAGATGGGTGTGGATGAACTGTCTGTTTCTCCCGCCATGGTTCTGCCGGTTCGTGAGGCGATCCGCAGCAGCCATGCGCAGCGCACCTGACGGCGGCTGTGCCTGCCTTGAGTTTTAAAGGGCCGTGTAGTATCATCGATGAAGAAGAGCAGCCGGAAAGCGGCCGAAAGGTGAGATAGCTATGAAGAAAATATTATTCGCAGCTTCGGAATGCGTTCCCTTCGTGAAAACAGGCGGACTTGCCGACGTAGTGGGATCGCTGCCGAAGTGTCTTGATAAGCGGTATTTTGACTGCCGGGTCGTTATTCCGAAGTACCGGATCATCGATCAGAAATACAGCAGTCAGATGCAGTATGTGACGAATTTTTACATGGATCTGAACTGGAGACAGCAGTATGTAGGCATCTTCAAGATGGAGTATGAGGGTATCACCTATTATTTCATCGACAATGAAGAGCATTTCTCCGGGGACCAGATTTACGCGGGCATGCCGTGGGATCTTGAGAAATATGCCTTTTTCTGCAAGGCCGTTCTCTCTATCCTTCCGGTCATTGACTTCCGCCCGGATGTCATTCACTGCCATGACTGGCAGACGGGGCTGATTCCCGTGTATCTGCACGAACGTTTCGCAGGCGGTGAATTTTACCGTGGCATCAAGAGCGTTATGACGATCCACAACCTGAAATTCCAGGGTGTATGGGATGTCGAGACCATGAAAAATGTCACAGGACTTTCTGATTACTATTTCACGCCGGATAAGCTGGAATTCCAGAAGGATGGTAATTACCTGAAGGGCGGCCTGGTCTATGCGGATGCCATCACGACAGTGAGCAAAACCTATGCGGAGGAGATCAAGACACCGTTCTACGGTGAGGGACTCGACGGTCTTCTCAGGGCGAGGGAACATGATCTCCGCGGCATTGTGAACGGTATCGATTATGACGAGTACAACCCGGAGACGGATTCGGATATCGTCCAGACGTACAACGCCAGGAATTTCCGCAAGGAAAAAGTCAAGAATAAGATCGCGCTCCAGCAGGAACTCGGACTGGAAGTGGACCCGAAGGTCATGATGATCGGTATCGTGTCAAGGCTTACGGATCAGAAGGGCTTCGATCTGATCGCCTATATGATGGATGAAATCTGTCAGGATGCCGTACAGCTTGTTGTGCTCGGCACGGGAGATCCGAAGTATGAGAATATGTTCAGGCATTTTGCCTGGAAGTATGACAAGAAAGTATCTGCGAATATCTATTATTCCGGAAAACTTTCCAAAAAAATCTATGCTTCATCCGATGCGTTTCTCATGCCTTCGCTGTTTGAACCCTGCGGTCTTTCACAGCTCATGGCTCTCCGGTACGGGACAGTGCCGATCGTCCGTGAGACGGGCGGCCTGAAGGATACGGTAGAGCCGTATAATGAGTACGAAAATACCGGTACCGGTTTTTCTTTCAAGAATTACAATGCGCATGAGATGATTGGAACGATCCGCTATGCTGAGCGCATTTATTACGACAGAAAGCGCGAATGGAACAAGATCATCGACCGCGGTATGGCGGCAGATTTCTCATGGCACAGATCTGCACTTGAATATCAGGAGCTTTATGACTGGCTGATCGGCTGATGACGCAGCGGCAGACCGTGAGGTCAGATATTACGGTAACGGATACGGTATACAGCACGTATAAGCTTCTTCCGGAATCGCGTATAATTTTCAGGCGGAGTCAGGTTTTCCTGGCTCCGCCTGTTTTATCACGGCTGACCGGACAGCGGTGTATCCTGCGGAACATCGCGGAGACATGCGGTTGAACTGGTCCGGGGACGCATGGTACCATGTAATCAGTGATTGACATAGTTGAGCGGAAAGTGTAGTATAGGCTTATTGATGCGAACAAATGTTTGCATATTGAAGGAGGATACATTATATGGCAGTCAGTGAAGATAAACAGAGAGCTCTTGATGCCGCGGTCGGACAGATTCAGAAAGAATTCGGCAAGGGAGCTATCATGAAACTCGGAGACCAGACGAATGCGCTGAATGTGGAAGCTATTCCCACCGGCTCGCTCAGCCTGGATATCGCCCTCGGCGTCGGGGGAATCCCGCGCGGAAGGATCGTGGAGATCTACGGACCTGAGTCCTCAGGTAAGACGACCGTTGCTCTTCACATGGTTGCCGAGGTACAGAAGAGAGGCGGTATAGCCGGATTTATCGATGCGGAGCATGCCCTTGATCCCGTCTATGCAAAGAATATCGGTGTGGATATCGACAATCTGTATATCTCACAGCCGGATTCCGGTGAACAGGCTCTGGAGATCACAGAGACCATGGTCCGTTCCGGCGCTGTGGATATCATTATCGTCGATTCCGTGGCCGCTCTTGTGCCGAAGGCAGAGATCGACGGAGAAATGGGGGATTCCCATGTGGGACTGCAGGCACGCATGATGTCTCAGGCCTGCCGTAAGCTCACCGCTGTCATCAGCAAGACAAACTGCGTGGTCGTATTCATCAACCAGCTTCGTGAGAAAGTCGGTGTCATGTTCGGGAATCCGGAGACGACGACCGGCGGACGCGCACTTAAGTTCTACGCTTCCGTGCGTTTAGATGTGCGCAGAACAGAGTCTCTGAAGCAGGGCGGCGAAGTGATCGGCAACCACACCAGGGTAAAGGTTGTGAAGAACAAAGTGGCGCCGCCGTTCAAGCAGGCTGAGTTCGATATCATGTTCGGCAAGGGCATTTCCAGAGAGGGAGATATTCTCGATCTGGCAGCCAATCTTGGCATCATCCAGAAGAGCGGTGCGTGGTTCGCTTATCTCGGAGAGAAGATCGGGCAGGGACGTGAGAATGCCAAGAATTATCTCGCGGCAAATCCCACTGTGATGGCCGAGATTGAGAACAAGGTCCGCGCAGCATATGGTCTTCCGGAGACGGCGACGGCCCCTGAGACGGCACCGGCTGAGAATGCACAGGAGAGCAGACCGGATCACGCATCGGCAGAACCGGCGATGAACGCAGATGAATGACCGTGATACATCTCAGCAGACTGCCCGTGACGACAGCGCAAGGCGTGCGGAAGCCCGGGCCATGAAGCTTCTGACATATCATATGATGACAGTCAGTGAGATGCAGAAGCGTCTGGACGGCGACGGCTTCACACCGGAGCAGATCAAAGCTGCTGTCGATTACTGCAATTCCTTCGGCTACCTGAATGACGGCCGATATGCCGAGAACTATCTTTTTTCCATGCGCGGGAAGAAAAGTGCCGGGAGAATACGCAGCGAACTCGAAGAGAAGGGCGTGGATGCCGGGACGATCGAAAAGGCATTTGAAGAGAATCCGTACGATGAGGATGAGGTGATCTATGCACTTCTCTGCAAAAAAGCCGGGGATCCACACGTCTTTGACGACAGGGAACTGCGGCGGGTCTATGCCTTTCTCGCGAGAAAAGGATTCGGCGCTTCCGGTATCTGGAAGGCAGTTCACCGTTTTCAGGATTCTGCAATTCGTTGACAAAGTGAAGGAATTTGTATAAAATAATAACGTTATTGCACAATGACAACAGAATACGAGGAGGTACACCTGTAATGAACGGAATAATCCCATGGATTATCACGGTCGTTGCTGTGGTCGTTGCCATACTTGTTACAGCACTCATTGCCAGCAAAGCAGCAGTCGCAAAAAAAGAAGCAGAAGACAAGGCAAAGCTGGAAGATGCAGATGAGAAGGCGCGCAATATCATTGACGAAGCTCTGAAAACAGCTGAATCAAAAAAGCGGGAAGCCCTGCTGGAAGCCAAAGAGGAGAATCTGAAGCTGAAAAACGAGCAGGAAAAGGAAAACCGCGAAAGACGTGCCGAGCTGCAGAAGTATGAAAAGCGTGTTCTCGCCAAAGAAGAGTCAGTCGATCGGAAGGCTGATTCCCTTGAGAAGCGCGAAAACGACATGGCGGCAAAAGAATCAGAATTACGCAAGAAGGAAAGCAGGCTCGACGAATTACAAAATCAGCGTGTACAGGAGCTGGAGAAAATCTCCGGCATGACCTCCGAAGAAGCAAAGGAATTTCTCTTAAAATCAGTCGAAAGTGAAGTAAGAGACGAAGAAGCGAAGATGTACAAAGAAGCCGTGCAGAAGGCAAAGGATGACGCTGACAAGACAGCACAGGAATATGTCGTGACAGCCATCCAGAGATGTGCGGTCGATTATACATCGGAAACGACCATTTCAGTCGTTGAACTGCCGAGTGAAGAGATGAAGGGCAGAATTATCGGACGTGAGGGCCGTAACATCCGTGCCCTGGAACAGGCGACAGGCGTTGATCTGATCATTGATGATACGCCGGAAGCGGTCGTTCTGTCATCTTTCGATCCGGTTCGCCGCGAAGTAGCCAGAATCGCCCTGGAGAAGCTTATCGTCGATGGCCGTATTCATCCGGCCAGGATCGAAGAGACAGTGGAAAAGGCGCGCAAGGAAGTGGAAAACCACATGCGCGAAGAGGGCGAGGCAGCACTGCAGGAGACAGGTGTCCGCGGCGTGAATCCGGAACTTGTCAAACTGCTCGGACGCATGGCATACAGAACAAGCTATGGACAGAATGCACTCAAGCATTCCATCGAAGTTTCACAGCTTTCCGGTCTTCTCGCAGGGGAGATCGGTCTGGATATCCGTATGGCGAAGCGTGCCGGACTGCTTCATGATATCGGTAAATCTATCGATCATGAGGTGGAGGGATCACATGTTCAGATTGGTGCAGATCTCTGCCGTAAATACAAGGAGCCGGAGATCGTGGTCAACACCGTAGAATCTCACCACGGTGATGTAGAGCCGACATCGCTGATCGCCTGTGTTGTACAGGCGGCTGATGCGATCTCAGCTGCACGTCCCGGTGCAAGACGTGAAACACTGGAGACCTACACAAACAGACTGAAAGATCTCGAAGATATCGCTGATTCGTTCGACGGTGTGGAGAAATCATTTGCCATTCAGGCAGGAAGAGAAGTTAGAGTCATGGTCGTTCCCGAGAAAGTGAGCGACACTGATATGGTTCTGCTCGCAAGAGATATTGCCAGAAAGATCGAAGATCAGATGCAGTATCCGGGTCAGATCAAAGTGAATGTAATTCGTGAGAGCCGCGTATCCGATTACGCTAAATAAACTGCCATCCGATCAGGCAGACGTAATGAAATCAGAATAAACGAAAGAAGAGGCCGGCGCAGATGCGCCGGCCTCTTTCTGCTATAAAAAGAAATTTTCTTCATGTCCTGTCTTCTTACGAACTTTCCTTCATCAGCATTTCTGCCATCTCCGCATACTGGGTGGCTGAAGCATGATTCCGGGCTTTCTCATCCTCAGTGACATTGCGTATGATTCTGGCAGGGCGTCCGAAAGCCATGGAATTATCCGGAATGACCGTATTCTGTGTGACAAGTGATCCTGCACCGATAATGCAGTTTCTGCCGATGACGGCTCCGTTCATGATGGTGGATCCCATACCGATGAGAGAATTTTCACCGATCCGGCAGCCGTGGATGATGGCGGAATGGCCGATCGTCACATAGTCACCTACTATGACCGGAAAATCGGGACTTGCGTGCATAACGACGCAGTCCTGGACATTGGAATATCTGCCAATGGTGATCTGCGGCGGAATACCGCGGATTACAGCGTTATACCATACACTGCTGTGTTCGCCGATGACTACATCGCGGACGACATGCGCACCATCGGCAAGAAATACGGTATCATCTATTTTTCTCATGGAAACATCTCCGTTCCGCTGTCCTGCAGCTGACAGCCGGGCGGCCGGAAAGCCCGGATGAGACGGGAATCCGGCCTGATTGACAATCTGCGAAAGTCCCTTTATAATAGTAATGTTTGCAGGCGTAGTTCATCGGTAGAACACCAGCTTCCCAAGCTGGGGAGGCGGGTTCGATTCCCGTCGCTTGCTGGGTGATGAGGTCTGGAGATCCATGGTTGAGCGGGTTTCCAGACTTTTTCCGTATCTGTGACGGTACGGTGTGCTCTCACCTGAACCTATACTAGCATTATCCTCCCGTAAAAATCAACGGGAGCAGATTTCGGAGGATCTATGTGGACAGCAGATCACTGGAAAGATTATGAAGTCCTGGATACATCGAATGGTGAAAAACTGGAGCGCTGGGAAAAATATCTGCTCGTGCGCCCGGATCCGCAGGTGATCTGGAAAACAGATCGGATGAACAGCGGCTGGCGCCGGTACAATGCGCGCTATCACAGGAGCAGCAGCGGCGGCGGACAGTGGGAATTCTGTGATCTTCCTGAGCAGTGGCAGATCAGTTACGGACAGCTTGTTTTCAATCTGAAGCCATTCAGCTTCAAGCACACAGGGCTTTTTCCCGAACAGGCCGTGAACTGGGACTGGTGCGGAGCGCAGATCCGGGGTGAAATACAGAGGAGGCAGCTTTCCGGAGACGTGGATCCTGCGACCGGAAAAATCCGGCCTGTGAAGATCCTGAACCTGTTTGCCTATACGGGCGGGGCCACGCTGGCTGCTGCCGCTGCAGGAGCTCAGGTGACGCATGTGGATGCATCGAAAGGCATGGTCGGCTGGGCGAAGGAAAATGCCGTATCGTCCGGACTTCCGGAGACATCGGTGCGATGGCTGGTCGATGACTGCACGAAGTTTGTTGAGAGAGAGATACGGCGCGGGCACGTATACGACGGCATCATAATGGATCCGCCGTCCTACGGGCGCGGTCCGAAGGGCGAGATCTGGAAAATGGAGGATAATATCTACGATTTTCTGCAGCTCTGCGTGCAGGTGCTGTCTGATAAGCCTCTGTTTGTCATGATCAGTTCCTACACGACAGGTCTTGCTCCGTCAGTGCTCACTTATATGCTGGAGACAGCACTGAGAGACCGGGGCGGCAGGGCGGAATCTTCCGAGATAGGCCTTCCCGTCACCGATACGGGTCTGGTACTTCCGTGCGGATCCACCGGCCGGTGGCAGCCTTGACACTGACAGAGAGGAATATTAGAATTTAATGGCAACATTTGGCTGCGATAAGGGGACAGTATATGAAGAAATTATCTAAAAATCTGGTGAGCATGATCACACTGCTGGTTCTGCTCATTCTGATCCTGGCAGCTCTGTACGTATTCGGCATCTATCATTTCAAGACGCATTTCTATACCGGGTCTACTTTTGACGGACTGGATATCGGAGAAATGACCGTCGATGACGCCAAATATGCGATTCAGAACCAGATCAGACATTATAAACTCACCTGTTACGAGCGCAATAACAAGACCGATGTGATCACCGGTGATCAGATCTATATGACTTATTCTGATGACGGGACAATCGAGAAGATGCTCGATCAGCAGAATCCGAATTTCTGGATCTTTTACCTGGGACGGGGAATATCCTATACCGGAAGCGTCGGATATACCTATGACAAGGACTCCATTGATACGGTCATGGAGAATATGAACTGTTTTCAGTCTCAGAACGATGTGGCACCTACGGATGCGAAGATCGTCGACAATGGTGAGGATTTTACGATCGAGGCTGCAGACGAGGGCTCATCTCTGGACCGCGAAAAAACAAAAGAGGCTATCGTCAAGGCTATCGAGAGCGGAGAGACCTCTGTCGATTTCGAAAAACTCGGTCTTTACAAGACAACGACGGTTTCGGCGGATGATCCTACGCTGACAGACCAGATCGCTTCGATCAATGATATCCTTAATACGTCGATCACCTACAATTTTGTCGACAAGACGTTTACGCTGAACAACCATAACCTTCATGATTACATCGTCCAGGCATCCGATGGCAGCTATCAGCTCAGCAAGAGCCGCATTGCCCAGTTTGTGGCCAATATGGCTTACGAGACGGATACCTATGGCCTGAAGCGCAAATTCCGGACGACTTCCGGAGCGAATATCATTCTGGACGGCGGAGACTACGGCTGGTGTATCAATCAGAATGCGACGACACTGGATCTGTACAACGCCATCATGAACGGAGAGAGCGGAGAGCGCGATCCGATCTACCTTTACAGGGCGCTTGACCGGTCTTCCAACGATATCGGCGGCACTTATGTAGAAGTCTGCATTGAAAAACAGGAGCTCTGGTGCTATCAGAATGGTACGCTTGTCCTGGATACGCAGGTTATCACAGGTAATCACGCAAAAGGACAGGATACACCGAGCGGAAGCGTATGGGCTATCGATGCGCATGAGCACCCGGCTGTTTTCAATGAACACAATAATCTGAAGGTGCAGTACTGGATGCCGTTCTACGATGAGTGCGGAATGCATGATGCCGCATGGCGCTCGGAGAGCGAGTACAACACGCAGACCTGGCTCACAAACGGTTCCAACGGCTGTATCAATATGCGCGAAGCTGACGTGGCCAAGGTGTTCGATGTGATGAACGTCGGTTACCCTGTGGTTATTTACTATTCCGAATCACAGGTGGCAGGTGATCAGCCTACGGCAGAAATCACGGTTGGATAATTGATAAGGGCACTTATCGTTCTGAGAGCGAAAGTGCCTTTTTATACGCGGGAAGTGAGCCTCATTCTTATACAGGCATAAGCGTGTGATGAGGTGAAGCAGGCGCCCCGATAACGGGATACCCCCGAAGTGTGCTTTATCCCGATGTCGGCATGAGATCAGAAGATAATAAAAAGCAGAGAAGAGGTTAGACAGATGAAGATCGTAGTTCTGGCGGCTGGTACGAGTACCGAGAGAGCCGTTTCTATCGTTTCCGGCACGGGAATCTGCAGGGCACTCCGGGCCCTCGGACATCAGGCAATCCTGGTCGATGTTTTTTCCGGATGGGCGGAAGCCGATCCGGCGACGGCATTTGACGGCGATTATGATGTGGATCAGGCCGTGGCGTATATCCATTCCTTTGACAGCATGGTGGAAAAGGAGAAAAATACACGGCGCGTGTTCTTCGGTCCGCGCGTCATTGATCTGTGTTCGGCCGCAGACATTGTTTTCATCACGCTCCACGGATCCAACGGCGAAGACGGGCGTGTACAGGCCGCGTTTGATCTCCTGGGTATCCGCTATACGGGTCCGGGATATATCAGCAGCGGTATTGCCATGGACAAATCCTTTACGAAAAGGGCTTTCCAGGGAGCAGGTGTGACGACGCCGCGCGGCGCCATCCTTACACGCGATGATGACGGCAGGATGCCGGAGGAGTTCGGACTGGAGCTCCCGGTCATCATCAAACCCTGCTGCGGAGGCTCGAGCGTCGGCGTGACGATCTGCCATACGAAGGACGATGTCATCAGAGGTGAGAAGCTTGCTTTTTCCCTTGAAAAGAGTCTTGTCATGGAAGAGTTCGTGACTGGCGACGAGTACACCTGTGTCGTGATCGACGGTAAACCGTACCCGATCGTTTCCATCGCGCCAAAGAGCGGCTATTACGATTTCAGCAACAAGTACAAGGCGGGAGCGACAGAGGAGATCTGTCCAGCACCGATCTCAGCAGAGCTCACGGAGGAGATTCAGGCTCTGGCTGTGAAGGCATACAGAGCTATCGGTCTGGAAGCGTATGCGCGGATGGACTTCCTCGTGAGGAAGAGCGACGGGAAAGTGTTCTGCCTCGAGGCCAACACGCTGCCCGGCATGACGCCTACGAGCCTTGTGCCGCAGGAAGCAGCGGCAGTTGGCATTGATTATGCACATCTGTGCCAGCTGATGATCGATGTATCTATGAAGAAATATCAGGGATAGTCATATCCGGAAGCATCGCCCGCGTCTGCCAGTGCAGAGGCGGGCGAATGATGTAATACTGATATGATGATAACAGTGTCAAAAGTCATCACCCACGTTGCACTTGTGCAAAAGTGGGTGAATGACTTATTGACACGCCCCTCAGCGAGGGCGTAGTGGGGTGAAGCCACACGAGAGTCCGAGCTGAGGGAGGATCGCGAGAGCGCGTAGCGCGTAGCGATCCGGTTATCATACTTATGACACCTACATCATATGATCTGCAGAACAGAAAAGAGAAGATTATGAGAGAAATGACACCGGCCCGGATAGCAGAAGCTGTTCACGGCATATATTACGGACCTGATGAACTGAAAAACAGGGAGATAACGGCTGTTGTGACAGACAGCCGGAAAACGGAACCCGGATGCATGTACGCGGCGATTCGCGGAGAGAGAGTTGACGGACACCGCTTTATTCCGGATGTGATCGACAAAGGTGCCATGCTTGTGCTGGCTGAGCAGAATCCGGAAGTGACAGCACATCAGTATGGCACACCGAAAAACGGCAGACCCGTACCGACCATTGTCGTTGCATCGGTTCTGCAGGCACTGAAAGATGCGGCGGAGTACTATCGCTCGAAGATGCCGGTCCCGGTCATCGGTATTATCGGCAGTGTCGGCAAGACAAGTACCAAGGAAATGGTGGCATCTGTTCTCGGAAGCCGCTACCGCGTGCTGAAGACGGAGGGGAATTTCAATAACGAGCTGGGCGTACCGATGACGATCTTCCGCCTGCGCGACGACCACGAGATCGCTGTCGTGGAAATGGGCATCAATCATTTCGGCGAGATGCACCGGCTGGCAAAAATCGTCCGCCCCGATACGGTTGTCATGACGAATATCGGCACAGCGCACCTGGAATTTCTGAAAACAAGAGAGGGCATACTCAGAGCAAAGTCTGAGGTCTTTGATTTTTTCGGAGAGAACGGACATATCGTTCTCAACGGCGATGATGACATGCTCTCGACCATAGAGGAAAAAAATCATGTGACCCCGATCCGGTTCGGCATGCACAGGGACGGATTTTCTCATCCCAATGATCTGTATGCGGACAACGTGGAAAAGCACGGACTCGACGGTATTTCCTGCACGATCCACATCCGTCAGGGACTGACCGACGCGGTTTCACAGGTCACCATCGGAGATGTCATGATACCGCTGCCGGGCATGCATATGGTCTATAATGCGCTCGCGGGAGCAGCCGTCGGCACCATTTACGGACTGACGGCGGAAGAAATCAGGGACGGCATCGCACACTGTCCGTCGCTTTCCGGCCGTTTCCATATTATTCATGAAAAAGACGGCAGAGGCCTCACGATCATTGATGACTGCTATAATGCCAACCCGGCTTCGGTGAAAGAGAGCCTTTCCGTTCTCGGCGATGCCGGCGGCCGCAGGGTGGCTGTCCTGGGCGACATGGGGGAACTCGGGGAAAATGAGAAAGCACTTCACGCGGAAGTCGGCCATTTTGCTGCGGAAAAGGGCATCGATGCACTGTACTGCGTCGGCCCGCTGTCTGCATACACGGCGGAGGCAGCAGATTCCGCTATTGCCGCCGGGAAGAGGCGAATGGATATCCGGCATTTCGATACCAGAGATCAGCTGATGCAGGCGCTGCCCGGGCTGATGCAGCACGGCGATGTTGTTCTGGTAAAGGCATCCCATTTCATGGAATTCGGCAAGATCACGGAGACACTGCAGACGCTCTGAGTGAGACTGCTGCACGGGAAAACTGCTGCACGGGATCATGGTTATTTTCAGTCGCAATAATGTAGTAATGCACAAAAATAACTGATTCTGTGCAACATTACTGTTGTAAATAACCAATTTCCGTGCTAACATTAACAGAGTTGAAAGTGAATGATGATTAAGCCAGAGAAGCGGAGAGTATGGCGAATGGAGTGAAAAGGACTGCATTGCCATGCTTTTTTTATGCCCTTTTCAGAGGCGGCCGGGAGATAATATCAGCATTGTTCAGGTAAATGAGAGGCGCTCATGGAACACAGAGAATTTATCGAACGGATCAGTGAAGATCCTATTATTACAGCGGTTAAAAGTGATAAAGGACTGGAGAAGTCGTTTCAGGCCGATTCTCAGGCGGTATTTATCCTTTATGGAGATGTCGCAGCCATTCCCCATATCGTTGAAAAAATAAAAGAACACGGCAAGATCGCGATGGTCCACATGGATCTCATCAACGGCCTCAGCGCCAAGACGGCTGCCGTTGATTTTATCCGGAAGTACACGGATGCGGACGGGATCATCACCACAAAGGCCTCTCTTATGCAGTACGCGAAAAAACTAGGGCTGAACACTGTTCTCAGGTATTTTGTTCTGGATTCCATGGCCTTCGAGAATATAAAAAAGGAATCCCAGCCCGGGATGGCTCAGCCGGATATGATCGAGATTCTTCCTGGGGTGATTCTCCCTTCTGTCATCCATGAGATCAACAGTATCGCAAGAGTGCCGGTCATAGCGGGAGGACTCATCAGTACGAAGGAAGAAGTTATCAGTGCACTGAATGGCGGAGCTTCAGCAATCTCCACCACAAATGAGAAGGTCTGGTTCTTTTAACCGGGCAAAGGAGAAAAATTATGGCAAAGTATATCATGGCCCTGGATTCCGGTACAACCAGCAATCGCTGCATCCTCTTCAACCAGAAGGGTGAGATGATTTCTGTTGCCCAGAAGGAATTTACGCAGTATTTCCCGCATCCGGGCTGGGTAGAGCATGATGCGAACGAAATCTGGCAGACACAGCTGCAGGTGGCACGTGAGGCAATGAGGAAGGCCGGCGCTGATTATCAGGATATCGCGGCGATCGGTATCACGAATCAGCGTGAGACAACCATTCTCTGGGACAGAACCACGGGACAGCCGATCAGCCACGCCGTTGTATGGCAGTGCCGCCGTACCGCTGATTTTACGACGAAACTTCTGGCAGATCACCCGGCGTACAGGGAACTCTTTCAGAAAAAGACAGGCCTTGTCATCGATCCGTATTTCTCAGGCACGAAGATCCGCTGGCTGCTTGACAATGTCGAAGGCGCAAGAGATATGGCGGAGAAGGGCAATCTTGCCTTCGGTACGGTTGACTCCTGGCTGATCTATAAGCTGACCAAGGGAAAAGTGCATGTGACCGATTACACCAATGCATCCAGAACGCTGCTGTTCAATATCCACACGCTTTCGTGGGACGATGAGCTCTGCCGTATTCTCGACATCCCGATGAGCATCCTTCCGGAAGCAAAACCGTCGAGCTGTGTATACGGCGAGTCCGATCCGGAGTTCTTCGGCGGACCGATTAAGATCGCCGGAGCTGCCGGTGACCAGCAGTGCGCTCTGTTCGGTCAGACCTGCTACAGGCCAGGTGAGGCAAAGAACACCTATGGAACGGGTGCCTTCCTCCTGATGAATATCGGCGACAAACCGATCATCTCCAAAAACGGTCTGCTGACAACGATCGCATGGGGCTTTGACAATAAGGTTGACTATGCTCTCGAGGGATCGGTCTATGTGGCAGGTGCTGCGATCCAGTGGCTGCGCGATGAAGTGAGGATGATTGATTCCTCGCCGGACTCCGAATATTTTGCAACCCGTGTCAATGATACGAACGGCTGCTATGTCGTACCTGCTTTTACGGGACTTGGCGCTCCTTACTGGGATCCGTATGCGCGCGGCGCCATCACAGGTCTCACCCGCGGTGTCAACAAATACCATATTATCCGGGCTACGCTTGAGTCTCTGGCATTTCAGGTGAATGACGTTCTTCATGCCATGGAACTTGATTCCAACGTGAAGCTCGAAGCACTGAAGGTTGACGGCGGCGCCTGCAAAAACAATTTCCTGATGCAGTTCCAGTCGGATATCAGCAATGCACCGGTTCGCCGTCCTTCCTGTGTAGAGACGACAGCCATGGGTGCTTCTTACCTTGCGGGACTTGCCGTGGGCTACTGGAACAGCAGAGATGACGTTATCAGGAACTGGAAAATCGACCGGGAGTTCAGACCCGGGATGAGCGAAGAAGAGAGAACCAGAGAGCTGGCGGGCTGGAAACAGGCGGTGGCAGCGACACGCGGCTGGGCCAGAGAATAAGGATGATCCGTTCCTGTCCGGAAGTGTGAAAAATAAGATTTACACTTGAAAACAGGAGCGACTTGTAATACAACATAGACAGTTACATATTCGCATCGAGAAATGAGGCGCTGGAGAACATACATTTGAAGTATGTTTATTTCCAGCGCCTTTTTAATAAGAAAAGAGGATAGCAAATGATTTACGATGTAATTATCATCGGCGCAGGTGTCACCGGATGTGCGATCGCCCGTGAACTTTCCCGTTACAAAGCGGACGTGTGCGTTCTTGAGAGAGACGAGGATGTCTGCTGCGGAACATCAAAGGCCAATTCGGCCATCGTCCACGCCGGCTATGACTGTGTTCCGGGAACACTGATGGCAAAAATGAATGTCCGCGGCAATGAAATGATGGATCAGATCGCCGAAGAGCTGGATGTTCCCTTTAAGAGAAACGGTTCTCTCGTCGTCTGCATTCACAGGGATACACTGGATGGCCTGAAGGAACTCTACGACAGGGGAATTGCCAACGGCGTAAAAGGCATGAAGATTCTCAGCCGTGAAGAGGCTCTGGCTATGGAGCCGAACCTCTCCGATGATACGGAAGGCGCTCTGTATGCGCCCACGGCCGGTATCATCTGTCCGTTCCGCCTTACGATCGGTTTTGCTGAAAACGCCAATAAGAACGGCGTCGATTTCAGGTTCAACACCGATGTGGAAGCTTTCAGAAAGGATGATGAGGGCATCTGGCATATCCGCACCAACAACGGCGAATATAAGGCGCGCGCCATTGTCAATGCCGCCGGCGTCTACGCTGATGTATTCCACAATATGGTATCGGAAAACAAGATCCATATCACGCCGAGGCGCGGCGACTATTACATCCTGGATAAGGACATGGGCGATTTTGTATCGAGGACGATCTTCCCGCAGCCTACGGTTTACGGCAAGGGCGTTCTGGTAACGCCTACGGTTCACGGAAATCTGCTCGCGGGACCGACGGCCATCGATATCGATGACAGGGAATCAACGGCGACAACACAGGCAGGGCTTGACGCCGTTCTTGCCGGTGCAGGCTCTCATGTGAAAAACCTGCCGATACAGCGCAAGGTGATCCGCGTGTTCGCAGGTCTCCGCGCACATGAAGATCACCATGAATTCATTCTCGGCGAAGTCAGTGACTGCCCGGATTTCTTCGACGCAGCAGGCATCGAGTCCCCCGGCCTTTCCAGTTCGCCGGCCATCGGTGAGTACATGAGCGGACTTATCAGTGATAAATACCAATTTGAGAAGAAGGACAACTGGGATCCGATCAGCAAGGGCGTACTGGATCCGAAGAAACTTTCTCTCGAGGAGAGAAATGAACTGATCAGAAAGAATCCGGCCTACGGCAATATTGTCTGCCGCTGCGAATCGGTATCTGAAGGCGAGATCCTCGATGCCATTCACCGTCCGCTCGGCGCGAGATCCCTCGACGGGATCAAGCGGAGAACGAGAGCCGGCATGGGCAGATGCCAGGCGGGCTTCTGCACACCGCGTCAGATGGATATTCTTCACAGGGAACTCGGTATACCTTATGAAAAAATCACGAAGATGGGCGGAGATTCCTACATCGTGCGTGAGCGTTCGAAAGGCGGCGAAGACAGATGATGAATTATGATATTGTAATCGTAGGCGGCGGCCCGGCAGGCCTTGCGGCAGCTGCCTCGGCGAGAAAAGCGGGCATAGACAGGATCCTCATCCTCGAGCGCGATGACAGACTCGGGGGAATACTGAATCAGTGTATTCATAACGGCTTCGGCCTTCACACTTTCAGGGAGGAACTGACAGGCCCCGAGTATGCACAGCGGTTTATCGACCAGGTGCTTGCGGAGAAAATTGAATACAAGCTGCACACGATGGTCATGGATATTTCAAAGGACCGCGTCGTGACAGCCATGAACCGCACGGAAGGCATGTTCCAGATTCAGGCGGGCGCCGTAATTCTCGCTATGGGCTGCCGCGAGCGTCCGATCGGCGCACTCGGCACACCGGGTTACCGTCCGGCCGGTATTTTTTCCGCAGGAACCGCGCAGCGGCTGGTCAATATGGAAGGCTACATGCCGGGGCGTGAGGTGGTTATTCTCGGATCTGGCGATATCGGGCTGATCATGGCGCGCCGTATGACACTGGAAGGCGCGAAGGTCAAGATCGTGGCTGAAGTCATGCCCTACTCCGGCGGACTCAAGAGAAATATCGTGCAGTGCCTCGACGACTTCGGCATCCCGCTGAAGCTGTCGCACACCGTCATCGATGTGGAAGGCAGGGAACATATCTCGGCAGTTACGATCGCCGAGGTTGGACCCGACAGGAAACCGATCCCCGGAACCGAGGAGCGGTATACCTGCGATACGCTGCTTCTTTCCGTGGGTCTCATCCCGGAGAACGAGCTGTCCAGGGGAGCGGGTGTCGAGATCAGCCGCGTGACCAATGGACCGGTTGTCAATGAGAGCCTTGAGAGCTCTGTCCCCGGTGTATTCGCCTGCGGCAATGTACTCCATGTGCATGACCTCGTGGACTACGTGTCGGAAGAGGCAGAGAGAGCGGGAGAGAATGCCGCGAAATTTGTCAGCGCGGGCTGCAGAGATATGGCGAGCGGCGAGGATATTCAGCTCATACCTGCCGACGGCGTGCGCTACACAGTGCCCAGCACGATCAATCCCGGACGCATGGACAAGATGGTTACGGTCCGTTTCCGCGTCGGGGCAGTTTACAAAAATGCTGCGGTCAGCGTATATTTTAATGAAGAGCGCGTCATGCATAACAGGAAGAGAATCATCTCACCGGGTGAGATGGAACAGGTGATTCTTCTGAAGAGCAAGATGGCTTCCTGTAAAGATCTGAAGAATATCACGATTAAGATTGAGCAGGACTGAGGGAGGCGGAACAATGGAGTCTATCAGAGAGTTAACATGTATCGGCTGCCCTATGGGCTGCCTCGTTACAGTGGCGATGGATGGCAGTGAGATCAGATCCGTCAGCGGCAATTCCTGCGCCAACGGTGATAAGTATGCGCGCAAGGAAGTGACAAATCCGACGAGAATCGTGACCAGCACGGCGATCGTGGAGGATGGAGACCTTCCGAGAGTATCTGTCAAGACGAAGACGGATGTGCCGAAGAATAAAATTTTTGATGTGATGAAAGAGATCAATAAGATCAGGGCTGAAGCCCCGGTAAAGATCGGCGATGTGCTGATCGATGACGTGGCGGGAACAGGTGTTCCGGTTATCGCGACGAGGAACATCGAAAAAGTCAGCGCCTGATGGTAAAATTGCCCGAAATTCGTATTGCAATTTGCTATTTTCGGTTATATAATTACGAATGTAAAAAGAATTTACCCTTCAAAAGATTTTTTTTACAAATTAATAACCCCTTATTAATTATTTATACTCCCCTCGAAATGCCTCGGTAGCTCCCCTACCGGGGCATTTCCCTTAAAAAGGAGAAACAGAATGGAAACATTTGATCTGATGACGCCCTGCCATTTCGGGCTGGAAGCTGTGATGAAACGGGAGATCACGGATCTCGGCTACGATATCTCCGAGACAGAAGACGGCCGCGTGACTTTTACCGGCGATGCCGAGGCGGTGGCACTTGCCAATATCCATCTCAGAACCACGGAGCGCGTGCTGATCCGCGTGGGACGTTTCCGCGCTGTGACATTTGACGAACTGTTTGAGGAGACAAAGGCGCTTCCCTGGGAGCGCTATATTCCGAAGAACGGGAAATTCTGGGTGGCAAAGGCCAACTCGATCAAGAGCCAGCTTTTTTCTCCCTCGGACATTCAGTCGATCATGAAGAAAGCTATCGTAGAACGGCTGAAGAGCGTCTATCATGTGGAATGGTTTGATGAGGACGGAGCATCCTACCCGATCCGCGTGTCCATCCTGAAGGATGTGGTGACGGTCGGCCTCGATACGACCGGCGTGTCTCTGCATAAAAGGGGCTATCGCGTGAATACCGTGAAGGCACCGATCGCCGAGACGCTGGCCTCTGCGCTGATCATGCTGACGCCCTGGAGAGGAGACCGCATACTCGTGGATCCCTTCTGCGGCAGCGGTACTTTCTGCATCGAGGCGGCGATGATGGCCGCGCATATGGCGCCCGGACTGCGGCGGTCATTTTTATCTGAGGAATGGCCGGATCTGATCCCGGCGAAGTGCTGGCAGGATGCCCGGGAAGAAGCGGAAGAGGATGTCAGTGCTGATGTGGAGACGGACATTCAGGGCTATGATATAGATGACGCCAGCGTGCGGATGGCAAGGGACAATGCAAAACTGGCCGGGGTGGATCATCTGATCCACTTCCAGCAGCGCCCGGTATCTGAACTCTCACATCCCGGGAAGTACGGATTTATCATCACAAATCCGCCCTACGGCGAGAGACTGGAGGACAGGGATACACTGCCCGCGCTGTATGAGACACTTGGCGAGCGCGTGTTCGGCCATCTGGACACCTGGTCTCTGTATGTGATCACCGGCTATGAGGATGCGGAGAAATATCTCGGGAAGAAGGCCGCAAAGAACCGCAAGATATACAATGGTATGCTGAAGACCTACTATTATCAGTATCCCGGATCGAAACCGCCGAGAAGAAGACAGGAGACACGACAGTGAAGACGATTATTTTTGCAACGGGAAATAAGGATAAAATGCGCGAGATCCGTGAGATCCTTGGCAGTGTGGATACGGAGATCCTTTCCATGCGCGAGGCTGACATTGTATCCGATCCGGATGAAAACGGGAAGACGTTTGAAGACAATGCACTGATCAAGGCGAGAGCCGTGCATGAGAAACTGCCGGAGAAATACAGGGATGCCGTGGTCCTTGCAGATGACTCCGGTCTGGTTGTCGATGCTATGGACGGCATGCCCGGTGTCATGTCCGCGCGCTGGATGGGCAGAGATACGTCCTACCATATCAAAAATGCGAAGATCATTGAAAATCTGAAGGACGTACCGGTTGAGAAACGCACGGCGAGATTCGTCGATGCGATCGCAGCCGTTCTGCCCGACGGTACCGAGAAGACGGTGCGCGGCGTGATCGAGGGGAAGATCGGCTACGAAGAGCGTGGTGAAAACGGATTCGGTTACGATCCGATCTTTATGCTGCCGGATATGAGCGTCAGCACAGCGGAGCTGCCGCCGGAGGAAAAGAACAGGATCAGTCACAGGGGCAGGGCGCTTCGTGCGATGGCAGAGGAGCTTTTTGGCGCAGCTGAGAGTCGCAACCGGTCACGGCGCGATCCGATGTAAAAGATATTGAGAGGCAGCGACGATGAAGAAAATCATGGTGGTAAGTGATCTTCACGGAGAGATCGGACTTGAGCATCTGAGAACGGCATACATCAGAGAAGGCGGCGCTGATATTCTTTTCTGCTGCGGTGATCTCGAGACATCGGAACACGATGTATGGCAGGCAGCGCGGGGCGCGCAGTGTTTCATGGTCTGCGGTAACTGCGATTTTTTCACACAGCTGCCGAATGAACTGGAAATGCGGGTGGAGGATGTCAGGTTCTGGATGGTGCACGGCGACCGCTATGGCGTTCGTCAGACGACGGCGGCGTTATTTGAGGAGGGAAATCGCAGAGGCGCCAATGTGGCACTTTTCGGACATACCCACATACCGCTTCTGGAGGACTGCAGCGCGGGAAGCGGGGAAAAAGAAAGTCTCCGCTATATCATCAATCCCGGATCTCTCGGAAGGCCTTATCAGAAGAGCGGAAGACCCGCATACAGCGTGATGGAAGTGAACGGATCAGAAATCTCTGTACAGATGAAAGAGATGTGAGAATCTTCAGGAATTCCTGAGAATTTTGTGTCAGGAATTCTTGGGATTTTTGTTGACATCTGATCTGTCTTCAAGTATACTAGTCGTTGCGTCGGGCAAAAGGCGGATTTCGGGGTGTGGCTCAGTTTGGCTAGAGCGCCTGCTTTGGGAGCAGGAGGCCGCAAGTTCGAATCTTGTCACCCCGATCATTTCATGCAGGTGTAGTTCAATGGTAGAACACCAGCCTTCCAAGCTGGATACGTGGGTTCGATTCCCATCACCTGCTTCTGTGTCTGTAGCTCAGTTGGATAGAGCAACGGCCTTCTAAGCCGTGGGTCGGGGGTTCGAATCCCTTCAGGCACGGTTAGCCAGTGACAGTGCCGGTTCTCGGTAAAGTGCTGGATATAAATACATATATGGTGGATATAGCGTAGCTGGTTAACGCGCCAGATTGTGGCTCTGGAGATCGTGGGTTCGAATCCCTCTATCCACCCTGCCGGTTATTCGGACGGCGATTGTGTTGGGCCATCGCCAAGGGGCTAAGGCACAGCACTTTGACTGCTGTATTCGCTGGTTCGAATCCAGCTGGCCCAGTTATGTGGAGCATTAGCTCAGGTGGTAGAGCACTTGACTTTTAATCAAGTTGTCCGGGGTTCGAGTCCCCGATGCTTCATGCAGGCAGACGGACGTCATCCATGCGGGAGGCGTCCGTTTTCTGGTATCAGGGCTTTTCAGGCAGCTATGGCGGAATTGGCAGACGCGACGGGTTTAGGTCCCGTTGGTTAACACCGTGCAGGTTCAAGTCCTGTTAGCTGCATCAGGTTATTCACTCCCGGCGGATTTTGTGTTAATATTTGGTCATCAGTTTGATATGCACGGCCGTGGAGTTTCGCAGATCCTTTTGACAGATGCGGCCTGAAGAGGTACTGAGGGAGTCAGAGTTTCCTTCCACTTTTTTTCACCGGATACATCCGGTGAACATTTCACATGTTCATTGTTTTGATTCACCCGTGAAAAGTAATTGTCGGAATGACTTTTAAACAACTTAATCATTTTTTCAGATGCCGCAGACAGTCGCTGAACTTCTCTGCTGATCTGAGGGAGAGAGTTTTTTATGGATAGTTTTATTATGAAACAGCGGTATGAGTCGCTGCCGCTCAAGGAACTGCGCGCTCTGGCAAAACAGCGGCAGATGGACGGCACATCTTCCCTCCGGAAGAGTGACCTGATCGAGCGAATGCTCGAGGAAGATGAAAAAGATGCCGCTAAGAAAAGGCAGGAAATTGCCGACAGAACTGCGGTTTCATCCTCATCAGATGAAAGCGGACATCCGGAAGAAACGGCGACAGTCAGAAAGAGACGTTCGGAACCTGCGGCAGAGGGCGGCAGACGCTCCGCTGATCGTGCGGCGGCCGTGAAGAAAAACAACAGAGGATCACGGGCGACCGGAAGAACACGCGTGGTAAAATCGGAAGAGGAACTGACAGAAGCGTCTGCTGTATCGGAATCTGAACCGGAATCAGCTTCGGCAGAAAACACTTCTGAGCGTTCCGGTGAAGCGGATATGCGGGAAAATGCTGTGCGTGAATCTGCACTGTCAGATATCGCTGACAATACGGAGAAGCCGGCCGGGAGAAGAAACAGAACGGCGGGGAAAAACTCTTCTGCAGGCAGAGGCTCAGCTGCCGCATCAGGGGACAGAAAAGAAGAAGCCGACAGCCGTCCGGTCAGAAAAAGAAGAACCGTTCAGACGAAGAAAAATGTCCGCGTTCAGGAGGAAAGTGAGCAGGATGCTCTTCAGCAGGATCACGCACAGAGCAGGAATGCGTCTGAGCGTTCTGCTGCTCTTCAGAATACGGCGGAGAAATATTCTGGCGTGCGCAGAAAAGGCCAGGAGGGTCAGCCCTCCGAATCCGCAAAGCAGGTTCGGGAAGGCCGTACACGGAACCCTCTCAATATCAAGCCGGAGATCCGCGAGCTGGATACGGGCGAGTCTGTGAGGGGTGTGCTGGAGATCATGTCGGAGGGATATGGTTTCCTGCGGTCGGATAATTTTCTTCCCGGTGAGGATGACGTCTATGTATCGCCGTCTCAGATCCGCAGGTTCCGCCTGCGCACCGGTGATATGGTCACCGGAAATGTCAGGACAAACAGAGGCAATGAGAAGTATAATGCGCTGCTCTACGTGACATCGGTTAATGATGACGATCCGGAGAAAGCCATCAGCCGCCCTGCTTTTGAGACCCTGATTCCGATATTCCCCGATGAGAGGATACGGCTGGAGATCCCGGGCGGCAGCACTGCCATGAGGATTGTGGATCTTGTCAGCCCGATCGGGAAGGGCCAGAGAGGACTGATCGTATCACCGCCCAAGGCCGGAAAAACGACGCTTCTCAAGCAGATGGCACAGTCCGTCCTCGCCAACAACCCTGAGATGCATGTCATGATCCTCCTTATCGACGAGCGTCCGGAGGAAGTTACGGATATGATCGATACGGTGACGGGTATGAATGTCGAGGTGCTTTTTTCCACCTTTGATGAGCTTCCGGAACATCACAAGAAAGTTGCCGAGATGACGATCGAGCGCGCCAAGAGAATGGTCGAGGCGGGTAAGGATGTCATTATTTTTACAGATTCGATCACACGTCTGGCGAGAGCAAATAATCAGGTTGTACCTCCGAGCGGCAGAACACTTTCCGGCGGCCTTGATCCGGCGGCACTGCATATGCCCAAAAAGTTCTTCGGTGCGGCCCGTAATATCCGCGGCGGCGGGAGCCTGACCATCCTGGCGACGGCACTTGTCGATACAGGAAGCAAAATGGACGACGTCGTCTATGAGGAGTTCAAGGGAACCGGCAACATGGAGCTTTTCCTTGACCGCAAACTGCAGGAGAGACGTGTATTCCCTGCTATTGATCTGCAGAAATCGGGAACGCGCCGCGAGGATCTGCTGCTCACACCTGAAGAGCAGGAGGCTGTGACGAATATGCGCCGCGCACTCGTGGGTATGCGCTCAGAAGAAGCGGGAGAAAACATTCTGAATATGTTTGCTCATACAAAGAGCAACAGAGAGCTCGTCATGATGCTCAGAAAATCCAGGATCATCTGACAGACCGTTTCAAATACCTGTTGCAGAAGATCAGACGTTGTGATATATTAGAAAAGCTGTCAATCAGATGCGCATTCTATGTGCTGAGACACAGCGTTCCATTCAACCAGAAATTATCGGAAGAGGTGAAAATCATGAAGGAAGGAATTCATCCGCAGTACTATCAGGCAACGGTTACCTGCAACTGTGGAAATACTTTCGTCGTAGGATCAACAAAGAAAGAAATCCACGTCGAGGTATGTTCCAAGTGCCATCCGTTCTATACCGGACAGCAGAAGGCTGTTGCGGCACGCGGACGTATTGAGGCATTCAATAAGAAGTACGGTCTGGATAATAAGTAATCCGGACGATAAGCCTGTCGGAAGAAGGACTGTCGCATGGTTTGCGACAGTCCTTTTACTGTATTAAGCCGTCGACACGCAGGCAGTTTTTGGGCATGCGAATACATGTGCCGACTGCGGGAATCGCGCAGCGATGGAGCAGTCGGGCTTACCTGAAGGATTGCGGGAGCACGCAAGTTTACAGACGCATGCAAATCCGCTATAATCGTTTAGATAAGTGTGCGTATGGCGTGCCGCATGAGTGCGGCAGTCATTATCAGAGAAAAATAACCAGTGCACGAAAGTGTGCGTGAAAGTATATGGAAGAAATTAACAGATCGTTTTATTCGTGGCTCCACTATGGCACGGAGCTTCTGGCGGCAAAAGGTATCCGCGAACCGGAGTCGGATGCCTGGATTCTTCTTGCCTATGCCGCCAATATTGACAGAACATATTATTCACTTCATTCCCGGGAATCCATGGATCTCAGGGACTCGCACCTGTATTATGATCTGCTTGTCAAAAGAGCAGCGAGAATTCCTGTGCAGTATCTGACACATGAGGCGTGGTTTTACGGGAACTGTTTTTATGTGAATCCGTCCGTACTCATTCCCCGTCAGGATACGGAAACTCTGGTTGAGAGAGCAGAACTGCTGATCTCGCCCGGCATGCACATCCTGGATCTGTGTACCGGCAGCGGGTGCATTCTTCTCACTCTTCTGAAAAATCATTCGGTGACCGGCGTGGGAACGGATATATCTGAAGAAGCACTGGAAATAGCCGGGGAAAACCAGAGAAGACTGCATATCAGAAATTCACAGGTCAGCTGGATTCAGAGCGACCTGTTCGATGATGTGGGAGGAACTTTTGATCTTATCACGGCGAACCCTCCCTATATCGCTGAAGATGAAATTAAAACGCTGGATCCCGAGGTGAAGGATCATGAACCGGTCCTCGCTCTGGATGGCTCCATCGATGGCCTTCACTATGAATACAGGATCGCCGAGCTGGCGAGAATGCATTTAAAAGAGGGCGGATGGCTGCTTGAGGAGATCGGATGGGATCAGGGCGACGCCATGAGAAATAAACTGAACGAACTCGGCTACAGAGAAGTAGAGATCATCCGGGATCTTGGCGGAAAAGACCGGGTGGCAGTCGGGAGGATGGTCTGATGTACGAACAGCTGGAGGATGTGCTGTTGCGGATGGATGAGACGGTGAAAAGTCTCAGCGATCCCAACGTGGCCGGTGATTCAGCCCGTCTGCAGAAACTGATGAAGCATCAGGCGGAGCTTCAGCCGGTGGCGGATGCCTATCTGGCCTATAAGGAAAATGAAAAAACAATCGCGGAGAGCCTCGAACTGCTTGAGAGCGAAAAGGACCCGGAGATGAAGGATATGCTCCGGGATGAACTGAATACGGCAAAGAAGAAAAAATGTGAACTGGAGAAGGAACTCAACCTTCTTCTTCTGCCCAAAGATCCGAACGATGATAAGAATGTAAATATTGAGATCCGGGCCGGTGCCGGCGGAGATGAAGCTGCGCTTTTTGCATCTGAAATTTACCGGATGTACACGCACTATGCCGACAAAAAAGGCTGGTCGACAGACCTTATCAATTATGAGGAAACGGGAATCGGCGGCTGCAAGGAGTGCACGTTCACCGTCCGCGGACAGGGCGCATGGTCGAGATTCAAGTATGAGAGCGGCGTTCACCGCGTGCAGAGAGTCCCCGAAACGGAATCGGGCGGAAGAATTCACACATCGACGGTGACGGTGGCTGTCATTCCTGAAGTCTCTGATGATATCACGATCGACATTCCGGAGAAAGATATCCGGATCGATGTGATGCGCGCCTCCGGAAACGGCGGACAGTGCGTAAATACGACGGATTCCGCGGTGCGGCTCACGCACTATCCGACAGGTATCGTCATTTATTCACAGACAGAGAAGAGCCAGATACAGAACAAGGCGAAAGCGTTTGCCCTGCTGCGCTCAAAACTGTATTTCATGGAGCAGCAGAAGCGTCATGCAGCAGAGGCGGATCTCAGAAGAAGCCAGATCGGAACCGGAGACCGTTCGGAGAAGATCAGAACCTACAATTTTCCGCAGGGCCGTGTGACGGATCACAGAATCAAGCTGACGATCCACCGGATAGACAGTATTCTCGACGGAGATCTGGACGAACTGATCGATGCGCTGACAGCAGCCGATCAGGCGGCAAAGCTGGCGAGGATGCAGGAACAGAGTGCTTAATACATTTTTATGATGTGAATGGGGCGTGTGCCCGCAGGGGTGCAGAGAATCAGTTATATCATGTAAAGGAGAGGTCATGAAACACACAACACTGGCAGTTATGGCGGCAGGTATCGGAAGTCGTTTCGGAAAGGGAATCAAGCAGCTGGAGCCCCTTGGCCCGGGCGGCCAGATCATCATGGATTATTCTGTCCATGATGCTGTGGAAGCCGGCTTTGACAAGGTTGTCTTCATCATCCGCAGGGATCTGGAGAAGGATTTCCGTGAGATCATCGGAAGCCGCATGGAGAAGAAGATCCACGTGGAGTATGCTTTTCAGGAGAGAGATGATCTCCCGGAAGGTTTTACCTGCCCGAAGGACAGGACGAAACCCTGGGGAACAGGTCAGGCAATCCTCGCCGCGGCTGATGTGATCCATGAGCCCTTTGCCGTGATCAACGCCGACGATTATTACGGAAAAGAGCCGTTTCGTCTGCTTCACGATTATCTCGCTGAAGATCACGATGATTCTGACGGCGTGGAAAAAATATGTATGGCAGGTTTCCGTCTCGGAAATACGCTCAGCGATAACGGCGGCGTGACCCGCGGACTCTGTACGGTAGATGAAAAGGGAAGGCTTGTCGGCATTGATGAGACGAAAAACATCATCCGCACGGCAGGCGGCGCAGCGGTGAAAAACGAGGACGGATCAGAGACACCGCTGGATGTGAATCGTCTGGTGTCCATGAATATGTGGGGACTGCAGCCTGATTTCATCGACATTCTGCGGGATGGCTTTGTCGATTTCCTCCGCAATATACCGGAGGGAGATCTCAAGAACGAATATCTGCTCCCGGTTATCATCGACAGGCTTCTGAAAGAAAAAGCTGCTGAAGTCCGTGTCCTTGAGACAGAAGAGACCTGGTTCGGTGTCACATATCAGGAGGATAAGGATTCCGTGAAGGAATCATTCAAAAAGCTCACCGAGCAGGGCGTATATCCGGCAGATCTGTAAGGCGTAAACCCGGCAGATATATATTATGAGTGAAATTATCTGATAAAGAGGAGAGTACAGGTAAATGGGTAAATACTTTGGTACGGACGGATTCAGGGGAGAGGCCAACGTCGGTCTTACCGTTGATCATGCATTTAGAATCGGACGTTTTCTGGGGTGGTATTACGGGAAGGATCATAAGGCGCAGGTCGTGATCGGAAAGGATACACGGCGCTCCAGCTATATGTTTGAATATGCACTGGCAGCCGGACTCACGGCTTCGGGCGCGGATGCCTATCTGCTCCATGTGACGACAACGCCCAGCGTCTCCTATGTGGTGCGCACAGAGAAATTTGACTGCGGCATTATGGTATCCGCCAGCCACAACCCATACTATGACAACGGTATCAAGATCATTTCCGGTACGGGATCGAAGATGGATACCGGTGTTGAGCAGAAGATCGAGGATTACATCGACGGAAAAACGGGAGATCTGCCCTATGCACTGAGAGAGAATATCGGACGGACCGTTGATTTTTATGCCGGCAGAAACAGGTATATCGGGCATCTGATTTCCATCCCCACGAGATCCTTTAAAAACTACAAAGTGGCGCTCGACTGTGCAAACGGAAGTTCCTCTTCCATCGCCAAGAGCGTATTCGACGCTCTCGGAGCACAGACGTACGTGATCCACAATGAACCGGACGGGACGAATATTAACAGAGACTGCGGATCCACGCATATTGATTCTCTCAGAAAATATGTAAAGGAAAATCACTTTGACTGCGGTTTCGCCTATGACGGAGACGCCGACCGCTGTCTTGCTGTCGACGAAAACGGCAATCTGGTCGACGGCGATCAGATCATGTATATCTGCGGCAAGAGCCGGGACAAAGAGGGCAAACTGTTCCAGCACACGATCGTCTGCACGGTCATGAGCAATCTGGGCTTCCGTCAGTCATGTGAAAAGGCCGGTATGCGCACGGTAGTAACGGCTGTCGGAGACCGGAATGTATTCGAGGAGATGCAGAAAAACGGATATGATCTCGGCGGAGAGCAGAGCGGACATGTTATTTTCATGAAGCATGCCATGACGGGAGATGGTATTCTCACATCCCTCATGGTGATGGGAACGATGATCGAGGAGAAAGCTTCGCTCGGAAGCCTGGCTTCCGAATGCGTTATTTTGCCTCAGGTACTCAAGAATGTCCGCGTATCCGACAAGGCAGCGGCACAGGCCGATCCGGATGTACAGAAGGCCGTCCGTGAGGCTGAGGAGGCACTGGGCGACAGCGGAAGAATTCTCGTGCGTGAATCAGGAACGGAACCCCTGATCCGCGTCATGGTTGAAGCGGAAACAACGGAGATCTGCAACCGCTATGTAGACAGTGTGTGCGAGGTCATCCGTGAAAAGGGCTATGCTGTGGAGGGATGAGGATGAACTTTCGTTTATCCGGCTTTACCAGACACAACAGAATAAACGGCTGCGCGGCGGGGATACTCTGCGCCGTGATCGCTCTGACGCCGGGACTTGCCGGCTGCGGAACATCCTCCGTAAACAGTTCATCCCTGGCAGGCGGTGTGCCGTCAGAGGCGGCACAGACCGGAACGGATACTGCGGACACAACCGGTCAGACCGTGACAGAGGCAGCGGCACAGGAAGATCCTACGACCTATTACGGCCAGGCCCTTGCCATGCTGGAAAACGGCGACTATCAGAATGCGTATACGTATTTTCAGTCGGCTATCAATAATGAGGGACGTGAGGCCGAGGGACGCCGCGGGCAGGCGATCGCGCAGATGAAGCTCGGTAATTATGATGATGCGGTTACACTTTTTGACCAGGCATGCAGTGCCGTTAAATACCCGAATCAGAATCAGGCGTTCATTGAGGACTGCGAGCTGTACGAAGTGCAGGCGTGTATTGAAGGAGCAAAGTACGACAAGGCGCTCACGCTCTGCGATTCTCTCATCAGAGGAGACAGATCCGGGGAGGCATTTCTGCTCCGGGGAATGGTTTATCTGAAGACGGAAAAATACGGGCAGGCAGCGGCTGATTTTCAGCATGCGATCGAAGCCGATCCGTCATATGACATATATCTGAAAATATATCAGGCGTATACGGAGAGCAACAGACAGGCGGACGGCGCTGTCTTTCTGAAGGATGCACTGAGCATTGAACCGCAGTCTGATGAAGATGATTTCAAGCTCGGACGGATCTGTTATGAACTGGCTGACTATGATTCAGCGGAAAAATATCTGACGGCAGCTGTGAATGGCGGTGTAGATGATGCGGCGGCCCTGCTCGGCAGGACATATCTGGATGCCGGGGACATGGACGGCGCACGTTCCATGTACCAGAAGTGTATTGATGACGGATCGTATAAAGCGGTGGGATATAACGGCCTTGCCATCTGCGATATGCAGAACGCGGACTATGATTCGGCTCTTCAGCACATTTCCGACGGCCTGGCGTCAGGAGACACCTCGATGCAGGAGGAACTTCTGTATAACGAGATTATTGTCTACGAGAAGAAGGGGGATTATGAGACGGCGGCCACCAAGATGGCAGCGTTTCTGAAGGCATATCCCGCCAATGCAACTGCTGTCGCCGAGAACCGCTTTATCAGCAGCCGGGTGCAGCAGGAGAGCAGCACGCCGCAGAAGGTTATTGATACAGGAGAATGATCAGATTGTCCGTGACCTGCGGATAATAACAGAAATATGACAGATAATACAGAAAAAAAACAGCGCGTACTGCTTGTAGCGGTGTGCAGCGGAGATGCTGCGGATACGACGGCATCACTGGATGAACTGGAATCCCTGGCGGATACAGCCGGCGCAGAGTGCGTGGGCCGTGTGGTGCAGAACCGCGAAAATCCCGATCCGGGTACTTATGTGGGCAGCGGAAAGATTCTGGAGATCCGGGATATGCTGGAATATCTTTCGGCGGACAGTGTGATCTGTGACGATGAGCTCACGCCGGCACAGATGAACAATCTGGAGGAGGAACTCGACTGTCCGGTCGCGGACAGAACCCTGCTGATCCTCGATATTTTTGCAGCAAGAGCGCAGACGAGCGAGGGCAAGATCCAGGTAGAGCTGGCACAGCTGAAATACCGGCAGGCACACCTCACCGGTATGCGCCGTTACCTGTCGAGACTCGGGGGCGGCATCGGCACCAGAGGACCGGGAGAGAAAAAACTGGAGATTGACCGCCGTCTGATCGACGAGAGAGTCGGCGCGCTGAACAGAGAACTGAGAGAAGTGGTAAAGCACCGCGAGCTGATTCGGGCAGGACGAAAGAAGGGCGGTGTGAAGGAAGCGGCCATCGTGGGATACACAAATGCCGGCAAATCCACGCTTCTGAATGCCATGACGGATGCTCATGTGCTGCAGGAGGACAAGCTCTTTGCAACGCTGGATCCGACGACGAGGGTGCTTGAGCTGCCCGGCGGCAATAAAATCCTTCTCACGGATACGGTCGGATTTATCCGAAAGCTTCCGCATACGCTGATCGATGCCTTCCGGAGTACGCTGGAAGAGGCGGCCTGTGCAGATTACATTATCCACGTGGTAGATGCGTCCAGTCCTGAGATGGAGACGCAGATGCAGGTCGTCTATGATACACTTCATGAGCTGAAAGCGGATAACAAGCCCGTTGTCACTGTCTTCAATAAGACAGACAGGGATACGGGTGATGCGCGTCTCCACGATCACCGCGCGGATTACGTGCTTCGTATCTCTGCCCTGAAGAGAGAGGGCCTTGATGATCTGGTCACGGTGCTGGACCGTATGCTGATGGACGGACAGACGTATATTGAACGCGTCGTGCCCTATGCCGATGCAGGACTGATCGCACTGATCCGGACGAAGGGACGGCTGATCTCCGAGGAATACAGGGATGACGGCATTGCGGTCAGGGCCTATGTGCCGCGTGAACTGTACGGCAGGATCGGAGACTGAAATCTGAATAAAATGTGACCGGTGCTTAATGCAGGAGCGACGGCCCGGAGGAGAGAAATGAGCAGGAACGATATAAAGAGAATTTTCAGCAATACGGGTGTTGAAGCACTTTTTATCACGGATCCGCATAATATGTGGTATATTTCCGGCTTCCGCGGCGGAGATGGCATGGTATATCTGTCCCGCGACAGACGTGTGGTCATCACGGATTCCAGATATGCCGAAGCTGCATCAAGAGAGAGCAGTTTTGAAATTATCGAGGAAAACAGGCAGCACAGGAGAACCGATATTCTGAATCAGCTCCTGAAAGAAGATGACGTACACATTGTCGGTTATGAAGACAAGTTCATGCGCTGCTTTGAATTCAGCCGTCTGCAGAACAGACTGACCAGAATCAGCCAGTGGATGCCGCTCGATGAACAGATCGATGAGATCCGGCAGATCAAGTCGGAGGAAGAACTGCAGATGATCGCCAGGGCGGAGGCTATCGGTGATGAAGCTTTTGCCGAGATGCTGAAGATCATCAAACCCGGCATGAAGGAAATAGAAGTGGCTGCCGAGCTGGAATATCAGATGAAAATGCACGGCGGTACGAGGCTGTCGTTTGAGACGATCATTGCCTCGGGACCGAATTCTTCGATGCCGCATGCTGTTCCCTCCGAAAGAGAACTGCAGAACGGGGATCTTGTTGTGATGGATTTCGGATGCATGTATGAGGGCTACTGCTCTGATATGACCCGCACGATCGGTATCGGCAGGGTCAGTGACGAACAGAAAGAGATCTACAGCATTGTGCAGAAGGCACAGCAGACCGCTCTTGACGGAATTCACGCGGGCATGACCTGCCGTGAGGCGGATGCCCTCGCACGTGATGTGATCGCAGAAGCCGGATACGGCGATGCATTCGGTCATGCACTGGGGCACGGTGTCGGGCTTTATATTCATGAGAGTCCCACCCTTTCGCCTAACGATTCCACGGTTCTCCGTGAGAATATGGTGGAATCGGTGGAACCCGGTATTTATCTGTCGCAGAAATTCGGTGTGAGAATAGAAGATCTTGTCGTCATCGGGAAGGACAGTGTGCGCGATCTGAGTCATTCACCGAAGGAACTGATAGAGCTGTAAAACGGTGTTGTATCCATTAGGTCATTGAGAGAATTCAGGAGGACTGAAAAAATGGAGAAAATCGATCTCGCACAGGAACTGAGCAGCAATACCTACCCGGGGCGCGGTATCGTGATCGGCCGCTCTGCCGACGGTAAAAATGCCGTTATCGCCTATTTTATCATGGGCAGAAGTGAGAACAGCCGCAACCGCATTTTTGTAGAAGATGGGGAAGGCATCCGCACACAGGCATACGATCCGTCAAAAATGAAGGATCCGAGTCTCATCATCTATTCTCCCGTACGCGTACCGGATCCGGCACATACCATTGTGACAAACGGCGATCAGACGGATACCATTTTTGACGGCCTGAAAAACGGTCTGACTTTTGAGGAAAGTCTGCGTACGCGTGAGTTTGAGCCGGACGGCCCCAACTATACGCCGCGTATCTCCGGACTTCTCACTATTGAGAACGGAACTTTCGGCTATCAGATGTCCATTCTCAAGAGCCGCGGAGGCAATCCCGACCAGTGTATACGGGAAACCTTCGATTACAGCGGCGCGCCCGCCGGCTGCGGTCATTTTATCTCTACTTATATGCATGACGGAAATCCGCTGCCGAGTTTTGAGGGAGAGCCGAAACCGGTGGATATCCCGAATGATATCGACGAGTGGACGGATATGCTCTGGGCTTCGCTGAACGAGGACAACAAGGTTTCGCTGTTTGTCCGTTATATAGACATCAGCTCCGGTGATTACGAAACACAGATCATCAACAAAAATGAGGATGTAAACATCTGACGATCCTGACGCAGATGTGCAGGCAGCTTTTTCCTGAGACGCAAAGGAGGAAAACGATGAAGGAACTTCAGCTGAAATACGGATGCAACCCGAACCAGAAACCATCCCGCATCTACATGGCGGACGGAAGTGAACTGCCCGTTACCGTGCTGAGCGGCAGACCGGGATATATCAATTTCATGGATGCTTTCAATGGTTATCAGCTTGTGCGCGATCTGAAGAAGGCAACAGGCCTTCCGGCGGCAGCGTCCTTCAAGCATGTGAGCCCTGCGGGGGCAGCGGTCGGCATTCCGCTCACCGATACACTGAAAAAAATATACTTCGTCGATGACATGGATGAACTTTCTCCTCTCGCCTCGGCTTTTGTCCGTGCACGAGGCGCGGACAGAATGTCTTCGTTCGGAGATTTTATTTCTCTTTCCGATGTCTGCGATGTGAGCACCGCGCAGGTGATCAAACGGGAAGTTTCGGATGGTGTCATCGCTCCCGGGTATACGGATGAAGCGCTTGCCATCCTGAAGCAGAAGAAAAAGGGCAATTATGTCATTCTGCAGATGGATGAGAGCTATCGCCCGGATCCGATCGAGAGACGTCAGATCTACGGTGTCACTTTTGAACAGGGACGTCAGGAACTGGACATCAATGACGAGATGTTCGCCAACATTGTGACGAAGAACAGGGATCTCCCTCAGGATGCTCTCCGCGATATGAAGATCGCCATGATCACGCTCAAATACACGCAGTCCAATTCTGTCTGCTATGTGAAGGACGGACAGGCGATAGGCGTCGGCGCAGGACAGCAGTCGAGAGTTCACTGCGTACGTCTGGCAGGGCAGAAAGCAGATAACTGGTGGAAACGTCAGTGTCCGAAGGTGCTGGATCTGCCGTTCGTACCCGGCATACACAGAGCTGACAGAGACAATGCGATCGACGTGTATATCGGTGATGAATATGAGGATGTTCTGCGCGACGGAGAGTGGCAGAAGGTATTTACCAGAAAGCCCGAACCGTTCACGGCGGAAGAGAAGAAAGCATGGATCGCAAAAAATCAGGGTGTTACGCTCGGATCCGATGCATTTTTCCCGTTCTCGGACAATATTGAGCGCGCGAAAAAATCCGGAGTGCAGTATGTGGCTGAGCCCGGCGGATCCATCCGTGATGACGCGGTGATCGAGTGCTGTGACAAATACAACATGGTCATGGCGTTTACCGGTATCCGGCTGTTCCATCATTAACCGGCCGGCGGATTTCTACATCAGGAAAAGGCAAGTGAGGAAAAATGCGTTATCCGGAATTTAAAATGGAGAGGGAAAATCTGGTGAAGGTGGGAGATCATGTGACTTTCACAGAATCCCAGCTGCCGTCCTCTTATTATTACACCATTGTGCCGGCAGTAGCGATGAGCAGAAACTATGCGCCGTATGAGCGTATCCGTTCGCGTGAAGGCGTGGTCGCAGATATCCGCGAGACGCCGAGGGGATTCTACGTAGTCCTTCAGCTGGATGAAGACCCTATTGAAACAGAGACGGAAGAAGATTTCCGGAAAATCGTAAAGCAGGATGAAAAAGCATGAGCAGCAGAGCGGAACCGCAGAAGATCATCCATCCGTTTCCACCGTTTTATAACGAAGATTCCCGTATCCTGATACTAGGAAGCTTTCCTTCCGTCAAATCCAGAAAACAGAAATTTTTCTACGGACACCCGCAGAACCGGTTCTGGAAGGTCATGGCGGGTGTGTGCGGCTGCAGGGTGCCGGAGACGACAGGGGAAAAGAAAGTATTTCTCGCCGACAATCACATCGCCCTGTGGGATACCATTCACAGCTGTACGATCACGGGATCGAGCGACAGCAGCATCCGTGATGTCGTGCCGAACGATCTCACGCCGATACTCAGAGCCGCCGGGATCCGGGAAATTTACTGCAACGGAGGAACCTCTTACCGTCTGTACGATAAATATATCCGTGAACAGACTGGCAGAGATGCGGTGAAACTGCCGTCCACCAGCCCGGCAAATGCAGCGTGGAGTCTGGAAAAACTCATGCAGGCATGGCGCGTGGTCGGCGAAAAACTGAATGAGTGACCAAAGGGCAGACGGATAAATGAACTGTCCGATGAATAACGCAGACACAGCGTCTGCGGGGAGGAAAATTCATGGCTGATAATAATCGGAACAAAGGAGAAGAGGCATCGGACCTCAGGGTACAGGAAAATGCCTTCTCCAATATAGATCACGTAATCGCCGTGATCAGCGGCAAGGGAGGCGTCGGGAAATCCATGATCACCGCTTCTCTGGCCAACGCCATGGCGCTGACCGGACATTCGGCCGGTATTCTCGATGCCGATGTGACCGGACCTTCGATTCCGAAGATGTACGGGATCACGCAGCAGGCGGAGTCCGACGGAAACGGCATCTATCCGCCGACGGCAGAGAATGGCGTGGAGATCATGTCCACCAACCTCCTGCTCAAGAATGAAGAAGAACCGGTTCTCTGGAGAGGACCGATCATCGCCAATGTGGTCAAACAGTTTTATACGGATGTCGTCTGGGGACCGCTGGATTATCTGCTGGTGGATATGCCGCCGGGAACCGGCGATGTGCCACTGACAGTCTTTCAGTCGCTCCCGGTAGACGGTGCGGTCATCGTGACCTCACCGCAGGATCTCGTCCGCATGATCGTGACCAAGGCATACAAGATGGCGGAGATGATGAATATCCCCGTGCTCGGACTCGTGGAAAACTACAGCTATATGGAGTGCCCGCACTGCGGAGAGAAGATCAGCGTGTTCGGAGAGAGTCACATCGATGAGATCGCGGCAGATCTTCACATCCCGGTTCTCGGCAAAGTTCCGATCAGGCCTGATTTCGTAAAGGCAGCCGATGAAGGCGAATTTGCGGGAATCAGCAACACGTATGTGGAGAAAGCGGCAGAAGCACTGCTCAGTCTGAAGTAAGACGGATTTCAGGCTGGCTGTCCATGATGCAGAGAATTTCACAGGGGTGTCTGATGCAGCGGTGAAGAAAGAAGATCAGAACAGCAGAACAGTAAAAATATCCGTGCGCAGTCTTGTCGAATTCATCTTCCGAAACGGAGATCTCGACAGAACGCGCGGCGGCTGGGCCGACCGCGAGGCGATGCTCGCGGGCAGCAGGGCTCACCGCAGGATACAGAAAAAGAGGGACGTTGGCTATCGGGCCGAGGTCCCTCTTCAGTTTGAGAAAAAATATCCGCTGTTTACACTGATCATCGAGGGCAGGGCAGACGGCATAGCGACTGACACTGAGGTGACGGTTGAGGAGATCAAGGGCGTATATGCCGATATTGATGAGATGGAGGATCCGGTGCCTGTTCATCTGGCGCAGGCGAAGTGCTATGCCGCCATCTATGCTGCGCAGCAGGGACTTCAGGAAATCTCCGTCTGCATGACCTATGTTAATCTGGATACGGAAAAAATCCGCCGTTTCAGCCGGCATTACACGGAGGAAGAACTCGACGAATGGTTTGAAAATCTGATCGATGATTTTTATCCCTGGGCTGAATTCCGGATCCGCTGGCAGGATAAGAGAGACAGCTCCATGCGGGAGCTTCCGTTTCCCTTCGATTACCGCCCCGGGCAGAAGCAGCTGGCAGCCGATGTGTACCGGACGATCCTCCGCCGCAAACAGCTGTTTGTCGAGGCTCCGACGGGTGTCGGCAAGACGATGTCCGTCGTTTATCCGGCGGTCCGCGCACTCGGGGAAGGCATCGCCGTGCGTATTTTTTATCTGACAGCCAAAACGGTCACGGGAACGGCTGCTGCCGGTGCCTTTGCCATTCTCCGCGGAAAGGGCCTGTCACTGAAGACGCTGACGCTGACTGCGAAGGATAAAATCTGCGTCTCTGACGATGCGGACGACTGCGACCCGTCGGTGTGCCCGAGGGCTCGGGGACATTACGACCGTGTGAATCAGGCTTTGTATGAGATGATCACGGACCAGGACGATTTCAGCAGGGAAAGCATACTGGCACAGGCGGAAAAATGGCAGGTGTGTCCGCATGAGCTTCAGCTGGATCTGGCCGAATTCGCCGATGCCGTGATCTGCGATTATAACTATGTATTCGATCCGAATGCGAGGCTGAAACACTTCTTCGGGGAGACGGCGAAGAAGGATGACTTTGTTTTTCTGATCGATGAGGCGCACAACCTGGCTGACCGCGGGCGGGATATGTACAGCGCCGGACTGCGGCGGCGGGATTTTCTGGCTGCAGGGAAGAGCGTGCGCGTATACAGTAAGGAAAACAGCAGCGCTGATATCGGCGGCCTGAAAAAGGCTCTTTCAGCCTGCAGCCGTCTGATGCTCAGCTACAGTAAATCCTGCCACGGTATGGAGGAGATCAGCTTTCCGGAAGAGCTTGAATTAAAACTCATGCATCTGTCTGCGCAGATGGAAGAAACCCTGACAGGCCTGCGCGGAAGAAAAGACGCGGAATTTCGCCGGGGTCTGCTGGAATTCTGGTTTGAGATTCAGGAATTCCTGTACATCGCCGAACTGATCGATGGAAATTATCTGATATATCAGACAGTCACTGACGACGGAGATTATATGCTGAAGCTGTTCTGCGTCAATCCCGCCGTGAATCTCCAGAAATGTCTTGACCGGGGACGGAGCGCCGTATTTTTTTCAGCGACTCTGCTGCCGGTGCGCTATTACAGAAGCCTTCTCTCAGGGAGAGAAGATGATTATGCCGTCTACGTGCCGTCCTCTTTTCCGGAGGAGAACAGGTTTGTGGTCATCGGAACGGATGTAAGCACTCTGTACAGAAGAAGAAATGCTTCGGAGTACCAGCGTATTGCCGCTTATATACGCACAGTCGCGTCCGGAAGAAAGGGAAATTATCTGGTGTTTTTCCCTTCCTACGCCATGATGGATGCTGTTCTCGAATACTGCATGAATGGCGGTGATGCTCCGGATACGCCGGAATATCTGATGCAGAAGCCGGGAATGACGGAGGAAGAGAGGGAGAAGTTTCTCAGCCGCTTCCGCGCAGATAATGATCACACACTGATCGGCTGCTGTGTCATGGGCGGCATTTTTTCCGAGGGAATTGATCTCACGGGTGAGCGCCTGATCGGCGCCCTGATCGTGGGCACGGGAATTCCCCAGGTGGGCCCCGAACGTGAACTGCTGAAGGAGTACTACCGGAAGAGATCGGCGGACGGATTCGGCTATGCCTATCGCTATCCCGGCATGAATAAGGTGCTGCAGGCGGCGGGAAGAGTGATCCGGACCGCCGGAGACCGGGGCGTGATCGTTCTTCTGGACGAACGCTTTGAACGACAGGAATACCGCGATATTTTTCCGAGGGAATGGAAAAATGTGCTGACGGCCTCGGTGAACACGATCGGGAGGCTGATAGAAGATTTCTGGAAAACAGAGAAATAATGTGATAATATAAAGCATATATTGCCATTTAAATAAAGCAATTTATGGAAGGGGAGCGAAAATGAGCAACAAAGCGCGTAAAACGTTGTTTTTAATCATGTTGTTTATCTTTATCGGCATCGTGGCCTTTATGGGCTTTATGCTTTTCAAAAGCCGCAGGGAGAATCAGCAGCTGCGTGCAGACGCTGAGGCTGCAGCCGAGGCTGAGAAGGCAGAAGAGGCAGCTGTGACGGCTACGCCGACACCGACTGCCACGCCGACACCGACCGCGACACCTACGCCGACGGCGACACCTACACCCACGCCGACACCGGAGCCGAAGGTAATGTTCAGTTTCCGCGGTGATGATTTCAACGATGTGGATGCATCAGCTGATGATGCATATCCGGCACAGTTTGAAAAACTGCTGAAGGATAACGGATTCGGCGATATAACAGTTGAGGACAATACGTGGGAGACGAGGGGAACGCTCTCACAGATGACACTGGCCGGTGTGGCTGATGACGTTGTGCAGCAGTATATCACCAACCATACGGATGACGGACTTACGGATGCCACAGAAACGGTTGTCGCCGATGACGTAGCCAGCAAGCAGACGGACCGCGACGATCAGGATGCCATTCCGGTGCTCTGCATGGGCTATTTCGGCGGATGGGGCAATGATCCGTCAGAGCTCGCTGATCAGTACAAACAGATGCTCGGCACCTACAGCCAGCAGGATAAATACATCATTGTAGGCGTAGATCCGGATTCTGTCTCCAGCGGCATTGTCAGCTCGGATGAATACTACAGCGCTCTCTCCGATGCTTTCGGTGATCATTTCGTCATGATGGATTCCGTAGCTATGCCGGATCCGGCATTTTCAGCCGCAGGACATCAGGAGATGGCACAGGCGATCTTCAGCAAGGCACAGGAACTGGGCTATATCAATGAGGCAGCATCAGGCTCCAGTGATGTGACACTTGTTAACGAGGACGGAGATCAGGTGACGGCTGCGAAGAACAGTGACGGCGAGTACGTAGACAGCGAAGGGAAGACGTATACTGACAACGGCGACGGCACATGGAAGGATTCCGACGGAGGTACGTGGAAAAAGGCTGACAGCGATTCTTCTGAAAGCGTATCATCTGACAGCAAATCCACCGGGACCGATGAGGAACAGCGGAATGAGTCAGCCGACAGCTACACGCTCACCGATGCAGACGGAAACACCGTGACGATCTCGGCAGATTCGGATGGCACTTACAGGGATAATGACGGCGTTGCCTATCAGAATGAGGAATCCGGCACATGGATCGATGAGAACGGCACGACGTGGACTGAAAGCTGATAAAAACCTGCTTGACAGGCATATCATGCTGTGATACTATGCAATAGTTGACAAGAAAGAAGAGTATCCACTCTCACCTGTACACGGAGGCGTGCTGCGGGTCAATACAGACGGATGATCCCGCCGTGCGGGAGCTTCAGAGGTTTGTTACGAAAGTGGATGGCAGCGCGTCATCCACTTTCTTTTTCTGTCTGTTCGCGGACAGAGAGCCACATCCGTCAGAAGGTTTCAGGCGAATTCTTTTTAAGCAGTAAGGAGGGCAAGGCAATTAACAACAGCAGAGGTAACGACGTACAGATCAATGAGCAGATCCGTGATCCGCAGGTCAGAGTGATCGGGCAGGACGGTGAGCAGCTCGGTGTCATGTCTTCGAGAGAAGCACTGCAGAAGGCACAGGATGCAGGCGTGGACCTTGTAAAGGTTTCACCGATGGCAAATCCGCCGGTATGCAAAATCATTGATTTTGGCAAATATCGTTATGAGCAGGCCCGCCGTAAGAAAGAGGCCCGCAAAAAGCAGCACATTGTGGATATCAAGGAAGTGCGTATGACGCCGAACATTGATACCAATGATCTCAACACGAAGATCTCCGCTGCAAGGAAATTCCTGGAAAAGGGTGACAAGGTCAAAGTTACGATACGTTTCCGCGGCCGTGAGATGGCACATATGAATGCCAGCCGCCCTACTCTTGAAAGCTTCGCCAAACAGCTCGAGGATATCGCCGTGATCGAGAAGCAGCCGAAGATCGAAGGACGCAACATGAGCATCGTCCTCGGACAGAAAAAGAAGTAAACATAGTTAAGGAGGAACATACAATGCCTAAGATGAAGACACGCCGCGCTGCGGCAAAACGTTTTGAAACTACCGGTACCGGTAAGATCGTCAGACATAAAGCATACAAGAGCCATATTCTGACCAAGAAGACGACCAAGAGAAAGAGAAATCTGAGAAAAGCAGCAGTTCTCGATCAGACCAACAGACGCCAGATGAAGAGATGCATGCCTTACGCATAAGGCAGTTCACATTACCGGTTAAGGAGGATCATTAAAATGGCAAGAATCAAGGGCGGCCTGAACGCCAAAAAGAAACATAACAGAGTTCTGAAGCTCGCAAAGGGCTACAGAGGAGCAAGAAGCAAACAGTATCGTGTAGCAAAGCAGTCCGTAATGCGCGCGCTCACATCTTCCTATGCTGGACGCAAGCAGAGAAAACGTCAGTTCCGTCAGCTCTGGATCGCCCGTATCAACGCTGCAGCAAGAATGAACGGACTTTCCTACAGCAAGTTTATGTACGGTCTGAAGACTGCCGGTGTTGATCTGAACCGCAAGGTACTCGCTGATATGGCAGTAACCGATAAGGAAGGATTTGCACAGCTTGCGGAGACAGCAAAGAAAGCTATCGCCGGCCAGACTGCCTGAAGCTTCTGAATATTTTGCAGCGGGGTAGAACATTTTTCAGAGATTTTATCCTGCTATCGCGACACTTACCTCATTTGATCACCGTATGATGTGGGGAGATTTCGCGTATTTGATGATTGAGAGCCGCGGGTCCCGGTATTTGCCGGACCGCGGCTTTCTGTACATTATCCCGGAAAGCAGATAACCAGCGATAAAGGAGGGAACTATGGCGGGATCATCATTTGGAAGAACATTCAGAATAACCACATGGGGCGAATCCCATGGCAAGGGCATTGGTGTAGTGATCGACGGGTGCCCCGCAGGTCTCCCGCTCACAGAGGATGATATTCAGCCCTATCTGGACCGCAGAAAGCCCGGACAGAGCCGCTATACTACGCAGAGGCAGGAATCAGACAGCGTACATATCATGTCGGGGACGTTTGAGGGAAAGACCACAGGCACGCCTATCTCTCTGATGATCATCAATACTGATCAGCATTCGTCAGATTATCAGATACTGAAAGATGTGTACCGTCCCGGCCACGGCGACTTCACCTATGATCAGAAATATGGTTTCCGCGATTACCGCGGGGGCGGCCGCTCATCGGGCAGAGAGACGGCAGCCAGAGTGGCCGCAGGCGCTGTGGCATGTGCTCTGCTCCGGGAACTTGGCATCGAGGTCATGGCCTGGACCAGTGCCATTGGCCCGATCCGCGCAAGGACCTTCGATAAGGCTGAGATCAGGAGAAATCCGCTCTGCATGCCGGACGCGCAGGCTGCCTCCAGAGCATCAGCTTATCTCAGCCGCTGTATGTCGGATAAAAATTCAGCCGGCGGCATCATAGAGTGCAGAGCAACAGGAGTCATGCCGGGACTCGGAGATCCGGTATTTGACAAGCTGGATGCCGAACTTGCCCAGGCGATCATGTCCATCGGCGCCGTCAAGGGCGTTGAAATAGGCGACGGTTTTGCCGTGGCAGAGCGAACCGGAAGAGATGACAACGACAGTTTTGCCATGGATGAAGACGGTGTAGCCCGTCCGACATCCAATCACGCCGGCGGTATTCTTGCCGGCATCAGTGACGGTGCGGATATTACACTTCGCTGTGCTGTCAAAGCCACACCGTCTATCGGTCAGCCGCAGAATATGATGCATACAGACGGCACCCCTGTCCGCATGGAGATCCGGGGACGTCACGATCCGGTCATCGTTCCCAGAGCTGTCGTCGTCGTCGAATCGATGACAGCCATTGTCCTCGCAGATGCCATCCTTTCCGGAACCACAGCCCGGCTCGATACCGTAAAACAGGCGTGGAACCGCTGAGACCACTGTCCGTCATTCGTTGACAAAACAGAAAGCACACATTTATAATGACGTGATGGAGACGTGAAGACTCTGCAGACAGCCTATCCGTTATCCGAAAGCTGCGGGGAAGATTCCGGTGATGCAGAAGTACGAAAGGATCTGGAATGAACATACTTGACAGACTGGAAAGAAAATTCGGAAAACATGCTATACAGCATCTGACGCCGATCATCATTGTCACCTATGTGACAGGGTATATTCTGCAGGTGATGGGCAATGTGACAGGAAGCAGTCCGCTGCTGCTCCTGAGTTTCTCACCGACGCTGATCGCCAGAGGACAGGTGTGGCGTATTGTCACCTGGATTCTCATGCCGCCGTCCTCCTTCTCCATCTGGACACTGCTGATGCTGTTCTGCATATATCAGCAGGGGGTAATGCTGGAGAAGGTCTGGGGAGACTTCAAGTTCGATTTCTATATTTTTAACGGACTGATCCTCACGGTTATTGCCGGATTCATCGCCTATGCCATCAGCCCGGCAGAGGTTGAGTATTTCAGCCTATCGTTCTCCACCTATTACATCAGCCTGTCTGTATTCCTCGGACTCGCACTGACTTTTCCGGACATGGAATTCCGCTTCATGTTTCTGATACCGATCAGGGCAAAATACCTTGTGATTTTCTACGGGGCTTACCTGCTCTATGTGCTGATCGCGGGGAACTCCGTTGTTCTTGCTGCGATGATCATTTCATCGGCAGTCAATATGGCTCTGTTCTTCTTTCTGTACAGAAAAAGTCCGAACCTCACGCGTTCCCAGCGGAGAACGCGGAACAATTACCGCAGAACCATGCGGCAGGGACGCGGATCAGGGGAAAAAATTGACCGCAGAACCTTCGGCGGTCAGGCTGACAGCGGTTACGGCCAGAATGGCTACGGAGATAATACCGGCCGTGATCAGGCGAATCCCGGAAACGGCGGCGCTTACGGAAATGCCGGTCAGCGCATGAGAGGTTATGGCAGTGGAAACGGTGCGCAGCCGCTTCACCGCTGTACTGTCTGCGGAAGAACTGAGCTCGATGATCCCAACCTGGAATTCCGTTACTGTTCCAAGTGTAAGGGAAATTATGAATACTGTATGGATCATCTGTACAATCACGTCCATATACAGTAAACCGCATAAGCCTCTTACACACGCTTCGCGTGTGACGAGTCTGTCTGCGATTCGAAGAGCCTATACAGTACATGGATGATGTGTCATACGTTTCAGTCCATACAAGGCAATCAGCAGCCGTGTTCCGCATGGCTGCATGATATCAATATAAAATGAGAGGATGAGTAAACTGTCATGAGCGAGTACAGGAAAGTACCTTTTGTTTCAAAGGAAAAGCTGGAAGAGATCATTGCCGAAGTTCCTACGCCCTTTCACATCTACGATGAAAAAGGCATCCGCGAAAATGCGCGCGCTGTGAAAGAGGCTTTTGCATGGAATAAGGGATTCCGCGAATATTTTGCCGTCAAGGCGACGCCTACGCCTGCACTGATCCATATTCTCGGTGAATATGACTGCGGCTGTGACTGTTCCTCCATGACGGAACTGATGCTCTCAGAGGCCATGGGATTTGACGGGAATCACATCATGTTCTCGTCAAATGATACACCGGCGGAAGAGTATCAGAAGGCTTATGACATGGGTGCCATCATCAATCTGGACGATATTACGGCCATTGATGTGTTCGAGAAGAAAGTCGGAAAATTCCCGAAGAGAATGTGCTGCCGTTTCAATCCGGGCGGGCTCTTTGCCATGTCCAACGGCATCATGGACAACCCCGGTGATTCCAAATACGGTATGACGACGGAGCAGTTGTTCGAGGCGTTCCGCATCCTGAAATCCAAAGGCGTAGAGGAATTCGGCGTTCATGCATTTCTCTGCAGCAATACCGTGACAAATGAATACTATCCGAAACTGGCGGATATTCTGTTCCGTCTGGCTGTAAAGCTTCAGAAGGAAACCGGCTGCCATATCACTTTCATCAATCTGTCAGGCGGCGTGGGCATTCCCTATGAGCCGTGGCAGGAGCCGAATGATATCCGGGCGATCGGAACTGGCGTGGAGCAGGTATACAACAAAATTCTAGTACCTGCGGGCATGGGTGATATTTCAATCTACACGGAGATGGGACGCTTCATGATGGGCCCGTACGGCGGTCTTGTCACGAAGTGCATCAACCAGAAGCATATTTACAAGGAATACATCGGTGTTGACGCCTGTGCATGCAATCTTATGCGTCCCGCCATGTACGGCGCATATCACCATATCACCGTCATGGGCAAGGAGGATCAGGACTGCGATCACAAATATGACGTGACGGGTTCTCTCTGTGAGAACAATGATAAATTTGCGGTGGACCGTATGCTTCCTGAGATAAATGTCGGAGATATTCTGTTTATCCATGATACGGGTGCACACGGATTTTCCATGGGATATAACTACAATGGCAAACTGTGGTCTGCTGAGATCCTGCTGAAAGAGGACGGAAGCTGGGAAATGATCCGCAGACCCGAGACGCCGAAGGATTATTTCGCTACCCTTGATTTCACACCGGAATATGCGAAGATGTTCGGCTCGAAAAATTAACTGCTTTCTGAGAGGGGAAGAAGCTGTGGTATGACCTGACTTTTGCCATTGATGAGTGCGAATGGATCATCGGGAAACGGAGGGTCTGTATGCAGAACGGTGACAGAAAGAAAAACAGAGAAAAAAAGAAAACGGGAAAAGGCATGGTCGGTCTGATCGTCGGACTGGTGCTTCTTTCAGCCGCACTGACCGGGTCGCTTGCTTTTCAGAAATACTGGAACAGCGAAAAACAAAGACAGACTTTTATGGATGGTACCGAGGTCAACGGTATCGATGTATCCGGTAAAACTCCGGAGGAGGTAACGGAAGAACTGGCTGAGCAGAGCTTTGATTTTTCTGTTGAGATTGACGAAAACGGGACCGCCGTACTGACCGGATCAGCCTCGGATTTCGGCTACACGCCGGATACGGAGAAGCTCTCGGAAGAGCTGCAGGATGCACTGAAAGCGCAGACATCCGATTTCGGCCATATGATGCAGCTGCGCAGAACCGGTGAGTCACTCACGGAGTCAATCTCCTGGAAGTTTGACGAAAATACGTTTGATGCTTTTGTGCAGTCGGCAAATTTTACCGTGCCGAGAACAGCTACACAGGATCCCGAACTGACACAGGATGAAAACGGCACGTATGTAGTGACAGACGGCAGCCGGGGCAACGAGGTTGATGATGCCGCCCTGCAGTCCTTTGTAAAGGGTCAGATTGATCAGGCACTCGATGCAGGCACGGAAGAAAACGGTGTGAAGATGGATCTGCCGGACAGTGTGTATTCGTCAGCCGAGCCGGATGAGTCAGAAAAGGACGAACTTCAGCGTGAGGCCACACTGAAAAATAATCAGGCTATCCTCGAGAAGTATCAGAATATGTCGGTGACTTATGAGTTCGGCACGCAGACGGAGGTGCTGGACTCTGATACGATCATAAGCTGGATATCCATCGGCGATGACGGCAGTGTTTCTGTGGATCAGGATGACGTCTCGTCCTATGTCAGCGATCTTGCCTCGAAGTACAACACGCGCTATATCGCCAGAACATTCACGGCGGCAGATGGCGAAGTGATTAATTTCAGCGCGGGTTCGGTGGAATACGGATATACGATTGATGAGGATGCCGAGTGCAAACAGCTCACGGAAGATATTGAAAACGGAGAACCCGTATCGAGGGAGCCTGAATACATTCAGACCAATGACTATGGCAACCCCCTGTATCTGGCCCGTGAGGGCACGGATGACCTGGACGGAACATATGTGGAAGTGGACATCAGTTCGCAGCATATCTGGTTCTATAAGAACGGAACGCTGATTGTGGACAGCGACTGTGTGACAGGAGATGCGACGAAGGGATTCGACACGGAGACCGGCATTTTCCCGCTGGCCTATAAGGAGAGCCCTTCTGTGCTGACGGGTCAGAATGCGAACGGCGGCGATTATGAGACCAAAGTGTCTTTCTGGATGCCGTTCTTTGAGGGCCAGGGCCTTCACGATGCTACATGGCGCACTTCCTTCGGCGGTGACATCTACAAGACGAACGGATCGCACGGCTGTGTCAATCTGCCATATGATACGGCAGAGAAGATCTATGATAATATCGACGCGGGCACGGCGATCGTTATTCACGGGTAACTTGGCGCTTCACAAGCAATACGGGGTTGTGATAAAATGCAACCATATGCGGCAGTGTCCGGGAGCGGACTGCCGCACAGGCCGGCGTGTTGGAACTGGTAGACGAGGCGGACTCAAAATCCGCTGATAGCAATATCGTGCGGGTTCGATCCCCGCCGCCGGCATAAACTTAAGCCCTGGAAATCCTTATCAAGCGGGATTTTCGGGCTTTCTTTATACCTGTATCCCAGGTTTATGCATCCGTTTATAAACAGCCGGATGGAAAAGTGAAGCGAAAAGATGATACAGATTATCAGATATGCGGGGTCAGACAGGAAAAACCGTGCGTATGAACTCCGTCGTGCCTTCGCGGCGTGTTACGGCAGTGCTGTGAAGATGCCGGAGATCAGAAAAACTGCGAAAGGGAAACCGTATTTCATCATGGCGGAGAATGAGCCGCAGATCTTTCTTTCGATCACGGACAGCGGGCAGTGGCGTATGATCGCCTTTTCCGACAGCGAGATTGGCATTGATCTGCAGTTCTGTCATATGCATGGAGCCGGCACGGAAGAAGATAACTGGCGGAAATGCATGGGAATCGCAAAACGTTTTTTTCATCCCGCGGAATATGAATGGATCTGCAGAGGCGAATCATCGGAAAACGATACAGAAAGGCAGATACAGATGATGCGCTTCTTCCGGATCTGGACAGCGCGGGAGGCTCTGGTCAAATTCATGGGAAATGGTTTTGACGGAACATTCCGGTCTTTTGATGTTCTGCACGATTTTCCGGAACTGTATTTCGATTTTCCGGAGACGCTTGAAGACTTCACACTCTGTGTATGCCACGCAGAGAAAGAACAGGTCATGCAACGGGAAATATCCATTTTACGAAAGGAAAACGGGCAATGGCTGTCAGACTGATTGCTTTTGATCTTGACAATACGCTGCTGTATGACGCCGATACAGTGAGCAGAGGAAACAGAGAGGCGCTGGATGATGCCGCTGCTGCGCATGTTGTGACTGCGATCGCCAGCGGGAGAGTCTTTACTTCTCTTCCGGCAGCCGTGCTTTCTGTGCCTTCTGTCGTCTATGCCATCACATCGAACGGCGCCGCCATTTACAAACTGCCGGGGGCGGACCGCAGATTTGATGAAAACGGCCGCTTTGACGCTGACAGCTGCTTTTCAAATGCCAGATGTATTCACAGGATATCTCTGCCTGAGAACAGAGTCCGCGCGATCATGAAGGTGCTCGGTGACTATCCTTCAGACAGATATCCGGTTTCATTTGAAACTTTTATCGACGGAAGGGCATACAGCTGTGAAGATTATATCCGCCGCCCGGAAAGATATGGCCTCTCACCGGCTTATATCGAATATGTGCGGACGACGCGGACGATGGTTGCGGACATGCGGCAGTTTATCCTGAATCACGCGGACTGTCTCGACGGACTCGATCTTCAGATCGGCGATCCGGCGGTCAGGGATGAAATTCGGAACCGTCTGATGACTGAAGTGCCGGATATTTATATCACTTCATCTGTTTCTAACAGGATTGAGATGAGCAATGCAGGCGCAGGAAAGGCAGCAGGGATTCGCTATCTCATGAATATTCTCGGTATAAAGAAAGAAGAAACGGCGGCTTTCGGCGACGCAGATAATGATATCGATATGATCCGCGCTGCCGGCACAGGTATAGCGATGCGAAACGGAACACCTGCGTGCAGACGTGCCGCTGATTACGTGACCAGGAACTGCCGTGAGGACGGATTCGCATGGGCAGTGCATAAAAAACTTGGCATACCCGACAGACGGGCAGAAATGGAGAGATATATGCGTGCGGCGCTCAGGGAAGCGCATATGGCAGAGGCGCTGGATGAGGTTCCGGTCGGATGCGTCATTGTAAAAGACGGAAAAATCATTGCCCGGGGATATAACCGGCGGAATGCCGACAGGAGCACGCTCGCCCATGCGGAAATAACGGCTATTCGCAGGGCATGCCGTTCACTCGGCGACTGGCGCCTCAGCGGCTGTACCATGTATGTCACACTGGAGCCCTGCCCTATGTGTGCCGGTGCCATTGTGCAGTCGAGGATAGACAGGGTCGTGATCGGGGCCAGAAGCGACAAGTCTGGCAGTGCGGGAACTGTCGTCGACCTGCTGCACACCGATGGATTTGATCATCAGGCGGAGACGGTGTTTGATGTGCTGGGAGAAGAATGCAGAGAACTGCTCAGCAGTTATTTTTCCGGCAAGAGAAAGTGAACGTGACAGTAATTTCCGGTAACTGTCGGAATTAAAACATTACAGCTGCGGTGGCAGCAGAGGAGGAATATGCAGTATCAGCTGATCGCTTTTGACATGGACGGAACACTGCTGACTTCGGATAAAAAAGTGACGGAAGTCTGTCACAGGGCCATATCCGATGCGCTGGCGGCAGGGAAAGATGTCGCCATCTGCACAGGCCGCCCGGTGGCGGAACTGAGACCCTACGACGGGATACTGGAGGGGATCCGCTATTATATCTGCGAGTGCGGTACGCTGATCTATGACCGTCAGGAAAAGAAGATCATCACGCGCCACACACTGGCGCCGGAGATCATCCCCGAAATCCTGCGCATCTCACAGGCAGAGGATATTATGCCGCAGGTCCTGATCGGAGGAGAATCCTATGTCAATGCGGCGGATATCATCCGTATGCCGCATTTTCATATGTCTGTCTATGCATCTCTATACGAAGAGGTTGCCACGAGATCAGACGATGTCAGGGAGATGATCCGCCGTCACCCGGAGGGAATAGAGAAGATCAATCTATATCATGCTTCTGTCGAGGGAAGAGAACGCACAAAAGCGAGGATAGAGGCCGCGCGTCTTCCAGTGGACGATATCTACGCCGAGATTTCATCTCTGGAGATAAGCTCCTGCGGGTATACAAAGGGAACAGGTCTTGCCGATCTCGCCCATAAGCTGGGCATTCCCCTGGAGCAGACGATAGGCGTGGGAGATGCGGACAACGACGTGCCCATTCTTGAGACAGCCGGCCTCGGACTTGCCATGGGCAATGCAAATGAACACGCGAAAGCGGCAGCGGACGCCGTCCTTCCAGACTGCGATCACGACGGATGCGCCCTTGCCATTCATAAATATCTGTTGTGAGGGCATTTCAGATGAAAAGTATTTGCACTGCGCATGACAGTATGCTATAGTGTGACAGTATGTTGAATCAACCCGGGTTCGGAAACCGGATACTCCGACCGTTTCCTGATCCGCGGCGATTATTTTATTTATTATAAGGAGGATCACATTATGATCACGAAAGAGAAAAAGCAGGAAATCATCAGTCAGTACGCAAGAACAGAGGGAGATACCGGATCACCTGAGGTACAGGTAGCTGTTCTCACAGAGCGCATCGCAGAGCTCACTGAGCATCTGAAGAGCAATCCGAACGATCATCACTCCAGAAGAGGACTTCTGAAGATGGTTGGTCAGAGAAGAGGTCTTCTGGCATATCTGCAGAAGAAGGATATCAACCGTTATCGTACACTGATCGAGAAGCTTGGTCTCCGTAAGTAATCAGAACAAATCAGGGCGGGCTGCATTTTGCCTGCCCTGTTTGTGTGTAAGGAAGATATGAGATCCGGTACGGGAACCGGGGAACGTATCTCATTTTGGCATTCGCCAGGAAGAAACCACGTAATATTTTTTATGGCATTCGCCGAGAAGCAAAAGGAGAAAAAATGGAAGAAAACGCAACATTCTCTACGAAACTTGAAAACAACTACAAGACCTATACGATGGATCTGGCGGGAAGACCGCTGAAGATTGAGATCGGCAGAGTCGGCAAGCAGGCCAACGGATGTGCATTCATGCACTATGGCGACACGACTGTTCTCTGCACGGCAACTGCATCCAAGGAGCCCAGGGAAGGCGTTGATTTCTTCCCGCTCTCTGTGGAATTCGAGGAGAAGATGTATTCCGTAGGCAAATTCCCGGGCGGATTCAACAAGCGCGAGGGCAAAGCTTCTGAGCATGCGATCCTCACATCCCGTGTCATCGATCGTCCGATGCGTCCGCTTTTCCCGAAGGACTACAGAAACGATGTCACGCTGAACAACATGGTCATGAGCGTAGATCCGGAGTGCGATCCGGAGGTCGTTGCCATGCTGGGTGCATCTCTTGCCACATCCATTTCCGATATCCCGTTTGACGGTCCCTGCGCAGCGACGCAGATCGGTCTGATCGACGGAGAGTTTGTCATCAATCCGGGCTATGACAAGAAGGCACAGTCTTCACTTGCGCTGACCGTGGCATCCACCAGAGAGAAAGTTATCATGATCGAGGCTGGTGCCGATGAGCTTCCAGAGGACAAAATGATCGATGCGATCTACCTCGCAGACAGCGTCAATAAGAAGGTCATTGCATTTTTCGATCAGATTGTCGCTGAGTGCGGCAAGCCGAAGCACAGCTATCAGAGCGCTGCCATTCCGCAGGAGCTTATGGATGCGATCCATGCAGAGGTTCCCGACGAGGAGATGGAGAAGGCCGTATTTACCGATGACAAGCAGACGCGTGAAAAGGCAGTCGATGCCATCCAGCAGCGTCTCGCTGAGAAGTTCGCTGACAATGAGGAGTGGGTTTCCCTTCTGGGCGATGCACTCTATCAGTATCAGAAGAAGACAGTACGCCGCATGATCCTGAAGGAGCATAAGAGACCGGATGGACGTGCGATCCGTCAGATCCGTCCGCTGGCTGCTGAGATCGATATCATCCCGAGAGTACATGGTTCTGCCATGTTCACCAGAGGACAGACCCAGATCTGTGATGTAGTCACCCTGGCACCTCTTTCCGAGGCACAGAAGGTGGAAGGTCTCGACGACCATATCACCAAGAAGAGATACATCCATCAGTACAACTTCCCGAGCTATTCCGTAGGTGAGACAAAGCCTTCCAGAGGACCGGGACGTCGTGAGATCGGTCACGGAGCACTCGCAGAGAGAGCAATCCGTCCGCTTCTTCCTTCCGAGGAGGAATTCCCTTACGCGATCCGTGCCGTATCCGAGACCTTTGAGTCCAACGGATCTACTTCACAGGCTTCTGTCTGCGCATCTTCCATGGCTCTTATGGCAGCAGGTGTTCCGCTGAAGAAACTCGTCGCAGGTATCTCCTGCGGTCTTGTGACCGGTGATACGGATGATGATTATCTGGTGCTCACCGATATCCAGGGCCTTGAGGATTTCTTCGGCGATATGGACTTTAAGGTGGCCGGTACACATGACGGTATCACAGCCATCCAGATGGATATCAAGATCCACGGTCTTACCCGTCAGATCGTAGAGGAAGCCATTCACAGATGCAAGGATGCCCGCGAGTACATCCTTACCAATGTGATGGAGCCGGTTATCTCCAAACCGCGCGCAACTGTCAGCGAGTATGCACCGAAGATCGAGCAGATGAAGATCGATCCCGACAGGATCGGCGATGTAGTCGGCAAGCAGGGCAAGAACATCAATGAGATCATTGCCCGCACCGGCGTCAAGATCGACATCGAAGAAGACGGTTCTGTATCCGTCTGCGGCACTGACCGCGCGAAGATGGATGAGGCAGAGAAATATATCCGCACCATCTGCACGGAGTTCGAGAAAGGCATGGTACTCACCGGCAAGGTTGTGAGCATCAAGGAGTTCGGCGCATTTGTTGAGTTTGCACCGGGCAAGGAGGGCATGGTACACATCTCCAAGATCGCAAAAGAGAGAATCGATCACGTAGAAGATGTACTTACGCTCGGAGATACTGTCAAGGTTGTATGCCTCGGCAAGGACCGCATGGGAAGACTCAGCTTCTCCATCAAGGACTGCCCGAAGGACGCACAGCCCATCAACTGATATTTCATGTAGAGAAGCGGTCAGGCTGCACAGAGTAGTCGGACTGCATATACGAACTGCCGCACGAAGAGTGCGGCAGTTTCTGTATACGCCGCAATAACGGGAGGTTTGAAAATGCAGATCAGAGTAAAAAAACTTACGGATACGGCAAAGCTTCCGACGAGAGGAAGCAGTTCGGCTGCGGGATATGACCTGTATGCGGATATAGAGGTCAAGACGGTGATATCTCCGCACACAACCGTGATGATTCCGACGGGACTTTCCATGGAGATCCCGGATGGATACTTCGGCGCCATTTTTGCCCGGAGCGGACTGGCCGTGAAAGAAGCTCTTCGGCCGGCCAACTGTGTAGGTGTCGTGGATTCCGACTATCGGGGAGAATTTATGATCGCTCTTCACAACGACGGTGATAAAGAGCGGATTGTTGAACCTTATGAGCGCATCGCGCAGATGGTGGTTATTCCCTATCTTCAGGTGGATTTTGAGGAGACTGACAGCCTCAGTGATACAGAGCGCGGTGAGGGCGGATTTGGCAGCACGGGAACGGTATAATCTTACAAACATCTATATCATACAAGATGCCACAGTACTGTATTAAGCCCGACTGCTCCATCGCTGTGCGATTCTCGCAGTCGGCACATGTATGCCCGACTTCGTCGGGCTGACGCGGCGTTCGCCTCACCGTATCACGCTTCGCGTGTACGGATGCGGCTCACTGCCCGCGCATATTCGCATTCTCGCGATGCTGCGCATCGCTCCATGCTCATACATGTTTGCGTCGATCACGCATACAGTTTTCTGTGCATGCTTCGCATGCCCAAAAACTGCCTGCGTGTCGACGGCTTAATACAGTAAAAAAATATTGCATATCAATGATATTTATACTATATTATTGATATACAGACGAAAGCGCCGGCTGTATGACGGCGCTTTTCTTCACTTCTTTTCACTTCAGTTCTTTTATTTTTCCTATCTTTTTTTCACATCTTAATCAGGGCAGCGCTGTCTGCCATCAGGAGGAGGTTTTGCGCGTGGTTAAAAAATTAAACAGCAATGAGATCCGTATGTATCTGATGAATTCGGCAACAGTAAAGGAGAGACAGGCGCGAATCAGCCTTCTGGAGAAGTGCATGCAGGAGGCTGCGGTTGTCTGTGACGGAGATGTATATCAGGAAAATTCCCTCAGACTGCTTCGTTCCCGTGAACTGGAAAATTACCAGGTCATTCAGAGACTGATGGTCTGCCTTTCCGTGCTGCCTGAAAAAGAACAGGATGTACTTGTCACTTTCTTCATGCAGAAGCTGAATTACGCCGAAGCCGTGCAGGAACTGGAGAAGAAGTGGAAGCGGCAGGAGACGATGCTCCTTGTGTGGCGGAAGAGAGCACTGGATGAGCTGAGGGAAATCTATAACTCAGACAGGACAATCCAGGAAATTTCCGGGACTGCCGTGAGCTGGAACGCGAGGAAAAGCTGCGTGCAGATTGTTCCGCTCTGCTGTAATGAATATTACTCTGTAAAAGAAAATGTCGATTCTTCACCGTCGCTGTAGAGGCGATGGAAAACTTCGGAGGCGTGGTTGTATTCATCTTCGCTCTCCACGTTGTCGATCACCGGTCCGCCCTCGTCATCGAGAGCGAAACGCATGAGATAGCCTTTTCCGTCAGAGCTGTTGCCTTCCGGGATCAGGACGATATATTTCTGATCATTGATTCTGAAGATCATGACGATCTGGCAGAAAACTTCTGATCCGTTCTCGAGCTGGATCGTGATCCTTTCCTTGTCGGTGTCTACAATTTCTGTAATCTCATTGTCCATCTGATTTCTCCCTGTATCTGAATATCGTATCTGAATATAATCGGATGTTACCTGTCAGTACCGGGCGGCACAGTTAATCCGACAAGCACGGTTCCCGGCGTCTCATCCGGCCGGAAAAGTTATATATTCACAATACAACACTATCCATCTGACCGCCAGATGTATTTTTCCATATTCTTCATGTATAATGTGATAACAGTGTCAGAAGTCATCACCCACGTTGCACCTGTGTAAAAGTGGGTGATGACTTAATGTGATGATTACAGGATCTGCCTGTGACAAGGCGTACGACAGAGAAATCATTGGGACGGAATTATGAAAAAACATCTGGTAACAGGAATACTTGCCCATGTGGACGCAGGGAAAACGACGCTCTCCGAGAGCATGCTCTATCTCTCAGGAGCTATTCGAAAACAGGGACGTGTGGATCACGGAGATTCGCATCTGGACACGGACCGCATCGAACAGGAACGCGGTATTACCATATTTGCAGGACAGGCACAGCTGACATTCGGCGATATGTGCATGACGCTGCTCGATACACCGGGGCATGTCGATTTTTCTCCGGAGATGGAGAGGACGCTGATGGTACTTGACGTGGCCATACTCGTCATCAGTGCGCCTGACGGTGTGACGGGGCAGGTGCGGACGCTCTGGAAACTGCTGAATTATTATGAGATACCTGTCTTTCTGTTCGTCAACAAGATGGATCAGGAGGGCATGCAGGCGGATCGGATCATGCGGGAGCTGCAGAGTGAGCTGGGGAGCGCCTGCGTACGTTTTGATGGGCCCGAACTCACCCCGGAAGTCGGAGAGAATGTAGCCGTGTGTGATGACGGCCTGCTTGAGCGAATGCTCGACGGGACACCGGTGTCTGAGGACGATGTGCGCCGTCTGATCGCTGAGCGACGTCTCTTTCCCGTGTGCTTTGGTTCTGCCCTGCACAATGAAGGCGTCCGGGAACTGCTGGAAGTCATCGACCACTATGCCGAAGAGCCGCAATGGCCGGAAGAGCTGTCCGCGCGGGTATTCCGCATCACACATGATGAAAAGGGCAACCGGCTGACCTGGATGAAGATCACCGGCGGAAAACTGCACGTCAAGGATATTCTTCCGGGCGGCGACGGACAGCGCAAGGTCGATCAGATCCGCATCTATTCCGGAAAGACTTTTGATACAGTACAGGAAGCAGAGGCAGGGATGGTATGCGCCGTCCTCGGGCTCTCTGATACGCGTGCGGGAGAAACAGTGGGAAAAGACGGAGAAGCGGAGGGCGAACCTCCGCTCCTTCAGCCTGTATTTACGAGAAGCGTACTGACGGAGGACCGCGAAGACTTATCCCGTGTTCTGCACTGCCTGCAGATCCTCGGGGAAGAAGATCCCATGCTGCATGTGCGCACCGATCCGAAGACCGGCGATATCACGGTGCAGATCATGGGCGAAGTACAGACAGAGATCCTGCAGCGGGAAGCAAAAGAGAGATTCGGACTGAAGATCGGATTCGGCCCGGCTTCTCTTGTGTACAGGGAAACCATTGCGGCACCGGTTGAAGGCGTCGGACATTATGAGCCGCTGCGGCACTACGCGGAGGTTCATCTGCTGCTCGAACCGGCGAGCCGCGGCACGGGTCTGACATTTTCTTCTGTGCTGAGCACAGATGTACTTGCCATGAACTGGCAGAAAATGATCCTGTCGGTTCTTGAAAATGCAGATCTCTGCGGTGTGCTGACCGGTGCCGGCGTTACCGATATACATGTGACCCTGATCGGCGGAAGAGCGAGCGAGAAGCACACGGAAGGCGGCGATTTCCGGCAGGCTGCGCTCAGAGCCTTCCGGCAGGGACTCATGATGGCGGAAAATATACTGCTGGAGCCCTGCTATGATATTTCGGCCGTTATCCCTTCGGAAAACAGCGGCCGCTTTCTCACGGATATCCGACGGATGGACGGCACGGCTCACGTGACAGCATCTGACGGGAAGATGGATGAGATCATCGGCCATGTGCCGGCAGCTTCTTTCGGCGACTATGCTTCGGAGGTGCGCGCCTATACACACGGCACGGGCTCGGTTTCTGTCTCCCCGGGCGGGTATGAGCCATGCCGTAACGCTGAGGATATCATCCTTGCATCCGGCTATGATCCCGAGGCTGATCTGGAGAATTCTCCTGACTCTGTATTCTGTTCCCATGGCGCCGGGCTGGCTGTGCCCTGGAATCATGTGCGCGAATATATGCATGTGGATACGGGCTTCCGTTTTGAACGCACGTGCGGGGAAGAAGATACAGATGCAGACGGAGACAAAGCCACAGACGAAAACGCAGGCGAACAGGATGGTTACGGAAACGGCGCTGAGAGATTTACGGCCGACGATATCAGGAACAGGAGAAAGAACGCTGGGAGCCGGGACTGGCACGAAGAGGAGCGGAGACGCGCTGCCGGTGAGGAAGATCTGAAGAGAATCTTTGAGCAGACTTACGGAAAAGGATCCTGGACGCCGCCGCTGCGCAACGAGCAGAATGAAAAAGCGGCGCTGGCCGTACCGAACGGAACGGCAGCGAAAAAGCAGCATCCTTCCGGGAAGAAGAAAACGGGGAAGGATGATTATCTGCTCGTTGACGGATACAATATTATTTTTGCCTGGGAGGAACTGAGGGATCTGGCCTCACGTAATCTGGATGCCGCAAGAGACAGACTGATCGAACTGCTCGAGGGTTTCCAGGGCACCAGGAGCAGTTATCTGATTCTGGTGTTTGATGCATACAAGGTGCGCGGCGGACAGCGCGAGGTGTATCACAGACATAATATCGATATTGTCTATACAAAAGAAGCGGAGACCGCGGATACTTACATTATGAAGACGGCACACGATCTGAAGGACCGGGGCAATGTCACGGTGGCCACTTCGGATGGAATCATTCAGATGATTATCTTCGGAGGCGGCGCCCGGCGCATGTCGGCGCGGGAACTTGAGGACGAAGTGACAAACGCGGCCGAAGAACTCCGCAGCCGCTATGATCTGTAGAAATCACAGCCGGATCTGGCCATGTGCATCAGGCAGGATTCTGCTGCGTACAGAGCGCAGCGGAACTTGTTGAGGACGGGGTCAGGTGTTATAATGACAAAGTCGGATACAGAAATGCTTTTCTGTACCCTGAAGTGGGAAAGTATGTAATGGATACTGCTGACAGAACGATCAGATGATGTACGGGAATACGCTTACAGGAGGGCGGAAATGTACAATATTAAACAGATCACCGATGATCTTTACTGGGTTGGCGGAAACGACAGAAGACTTGCTCTTTTTGAAAATGTCTATCCGATACCCGAAGGTGTTTCCTATAACAGCTATGTGCTTCTTGATGAGAAGACGGTTCTTCTTGACACCGCTGACAGCGCGATCATGGAGCTCTTCACTGAAAATGTAAAGGCTGCTCTGAACGGAAGAACGCTTGATTATATCATTGTCAATCATATGGAGCCCGATCACAGCGCATCTCTGCAGCGGATCGCTGACCTCTACCCGGAGGCGAGGATTGTGACCAGCGCCAGGGCGAAGACCATGATCCAGCAGTATTTCGACTTCGATATGAGCCGTGTGGATACCGTCGGCGAGGGAGATACCCTGACGACCGGCAGACATACGCTGACGTTTGTCGCTGCTCAGATGGTTCACTGGCCGGAGGTTATTTTTACCTTCGATACGACGGACGGAACGCTGTTTTCCGCCGATGCTTTCGGAACATTCGGCGCACTCGACGGCAACCTGTTTGCCGATGAGGTGAATTTTGAGACAGAGTGGCTGCCTTCGGCGAGAAGGTATTATACCAACATCGTCGGCAAGTACGGTCCGCAGGTGCAGAAAGTGCTCGCGAAGGCCGGCGGTCTTGATATCCGCAGGATCTGCCCGCTCCATGGACCGGTGTGGAGAGAAAACATCGGATGGTTCATAGACAAATATGCACACTGGTCATCCTATGAGCCGGAGGAGAAGGCTGTCGTTATCTATGTAGGATCCATCTACGGACATACGCAGAATGCCGCGGATGTAGTAGCTTCTGCCATTGCCGATGAGGGTGTGCGCAATGTGAAGGTATATGATGTATCCGTGACTGACGCGTCTTATCTCGTGGCAGAGGCGTTCCGCGCGAGTCATCTTATTTTTGCGTCAGCGACATATAACAATGAAATTTTTACAAACATGGAGCATTTTCTCTTCGAATTGAAAGAGCATGCACTCCGCAGCCGCACGGCTGCCGTCATCGAGAACGGCACATGGGCTCCGCAGGCAGGTAAAAAGATAACCGCCATGCTCGAAGAGATGAAAGATATGACGGTACTGGAACCGCAGGTGACGATACGTTCTGCCGCAAAGGAATCACAGCGCGCAGATCTCGTGGCGCTGGCCAAAGCGGTAGCGGCTTCCGTGAAGGGATGACAGCAGATTTTTAAGCAGGTAGTTTATGGCAGATGCGAACATAACCAAAAAGGCTCTTGCGGATTCTCTGAAAAAACTGATGAAGGAAAAACCCTTTGAGAAGATCAGTGTCATTGATATCTGCGAAGGGTGCGGGATGAACCGCAAGAGCTTTTATTATCATTTCAAAGATAAATATGATCTGGTCAACTGGATCTTCTACACGGATTTTATTTTTACTGTGAGCGGACAGCATTTCGACAGTGGATGGGATCTGCTGACGGCTACTGTGGAAATGTTCAACCGCGACCGGTCATTTTACAGGTGCGCGCTGGAAATCGAGGGACAGAATTCCTTCAGAGATTATTTCTTTGAGAGCACACTCCCGATTTTTGAACTGTTTATGCCGCGCGATGAGAGTGAGACAGAAGAGGAGCGGATGATAAGTATCCGCTATCTCTCGGCTGCCTTCCTGACGATACTGCACGAGTGGCTGGTAGAGGGAAAAAAACAGACGTCCAGGGAATTTATCGATTCCCTCAGACGTCTGGTTCAGAAGCTCAGCCAGTCCAACAGCCTGTGGATGACGGTCAATGTCGGCCAGCAGCAGTAAAGTTCATCGTTCTTCATTCTTTTCGGGCTTCGGCAGCGCAATTTCAAACAGCTGCTTAAGAGAAACCGTGTGACGGAAGTCTGTGATGATTCCCGCATTGGTCCGGATATCTCCATTTTCCAGCAGTTCCAGAAAAATACCGTCCCGGTCTTCGGACACGGTTTTATAAACCCGCATGGAATCACCCATGGCATCGAAGAGCACGACCGGGTATTCCGGATGCATCCGCTCACTGCGGCAGTACTTGGCTACACGCCGGCAGTTCCGCTGGCTGCAGGAATCGTCGCTGATCAGGAGGGCAAAGGCGGGAGAAAGGCTGACAAGAGATGCGACCTTGTCGCCGCTGAGCCAGTCAGAAGCGTCTTCATTGCCATAGAAGGCATATACACTGTACAGGGATTTCTGCTTTTTCATCGCTGTGACGTTGTGCTCCGTTGTCGGCGTATCGATCGGGAAAAGAAACATGGAATTCGTACACTGACGGATGGCTTTCAGATCACATTCGCGAAGCAGATAATCCGGCATGATAAGCATGAAGGCACAGTCATGGAAGGATGAGATCACATCACACAGATCACGCAGGCAGGAACAGTTTCCTGCGATACGGATCGTGTAAATGTAAATTCCCATGGTCTGGCCCTGAACAATGCAGTTGTTGATCTCGTCGATGGAAATGGATCCGTGACTCTGCGTGTCAATACGCAGGTTCAGGCACCAGGGGATGCGGAAATCAACCGTCGGCTCGATATCGCGGATTTTCTTTCCACCGAAGGTGAGTCCGCAGTAGCCGAAATTAATGCCGAAATCCTTGATATTCTGGTGTGAAGTATTGCGCAGCGTATTTTCAATGGTCGTATAATACGGGCTTTCGTCATTGCGCAGAAGATCCTGCACCATACCGAGAATTTCATCGAGAAATCTTCCTTTATTAAACATACGCGCCATATCGGTCAGCTTGCGGAGACTCCGTTTCGGGTCTTCTTCGACTTCGCGGATACCGCGGTCGACGGTGGAATCAATGATGGCTTTTGTGATCGGATTGGGATGCTCAGAAGGTGTCATTTTATTTTTTCCTCCGCAGAATATCTGCTGTTCATAACTCATATATCTGTATAAGCCCGTCGCAAAAAGAGCTCAGTGCGATGCGGCGCGCAGACTTATACAGGATGTGGCGTGATTTATCGTATAGGGGTTGCGTGGTTATTATAGGCAGATCTTCGGAAAACTCCCATGGACAATTTCCGCACTCTGCCCAAATCAGAAGAAATCACTTGCACAGAAATATCCGATGTGCTAATATATTTAATCGTGAGGCTCAGAAGGGCCCATGTTCCTTGCTTCCCTGACAGTCAAGGGGAGGCCAGCAAATGTCCAGAAGGAGGATATACAGATGAACAATTATGAACTGGCACTGGTCGTCAGCTCCAAGATCGACGATGAAACCAGAAATGCCGTCGTAGAGAAAGCCAAGGGATATATCACCCGCTACGAAGGCACGCTCGGAGAAGTTGATGCATGGGGCAAGAAGAAACTCGCGTATGAGATTCAGGATGAGCGCGAGGGCTATTATTACTTCATCCCGTTCGAAGCGGCTCCTACAGCTCCGGCTGAGATCGAGAGACACGTACGTATCATGGACAACGTACTTCGCTATCTGGTTGTCCGCACTGACGAGAAGTAATATAAGGAGGATAAAATAATGGCAGAGACCAATGCAAATACCGAAGCAGTAACCGAGAATACGGCAGCTCAGGCAAAACCGGCAGAAGAGAGACCGGCAAGATCTGAAGCTCCGAGAAGAAAACCGCAGAGAAGAAGAAGAAAAGTTTGCGTTTTCTGCGGCAAGGACGCCGTTATCGATTACAAGGATACAGCGACCCTGAGAAAATACATCTCCGAGAGAGGAAAAATCCTTCCCAGGAGAGTTACCTGCAACTGCGCAAAGCATCAGAGAGAGATGACTTCCGCCATCAAGCGTGCAAGACATCTGGCAATGCTTCCGTATGTTGAGGACTGACAGAAATGCAGCAGGACTTCCGTGAGGAAGTCCTGTTTTCATTTTGCATAAAAAACAGATGAATCCGTCAGGAGGCGCACATGTCTCAGCACTATGGAAGTTTTGACACCGGTATCCTTGTGGTATAATATGATAACAGTGTCAAAAGTCATCACCCACGTTGCACTTGTGCAAAAGTGGGTGAATGACTTATTGATCCGGTTATCATACTTATGACACATTGTATATACTTTGAGGAGCATTCCGTTTTATGGCACAGAAAAAGAAGAAAAACAGGCGTATAAGGGCGGTGTATTTTGATTACAGCCTGCTCGCGTGCGTCATCATACTGCTCTTCTTCGGACTGGTAATGCTCTACAGTGCGAGTGCGTACGAGGCAGCGAATGATGCCGCTGTACAGTACGATGGCATGTATTATTTTCACCATCAGCTTCAGTCAGACGTCATTGCTTTTGCACTCTGTCTGATCGTCATTTTCTTTGATTATCATCGCTTTCTGAAGCTTTCACCTGTGTTTTATCTGTTTTCTCTCATTCTTATGGCCATGGTAAAATTCACACCGCTCGGTGTCGAGGTAAATGGCGCCAGACGATGGCTCAATCTGGGACCGGTCAGTTTTCAGCCTTCAGAGTTCGCCAAGGTTGCTATTATCCTGTTTCTTCCGTTTCTGATCATGAGAATGGGCCGCAAGGTGAAGACGCTTCGCGGCGTCGCAGCTCTGGCGCTGGTCAGTCTGCTGCCGGCAGCCGAGGCATATGTTTTTACGGAGAACCTGAGTACTGCCGTTATCATCGGTCTGATAGCCTTTGTCATGATTTTTCTGGCATACCCAAGGACAAAGCCTTTTGTCATTGCGGTCGCTGTAGTGGTGCTGTTTGTTGCTATGTTCCTGTTTTACGTGAGAGCACACCTCACCAGCAGTTCGAGTTTCCGTATGCGGAGGATTCTGTCATGGCTGCAGCCGGAACAGAATATGGATACAGGCGGATATCAGGTGCTGCAGGGACTCTATGCGATCGGTTCAGGCGGCTTTTTCGGTAAGGGACTGGGCAACAGTACACAGAAGCTTGCGACAATCCCGGAGGCTCAGAACGATATGATCTTCGCCATCATATGCGAGGAACTCGGTCTTTTCGGAGCCGTTCTGGTACTGATTCTGTTCGCCTACCTTCTTTACCGCATCATCGTCATAGCCATGAACGCACCGGATCTGTATGGTACGCTGATTGCAGCGGGTGTCTTTACCCACGTGTCTCTTCAGGTTATATTGAATATATGCGTTGTACTGAATCTGATACCGACCACGGGTGTGACGCTGCCGTTTATCAGCTACGGAGGTACATCTGTCCTGTTTCTGATGATGGAGATCGGACTTGTGCTGAATATATCGAGGAATATACGATTTCGGGATGAAGACGCCGGCAGCGGTGTCAGTGAGAAGCAGGGCAGCAGAAACAGGATCACACGGACAGCAGGAACCATATCCTGAAGCAATGTTACGAATAAACCGGAGGTTAAAAAATGCTTGAGAAAATCAAAAAGGCACTCGCAGAGCAGCTGGATGTAGATGAGAATGAGATCACGGAGGAGACAAATTTCAAGGAAGACCTTGATGCAGATTCACTGGACCTGTTTGAGCTTCTCACAACACTGGAAGAGCAGTACGATATTGAAATTCCCGCAGAGGACATGACCAGCCTGACGACTGTCGGCGCTGTCATGGACTATCTGAAGGGGAGAGGCATCGAGGGCTGATGCCGGTTGTAACGGGATAAAGGCGTGATGAGCGTTTTATCCCGCTGTGTGAACAGAGGGTGTTATGGATGTGGGGTGAGTGAATGAGTACAGAATATCTGAGGAAGATTCTGCAGAGAAATTCCAACATCGTATGTCTGCTGGGCAGAGGTCCGGCAGCTGAGCAGGGCTGTGATTTTTACCGTGAAGATTTTATTTATGATATCGAGAACAAATACGGGCGGTCTCCGAGTGAGATCGTCAACAGTACATTCTACAACAACCGGCCGGAGATCTTCTACAGGTTCTATCGGGAGGAGATCCTGAAACACAGGGGTGAGCCGGACGAGGTAAATTATTCGCTCAAACAGATGGAAGATGACGGGAAACTGCGCGGTATCGTGACAAGAGGCTTCTTCGACCTTTCGCGGCGGGCCGGCTGTCATAATATCATTCATCTGTACGGGGACATCGATCATAATTTCTGTCCTCACTGTCGCAGGACATACGACGCCCGGTATATTCTGAAAAACAAACCGCTCCCCATGTGTGAACACTGCGGACAGCTGATTCATCCGGGCATCGCCCTGTCGGGAGAGATGCTGGACAGCCAGGTGATGACGCGGGCCATTGAACTGATCTCTTCGGCGGATGTGCTGCTTCTGATCGGAGCGGAACTTGATTCCATGCTGGGATCCATGGCCAAGTATTTTACCGGTGACTGGCTCTGCCTTGTCAACAATGAATCGCACTATTCTGATGAAACGGCGGACTGCATCTGCATCGGCAATGTGGCAGACATCATGCATGATGTCTATCCGTCCGGCAGACCTTATGTGCCGTCCGGTGCGGCGAAGACGGAAGAGACAGCTGCTCAGGAACAGCCGGGTCCGGATGAGGCGAAGCCACATGAGAGCCCGAGCTGAGGGAGGATCGCGAGAGCGCGTAGCGATCCGGTTATCATACTTATGACACCTATATCATAAACTTAAATAAAAAGAGGAAGGACATTATACAGAAAGCATGACAAAGGTTAAGACCAGATTCGCGCCGAGCCCGACGGGCCGGATGCATGTAGGTAATCTTCGCACAGCACTTTATTCTTATCTCATTGCAAAACATGCGGGCGGAAGCTTCATGCTCCGCATTGAGGACACGGATCAGGAGAGATTCGTGGAAGGTGCACTGGATATCATATATCAGACGCTGAAGGATACGGGACTTGAACACGACGAAGGCCCTGACAAGGACGGAGGCGTCGGCCCCTACGTACAGAGCGAACGCTGCAAAATGGGGATCTATCAGAAATATGCCGAGCAGCTGATCGCACAGGGTGATGCCTATTACTGCTTCTGTACAGAAGAGAGACTGCAGAGCCTGAAGCGCACAGTCGCCGGCAAGGAGATCTCCGTATATGACAAGCACTGCCTCCATCTGTCAAAAGAGGAAGTGCAGGAAAAACTGGCTGCCGGCGTACCCCATGTCATCCGGTTCAATATGCCGACAGAGGGAACAACCTCTTTCCACGATGAGATTTACGGCGATATCACTGTGAATAATGATGAGCTCGAGGATCTGATCCTCATCAAATCCGACGGATATCCCACCTATAATTTTGCCAATGTCGTCGATGATCATCTGATGGGCATCACGCATGTGGTGCGCGGCAGCGAGTATCTGTCGTCGACGCCGAAATACAACCGCATTTATGCGGCATTCGGCTGGGAGCCGCCGATTTATGTGCATTGCCCGCTGATCACCAATGAAGAGGGACAGAAGCTCTCGAAGAGATCCGGTCACTCCTCATTTGAGGATCTGCTGGACCAGGGCTATATCCGCGAAGCCATCGTTAATTTTGTGGCTCTGCTGGGATGGAGTCCTGCCGGCGACAGAGAGATTTATTCTCTGCCCGAACTGGTGGAGATCTTCGATTACCATCGCATCAACAAATCGCCCGCTGTCTTCGACATGACCAAGCTCAACTGGATGAACGGCGAGTATATCAAGGCGATGGATGACGATACATTTTTCAGGTATTCAGAGCCCTATCTGAAAAAATATGTGAAGAGGGATCTGGACCTGAAAAAAATATCTGCCATGGTGCGCACGAGAATTCAGGTGCTCCCGGAGATTGAACAGCAGGTGGATTTCTTCAATGAAGTACCGGCGTACAGCACGGATATGTATATCCATAAGAAATCGAAGAGCACGAAAGAGAGCTCCCTCGCTGTTCTGAAGGACGTTATTCCGCTGCTGGAGGCGCAGAATAATTTTGACGGTGACAGCCTGTTTGAGGTGCTCAAAGCCTATGCCGCGGAGCATGCATATAAGGTCAACACCGTGATGTGGCCGATCCGCACAGCTCTCTCGGGAAAAGAGGCTACGCCTGCCGGAGCTACGGGACTTCTGGAGGTGCTCGGCAGAGAAGAAAGTCTGAACCGGCTTCGCGCAGCAGAAGAAAAGCTGCAGGCGGATATCGGATGAAGCAGATCCGCCAGATGCCATTCAGTGAATCACAGAAAAAAGCTGTCATGCACACGGACGGTCCGATGATGGTCCTTGCGGGCCCGGGGTCCGGCAAGACGACGGTTATCACGGAACGCACCGCGCGCCTGACAGAATCGGGGATCTCCCCTTCATCTGTTCTGGTCGTTACATTTACAAGAGCGGCCGCAGCGGAGATGAAGGGGAGATTTTTGCAGAGGACGGGAGGCCGCGCTGCCGGCGTTGCTTTCGGCACATTTCACTCGGTCTTCTACGCCATTCTTCGCACGGTCTGTCATTTCGGCGTAGGAAGTATTCTCACGGAGAGCAGAAAGCTGAAGCTTCTCGGAGAAATCCTCGATCACACGTGGAAGGGCTCTGCCCAGGAAGCAGATCTGCCGGCCCAGGTGGCGAGGGAGATCAGCAGCGCTAAGGGAAGCCGGACGGATGTCAGCCATTTTTATTCGGCAGTCCTTCCGCAGGATGTCTTCCGAAGTGTATACAGCCGGTATGAGGAGTGGAAAGAGGAAAACCGCTGCATAGATTTCGATGATATTATCACCCGGTGCTATCAGCTGTTTCTGGACAGACCGGATGTGCTGCAGCAGTGGCAGAGCCATTTCCGCTATATTCTGGTCGACGAGTTTCAGGATATCAGCCCGCTTCAGTATGATATAGTCCGTATGCTGGCTGCGCCGGAAAACAATCTGTTTATCGTCGGCGATGATGATCAGTCGATCTACAGGTTCCGAGGTGCGACACCGGCGATAATGCTCGGATTTCCAAAGGATTATCCCGATGCCGAGACGGTTGTACTTGCGGAAAATTACCGCAGCACGCCGGAGATCATCCGCGCGGCGGGAAACCTGATCGTGCACAACAGGAAAAGATTTCAGAAAGATATCCGTGCCGTGCGCGATCCGGGCAGCAGAGTTGAGCTGCGTACCTATGACAACCCCATGAAGGAATGCATGGCTGTCGCGGGAGACATGCGGGAAAAGAACAGAAAAGCCGGAGATGATTACAGGGAGATGGCCATCCTCGCCCGCACCAATGCCGGCTGCCGGCAGGCGGCGGAGCAGATGCTCGCTCTGGAAATTCCTTTCCGCATGGGAAGCGGAATGCCGTGCATTTTTGACCACTGGATCGCAAAGGATATTCTCGCCTATATGGATATCGGCGCAGGAAGCACCAGACGGTCGGATTTTCTGCGCATCAGCAACAAACCGAACCGTTATCTCTCACGGGATGCATTCTGCGGCGCGCGGGTTTCTTTTTCCGATCTCTATGACTGGTATGAGGATAAGGAGTGGATGTGCAGACGGATCCAGAGGCTGGAGGACGATATGGCCATGGTCGGTCGGCTTTCCCCTTATGGTGCTGTGATGTATATCCGGAGAGAAATCGGATATGAAGAATACCTTCGAAATTATGCGCATGAGCGGAAGATCGATGAGGAAGATCTGATAAGAATACTCGACGAGCTGACCGAGAGTGCGAAAAATTACCGCACGCTCAGTGACTGGAAGGAATCGATGCAGAAATTCCGTGAGAAGCTGGCGGAGCAGAAGCAGGATGACGGTGACAAAGACGGCGTGACGATTGCGACGCTCCACGCGTCAAAGGGCATGGAATACGACGACGTATGGATCATTGACGTGAATGAGGGAACGATTCCCTATCATAAAGCGGTCCTGGATGAAGAACTGGAGGAGGAACGCCGCATGCTCTATGTGGGCATGACAAGAGCGAGAAAGAATCTTGTGCTCTGCAATGTCCGCAACCGGTATGACAGAAAGACGGAGCCTTCCAGATTCCTGAAGGAGATATTTGTATAAGTGCGGTGCCGGCTGTAAATACGCCGGTGCAGGGCGCATGGAGAATGGAGTGCTGCATGGGCAGAAATGACTATATCGACAGGGGCAGTGATATCAGCTGCAAGAAGGCCGGTGAACTGATCCCGGGCTATCTGAGGGGTGATCTGCGCCCGAGAGAGATGCGCAGTCTTCTGAAGCATCTCAGAAACTGTACCAGATGTCAGGAAGAACTGGAGACGAATTTCATGATCCAGAGCACGATCCAGTACCTGAATTCGGATGTAGACGGATCGATGGACATGAAACAGCTCTTTCGCGACGATCTGAGGGCGCAGGAAGAAGCGATGATCAGAAGCCACAGGACACACCGGACGATTATCGCCATTGCGATTGCAACGGCCATTCTTCTGCTTCTTACGATACTGGATATTACGGGCCTGTTCCAGATTACGGTAGTGCTCGGCGAATTGTTCTGATGAAGAGCTGATGAAGATCTGATGAAGATCTGATACAGAGTATGGCGGTCTCTTTCTTTTCCGCGGAGATTGCCGGCTCTGTATCCAGAGGAGTGTATATGAGTGAAAAAATCCTGGCTGTGGACGGACACAGCATTATGAACAGGGCGTTTTACGGGATGCCGGATTTTACGGACAATACCGGCCGTCACACCGGCGCCGTATACGGCTTTCTGAATACGCTTTTCAAGGTGATGGATGAGGAAAAGCCGCAGTATCTCGTGGTGGCCTTTGATATGCACGCGCCTACATTCCGCCACAAAGCCTATGCTGATTACAAAGGCACGCGGCATCCCATGCCGGCTGAACTGAGAGAGCAGATTCCGCTGATTCAGCAGGTACTGGGGGCGATGCATATTCCGGTACTCATGAAAGAAGGATATGAAGCGGATGATATTCTCGGAACACTTTCGCGCAGAGCAGAGGACTCGGACAGAGACTGTACGATTCTGTCCGGCGACAGAGATCTGCTGCAGCTGGCCACCGAACACACCATGATTCTGCTCCCAAAGACAAAGGGCGGCCAGACGCTGAGTCTCAGATATTATGCGGAAGATGTGGAGAAAGAATACGGCATCACACCGGCGCAGGTGATCGAGATCAAGGCGCTGGAAGGAGACAGCGCTGACAATATCCCCGGCCTTCCGGGAGTGGGACAGAAGACGGCACAGAAGATCCTGCAGCAGTACGGGACAGCAGAGAATGCCCACGATCATCTGGAAGAGCTTGCACCGCCGCGTGTGAAAAAAGCCTTTGAGGAGCACTGGGATCTGGCGGTCCTCTCGCGGGATCTGGCGACGATACGCACCGATGTGCCGGTTGATCTGGACTGGCAGAAAGCAGAAGTACACGATCCCGGAACACCGGAGGCGAGAGAATTGTTCCGTCAGCTCGGCTTCAGACAGCTTCTCGCCCGCCTCGGAGAGGCCGGAGAGGAACCGGCAGCGGAAAGCCGCCCGGATGTGAAGATTCTGATGGATTTCGGGGATGTCGATGAGGCTTTTCACCGCATAAAAAATTCGGAAGAAGCCGGCTTCTGCATTCTCTCTGATTTTGACAAAAAGACACAGAAGGCGGAACTCAGGGGATTCGCCGGTGCACTGGCAAAGGATGATATTTTCTACATCCCTGTCAATGGATTTGTGGCTCCGAATTTTATCCGGATCGAACTGATGGAGATCATCCGCGGGGGAAAACTGAAGCAGATCAGTATGTTCGGCCTGAAGGAATTTCTGCGTGCGATGACGTCGGAACCGCTTATCGGCAGCGATGTCTTTGATCCGGGGAAATATTTTGACTGCGGGATCGCCGCCTATCTGCTCGATCCCCTCACAGGCAGTTATTCCGCTGACGCTGTGGGCGCCACATACGTACATGATATGGTACTTCCGGCACCGGAGGAAATCTTCGGAGGAAGAAAAATCCCCGCGGCAGCCGATATGACACAGGAACAGGCGGCCATGTATGCAGGTGAATCCGCCTATGCTGCACTTGCCTGCAGGAAGCCTCTGGAGGAAGCGCTGTCTGAACAGGGGATGCTTCGTCTCTTCCGCGACATCGAGATGCCGCTTGTCTTCACACTGCGCGATATGGAGCGTGAAGGTATGCGTGTGCTTCCGGAAGAACTGATGGCTTACGGGGAACAACTCACGGTGGGAATAGACATCCTCGAGAAGCAGATCTGCGAAGAGGCGGGAGAAACATTTAATATCCTGTCGCCGAAGCAGCTGGGCGTCATTCTTTTTGAAAAAATGGGCCTGCCGGGCGGAAAAAAGACGAAAACCGGCTATTCGACTTCTGCAGATATTCTGGAGCCTCTGGCACCCCGGTATCCTGTGGTTCAGCACGTGCTGGATTACCGTCAGCTGACGAAGCTCCGCTCTACATATGCCGAGGGGCTTGCCGGTGAGATCGCGGATGACGGAAAAATTCATACGACATTCAACCAGATGATTACGGCGACGGGAAGAATCAGCAGTACCGAGCCCAATCTTCAGAATATTCCGGTGCGTGTGGAGCTGGGAAGGCAGCTGCGGAAAGTATTCGTTCCTGCGGAGGGCTGCGTCTATATCGATGCGGATTATTCACAGATCGAGCTCCGCGTGCTGGCATCGCTCTCCGGCGATCAGAAGCTGATCGAGGCCTACCGTGATGCCGAGGATATCCACCGGATCACGGCATCACAGGTGTTTCACGTACCTTTTGATGAGGTCACGCCGCTGCAGAGAAGAAGGGCGAAGGCTGTCAACTTCGGTATCGTCTACGGTATCAGCAGTTATGGACTTTCGCAGGATCTCGGCATCTCGCGCGCTGAGGCGGAGGAGTACATTCAGTCTTATTATGAAACGTATCCCGGTATCCTGGGCTATCTCGAGGGACTGGTGAGTTCGGCCCGGGAGAAAGGCTATACGGAGACGTATTACGGCCGGAGAAGACCGATGCCAGAGCTGAAATCCTCCAATTTCATGACACGGCAGTTCGGCGAGCGCGTGGCGAAAAATGCGCCGATCCAGGGGACGGCGGCAGATATCATCAAGATCGCCATGAACCGTGTGAGCAGCCGTCTGCAGAAAGAAGGGCTGAAGGCGCGTCTTATTCTGCAGGTTCACGATGAGCTGCTCATAGAAGCGCCGGCAGAAGAGGCGGAAATAGTGAAGCGTATTCTTTCGGAGGAAATGACGGGCGCGACGGATCTGGCCGTGAAGATGGAGGTCGGTATCGGCAGCGGATCAAACTGGTATGAAGCACACTGAAAATGCGAAACACGCGGGAGAGAGGTGTGAGATGAAATACATAGGCATAACCGGCGGCGTCGGCAGCGGTAAAAGCCGGATCCTCTCCTGGCTCGAAGATACCTGCGACTGCCGGGTCCTGAGATCGGATGATCTGGCGAGAGAAATGATGCGTAAAGGCGGAAGCCTCTGGCAGATTTACAGGAATATCCTCGGGGATGGAATTCTGGATCCCGACGGAGAGATTGACAGGCCCGGGACGGCAGCTCTGCTTTTCCGTGATCCCGGCCTTCTCGACGAGGTGAACCGTCAGACACATCCTCTCGTGAGCCGGGAAATCGCGGAACGGAGAGATGCGGCGGAAAGAGAGGGAAAAGCCTTTTTCTTTCTGGAGTCTGCTGTTCTCATCGAGGAAAAATATAATGAAATATGCGATGAGTTGTGGTATGTTTATGCAGATGAAAATTCGCGCCGCTGGCGTCTGAAGCAGCAGCGCGGGTATACGGATGAACGGATAGATGCCATGCTGAAAAATCAGCAGGATGACAGCGTATTCCGCCGTGTATGCGATTTCACGATCGACAACAGCGGGGATTTCAGCGAGACGGTCAGGCAGATAAGCGGACATTTACAGGGCATGAAGCAGTAATATTTCGAAAGGAAGTCAGCGTATGTATTTATGCAGTCTGGCGAGCGGCAGCAGCGGGAACTGTATCTTCGCGGCTTCCGGCGGGACCAGTATACTGATCGATGCGGGACTGTCAGGAAAAAGAACAGAGGCGGGGCTCAATGAGCTGGGATACACGGGCACGGATCTGGACGGCATTGTCATCACGCATGAGCACATAGACCATATCAAGGGTCTCGGCGTGCTGGCCAGAAAGCTCGGTATACCCATCTATGCGACGCACGGCACGATTAAAAGAATCCGTCAGGACGGCCGGGTGGGGAAAATTCCCGACGAGCTGTTTTATGAAGTGGAGGCAGATGAACAGGTAGAGATCGGAGATCTCGTGCTGGAGCCATTTACTATTTCGCACGATGCGGCGGAACCCGTTGCCTACCGGATTGAATGCGGCGGCAGGGCCTGCGCTGTTGCCACGGATATGGGTATCTACGACAGTTATGTGATTCAGCATCTGCAGAATCTGGATGCCCTTCTGATTGAAGCCAATCATGATACCAATATGCTCTTTACAGGTCCCTATCCCTATCCGCTGAAGGTCAGGATCGCAGGTGACACGGGCCATCTGTCAAATGAGATGACGGGAAAACTTCTGGATCAGATCATGAATGACCGGATGAAGGGGATCATGCTGGGACACCTGAGCGCGGAGAACAATTATCCGGCGCTCGCTTATGAAACCGTATGTGACGAGATCACCGAGGGTGACTGTCCTTACAACGGCAAGGATCTGCCGATTGAAGTGGCACCGAGGGATACCGTCGGTGTGCCGGTCGAATTCTAAACGTCGCGGGGATAAGGTGCACGACAGACATGCATTTGTTCTGCGACTGATAAAATAACAGGACGGAGAGGTCCGGTGAGGAGATCAGAATGGAAACGAAAAAAACTATCATCACAGTTACAGGAAAAGATACGGTAGGCATCATTGCTGCAGTATGCAATTATCTGGCGAAGAGTAATGTCAATATCGAGGACATTTCCCAGACCATTCTGCAGGGATATTTCCACATGATGATGATCACGGATACTTCCCGTTCGGAAAAAACCACGGCAGAGCTCGCGGCGGATCTGAAGAAAGTGGGCGAGGAAATCGGCGTGGCCATCCACTGCCAGCGCGAAGATATCTTCGATATGATGCACAGAATCTGATAAATCCAGAGTTCGGGAGAAGAGCAGAGACATGATCAATATTTTTGAAGCAAATGAAACGAATAACATGATCGAGAATGAGAATCTGGATGTTCGAACGATCACGATGGGCATTAGCCTTCTGGATTGCATCGATTCGGATCTCGACCGTATGAATCAGAAAATCTATGACAAAATAACGACAAAAGCCAGAAATCTGGTAAAGACCGGCGAAGAGATTTCAGCTGAATTCGGCATCCCGATCGTTCACAAGAGAATATCCGTCACACCGATCGCACTGATCGGGGGAGCAGCCTGCCGGACGACGGATGATTTCGTCTCTGTTGCGGAGACGCTTGACAGGGCGGCACATGACGTTGGCGTCAATTTCCTCGGGGGATACTCCGCACTTGTGTCCAAGGGCATGACAAAGGCCGATGAACTTCTGATCCGTTCCATTCCGAAGGCACTTTCAAAGACAGAACTCGTGTGCAGCTCCGTCAATGTGGGCTCCACGAGAACGGGTATCAACATGGATGCCGTCCGTCTTCTCGGTGAGACGGTAACCAATACGGCAAGGGCAACGCGCGATCAGGACTGCCTGGGCTGTGCAAAACTCGTTATCTTCTGCAATGCACCGGATGACAACCCGTTTATGGCCGGCGCTTTCCACGGCGTAACGGAAGCCGATGCCGTGATCAATGTCGGCGTTTCCGGACCGGGTGTTGTCAAAGCGGCACTGGAAAAAGTGCACGGCGAGAGCTTTGAGGTGCTGTGTGAGACGATCAAGAAGACGGCTTTCAAGGTCACCCGCGTCGGACAGCTCGTGGCGCAGGAGGCTTCCCACAGACTCGGGGTTCCCTTCGGCATTATCGATCTGTCACTGGCACCTACACCTGCGATCGGCGATTCCGTAGCTGATATCCTGGAAGAGATGGGACTCGAGTCGACCGGTGCTCCTGGCACAACGGCTGCGCTCGCTCTGCTCAACGATCAGGTGAAGAAGGGCGGCCTGATGGCATCGCACTATGTGGGCGGCCTTTCCGGCGCTTTTATTCCGGTGAGTGAGGATCAGGGCATGATCAATGCCGTCACCAGAGGATCACTGACCATCGAAAAACTGGAGGCCATGACCTGTGTATGCTCCGTCGGCCTCGACATGATCGCTATTCCGGGTGATACCAAGAGCACAACGATCTCCGGTATCATTGCCGATGAGATGGCCATCGGCATGATCAATGCGAAAACAACTGCGGTCCGGGTTATCCCGGCCATCGGGAAAAAAGAAGGAGACAGACTGGAGTTCGGCGGCCTTCTCGGCAGTGCGCCGATCATGGCGGTAAACAGATTCAGCTGTGACGAATTCGTGAGCAGGACGGGAAGAATCCCCGCACCCGTTCATTCATTCAAAAACTGAGCTATTCCCGGCGGATGACCGGATGGCGGAATTCCTGTGTAAAGGGCTGACCGGCCCTTCCGGAACGCATAGTTTCATAGAGATCAGAAGCAAACAGATCACGCCTGTCGTACAGCGTCGGAAGAAGATCGTTTCCGGCGAGGAGCGGAGCGGATCCGTTTGCTTTTATTTGTGTAAGGAGTCCATTGGAAGACGGCCTGAAGCCGAGAAGGCGGAGCGCCTTCGGGTGAACTGCGCGTTCAAAGTCTTCCGGCGTGATGCCGAGGAGAATATGGAGCAGCGCGCGGTTCACCTGAACCCGTGTCGTGTTCCGGGTTTTCAGGAGATCCGCAAACTGACGGAAGGAGCGGAATTCACTCTTGAGATGGATGATCCTGCGCGCGAGATCCTCCGGGAGATCGAGATACTGTGTGAGAGATGCGGGCGTTTCTTTCATCAGCTCGTAGATCAGCATGGATGAGAAATCGTTTTCTGTCAGCGGTACGGCGCCGCAGGAAGGCGACTGGAGAAGACGGAGAGATGAATCCGGGATTCTGCCTTTCAGAATACCGGGATCACTGCTCTCTTCGAGAAGAGCGCGCAGCGAGGAAGCAGAGGCAAAAACCCTGCTGTCGCCCGGGGTGCGGGAAGAATCAGACGCACGGTTCTCCGCAGAACTGCATTCATGATGCCGCCACGGAACAGCGGCATCGTGGACTTCTCCCGTTCGTCTGATCGTATGGGGTGCGATTCTGCTGCCAGCGCGGCGCAGCGCCAGGCAGTATTCCAGTCCGAGCGTGTTATTGGGCTGATCCAGAATGCCCGATGAGGCGAGAGCCGGATCGGTTTTTCTGAGCGCCTCCATGCGCGCAGCCGGCCAGGTGCAGCCGCTCTTCAGAAAATGCCGGAATTCCTCCTGAAAGCCGGCGGATTCCCCGGAGAGAAGAGAAGCAGCACCGGTAAAAAGGCTGTCGTCACCCGATTCGCTGCCAAACCATAGTTCGTCGACAGCACCTGCGGCATCAAGTACCGCGACAGCACCTTCTGCAAAACGCCGGGCGCTGCCCGCCGCGGCTGCGACAGGCAGCTCGATCACAGCATCTGCGCCCGCAGCCAGAGCCATCGATGTGCGAAGGTATTTATCATAGACAGCGGGGACGCCTCTCTGTACGAAATCACCGCTCATCACTGCCAGGATATAACTGGCACCTGAACGCTCCCGAACCTGTTCGAGAAACCATTCGTGCCCGCAGTGAAACGGATTAAATTCAGCGATGACGGCAGCTGTTCTGCTCATTGTTCTGTCTCCTTAATGGCTGCACAGGAAGTGCCCCTGTTCGAAACGGATAATACACTTACTGTAACTCAGCGCAGACGGAAATACTACCTCAAATCAATGCCTTGTTTCGCAAAAGTAAATGGCGTATACTTACTACGGTGTGTCCGTCTGAGGACACAGAAAAGCACACCGGAAATTATTCCGGCATGAGATAAAATTACACATACGGAGGCAAAGTTATGTACGGTTTTGGTGCAATGATCGAACAGCTGAAAAAGAATCCCAAGACGATTGTTTTCACAGAGGGAGAGGATGCGAGAATCCTTGAGGCGGCGTCCAGACTTCTTTCCGGAAATTTCCTCAGACCGATTCTGGTAGGAGATCCAGAGAAGATCCGTGCTGCGGCCGAGAAGGAAGGATATAACATCCGCGGCGCAGAGATCATCGACCCGCTTCATTATGACGACTTTGACGAGATGGTCAGCGAATTTGTTGAGCTCAGAAAGAAAAAAGGTATGACAGAAGAGAAAGCAAGAGAGATGCTTCAGCATACCAATTATTTCGGAACCATGCTTGTGAAGATGAACAAGGCAGACTGCCTGCTCGGCGGCGCTACCTATTCAACAGCAGACACAGTTCGTCCGGCACTTCAGATCATCAAGACAAAACCCGGTTCATCTATCGTATCTTCCTGCTTCATTCTTGTTCGTCCTTCGGCAACCGGAGATAACGAAGTTCTGGCCATGGGCGACTGCGCTATCAACATCATGCCTTCAGAGGATGATCTTGTGGAGATCTGCGGTGAGATGGTTAAATGTGCGAAAGTATTCGGTATCGATCCGAAGGTTGCTTTCCTTTCCTTCTCCACACAGGGATCTGCGAAGGATGAGTCCGTTACGAAGATGCAGAACGCCTGCGCAAAGGCAAAGATCAAATATCCGGACATCCCGATCGATGGAGAAATGCAGTTCGATGCAGCAGTTTCTCCGCGTGTAGCACAGACGAAGATGCCGAATTCCCCTGTGGCAGGTCATGCAAATACCTTTATTTTCCCTGACATCAACGCAGGCAATATCGGTTACAAGATCGCTCAGAGAATGGGTAACTTCGATGCATACGGACCGATCCTTCTCGGCCTGAACGCTCCGATCAATGATCTGTCCCGTGGATGCAACGCTCTGGAAGTATATTCCATGGCTATCATCACGGCTGCGCTTGCATAACCGGTCTTGCGGGCGGCTTTCTGCAAGTAAATATACATAATGGAAAGCGGACAGCCTGACGATGACTGCAAATATATCTCAGGAGGATATCATGAAAGTTTTAGTTATTAACTGTGGAAGTTCATCCCTGAAATATCAGGTCATCGATTCCGACAGTGAAGAGGTCCTTGCCAAGGGACTCTGTGAGAGAATCGGTATCGACGGACGTCTTGTGTATCAGAAAGAGGGATGCGATAAAGAGATCACTGAAGCCGCTATGCCTACGCACAAAGAGGCAATTCAGATGGTTCTCCAGGCACTTCAGAATCCGAAGACAGGTGTCATCGGTTCCCTGAAGGAGATTGACGCCGTAGGCCACCGTATCGTACATGGCGGAGAGAAGTTTGCAAGCTCAGCGCTGATCACAGAAGATATGATCAAGACACTTGAAGAGTGCTCGGAGCTCGCACCGCTTCACAATCCGGCCAATCTGATCGGTATCCGCGTCTGCCAGGAACTTATGCCTGATACACCGATGGTTGGATGCTTTGATACGGCATTCCATCAGACCATGCCTGCCAAGGCATATCTGTATGCGCTGCCGATCGAATACTATGAGAAGTATCACATCCGTAAATACGGTTTCCATGGCACCTCTCACAGCTTCGTTTCCAAAGAGACAGCCAGATTCCTCGGCATGGATATCAATCATTCGAAGATTATCGTCTGCCATCTGGGCAACGGCGCATCTGTCAGCGCTGTGAAGGACGGCAAGTGCATCGATACATCCATGGGTCTTACGCCGCTCGCAGGTCTCTGCATGGGCACCCGCTCCGGCGATGTAGATCCGACGGTCGTTCAGTTCCTCGGAAAGAAGCTGAACCTGGATGCATCCGGCGTGCTGGAAATCCTGAATAAGAAATCCGGTGTATACGGACTTTCCCGCGGACTTTCGAGTGATTTCCGTGATCTGTCGGCAGCTGCAGACAGCGGCAATAAGGATGCGAAGAATGCTCTGGATGTATTCTGCTATCGCGTGACAACTACGATCGGTTCATATATCGCTGCACTGAACGGTGTGGACGCCATTGCTTTTACCGCCGGTATCGGCGAGAATGACGGCTATGTGCGTTCTACGGTTATGAGCAATTTCGGCTACATGGGCATCAGGATTGATGAGGAGAAAAACAAGCTCCGCGGCGAGAACGTGAAGATCTCGACCGATGATTCAAAGGTTGCCGTATGTGTCATCCCGACCAACGAGGAACTTGCCATCTGCCGTGACACCGTTGCTATTCTGAGCAACAGAAAATAATAATATTTGACAAAGCATTTGGACATGTGTATAATGCTAAAAGTGCGAGTCAGATTCCAGACAGTTCTGACAGCAGGAACTGATATATAATAGAAGATTACCGCAAGGAGGTGTTATAAATGTCCATCTGTCCCAAGAATAAATCATCCAGATCTCACAGAGACAAGAGAAGAGCCAACTGGAAAATGGCAGCTCCGAATCTCGTCAGATGCAGCAAATGTGGAGCACTGATGATGCCTCACAGAGTCTGCAAGAACTGTGGAAGCTACAACAAGGTTCAGGTTCTGGATGTAGAAGACTGATCGTAATCAGATATGATCAAAGAGGCCACCGCATCATGCGGTGGCTTTTTTATGTCATGAAAAAATGTCATGGAAAACGGATGGGCAGGGGAGCCGCTCCGTGGCTGAATTGACATGAAAATGTGCACATGCTATAATTCTTTAGCTGTGAACCGGCGCGGAACAGGCCTGTCTTAAGATGGGAAGACCTGGCGGTATTCAGGTTACGTGTCCTGTATCACATGTTCTGCACTTCATTATGCATCATTTTAAGGGGATATATAAGATATGAAGGGAAAGAAAATTACAGGGATCCTGGCAGCAGGTACCATGGCTGCTTTATTGCTTTCGGGATGTTCTTTCGATACTGGTATGCAGAGGATCGTTTCCTTTGTGATCCGTGACGACAATAATAACAACAGCGGGGAAGCCGTTGTCTCATCTTCTTCAGAAGACGGCGTGCCTGTGAATACAAAGAAGTTCGATTCGTCGCTTCAGGCGCCGACATTCTCACAGGACCTCTCCGGAACAGTGAATGTAACGAGCGGTACCCCTGTAACACTTCAGGTAATTGCCGGTGTGAGTGACGGCGGAACAGTGGGCTACCAGTGGTATGCAAATTCCACCGATTCCAACGGCGGCGGAACGATCATTGACGGTGCCACGGGAACGTCCTATACACCCGATACATCAACAAAGGGCAAGACCTATTATTACGTGGTTGCCATCAACGATCACGGAAGTACGATCAATGAGTCGACGAGTTCTACGGAGGCTGTCGCTGTCTGGGATAATATGTACTGGCAGCAGGATGCAGATAACGGCGGCTATCAGTATCTGAACCACGATGACGGAAGCTATCCGACATCGTCAACGATGGAAATTGACGGCGTCACTTATACATTTGATGACAATGGCTATGCGATAGATCCGTCCACGGGCAATATGATCGATATCACGACCGGACAGCCGATCAGCACAGATTCGACGTCATCTGATTCTGCAGCTTCGTCCGCGGATAAGAGCACAGACCAGGCAGCTGAGAGCGTTGCTTCAGACAGCGCAGCCCAGCCCGAAAATGTCGCATCTGGAAGTGCAGGCCAGTAAACGTATGACCTGCCAATACATCTATCCGCCGCTGCAAACTGCGTGATCCCGCGTCACTGCATCATAGGGGAAGAATAACCATGAGTGAATCAGTCAGAATTGTAGTCGATGCCATGGGCGGCGATTTCGCCCCCGTGGAGACGGTTAAAGGTGCCGTCGATGCTCTGAAGGAAAACGAGAGAATTTCTGTCATCCTGACGGGCAATGCGGATGTGGTGAATGCCGAACTTGCGAAATACGAGTACCCGAAGGATCGTGTGAGGGTTGTAGCGACAACGCAGGTGATCGAGACAGGAGAGCCGCCGGTGGCGGCTATTCAGAGCAAGAGAGATTCTTCTCTTGTTGTCGGATTAAATCTGGTGCACACCGGGGAAGCAGATGCTTTTGTTTCCTCCGGCAGCTCGGGCGCCGTTCTTGTCGGCGGCCAGGCCATCGTTAAGAAAATACGCGGTATCCATCGTGCGCCCATGGCACCGGTCATGCCCACGGCTGAGGGAGCAGCCCTCCTCATAGACTGCGGAGCCAATGTGGATCCGAGACCTCAACATCTGGTTCAGTTTGCCATTATGGGTTCCATCTATATGAAGAGCGTGAACGGCGTTGAGAATCCGAGAGTGGCACTGCTCAATATTGGAGCTGAGGAGGAAAAGGGTGATACACTCCGCAAGGAGACATATCCGCTTCTGAAAGCATGCCCTGACATCCATTTTGTCGGCAATATTGAGGCGAGGGATGTGCCGAAAGGCGGTGCGGATGTCATTGTCACAGATGCCTTCTCGGGCAATATTCTGTTGAAGATGTACGAAGGTGTGGGCAGCGTCATGCTTCATGAACTGAAAGACGGACTCACGGCCAATCTGGTTTCCAAGCTGGGTGCGGCAATGGCTCTTCCTTCACTGAAAAAGATCTTCAGAAAATTTGATATTACCAATTACGGCGGGGCACCGCTTCTTGGCCTGAAAGGCCTTGTGGTCAAAACCCACGGCAATGCAAAAGCCAAGGAATTCAAGAACACGATTTTGCAGTGCGTTGCCTTTTATGATGAAGATGTAAACGGAAAAATTGTCCGCTATCTGGAAGAAGAACGCTTAAAGAAAGAGTCCGGGAATACCGTCACGGCGGACAGTGAGGCGTGATGGCATGGAACTTGAATATCTGCAGCTTGTGATCGCGGAGGTTCTGCATGTGGACCGCCGCGAGGTTACGATGGATTCAACATTTGTCGGCGATCTGGGAGCGGATTCACTGGATATGTTTCAGATCTTCACCAGATCGGAAGAGAAATTTGATATCAAGGTCCCGGATGAGGACTGGCACGCGATCCGTTCCGTCGGAGATGCGGTGAGACTGATCCGGGCTGCGAGAAAAACTGATGAATAAAATACTTCAATGAAATTTCGTTGAAGCAGCTCTCTGATGTATAAGTCTGATGTGTGTGGACTTATACATTTTCATTAATGGGGTTCGGTATGACAGATACAGAGATAAATAAACTCTCCGGGCTGGAAGAACGCATGGGCTATCATTTCAGTGATATCAGGCTTCTTGCGCATGCGCTGACACATACTTCCTGGGCAAATGAGAAACATCTTGGACACGCGGGAAGCAATGAAAGACTGGAATTCCTCGGAGACGCGGTGCTTGAAGCGGTATCCAGCGAATATCTGTACCACTATTACCGGGATCTTCCCGAGGGGGATCTGTCAAAGATCCGGGCCAGTCTCGTCTGTGAACCTGCACTCGCCTATGATGCGAGACAGTTCGGACTGCCTGATTATCTGCGCCTTGGAAAAGGTGAAGAGAGAACGGGAGGACGCCACAGGGATTCCGTAGTCTCCGATGCGCTGGAGGCGACGATCGGCGCTGTATTTCTTGACGGCGGCTTTGAGCAGGCGAAGAAGTATATTCTCCGGTACGTCATGGATGATGTCGAGCACAAACAGCTGTTTCACGACAGCAAGACAAAGCTGCAGGAGTTTCTGCAGGCCAGGGCTGACGGGACGCCTTCCTATGAGATCACGGGAGAATCCGGGCCTGATAACAACAAAACCTTCGAAGCCTGCGTGAGGTCAGGAGACCATGTGATAGGCAGGGGTACAGGACATTCCAAGAAGGCGGCCGAACAGCAGGCTGCATACACCGCACTCGTTCACCTGCAGAAGACAGAGAAAGACGGACATGTATCTTAAATCAATAGAACTGCAGGGGTTCAAATCCTTTGCGGTGAAGACAAAACTTGAATTTCATAACGGCGTGACAGGAATTGTGGGCCCTAATGGTTCCGGAAAAAGCAATGTGGCCGATGCCGTTCGCTGGGTCCTCGGTGAACAGAGCGCGAAACAGCTCCGCGGCGGAAGCATGACGGACGTTATTTTTGCCGGTACAGAGAACCGGAAGCCGCTCGGCTTCGCCAGTGTCGCGATCACCATGGATAATTCCGACAGGAAGCTCAGCTTTGACGCAGATGAGGTCACGGTATCGAGAAAACTTTTCCGCTCCGGAGAGAGTGAGTACCGTCTGAACGGTCGGATCTGCCGCCTCAGAGATATCAATGAACTTTTTTATGACACGGGTATCGGCAAGGAAGGCTATTCCATCATCGGACAGGGTCAGATCGACAAGATCCTGAGCGGCAAGCCGGACGACAGGCGTGAGCTCTTTGATGAGGCGGCCGGTATCGTCAAATTCAAGCGCAGAAAAAACGAATCGCAGAAAAAACTTGCGGATGAGCAGTCAAATCTCGTCCGCGTCAATGATATCCTCTCCGAGGTAGAACGCCAGACAGGGCCGCTGGAAGAGCAGGCCGGCAAAGCAGAGATCTACCTGACCAAACGTGATCAGCTTCGCACGGATGACATCATGCTTTTTCAGATCGATGTACAGCGGGCCGATGAACAGGAGAAGGATCTCACATCAAAAAAGCAGATCGCTGATGATCACCTGAAGGAAATTGAAGAACAGCTGGAAAAAACACGCAGGGAATACGACGAGGTCGAAGTGCGCCTGAATGAGCTCGACAGCCGCATTGCCTCGGAGCGGGATGCCTCTCAGAATGCCGCCGTTGAAAAACAGCAGCATGAGGGGCAGGAAAATGTTCTGAGGGAACAGATCCGCTCTGCACAGCAGAACAGAGGAAATTTTCTTGCAAATCTCGATTCTCTCGAAAAAGAGAAAGAGGAAAGGGAGAAAACAGCTGAAAATTACCGGAAGGACAGAGCAGGGCTGGAAGAACAGCTGCACACGGCTTCCGCGGCAAAAGAGGATACCGGAAAGCAGACAGCGTCTATAGAAGCGAAGATGAGTGAGTTTCAGGCGCAGGCGGAAAACGGCAGGAGTGATATTATTCAGCTTCTGAATGACCGTTCAACGATCAGAGAACGTGTACAGCGCTATGACACGATGCTCGAACAGATGGAAATCCGCCGCTCGGAGCTGAGCTCCCGGATGCTTGCCATGAAAGGCGAGGCATCGGAAGAACAGGATAAGCTGAAAAAGCTGGAAGCTGAGCTTCATGCCTCGGCAGATGCTTCGGCCAATATGCAGCAGGAACTGGATGCACTCAATGAGAAACTTGCTTCCTGCAAGAAGAGACTGACGGATGATAACAGCCGTCTGGAGGAACTGCAGGCATCCTGGCACAGGGAATCCTCGCGTCTGGAATCCATGCGCTCCGTGACGGAGAGCTACGAGGGCTATGCCAACAGTATCCGCAAAGTCATGGAGCTTAAGAGCAGCAACCCGGGTATTCACGGCGTTGTGGCAGATCTCATCCGGACAGAAAAAAATTACGAGACCGCCATTGAGACGGCGCTCGGCGGATCGCTGCAGAATATCGTCACAGACAATGAGGCGACGGCCAAATATCTGATCGAATATCTGAAACGCGGTCACTTCGGAAGAGCCACTTTCCTTCCGCTCACGGCCGTGAGAGCTGAAAAAACCTTCGAAAACAGCCGGATCCTCTCTGAAGAGGGCGTGATCGGCATGGCCGATTCACTGGCTGAGTGCGATACCCTGTACCGGGGCATCGTCAGCAGGCTGCTCGGACGCACGGTTGTAGTTGACACGATTGATCATGCCATTGCGGTCAGCAGAAAATATCATCAGTCGGTGCGCATGGTCACACTGACCGGTGAACTTCTGAGCCCCGGCGGTTCCATGACCGGCGGATCCTTCCGCTACAATAATAATCTTCTCGGAAGAAAACGCCAGATCAGTGAGCTGGAACAGCTGACCCGGAAACTGAAGAAAGATATCGATGCGCTGCAGCAGGATATCACGGAGACCAAACAGGTCCGCAATGAAGCAAGGGATGACCTCAGCCGTGACACGGATGAAATGCAGAAGCTGAATCTCCGGCTGACAACAGCGCACGTCAACTATGAGAATGGCAAAAAACGCACGGAATCCCTCACGGAGGAGTACAATGCCCTTCTGAAGGAAAAGAATGAGATCGGACAGCAGATCGATGAGATCCATGAGAAGAACCGGCTGATCGGCGAAGAACTCACAGATTCAGAAAAATCCGAACAGGAACTGCAGGACAGAGTCCGCCAGATGACGGAACAGTCTGATTCTCTGCAGCAGGACCTGAAGAATGCCCAGGACGCGCAGAACATGGCGATTCTGGAATTTAACCGTATTCAGCAGCAGATGTCCTTCATCGACGATAAGATCCGGACGGAGAAGGATGAGATCAGCAGGATCGAAGAGAGAAAAAATCAGCTGAATGATGATATCACGCGCAGTTCCGGAGATGCAGATGAGAAGCAGAAGCAGCTGGAAGAACTGCAGAAGGCCGATGCGGAGATAGAGAACCGGATCACGGAATCAGCCGGCAGGATCCAGACGCTGCAGGCAGAAAAAGAGGAGCTGAACAACAGCCATCATCAGTTTTTCGAGGAAAGAGACAGGCTGAGCAGCGAGAAGAGCGAGATGGAAAAAGAGAGTTTCCGTCTCGGCGATCAGCTGGAAAAAGTCCGCACATCCCGCGACGATCAGATCACCAATCTGTATGAACAGTATCAGATCACACCGGACCAGGCTGAGGAAATGCAGTTTTCCTCCATGCCGGAGCGCGGGACGCTGAAAAAAGAGATCAGCACGCTGAAGTCCGAGATCAATGCGCTCGGAGCAGTCAATGTCAATGCCATTGAGCAGTATAAAGAGCTGAAGGAGCGCCGCGATTTTCTCAGGACACAGCACGATGATCTGATACGCGCCACGGATGAGCTGAACGGTATCATCGCGCAGCTGGACGAAGGCATGCGCAGGCAGTTCCGCGAGAAATTTGAACAGATCCGCACGGAGTATGACAAGGTATTCAGAGAACTGTTCGGCGGCGGACACGGAGAACTGCAGCTCGTGGAGGATGAAGATGTTCTGGAAGCGGGCATCGTGATCATCGCACAGCCGCCGGGGAAGAAGCTGCAGAATATGATGCAGCTGTCGGGCGGAGAAAAGGCGCTGACGGCCATCGCATTGCTTTTTGCCATTCAGAATCTGAAACCTTCGCCGTTCTGCCTTCTCGATGAGATCGAGGCTGCGCTGGATGACAACAATGTGGGCAGATTTGCCAATTATCTGCATAAGCTGACAAAGTATACACAGTTTATTGTGATCACGCACCGGCGTGGCACCATGGCAGCCGCGGACCGGCTGTACGGTATTACCATGCAGGAGAAGGGCGTTTCGACGCTGGTGTCCGTCGACCTGATCGAATCTCAGCTCGACGCGTGATCCGGATAAAGGAGACAGGAAAATGGCAGGATTTTTCAGCCGTCTGTTCAAAGGACTGACGAAGTCAAGGGACAGCATCAATGAGAATCTCGACGAGGCATTCGGATGCTCTGAGATCAACGATGAATTTTACGAAAATCTGGAAGAGGCGCTGGTGGCCAGCGATATGGGGATCGATACGACAGAAACCGTCATCGAAAACCTGAGGCAGATCGTAGACGACCTCGAGATCAAAAAGCCCGCCGAGTGCCGGAAATACATGATCGACTGCTTCCGCCAGCAGATGAAGACGACGGAAAACGATTATACCTTTGAGGAAAAAAAGTCGGTCGTTCTCGTAGTCGGCGTCAACGGCGTGGGCAAGACGACAACCGTCGGCAAACTCGCCGCCCATTATAAAAAAGCGGGTAAAAAGGTCATGATCGCTGCAGCGGATACCTTCCGCGCGGCAGCCATACCGCAGCTGGAGACCTGGGCCGGCCGCGCAGGTGTGGAGATCATCACCGGCCAGGAAGGTGCCGACCCCTCGTCGGTTGTTTACGATGCCTGCATGGCGGCAAAATCCCGCGGAACGGACATCCTTCTGATCGATACAGCGGGAAGACTGCACAATAAGAAAAATCTGATGAACGAGCTCGGCAAGGTATACAGAACGATCAGCAGAACTTATCCTGATGCTTATCTCGAGACCCTGCTGGTTCTGGACGGCACAACGGGACAGAATGCCATCCAGCAGGCGCGCAGCTTTTCTGAGGCGGCACACATCACCGGACTTGTCATCACCAAACTCGACGGCACGTCGAAGGGCGGTATAGCGGTGGCCGTACAGTCGGAGCTCGGCATTCCCGTGAAATACATCGGCGTCGGCGAACAGCTGGACGACCTGCAGAAATTTGACCCCGCGGAATACTGCAACGCACTCTTTGACCAGAAGGCTGTTTAAGCGCTGCAGATCGCATAACCGGATCGCCGCGCGCAAGAACACTGCGGGCTTTGGCGGGCGTATAGAATGACGGAGGATAATGACATGAGCAAAGCAGAAATGCTGACACTGGATGCTTTTGAAGAAGCTTCTGAGCTGGTCAGAAAAGTGACGAATGATACTTCTCTTGTTTACAGTGAATACTTCAGCACCCAGTGCGGCAACAAGGTGTGGCTGAAACCTGAGAACATGCAGGTGACAGGTGCCTATAAAATCCGCGGTGCATATTACAAAGTCAGCACGATGACAGAAGAGGAGCGCGCCAAAGGTCTTATCACGGCATCGGCGGGAAATCACGCCCAGGGCGTTGCCTATGCTGCGAAGACATACGGCTGCAAAGCTGTCATAGTCATGCCGACGACGACACCGCTCATCAAGGTGGAACGCACGCGCAGTTACGGCGCTGAGGTCGTTCTCTTCGGTGACGTGTTTGACGAGTCGCAGGCAAAGGCGCTGGAACTCGCGGAGCAGAAAGGCTATACTTATATACCGCCGTTCGATGACCTGACGGTGGCGACCGGGCAGGGCACCATCATGATGGAGATTTTCAAGGAGCTCCCTCTGGTGGACATCGTTCTCGTCCCTGTGGGCGGCGGCGGACTGGCTACGGGCGTATCGACGCTCGCGAAGCTGCTGAATCCGAAGATCCGCGTGATCGCTGTAGAACCGGCAGGCGCTGCCTGCCTGAAGGCTTCCCTGGAAAAGGGAGAAGTCGTTACGCTGCCGGAGGTCAGTACGATTGCCGACGGCACTGCCGTGAAGACACCCGGCAGAAAGATTTTTCCGTATCTTCAGAAAAATATCGATGAAGTGATCACTGTCGAGGACAGAGAACTCGTCACGGCATTCCTCGATATGGTCGAAAATCACAAGATGATTGTTGAGAATTCCGGCCTGCTCACCGTGGCTGCGCTTCGTCATCTCCATGAGAAAAACAAACGCGTAGTTTCCGTGATGTCCGGCGGCAACATGGATGTCATCACGATGTCGACCGTTGTGCAGAACGGTCTGATCGCCAGAGACCGGATCTTCACTTTCTCTGTTCTTCTTCCTGACAGGCCCGGTGAACTGGTTCGCGTGGCAAAGGTCATCGCCGAGCAGCAGGGCAATATTATCAAGCTTGAGCACAATCAGTTTTACAGCACAAACCGCAATGCGGCGGTAGAACTTCGCGTTACGCTTGAGACATTCGGGACGGATCACAAGAAACAGATACTTGATGCGCTGAAGAAGAACGGGTATACTACGAAAGTTGTTAACACAACACTGTAACCGCTGACAGATCTGGTAATTTCTATGAAGAAAAAGACAACGATGAAAAAAAGCACCAAGATCAGCCTCCTGTTCATCGCTTTCGTCATCGTTCTTACGCTGGTAAGTGTACTTAAGGATGAGAGCGCATCTGAACTGATCGAGAAAATCAGGACTGCTGATCCTGGCTGCCTTATTCTGGCCGTGTGCTGTGTGATGGGCTTTCTGCTCATGCAGGGTGTGATCATTTACCTGATGTGCCGGTCGCTCAATCTGAAGGAATCTCTGTGGCACTGTATGCTGATATCGTTCCACGGATATTTTTTCTGCAATATCACGCCGATGCAGACCGGCGGACCGATCATCCAGATTTATGATCTCAGAAGAGAAGGCGTCGGAGTTCCGACGGCATGCATGCTGATCTTCAACATGACTTTTCTCTTCAAGCTTGTACTTTTCGTCCTTTCCATCGGCTTTCTCACCGTGGGACGGGGCATGCTTTCCGCATATACGGGCAGCATACAGCCGCTGGTTGTCATCGGTTTTTTCCTCACGATTTGCTTTACCCTGATGCTGGGCCTTCTGATCTTCAATACGAAGCTGACAAAGAAAATGGCCATCCGGGTGTTCGACTGGAGCGTCCGCAGGCATCTGCAGAAGAAAAATATTGAAAAAAGACGCGCCAAGATGCTCGATATGTTTGACCAGTACAAGGATGTCGCCGGGTTCTTTCTGACGCATCTGAAGCTGATGGGTATTCTGCTGCTTCTCACATTTGTGCAGCGTTTTCTTTATTTTTCTTCCACGTGGTTTGTATACAAAAGCTTCGGCCTTTCCGGGACAGGATGGTTTACCATCTGCATGCTGCAGTCCCTTATCAATATCATCGCGGATCTTCTTCCCGTGCCGGGAGATGTCGGTGTCGGTGAGATCGTATTCAATGCCGTATTTAGAGGAATATTCGGCAGCTATCTGTCTTCCGGACTTCTGATCTCCCGCGGCATTACCTACTATGCGCAGCTGATCATCTGCGGTATCATGACAGTCATAGCGAGCATTACTTTCCGATTTGACCGTTCAAAGTTCGGCAGGACGAAAAAGACAAATTATTATCCTGAAAACGACGAAGAGGAAGAAGAGACAGACCGGGAAGAACAGCCAGGCACCCGCGGACTGATGGCGAAGCTGGCGGAAGACACCGGATTTTCCGACAGCGAGCTTGAGGAAGAATACGGCGACCGGACGGCGGACAGTGAAGAGAAATATGAAGATTCAGAATAAATCCAGAGAAAATTATCAGAAGGAGATGGATAGGCTGCTGGAGAACCTTGCGCCGGGCGTTAAGCCGCGGCTGCTTCTCCACAGCTGCTGTGCACCGTGCAGCAGCTATGTGCTGGAGTATCTGTCTCCTTATTTTGAAATCACGGATTTTTATTACAATCCGAATATCACACCAGAATCCGAATACCGGCATCGCACGGAGGAACTTAAGAGGCTGATCCGTGAAATGCTTCCTGACAGCGATGTCCGTTTCCTTGAAGGCCGGTATGAACCGGAAAAATTTTTTGAAGCCGCGCGCGGTCTGGAGGATGCACCTGAGGGCGGTGAGCGGTGTCTGAAGTGCTTCGAGCTGCGTCTTAACGAGGCGGCAGATGCGGCGCTGGCCTGTCACTGCGATTGTTTTGCCACGACGCTCACGATCAGTCCGCTGAAAAATGCAGATCACATCAATGCCATCGGGCGGAGAATTGCGGAAGAGAAGGGTGTGGCCTATCTCGCATCTGATTTCAAGAAGAAGAACGGATTCAGGCGCTCGACGGAGCTCTCCCGGCAGTATCATCTGTACAGGCAGGATTACTGCGGATGTGTTTACTCCAGAAGGACTGAGACAGAATTACAGGCTGCCAGATGACAGGGCAGATTTTTCGTTGTGAAGATTGATATCACGCATATGATGGAGGTAAGTATGGCACAGCTCTGGGGCGGAAGATTTACAAAGAAAACAGACGAACTTGTATACGCTTTCAATGCTTCAATTGATTTCGACAAACGTCTCTACAGGCAGGATATCCGTGGCAGCCTTGTCCACGCATCCATGCTTGTCAGACAGGGAATTATTTCGGAAGAAGACGGAGAAAAAATAAAAGAAGGTCTCAACGGTATTCTGAGTGATCTGGAGAGCGGAACGCTGAAGATCACATCTGAATACGAGGATATCCACAGCTTTGTCGAAGCCACGCTGACTGACCGCATCGGTGATGCCGGAAAGAGGCTGCACACGGGGCGGAGCCGCAACGATCAGGTGGCCCTGGATATGAAACTCTACGTGCGCGATGAGATCGATGAGACAGCTCTGCTTCTGAAGGAGCTTCTCACGACGATCGAGCGCCTCATGGAAGAAAATACGGAGACTTTTATGCCGGGATTCACGCACCTGCAGAAGGCGCAGCCAGTTACGCTCGCCCATCATCTGGGTGCGTATTTTGAGATGTTCCGCCGCGACAGAAGCCGTCTTTCCGATCTGCGCCGCAGGATGAACACCTGTCCGCTCGGCGCCGGTGCTCTCGCGGGGACTACCTATCCCCTCGACAGGGAATACACGGCTGCACAGCTCGGCTTTGACGAGCCGACGGCTAACAGCATGGATTCCGTTTCCGACAGGGACTACATCATCGAATATCTCAGTGCGCTTTCCATCATACAGATGCACCTCAGCCGGTTCAGCGAGGAAATCTGCATCTGGAATTCCAATGAATATCGTTTTGTAGAGATCGACGATGCCTACAGCACCGGCAGTTCGATCATGCCGCAGAAAAAGAATCCGGATATCGCGGAGCTCGTCCGCGGCAAGACCGGCCGCGTATACGGCGCGCTCATGCAGATGCTCACGACGATGAAAGGACTTCCCCTCGCCTACAACAAGGATATGCAGGAGGACAAGGAGCTCACGTTTGATGCGATCGACACGGTCCAGCACTGCATCCGCCTGTTCACCGGCATGCTGGATACGATGAAATTCAGGAACAATATCATGGCTGATTCTGCAAGGCACGGATTCACCAATGCCACGGATGCAGCTGACTACCTCGTGGGCAGGGGCATACCGTTCCGTGATGCGCACTCGATCATCGGAAGACTGGTACTGGACTGCATCGATAAAGGGTGTGCACTCGATGATCTGCCGCTCGAAGAGTTCAGAAAATACTCACCGGCCTTCGATGAAGATGTATATGAGGCGATCAGCATGAAGACCTGTGTGGAGCGGAGAAATACCACCGGAGCCCCCGGCCCCGAGGCGATGCGTGCGGAAATCCGGAGGAATCAGGCATATCTTGCTGAGGACTGAAGAAGAATGCCGGTTGAAAATCAGCTCTGAAAGGCCTATGATCTACGAAACAGAGTGCCGCATCTCATGTGCGGCATCTGGAATATAAACTTTTTGATACAGGAGAGTGAAAAATGGACAGCAAATTGAGAGTCGGTATCCTCGGTGCAACAGGAATGGTAGGCCAGCGTTTTGTGACGCTCATGGAGAATCACCCGTGGTTTGAGGTGACGGCAGTAGCCGCTTCTCCGAGAAGCGCCGGAAAAACATATGAAGAAGCTGTCGGCGGACGCTGGAAAATGGAGACGCCGATGCCTGACTATGTGAAGGAAATGACCGTTCTCAGCATCGAAGAGGTTGAAAAGATCTCCGGCATGGTTGATTTTGTGTTCTGTGCACTGAACATGCCGAAGGATCAGATCCGCGAGATCGAGTACAGATATGCAAAGGCTGAGACCCCTGTTGTCTCCAACAACAGCGCTCATCGCTGGACACCGGATGTGCCGATGGTTATTCCGGAAATCAACGATGCTCACTTTGCTGTCATTGATTCACAGAGAAAGCGCCTCGGTACGAAGCGCGGTTTTATCGCCGTAAAGCCTAACTGTTCGATCCAGAGCTATACGCCGGCACTTACCGCCTGGATGGAATTTGAGCCGTATCAGGCCGTTGTGACGACATATCAGGCTATTTCCGGCGCCGGCAAGACATTTAAGGACTGGCCGGAGATGGAGGGAAATGTCATTCCGTTTATCAGCGGCGAGGAAGAAAAGAGTGAGCAGGAGCCGCTCAGAATCTGGGGAAGTGTAGAAAACGGCGAGATCGTGAAGAAAGACGGCATTGTGATCACAAGCCAGTGCCTCCGTGTACCTGTGCTGAACGGTCATACGGCTGCTTGCTTTGTTAATTTCCGCAAAAATCCGACAAAGGAAGAACTGATCAGCGCTCTGGAGGCTTACAGCGGATATCCGCAGGCACATCATCTGCCGAGTGCTCCGAAACAGTTCATCCGCTATATGGAGGAGGATGACCGTCCGCAGGTGAGACTGGACGTTGACTATGAGAATGGTATGGGTATCAGCATCGGCCGTCTCCGTAAGGACACTATCTTCGACTGGAAGTTTGTAGGACTTTCGCACAATACACTCCGCGGCGCAGCAGGCGGCGCTGTGCTCTGCGCGGAAACCCTCGTTGATCAGGGATATATCAGCCGTGCCTGAGACAAGGAGATGTGACTGAATATATGACCGCCGCACAGATATCCGTGCGGCGGTCATTGTGTGATATACGCGGACAGATAGCCACAGTCGCTCACGAACTGACCGGGTGTGACTTATGCCGCGATAACGGGATAAAATCCGTGAAGCGTGTTTTATCACGTTATACAAAGAAAGGATGTGGCGTGGGTACGGGGAAATCACTATACATAGCTGAGAAGCCCTCGGTGGCTCAGGAGTTCGCCAAAGCTCTGCATGAGAATTTCACGCGTCTTGACGGTTACATGGAATCGGACAGAAGTGTCGTCACCTGGTGTGTCGGGCATCTGGTGACCATGAGCTATCCTGAAAAATATGATATGAAGTATAAGAAGTGGTCTTTCGATACGCTTCCCTTTCTGCCGAAAACTTTTAAGTATGAGGTCATAGGCAGTGTGAAGAAACAGTTTGATATCGTCAGCCGGCAGCTCAACCGCGAAGATGTGACCACGATCTATGTCTGCACCGACAGCGGGCGCGAGGGTGAGTATATTTATCGCCTCGTCGCCATGATGGCAAAGGTGCCCGATTCGAAGGATCAGAGACGGGTGTGGATTGATTCCCAGACCGAAGAGGAAATCAACCGCGGCATTCGGGAGGCAAAGAATATCTCTGCCTATGATGACCTGTCGGATGCGGCCTTTCTGCGGGCGAAGGAAGATTACCTGATGGGCATTAATTTTTCCCGGGCGCTCTCGATCCGCTACGCCGGTGATGCTTCCGGTTACCTTGGCGGCAGCTATCACCCTGTCTCTGTCGGCCGTGTCATGACCTGTGTGCTCGGTATGGTCGTGCGCAGAGAGCGGGAGATCAGGGATTTTAAGAAGACATCCTTTTACCGGGTCATCGCCGATGAGGTTTGTGCTGAACATCCCTTCGAGGGTGAATGGCGGGCTGTAGAAGGCAGCCGCTTCTTTCAGTCGCCGAAGCTTTACAGGGAGAACGGTTTCAGGGAGCGGAAAGACGCCGAAGAACTGATCCGGTATCTGAAGGATCTGGATCCGCAGCAGGCAGAAGCCGTCAATGTAAGCCGCAAGACGACTAAAAAAAATCCGCCGCTTCTGTACAATCTGGCGGAGATCCAGAACGACTGCTCCCGGTATTTCAAGATCAGTCCGGATACCACACTCAATATTATTCAGGAACTGTACGAGAAAAAACTCGTCACCTATCCCAGAACCGACGCCAGAGTTCTCTCCTCGGCGATCGCCAAAGTGATCAGTCAGAATATCCGCGGACTGACGAAATACAGTCCGCTCGCAGACCTCGCGTCGGAGGTTCTCGCCGGCGACGCATGGAAGAAAATCGGGCAGACGAGATATACGGATGACAAACAGATCACTGATCACTATGCGCTGATCCCGACAGGACAGGGACTGCAGAATATTGGCAGCCTGAAGCCGCTTCAGCGCGGCGTCTACGAACTGATCGTCAGAAGATTTCTGGCGATATTCTATCCGCCCGCCGTATATCAGAAGATCAGCCTGGAGACGAAAATCGGGACAGAACATTTTTTCTCCAGCTTCAGCGTACTCACGGAAGAAGGTTTCCTGAAGACGGCGTATAAACCGGCCGGCAGGAAAACAGCAGATAAAAATACAGACAGCCGGAATAAGGATGACAGAGAAGACGACAGCGATACGTCCGGGGGCGGCGCGGATGAAAGCGCCGGTTCACAGAAGAATTTCACTTCGGCTGCTGATCCGGAATTCCTCGCCGCGCTGAAAAAGCTCAGAAAGGGTTCGGTGATCCCCGTCAGCGGATACAGGATCAAAGAGGGAGAGACACAGCCTCCGAAACGGTATACATCCGGATCTATGATCCTCGCCATGGAGAATGCAGGTCAGCTGATCGAGGATGAAGAGCTCCGGGAACAGATTCGCGGCAGCGGCATCGGAACATCGGCGACAAGAGCAGAAATTCTCAAAAAGCTCGTCAATATACGCTACCTTGATCTGAACGCAAAGACACAGGTGATCACACCGACGCAGCTGGGCGAGATGGTTCACGACATCGTCTATGTCTCGATCCGGTCCCTGCTCAATCCGGAGATGACGGCGAGCTGGGAAAAAGGTCTCTCCTATGTGGCGGAAGGCAGGATACAGCCGTCAGAATACATGAAGAAACTCGAGGATTTTGTCAGCACAAGAACAAACAGGGTGAAAAATGCCGATAACCGTCAGCTTCTGCGCAGCCGTTATGACTATATAGCGCAGTTCTACAGAAACAAATCTGTCGACAGACCGTCATCCCGGGCAAAGGGGAAGAGACGGACAAAGAAAGAGGAAAAACATGATTAAAGGAGCAATGATTTCTGAATTATTTGATCTCAGTCAGACGATTGCAGCGGAGATTTTTGAGGGAAAGACCTATCCCTGGGAGGTACTCCCGGAGATACACGATTTCATTCTGAAACTCGGCCCGACACTGCCGAAGGATGAATACGAAGAGAAGAAAGAAGGAGTCTGGATCGCCAGAGATGCAGTGATCTGGCCCACGGTTTCCATCACAGGTCCCTGCATTGTGTGCCATAAGGCGACGCTCCGTCAGTGCGCCTTCATCCGCGGCAACGCGATCATCGGCGAGGGGGCTGTCGTCGGCAACTCCACAGAGCTCAAGAACGTCATTCTTTTCAACGACGTCGAGGCGCCCCATTACAATTACGTGGGCGATTCCATCCTCGGTTTTCATGCGCACATGGGCGCCGGATCCATCACCTCGAATATCAAGTCTGACCGGAAAAATATTGTCGTCCGCGGGGAGGGACAGGAGATCGCCACAGGCATGCGCAAGATCGGCGCCATGCTCGGCGACTGGACGGAGATCGGCTGCGGCAGCGTCCTGAATCCCGGCTCCGTCATCGGTGCACACACCAATGTCTATCCACTCTCCAGCGTACGCGGCGTGATCCCCGGCCATTCGATCTACAAGAATGCAGGCGAGATCGCGGCAAAGCGGGAAGATCTGTAAGTATCTGTTAATGATTATGCGATATATAAGAGATACAGATACTTCCAACCCGCGACCATCCGCATAATTATATAAACGATGAGCCGGAATGTGCCCGCAAACCGTCTTTTTTTTGCGGGAGACTTTACGAATCGCCGTAAATATGCAAAAATAATAGACGTTGAATTTCACACTTTTGAAAGGAGTGTCAATCGATGGTTTATTCAAAAGAAGTAGAAGATATGTGCGTTGTTCATCAGGGCGTACATCACGGCGCTGCTCCTATTCCTGAAGAAGCAAAATGGGTGAAATCCAGAGAGGTAAAGGATATCTCCGGATTCACACACGGCGTTGGCTGGTGTGCTCCGCAGCAGGGATGCTGCAAGCTTTCCCTGAACGTAAAAGAGGGTGTCATCCAGGAGTGCCTCGTTGAGACGATCGGCTGCTCAGGCATGACGCATTCCGCTGCCATGGCATCTGAGATCCTGCCGGGCCTTACTGTTCTTGAGGCTCTGAACACCGACCTCGTATGTGATGCTATCAACACTGCCATGAGAGAGCTGTTCCTGCAGATCGCCTATGGCCGTTCTCAGAGTGCTTTCTCTGAAGACGGACTGGCAATCGGCGCTGGTCTCGAGGATCTCGGCAAGGGCCACAGATCTCAGGTCGGCACCATGTATGGAACACTGGCAAAGGGACCCCGTTATCTCGAGATGACCGACGGCTATGTAAAAGAACTGGCTCTCGATGAGAACGATGAGATCATCGGATACAAGTTCGTAAACTTCGGCAAGATGATGGATTTCATCAAAGCCGGAGATGATGCAAATACCGCTTATGAGAAAGCTTCCGGTCAGTACGGACGTGTAGCGGATGCCGTGAAGTTCATTGACCCGAGAAAAGAATAAGATAGAGGAGGATGTAATACAATGGCTTTATTTGAATCATATGAAAGAAGAGAAAAACAGATTCTTGCAAAGCTGAAAGAGTACGGCATCAACTCTATTGAAGAGGCTGCCGAAGTCACAAAGGCTGCCGGACTTGATGTATATCATCAGGTAGAGAAGATTCAGCCGATCTGCTTTGAGAATGCTAAATGGGCTTACACCGTAGGTGCAGCCATTGCCATCAAGAAGAACTGCAGAACCGCTGCTGAGGCTGCTGCCGCTATCGGCGAGGGCCTTCAGTCCTTCTGTATCCCGGGATCTGTTGCTGACCGCCGTAAGGTAGGTCTTGGACATGGCAACCTGGGCAAGATGCTTCTGGAAGAGGATACCGAGTGCTTCTGCTTCCTCGCAGGACATGAGTCCTTCGCTGCAGCCGAGGGCGCTATCGGTATCGCTGAGAAAGCAAACATGGTTCGTAAAAAACCGCTCCGTGTCATCCTGAACGGACTTGGCAAGGATGCAGCAAAGATCATCTCCCGTGTCAACGGATTCACTTATGTAGAGACCGAGTACAACTACAAGACCGGTGAGCTGACCGAGCTTTCCCGCACCTGCTATTCCAAGGATCCGAACAGCGCAAGAGCAAAGGTCAACTGCTACGGCGCTGACGATGTACAGGAAGGCGTTGCCATCATGTGGCATGAGAATGTCGATGTATCCATCACCGGCAACTCCACCAACCCGACCCGTTTCCAGCACCCGGTAGCAGGAACGTACAAGAAGGAGCGCCTCGAGGCAGGCAAGAAGTACTTCTCCGTTGCTTCCGGCGGCGGCACAGGCCGTACCCTTCATCCGGACAATATGGCAGCAGGTCCTGCTTCCTACGGCATGACCGATACCATGGGCCGTATGCACAGTGATGCACAGTTCGCAGGTTCTTCTTCCGTTCCGGCTCATGTAGAGATGATGGGTCTGATCGGCGCAGGCAACAACCCGATGGTCGGCATGACTGTTGCCGTTGCTGTTTCTGTTGAGGAAGCTGCCAAGGCTGGAAAATTCTGATCAGCTTTTAAGGTGATTGTGCGGGGAAAAACATGAGATGTTTTTTCTCCCGCTGTTGGGAGGTCACTTCCGTTCTGACAGCGCAGACCGCAGCTTGCGGTTCGTGCGCGGATCGACGGGAGTGACTTCTGTTGTGAATGGATAAAAATCATATGACTGAATTATGGGATATTTATGATGCGGACCGGCATCTCACGGGAAGAACCATGGTGAGGAATGACTGGCATATGAAGCCGGGAGATTACCATATGACGGTTCTGGGGATCGTGACGGACGGCCGCGGCAGTTTCCTGATCACGCAGCGAAAAGCTGATAAGGAATGGGCACCTCTGGCATGGGAGGTTTCAGGCGGAGGCGTGAAGTCCGGCGAGACATCAGCGGAGGCCGTTGTCCGTGAAGTTTCAGAGGAGACAGGACTAGACCTGTCGAAGGCAAAGGTGAGACTGCTCACCTCCTACAGAAACGACAGTCCGGAAGAGCAGAACAATTATTTTACCGATATTTATGAAGTACTTCTTGATTTCTGCAGGGCAGATGTCCACATACAGGAAGAGGAGACGGAAGACTTCCGCATCTGCGGTATTGAGGAGATTAAAAAGCTTGGTCAGGAGGGAAATTTCCTCCACTACGGGAGACTGGAACCGGTATTTGCATCACTGCAGTAAACAGCATTTATGAGGGGATGACAATATGCTCGATGACTATCTGAAAGCCAAAAAGAAAGGAGACAAGGCTGTCCGGAAGGCTGAAAGCGACGGCCAGTATCCTTATCTGCATTCTCTGCAGGCTTTCCTTCCTGATTTTCGCAAGATGCCGAAATATCCGGTCGGCGTGATGGAGATCCCGCTTCGTATGATCGCAGGCACGGTAAACGATGACCGGCAGAATGCTTTTTCCTGGAATTTTATGCCTGTATTTAACGCTGAGTCGGAATTCGCCCAGAAGTGGTCGAATCTGTATGACGCGCAGGAGTCGGAGGGCATCCATGATGCCATCAAATGCTATGAGTATCTGCATCGGTTCTATGTGGAAGAGGGCAACAAGCGGGTGTCCGTACTGAGCTATGTGCAGGCATACTCCATCGCTGCAGACATCCAGAGGATCATGCCGCCGCGGTCGGATGATCCTGAAATCGCTGCTTATTATGAATTCCTCGACTTTTTCCGTGTGACGAAACTGTATGACGTATATCTCACAAAACCGGGAGGTTATGCGAAACTTGCCGCACTGTATCACCAGAATCTGACGAATCCCTGGCCGGAAGAAGCTGTCCTGCAGCTCCGTTCGGATTACCGGGCTTTTGAAAAAGTATACCTGAATCTCGGCGGGGAACATCTGCAGATATCGACCGGCGATGCTTTTTACATGTATCTGACCATCTATCCGGGAAGCGGACTTCTGCTGGAAAGCGACGCGGATATCTCGCGGAAGATTATGAAGATATGGAACGAACTGGTCAGCAGGGCTGTCAGCGACAAGGATATCGCCGTCGTTGAAGATCCAAAGGGAACCGACCAGAATCCTTCCGCACGTGTGTTTTTCGGGGCGAGGACATTTACGAAGGAAAAGCCGCTGCGTGTGGCGTTCATTCATTCCAAGGATCCGAACAAATCGCGCTGGATCTACGCACATGAGCTCGGCATGAACGAGATCAATGAGAAATTCGGCGGAACTGTCGAGGCCATCAGCCTGGAAAACAATGATACGGATGAAAAAGTCGATGAGGCTTTTGAAGCTGCAGCGGCCGATCTGGATGAGGTTGTCTTCACGACATCACCGGATCTGATGGCGGCATCCATGCGTGCGGCTATCCGCTATCCGAAAATGAAGATTCTGAACTGCTCCGTCAATCTGAAGAGCAGTGCTGTCCGCACCTACTATCCGAAAATGTATGAGGCGAAGTACCTGATGGGCGCTCTGGCTGCGAGCTATTCGCCCGACCACAGAATCGGTTATGCCGCTGATTATCCGCTGAACGGCAATATCGCTGGCATCAACGCCTTTGCGATCGGCGCCGGCACCGTGGATCCGCAGGCAAAAATTTATCTGACATGGACGGGGAAAAAGGGCTCGGATTTTGAAAGGGAGCTGGAAAAGGACCTGGGACTTACGATCATATCAGGGCCTGACACGATCGCGCCGGAGAGCAAGAGCCGGAAATACGGCCTGTACAGGACGGATTCGCTGGGCAATGTCAAGGGACTGGCCGCGCCGATCACGCACTGGGGAAGATTCTACACGGCTATCATTCAGAGCGTGCTCGACGGAACATATAATGAGAGGGAGAATACGGACAAGACACAGCCGCTCAATTACTGGTTCGGCATACGGAGCGGCGCTGTGGACGTTATTTTTTCCGATGATCTTCCCTACTATTCCCGCAAGATGATCAAACTTCTCCGTTCGGGCATCATCAGCGGGTTTGTGGAGCCGTTCAGGGGAGAGATTCACAGCCAGACGAAGCAGATCAGTGAAGAGGGCGCGCAGCCTCTTGGCTATGAGCAGATCATCGGCATGGACTGGCTCAATGATAATATCATCGGCGAAATCCCCAGGGCTTCGGAGATGAATGACAATGTTCAGAAGACGCTGATGACCAGCGGTGTTACCGGAACCATTCTTCCGGACTGTGAGGAAAGAGGATGAAAATCGGAATTATTGGCGCAGGTGCGGCCGGTATGATGGCTGCGGTGCGCGCGGCGGAGCTGGGTGCGGATGTCTCAGTGTTTGAACAGAATGAAAAGACGGGAAAGAAACTATTCATCACGGGCAAGGGCAGGTGTAATTTCACAAATGACTGCGATCAGGATACTTTTCTGGCGAGTGTCGTGTCCAATCCGAAGTTTCTGTACAGTGCATACAGCGAATGGAACAGTCAGCAGACGATAGATTTCTTTGAATCACTCGGCGTAAAGACAAAGGTTGAACGTGGAAACCGCGCATTTCCGGCGTCGAACCATTCCTCGGATATTATCCGGGCACTCGACCGCAGGATGGAGTCGCTCGGCGTTCATGTGCGCCTGCGCGCGAAGGTGGCCGGACTGATTACAGAAGATGGTTCTGTCAGGGGAGTGCGGCTGCAGAGCGGAGAAAAATACCTCTGTGACAGCGTTCTCATTGCCACAGGCGGTCTGTCTTATCCCTCGACGGGGGCGACGGGCGACGGCTTCCGCTTTGCGGAAGAACTCGGCATCTCTGTGACGGATACGAGGCCCGCGCTCGTCCCTCTGGTTACAGAAGAGCCCTACATCACGGAACTGCAGGGGCTTTCGCTGAAGAACGTCACACTGACAGTTCCCCTGGGAAAGAAGAAAAAATACAGCGAATTCGGAGAGATGCTTTTTACGCATTTCGGTATCAGCGGTCCGATCGTGCTGAAAGCGAGTTCATACCTCGCAAAGACACTGGAAAAGGGTCCGCTGCCCGCAGTGATCGATCTGAAGCCGGCGCTGTCAGCCGAACAGCTGGATGCCAGAATACGCAGAGAATTCGATGAGGCGCAGAACAGAGAATTCAGAAATGCAGTGGCGCCGATTTTTCCCGCTAAACTCCGTCCGGTCATGGTACGGCTGTCCGGCATTGACGGGGACCGGCCGGTGCACACCGTCACCAGAGAAGAGAGGCAGGCTTTCGGCCGCCTGATCAAGAACTTCCCGCTGACGATCACGGAAACCAGAGATTATAAAGAAGCGGTTATCACACAGGGCGGTGTCAGCGTCAGGGAGATCGACCCTCACACCATGCAGTCCAGAAAAATTCCGGGACTGTACTTTGCGGGAGAGGTTATCGATACGGATGCGCTGACAGGAGGATTTAATCTGCAGATCGCATGGGCGACTGCCAGGAGAGCGGCAGAAAGCATGTGTGCGGCGGATGAGCAGATGTATTGACTGAAGCGGACGGCAGGAGGAATACATATGGGATTTCAGATTGCGATCGATGGTCCGGCAGGCGCCGGCAAGAGCACCGTGGCGAAGATGGTCGCCTCAAGGCTCGGCTTTATCTATGTGGATACCGGTGCCATGTACCGGGCCATGGGACTTTATTTTCTGGACAGCGGTGTAGATGTGGATTCGGAGGAGGCAGTGAATGCTTCACTCAACGGAGCGCATGTGGCACTCACCATGCAGGACGGTGTGCAGCACGTCTGGCTGAACGGCAGGGACGTGTCAGACAGGATCCGCGAGGAAAAGGCCGGCATGATGGCATCAAAGACAAGCAGATATCCGGAGAACCGGAAAAAAATGACAGCCATGCAGCGGGATATCGCCAGGGCAAATGATGTGGTCATGGACGGACGTGATATCGGCACCGTGGTACTTCCGGATGCCCCGCTGAAAATTTTTCTCACAGCCAGTGTGAGAACACGTGCGGAACGCAGATACAGAGAACTGATCGGACGCGGCGAGCAGGCAGATCTGGAAGAAATCTCGCGTGATATCGAGGCGCGCGATTTCGCGGATATGCACCGCAAAACAGCGCCGCTGAAGCAGGCGGAAGACGCTTTTTACCTGGACACTTCGAATATGACAGCAAGAGAAGCGGCAGAGAAGATCATTCTGCTGGCGAGATCCAGAAGATAACGGGATACTGATGAGAGGAAAATGAAAGTCTGATGAAACTGCTGCTGTTAGCCGATGACGAAGACAAGGCGCTCTGGGATTATTACAAGCCCGGCGACCTCAGAGGATATGATCTGATCATTTCCTGCGGGGATCTGCACAGGAGTTATCTGGAATTTATCGTGACCATGGCAAGCTGCCCGCTTCTGTATGTGCGGGGCAACCATGACACGATGCTGCGCAGAGAGCCTCCCGAAGGATGCATATGCATTGAGGACAGGGTGTTCGATTATAAAGGACTCAGGATCCTCGGGCTCGGAGGATCCATGCGCTATCTGCCGGACCGTCCGGATCAGTATACCGAGGAGGAGATGGAAACCCGGATCAGAAAGGTCAGCCGCGAAATTACGCTTCGCAATGGATTCGATGTACTGGTAACGCATGCGCCGGCGGCGGGACACGGAGATCTCACGGATCTTCCGCATCGCGGATTTGAATGTTTCAACAGACTTCTGATGGAACAGAAGCCCAAATATATGTTTTACGGGCATATCCACTCCACGTATAACAACCGGGCATTTATCCGCAGGGAAAAGCATGAGAGCGGTACCGTGCTGATCAACGCATACAAGCGGTACGAGCTGGAAATCAGCCCGGATGAGTATCCGGCTGTCGGCAAGACGGGATCGTTTCTGTATGACCTGATCATGGGTATGAAGGAAAAAAGAAAGAAATATTGAGGTAACAGCTATGGAAATCATCACAGCACAGAGCTCCGGTTTCTGTTTTGGCGTAGAACGGGCAGTCAACGAGGTTGAAAACCAGATCGCAGGAGGGGAAAAACCGGTCTATACCTACGGACCGATCATCCACAATCAGCAGGTTGTGGATTCGCTTTCTGCGCGCGGCGTGATCGTCATCCATTCCGAAGAAGAACTTCAGAATATTCACGAGGGAACGATCATCATCCGCTCCCACGGTGTATCCAGAAGAATTCAGAATATTATGGAAAAAAGCGGCGCGACGGTGATTGACGCCACCTGTCCCTTCGTCAAAAAGATCCATGGAATAGCGGAGGAAGCCGGCAGAAACGGAGAGGTGCTTGTCATTGCCGGCAATCCGGATCACCCGGAAGTACAGGGAATCATGGGATGGACGGAGGGAGAAGTCCATGTAGTCCGCGACGAAAAAGAGATGGAGGAGCTTGAGCTCGCTCCGGGAAGCCGTGCGGTTCTCGTGGCACAGACCACGTACAATAAAACGAAATTTGAAGATATTGTTGCTATTTTCACGAAAAAGGAATATAGTTATAGCGTTAAATACACTGTTTGCAGTGCGACTGACAGGCGGCAGACAGAGGCGCGGGATATCGCGTCAAAAGTAGATGCTATGGTTGTCATAGGAGGCAGGCATAGTTCGAATACACAGAAACTGTATCAGATATGCAGTGAAAAGTGCAGGCATACTTACTTCATTGAGACACCCGATGATTTGGACATGAAACCTTTTCAATCATTCTCACGTGTAGGTATCACAGCTGGAGCATCTACTCCTAAAAGTATAATTGAGGAGGTTACATTACATGTCAGACGAAATGAATGTTGAAGAGAGTGATTTTGGGAAACTGCTGGACGCGACTTTTAAGCCCGTTCACAATGGTGAAGTCGTTGAGGGAACTGTTATCGACGTCAAGCCGGATCAGATCATTCTCAACATCGGCGCGAAGGCAGATGGCATTCTGACGAGAAACGAGTATTCCAATGATAATTCTGTCGATCTCACAACAGTTGTCAAAGTCGGCGACAAGATGGAAGTCAAGATCATCAAGGTCAACGACGGGGAGGGACAGATCCTTCTGACCTACAAGAGACTGGCTGCTGAGAAGGGCAATAAGAAGCTCGAAGAGGCATTTGAGAACGGTGAAGTTCTCAAGGCAAAAGTTGTCCGTGTCATGAACGGAGGACTCAGCGTGAATGTAGAAGGCGCAAGAGTATTTATTCCTGCCAGCCTTGTTTCAGACACCTACGAGAAAGACCTCAACAAATACATGGATCAGGAGATCGAGTTCAAGGTTATCGAGTTCAATCCCCGCAAGAGAAGAATCATCGGCGACCGCAAGCAGCTTGTTGTTGCTGAGAAGAAGAAAGCACAGGAAGAACTGTTCAGCCGCATTCATGTGGGCGATACCGTAGAGGGTGTTGTAAAGAACATCACAGATTTCGGCGCATTCATCGATCTCGGCGGTGCAGACGGACTGCTTCATATCTCCGAGATGAGCTGGGGCCGTGTAGATAATCCGAGATCTATCGTTTCTGTTGGTCAGAAGATCAATGTTCTGATCAAGGACATCAAGGGTGACCGCATTGCACTCTCCCTGAAGTTTGAGGATCAGAACCCGTGGCGTACAGCTGCTGAGAAATATGCGATCGGAACGATCGTTACCGGCAAAGTTGCCCGCATGACCGACTTCGGTGCATTTGTAGAACTTGAGCCCGGCATCGATGCTCTGCTTCATGTATCTCAGATTTCCAGAGAGCATGTCAACAAGCCTTCCGATGTACTTCAGGTAGGTGATGAGATCACAGCAAAGGTTGTTGATTTCAACGGCGATGATCACAAGATCAGTCTGAGCAGAAAGGCACTTGAGCTGGACGAGGAAGCTGAAGCACCGGCAGATGATGCTGAGTAATCCGTATTCAGGTTAAAGCTTAACAATAATATCCGGAACTGCTGTACATCTGTACGGCAGTTCCTTTTTTTACGCGGGCAGAGAACCTCATCCGATCACGAAGGGATCAGGTGTGGCGAACGCTGTCGTTATCCTGCGCGGACAGAAACTGATGGAGCAGGGAGCGTATATAGGCACTGCGCTTCTCCGCATCGTCCCATACGTTTTCAGTGAGTACAAACCAGGAAGGGAATGAACGGTAGGAACGGCAGCAGGAAGGCGTATATATATCTTCTGGCTGCGGACAGAATACCCTGCCGGTTACGCGCTGATAACAGTTTTCCGGGCAGGCTTTCTCACGGTGTGCGGATGAGGCGTAGATGGCGAGATCTTTGTGAATGACGCCGTCCTGTTCCGGAAAATACCAGTAGTTTTTATAGTCAGAAAAGAAATGCAGCATGTCTCCTCTGTACAGCGGCACATGGAGCAGGAGTGCGGAAGAACTGCTTTTTGCCGGCTTGTCCGGAGAACATTCATCCGTCGGCTGACTTGTACATGTAAGCATCAGGCTGACCGGCTCGGGAGCGGGGAGATCAGTCCCTCGTTTTCCGGAAGATCCGGGTCTTGCCATGAGGACATGAAGCGGCAGGATTTTTCGCAGAAATACTTCTGGCAGCTGGTGATGTGTGTGAAGCTGAAAATTTAAGACATCGCCTGAAATTTCCGGCGCTTCGGATGATAATGTACCATCGAAGAGTTCGGGGACGGCGAGCGCAGAGATGAGTTCTGCCATGCCGGTGACATCATCGTGATTGTGCAGCAGAAGAAGACGGAGATCCGCTTCGTTTCCGGAACGGAGAAATCCGTGATATACGTCGATCAGTTCGCCACCGCTCATTTCATCATCCCGGCTGATCTCCAGACACTGTTCCAGATCCTTCTGACGCATTTTTTCGAGTCCGAAGAGCTTCCGGTACGGACGGAACTTCCGGTAGATATCCAGATTGATCATGCCGTCAAATGGGTCGGGAAGACCATAGACAGAACACTTGTTCCTGATATACGGCACATCGAAGGTGTCACCGTTAAAATGAATGAGCATCGGCGGATCAGAGGGGTCCGTGAAGAAACTTCTGAGATAGGAAGAGAAGGCTATGAGCAGCTCTTTTTCCTCTTTCGGGTCATCGAGAAACCACTGACGAAGTATCCAGCTGCCGTTTTCTTCTGCAATGGCACCGATCAGGTACAGCTGTGTCCTCCTGTGTGAGAGTCCGGTTGTTTCTATATCAAAAAGTACAGCATTTCCGTTTTCAAACCAACTGTCCAGAATTGCTGCGGCTTTTCTGTTCAGAGGTTCATTTCGTCTCAACATTTGTGTCATCCATCTCCCGTCATTTTCAGAAATGTGTGAACATTAACGCCGCACCGGGGCGTCTGTCCGGCTTCGGTAATAATATAGCACAGAAGATTTAAACGTGGTATGATGGGTAAAATGTGTAAAAACAGAATGGGGAGCACAGTTCATGTTTGGTTTTATCAGGGGAACTATCGATGAAATCACGGAAGACAGCCTGATCGTCGATAATAACGGCGTCGGCTGGCAGATTTTTGTTCCTGGCAGTCTGCTCGACGGGGATGTGCACAGGGGCGATGAGATCAAGCTGTACACGTATATGTCGGTTTCGGAAAACGCCATAGCGTTGTACGGATTTTTTACCAGAGATGATCTGGAAGTATTCCGGCTTCTGCTTAACGTGAGCGGTATCGGCCCGCGGGGGGCACTGGCTGTGCTCGGCACGCTCGGCAGCGACAGCCTGCGATTCGCCGTGCTGGCAGATGATGCCGGTGCGATCGCAAAAGCGCCCGGTGTGGGTAAAAAAACGGCGCAGAAGATCGTCCTGGAGCTGAAGGATAAATTTGCACTGAATGATGCTTTTGAAAAGAAACTGGAACACGTGCAGCAGGGTGGTCAGACTCCTGCCGACGCCGGGTCATCGGCAGCTGATGAAGCGGTGCAGGCACTGACAGCGCTCGGCTATTCTGGCACGGAGGCGCTGCAGGCTGTGAGGAAAGCAGACGTCACGCCTGATATGGATGCTGAGACTGTTCTGAAGGCGGCTCTCCGCAACCTTTATACATGAGGAAAATGCAGCATATATCCGTTGCCGGAATAATGGGGAGAAATAATTAATCATCTGTTATGGAAAAGAGAATTATACAGACGGAAGTCACCCGGGAAGATGAGCCGGTAGAGAAAAGTCTCCGGCCGCGCACCCTGGATGAATACATAGGACAGGAACGCGCGAAAAACAACCTGCGCGTATATATCGAGGCGGCCAAACAGCGGGGCGATGTGCTGGATCATGTGCTGTTCTACGGTCCGCCCGGACTGGGAAAAACGACGCTGGCCGGCATCATTGCCAATGAGATGGGCACGCATATGAAGATCACATCGGGGCCGGCCATCGAGAAACCCGGTGATATGGCGGCAATCCTCAACGGGCTGCAGGAGGGAGACATCCTTTTTGTCGATGAGATCCACAGGCTGAACAGGCAGGTGGAAGAGGTGCTCTATCCCGCGATGGAGGATTACGCGATCGATATTATGATCGGAAAGGGATCCTCGGCCAGGTCGATACGTCTGGAGCTTCCGAAGTTCACGCTCGTAGGGGCGACCACGAGGGCAGGACTGCTCACAGCTCCGCTTCGTGACCGGTTCGGCGTCGTTGAACATCTGGAGTTTTATTCAGCAGAAGAGCTCACGGAGATCATCCTGCATTCAGCGGATATTCTGGAAGTCAGAATAGACAATGCCGGGGCAGCAGAGATTGCCCGCAGATCGAGAGGAACGCCGAGAATTGCCAACCGTCTTCTGAAGAGGGTGCGGGATTTTGCCATGGTGCAGTATAATGGCAGGATCTCGGCCGACGTAGCGCGTATGGCACTGGATTTTCTTGAGATCGATACATGCGGCCTCGATCAGACGGACCGTCTGATCCTGCGCACGATCATTCAGAAATTTGACGGAGGCCCTGTAGGGCTGGACACGCTGGCGGCTGCGGTCGGCGAAGATGCGGGGACGATCATGGATGTGATCGAACCGTATCTCATTAAGAATGGATTTATCAATCGTACGCACGGCGGTCGTGTGGCAACAGCCAGAGCATACAGTCAGCTGAACATTCCGATGCCCTCAGAGGATTAACTGTTCTGAGCCCACATTTTATATATGAAGGAGAACGTCATGGCAGAGAAACATGCAGTGAAAGTTCTGATTGATGGAAAGGCAGTCACCCTGAGCGGGTATGAAAGCGAAGAATATCTGCAGAGAGTGGCTTTTTATCTGAATAACAAGATCGGCGAGCTGGCAGCGTCCAAAGGATACGGACATCTGACGCAGGATATGAAATCCACACTGCTGTCGCTGAATATCGCAGATGATTATTTCAAGGCAAAGGAACAGGCGGATTCGATGGAACAGGATATCGAAAACAGAGATCAGAACGCCTACAATGTCAAGCATGATCTGATCGCCGCCCAGATGGAAGTCGAGAGACTGAAAAAAGAAAATGAAAAACTCAGAAATCAACTTGCCGAAAAGACCTGAACTGCTGGCACCGGCAGGATCTATAGAAGCCATGAAGGCAGCTTTTGAGGCCGGAGCAGACGCCGTGTACATCGGAGGCGACAGATTCGGCGCCAGGGCCTACGCCGACAATCCCGGCCGTGACGACCTGATCGCAGCGATCAGACTGGCGCACAGGCTCGGAAAGAAACTCTATCTCACCGTCAATACACTGGTGAAGGAAGATGAGCTTGAAGAAGAGCTGGTACCATGGTTCCGTCCGTTTGCGGAGAGCGGACTGGACGGCGTGATCATACAGGATTTCGGTGCCATCAGTCTTCTCAGGGATCTCTGGCCGGAGCTTCCGCTTCACGCCAGCACACAGATGACTGTGACTGGTGCGTACGGTGCAGAGCTGCTGAAAAGAGAGGGGCTCGTCCGGGTCGTGCCCGCAAGGGAACTGAACCTGAAGGAGATCAGGGAGATCTACGACCGCACACACATGGAAATCGAGGCCTTTGTCCACGGTGCCATGTGTTACAGCTATTCGGGACAGTGTCTTATGAGCAGCATGATCGGCGGAAGAAGCGGCAATCGCGGACGATGTGCGGGTGTGTGCCGTCTTCCCTTCGATGTGTATGAGGGAAATCGCCGGCTGAATGGTTCAGGAGAGCGATATCCGCTTAACCTTAAGGATATGTGCGCCATCGATATTCTTCCGGATATGCTGCAGGCGGGGATCATATCTTTTAAAATCGAAGGAAGAATGAAAAAACCCGAATATACGTATGGTGTTGTATCCGTTTACAGGAAATACATGGATATGGCACAGGAACTGAATGCTTCGGGGAATCTGTCTTCTTATCGCGTCTCGGCAGAAGATCATCAGCTGCTGTGGGACCTGTTCAACAGAGACGGCTTCAGCTGCGGATGTTTCCGTGAACACAACGGCCGTTCGCTTGTTGCTATCCATAATGAAAAAATAAATGGTGTCCGCCAGAAAAGGGCGCAGGAACTGACGGAGAAGATCCGTTCAGAGCTTCAGAGCCGCGAGGCTCTGTCAAAACTGCAGGCGGGAATCCGGGGAGAACTGTCATTGTCTGCAGACGGGGGAGCCGTCCTCACCTGTGTATGGGAGGACGCCGATGGCCGGAGGGCATCGTACACCTGCCGGATGGAAGGCGTTCAGAAGGCAGAAAACTGTCCTGTGACAGAAGACCGTGTTCGCAGCCAGATCAGCAGAACCGGCGGCAGTGAATTTTATTTCCGCTCGCTGAATATCCATATGACGGATGATCTGTTTGTGCCGATGAAAGTTCTGAATGAACTCCGCCGTGAGACATTCCGCGGGCTTTCCGCAGAGATCGACAATATTTTTGTCCGGAGCACAAAGGTTAGGAAGGACAGTGTGCTGGCGGAAGAGACAGGAGATATATCCGTTCATGACGTGAGAACGGAGAACAGCGCGGCGCGGGAAAGAAGAGCGCAGAACGGGGAAATGCACCATACCGGAGGAAAAATCCCCGTATGGTTTTCCTGCCAGTCAGAGGAACAGCTCAGGGCGCTGGGAGAAGTTCCCGGGGCAGATCATCTGTATATTCAGAGCGGCTCCGGAGATATCCTCCTGTCAGATACGTGGATGACAGATACGGGGAATAAGCATATACGGCTGGAACTTCCCTGTGTCATGCGTCTGGCAGATGAAGAAAAAATCAGGCGCGCCGTCGGGGCATACAGCGAGAAGTACGGATCTGCAGACGGATATGCTTCTGCAGACGGCAGCGGTATTCTGGTGAAGAATCTGGAAGAATACGGGCTTATCTGTTCTATGGGACTTTCCCGGATGGCTGTTGCCGACGCCGGGCTCTATACGATGAATTCACGTGCCGCAGGTTTTCTCATGCATTCAGGCGTACAGTATTTCACTGCCCCCTGGGAACTGAATGCGGGTGAACTGCGAGACAGACAGGCCGGCCGGACAGAGATGATCGTATACGGCCGCACGCCGATGATGATCAGCACGCACTGCCTGAAGAAGACCACAGATCACTGTGATCACAGCAACGCCCGTCTTTCCATCCGGGATCGCAGGGGCGCTTCATTTCCCGTGGTCTGTGTGTGTGATTCCTGTTTCAATATTATATACAACAGTCTGCCGTCCAGTCTCCACACGGAGACAGAAGCGGTGAGGAGACTGAATCCGGCTTCCGTGCGCGTGATGTTTACCGTGGAGAGCGCACAGGAAGTCCAAAACATCGCGAAGCTGTTTCTCCATCTCTATGAGGGCTATGACGATGTGAAAAATTTCCGCATGCCGGAGACAACGCGCGGACATTTCCGCCGCGGCGTCGAGTGATCATGCGCAAACGGCCGAAGCTGCGTATGCCGCAGCAGAGTGACCGGCATCATACATTTTTTGGAAGGAAAACCGGAGTTTATGGCTGCAGTTGTATCTCAGATAGCTAAATATGTACTGCTCATCCTCATGCTGCTGTTTACCGTGGAGACATTTATGGTGCTCCGCAGACAGAGTGAAGAATCCAGACGCCGGATCATGCGCAAACAGATCGGACTCATGGTTCTGTTCAATATCGTCAGCTACGGCGTGATCTTTCTGAACACGATGGACCCTGTGATGATTCTCATGCTGGGCTGCATGCTCATGTATCTCCTGGTTGTTCAGGTGCTGTATCGTATAATCTACAGAAGAGCATCGCTGATTCTTCTCAATACGATGTGCATGATGCTCTCCATCGGTATGGTCATTCAGTCGCGTCTGGATATGGATACGGCCAGAAAACAGTTCATCATCGCTGCCGGAGCTACCATGATATGCTTTATCATCCCGGTTTTCATCCGCCGTGTGCGATGGGTGTCAAAGCTCACGTGGGTGTATGCAGTCGTCGGCATTGCGCTGCTCGGCGTTGTTCTTCTCTTCGGAAAAATATCCGGCGGTGCAAATCTCTCGGTGTCAATCGGCGGTGTGACCTTTGCTTTTTCAGAATTCGTCAAGATTCTCTTCGTGCTCTTCGTCGCAGGCATGCTGCAGGAGAAGCATGATTTTAAACGCGTCATCGTCGTCACGGTCGTGGCTGCTGTACACGTGGGCATCCTTGCCCTTTCTGCCGATCTCGGCGCGGCGCTGATCTACTTCGTCGCCTGGATCGTCATGGTATTTGTTGCTACAAGACAGCCTGCCTATGCGGTGATCGGTGTCGGAGGCATGGCAGGCGCATCACTTCTGGGATACCGAATGTTCGAACATATCCGCGTCCGCGTGGAGATCTGGAAAGATCCGCTCTCAGATTATGAGGGAAACGGCTATCAGCTCGCACAGGCTCTTTTCGGCATCTGTGCCGGCGGCTGGTTCGGTACGGGACTCTGTCAGGGAAGCCCGGATGCGATTCCGCTCGCCTTTGAGGATTTCACCTTTGCCGCTATCTGTGAGGAGTTCGGCGTTTTATTCGGCATCTGTCTGATTCTCCTCTGCATGGGCATGTACCTTCTCATGGTCAATATTGCATTCCGTCTGGACAAACCTTTTTATAAGCTGGTTGCCATGGGACTCGGAACGGAATATATGTTCCAGGTATTCCTCACGGTCGGCGGTACGACAAAGTTCATACCGATGACCGGCATCACCCTTCCGCTCATCAGCTACGGCGGGAGTTCTCTCGTCTGCACGATCATCATGATTTCCATTATTCAGGGCCTGTATATGATACGCCGCGATGAGGATGATGAGATCCGGAGAAGACGGAGAGAAGAGGAGAGACGTGCACGTGAGGCACAGTACGAATATGGATATCAGAACGGATACGGCCGGCGGGGCGGATATGGTCCGCAGAACGGGTACGGTCCGCAGGAGGACTACGGCCCGCAGAATGGCTATGACATACCAAATGATCTGAACAGGATGACTGAGAGCGCAGGTGACGGTAATCAGCAGAACCGGGATATCATGAACAGTGTGACGAAACCGGTTGCCAATACCTATGATCTGAGCAGAGATAAAAATCAGCGGAAAGCATATATGCAGGACGTGGAAAATCAGTCGGGAGAAAGTGATGACCTATCAGAAAAAATCGAAAGACAGGCAAGAGAAGACCTCGCGCTCCGGAAACACAGAAAATCAGGAAAATAAGGTTTCGCGCAGGACGATTACGAGGCCGTACAGGATCGTATCCTGGTTCAGCATTATTCTCTTTGTCAGTCTGATCGCCTACATCGTCTATTTTCAGCTGGAAGAGAAGGACAAATATGCCAACAATTCCTACAATATCCGCCAGCAGGAAGCTGAAGCGCAGGTGACCAGAGGATCGATTCTCGCATCGGACGGAACGACTGTTCTTGCGAAGACGGTAACGGATGAGAACGGCAATGAGAAGCGCGAATACCCGTACAACAGTCTTTTTGCGCATACGGTGGGCTATCAGGTGTACGGCGGCAGCGGACTGGAGCTGGCACAGAACAGCGTCCTCACGACTTCTCATGCCAATATTGTGACTCAGGTTCAGAATGACCTGCAGGAGGAAAAAAAGCAGGGCGACAATCTGGTAACAACGCTTAATCCCACGCTGCAGCAGGAGGCGCAGAATCTCCTTGGAAATATGCAGGGAGCCATCTTCGTCATGGATGAAGATACGGGAGATGTTCTCGTGGACTGGAGCAACCCGAGCTTTGATGCCAATACGGTTGAGGACAACTGGGATTCACTGGTATCCAGCGACGACGGCGTGTTCATGAACCGTGCGACACAGGGACTGTATCCGCCGGGTTCGACTTTCAAGATGATCACGGCACTCGCCTATTACCGTCAGTACGGGACGTTTGATAATTTCTCTTATAATTGTACCGGATCTTATGAAGAGTCAGGTTTCACGATTCACTGTGCGTCATATGAGCAGCACGGCCAGGAGGATTTTGAAGATGCCATGGCCAACTCGTGTAACTGTGCTTTTGCCTATATGGCGGTCAATATGATTGACCCTGAAATCCTTCGTGAGACAGCGGAATCGTTTGGCTTTAACAAGGAGATGGATATTCTTCTTCCTTATTCTGAGAGCACGTTCAGCCTGACATCCGATTCACCGACGGCGCTCTACATGCAGACGGCGATCGGACAGGGTGATACGGAAGCTTCGCCGATGATGATGTGCATGGTTGCCGATGCGATCGCCAATGGCGGCAATATGATGCTGCCGAATTTTGTCTCCGGCGTGGTGAGCGCTGATGGCAGGCAGGTAAGCGGATCTCAGTCGAAGGACTACGGACAGGTGATGACGGCGGATGAGGCATCGGCACTTGCCGGTGTCATGAAGGGTGTCACACAGTACGGAACTGCGAGCGAGCTGTCCTCATATCCGTACAATATCATCGGAAAGACGGGCACGGCTGAGTACGGCGACGTATCTTCCGGACTGGCGCACTCCTGGTTTGTCGGATGGTCGAACACCGGAAACAACGATATTGTGGTCAGCGTTCTTGTCGAGGGCGGCGGCAATGGTGTGTATAAGGCGGCACCGCTTGCGGGGGAGATGTTCAATACGTACTTCGGCGCAGCCGGCTGACGGTTGCGGCAGCTTCCGAAAAAGCGTATAATTTTTCATGCGGATATCCTTTCATATGAGGAATATCCGTAAAAATACCGGACTGGAGAGCAGACAGTGTTACACGCAACAAGCTGTGGGGGTCTTGTCATTTTCCGCGGTAAGATTCTTGTCCTGTATAAGAATTACAGGAGCCGCTATGAGGGATGGGTGCTGCCCAAGGGCACCGTTGAGAATGGAGAGAGCTTTGAAGAGACAGCTCTCAGAGAAGTAAGAGAAGAGTCAGGGGCAAAAGCTGTCATTGAGAAATTTATCGGAACGAGCCGGTACAGCTTCAGCGTACCGGAGGGAGAAGTGGAGAAGGAAGTCCACTGGTTCCTGATGATGTCCGACAGTTATTACAGCAAGCCTCAGTGGGAAGAATATTTCATTGATTCCGGATATTATAAATATCATGAGGCCTATCATCTGCTGAAGTTTGCCAATGAGAGGCAGATTCTGGAAAAGGGATATGCCATGTATCTGGATATGAAGAAAGCAGGTTTATGGGTTCCGGCAGAAAAAAATACCTGAAAAACCTTTATCTGGGCCGCAAAGCGGCCGCTGTCAGGGAAAAGGTTATACGCGCCGTAGACCGTGATGCACCGTTTCCTGATCTGTATCTGATCACTTTTGCATCAAATGGCACAGATCAGCTGGATATCCTGGAGGCGCGGTATCTTTCAGATGACAGGATCAGCAACTCACTTCCTGAGATCGTCGGCCTTGCCATCGGGAGAAATGAGGCCTTTGAGACGGTAAGACGGATGGCGGCAGATACATACAGGGATACCGGGGCATGCGATATGGTTTCTTATCTGAAACAGATGGACGAAAGCCCTTCTGGCAACCGCTGACTGCAGATGACGGAGAAAATGTATGGCGGTGTTTTTGATGATTTTACAGGTGATCGGGAAAGTGCTTCTGACTGTCCTGATTATTCTTGCAGTTCTGGTTCTTCTACTGCTGTTCTGGCCTTTCTGTTACAGCGGAAAGTTTACAAAAAACGACAGTGGGATTCATGCGGACGGCAGAATATGGTGGCTGTGCCATGCCGTGCATGCATCCGGATATTTTAACCGGGTGGACGGAAAAAATACGAAGAACGGCGAAATCCGGATCTTCGGTCTGCCGCTGATCCGGATGATCCGGAACCGCAGGAATTCAGAACATAAAAAAAATCAGCCGGCTGCCGAAAACGATAGAGGATCAGAGATGCCGGCCGGAAGAAAAGCAGACGGCAGCGCAAGAAAAAAGCCGACAGCGGCTCCCGGCAGATGGAAATACATGCCGGATGCCTCATCAGAGAAACAGGGCATGCGGCCGGGCGTTTACCACCGCAGGGAACCGTCGATGGCTGAAAAAATTTCAGCCAGAATCGCTTCTTTTTTCGGAAAGGTAAAAAAGAAACTTGCTCAGCTGGCAGAAAAGCTGAAGAATATCGGAGACTGGCTCCTTTATCTGGATTCGGACAGCTTCGGACGGCTGAAGAATCTGCTGATCAGACAGGTCGGCGGAATCCTCCGCCATATTCTTCCGCACAGAGTCAGAGGATATGTGGAATTCGGAACGGGAGATCCGGCATCCACAGGTAAAGCCCTGGGTGTTATTGCTCTGGTTTATCCTGTACTTCCGAAGGAACTGGATATTATACCTGATTTCGATGAAAGAAAACTCGAGGCGGACACAGACGTTTCAGGACATTTTTTCCTGATCGTCGTTCTGACAAGAGCTCTGAAGATTCTCCTGAACAGAGATTTCAGGGCATTGAGAAAGAGATTAAAGAATTCGAAGAGCAGAAATACATCTTCGGACAAGGCGTCAGAAGACAGAACTACAGACGGAAACAGTAATTTACATCACAGGAAAAAGGACACCGGCAAGGCGGCCTGAAAAAAGAGCAGGAGGAACATCTAATGGCAGATAATACGTTTGAAAATAACATCAGCGCACTGTATAAGGGACTTCAGAATTTCCTCACCACGAAATCTGTTGTGGGTCAGCCGGTACAGGCCGGCGACTGCACCATGATCCCCCTGGCCGAAGTGTCCTTCGGTATGGGCGCCGGCGCTTTTGGCAGCAATGCAAGAGATAACGGCACCGGCGGCATCGGAGCAAAAATGACGCCGGCGGCGGTCCTGCTGATCGCAAAGGACGGCACCACCAAGCTGATATCCATGAAGGATGAAGACGCGGTGAGCAAGATCATTGACATGGCACCGGATATCATTACAAAGATCCGCAATGCGGTCGGCGGAGAGGACAGCTCAGAAGCATCTGATAATGATACGGAATTTGAGGAGTAACAGGTTACTGTTTAACCGTTGCCTTCTATGGTCACCCAAAGTGACTTCCACGCTCGAAGCGCTCCCGTCTGACCCCAGATGGGAAGTCTCTTTGTATTCCGCTGTACTGACAACATTTGAACTGTAACAGTAAACGGTTTTGTAAAGCGCTGCAGAAAATGCTTGCATTTGCCGTACTGCTTTGATACAATATCAGTCGTGTCGGGCCATGAATTGTTCAAGAAATCAGGATCCGGCCTGAAATCAGCATTAAGGAGGTGGGTTCCCATGGCAAAGTGCGAAATTTGTGATAAGGCTGTTTATTTCGGCAATAATGTCAGCCATTCTCATAGAAGATCCAATCATATGTGGAAAGCTAACGTTAAAGCTGTCCGTGTAAAGACTCCGGAAGGCGGCGTTAAGAAAATGTATGTGTGCACCAACTGCCTCAGAAGCGGCAAAGTTGAGCGTGCATAAGTATACGCAGTCAGTGAGACTTATCTGGATGATGAACAGACTGCCGTGTTAATTTTTATTAGCGCGGCAGTCTGTTTTTTAATGTATAAGCTCTTCGAATCGCAGACAGGATCGTCACACGCGCAGCGTGTGTAAGAGACTGTATGCGATTTCGAAGGCAACAGGTATGAGCACGAAGTGACGCGAAAGCGGAACGAAAGTGCGAATACCTGTAGGATTGCGGGAGTGCGAAGCACGGAGCAATCCGTAGCTTATACAGTACAGTGGCATCAATTATTTTTTAAGTCCAGTCTCGAAGCCATCATCAGACCGCACATCCATCGTTAACACTTTCCAATTCCCTCAGAATTGTTTATACTTATATCGACGTTGTTGAGACAGCGGGAAAGGAGTCTGTCTATGAAGGGACATGTAAATTCCGAATATGGCGAGGTAATCATCAATCCTGATGTGATCGCAACCTATGCGGGCAGTGTTGCCGTAGAATGCTTCGGCATCGTCGGCATGGCTGCGGTGAACATGAAAGACGGTCTGGTAAAACTTCTGAAGAGAAACAGTCTGAAACACGGGATCAACGTTCAGATTGAAAACAATGAGATCTCACTTGATTTTCATGTCATTGTCGCATATGGCGTGAACGTCTCGACTATAGCCCAGAACCTGATCGAAAGCGTCAGGTATAAACTTGAGGAATTTACCGGAATGAAGGTCGTGAAGGTAAAAGTTCTCGTCGAGGGCGTTAGGGTTATAGATTAATTTCAGGAGGAATCTGTTTTGGCAGCTGATCGTATTGATGCGGCACTCTTGTCCAGAATGTTTCTGGCAGGTGCCCAGAATCTTAATGATAACAAAGATACTATCAATGAGCTGAACGTATTCCCGGTGCCGGACGGTGATACCGGTACGAATATGACGCTCACCATTATGGCGGCAGTTCATGAAGTACAGAATCTGCAGGAACTTGACATGAAGGGCCTCTGCAAATGCATCTCGTCCGGCAGTCTGCGCGGAGCCAGAGGAAACTCGGGCGTAATTCTCTCCCAGCTTCTTCGGGGCTTCACCAAGGTGGTCAGGGGTTCCGATGCCATCGATATTCCGATGATCGCCGACGGCATGGAAAAGGCCGTGGAGACCGCTTACAAGGCAGTCATCAAACCCAAAGAGGGTACGATACTCACCGTTGCCAAGGGCATGTCGGAGATCGCGCGCAAGCTGGTTGATGCACAGATGCCGATGGATCAGTATCTGAAAAATATCGTCGACTACGGCAACGAGGTTCTGCAGAAGACCCCCGAGCTTCTCCCTGTTCTCAAAGAGGCCGGCGTAGTCGATTCCGGCGGAAAAGGACTGATGACAGTCATGGAGGGCGGCCTCGATGCTTTTCTCGGCAAAGAAGTCCGGCTCACCATCACTGAAGGGGAAGAAGAGAAGCAGAGCGAAGAAGAGGCATCCCCGGTTCAGCCGAAACTCAAATTCGGCTACTGTGAAGAATTTCAGATTCATCTGGACAGAACGGTTTCTGAAGCTGTACTGGATGACTTCCGCACCTTCCTCGGCGCATCAGGTGAGTGCCCTGTTGTGGTTTCCGAAGGGAAGACAGTTAAGGTCTATGTGCGGACCGGTGATCCAGGAATGATCCTGACAAAGGCCATGACGCTTGGCTCGCTGTCGCACGTGACTGTGACCAATCTCTCCATGGAAAAGCACAGCAACCGACTGATCAAAGATCCGGAAAAAGCGCTGAAAGAGCAGCAGGATGAACGCATGGCCAAAGAAGTTCCCATGAAGGAAATGGGATTCGTGGTTGTTTCCTGTGGACCGGGCTTTGATGAAATCTTCAAGGGACTCGGCGCTGACTGCATCGTTTCCGGCGGTCAGACCATGAACCCGAGTACCGAGGATCTGATCAGTGCCATTGACAAAGTTAATGCCAGAAACATTTTTATCTTCCCGAATAACAAAAATATCATCATGGCAGCCAGACAGGTGAAGGAACTGGTGCAGGAGAAGAGCATCATCATCATCGAGACGAAGACGGTGCCGCAGGGCATCTCCGCGCTGCTTGCCCTTGAACCGGACAAGTCGCCGATAGACAATCAGGCGGCTATGAACGAAGCTGTCGCCAATGTCCAGACAGCAGAAATCACATATGCTGTCCGCGATACGAAGATTGATGATCATGAAATTCATCAGGGCGATATCATGGCGGTCGGCGACAAAGGACTTCTGGCTGTCGACAAGGATATCCGTGAGACAGCGCTGAAAGCTGTGGATCAGATGGTCACGGAAGATTCAGAGCTCGTCAGCATCTATTTCGGCAGGGAATTCTCCGAAGAGAATGCCAACCGGATCGCAAAGGATATTCAGGATAAGCACCCGGATATCGATGTCGCCGTGGAGAACGGCGGACAGCCGGTTTATTACTGTATCATTTCCGTGGAGTAAGACAGACAATTCTCTTATTCATTTGTGCCACCGGCTGTATGTCGGTGGCACGAATTATATACGCCGTCATCACGGGATAAAACCTGCGAAGCGCGTTTTATCTCTATACGCGTGCAGTGATCCTCACCCTCACACATGCAGAGACATGTGATGAGCTGCTGCCGGTCACGAAGTGATCGCGGGTCGATGAAAGGAGGTCCGGATGGCAGGAAAGAAAAAAGACAGCAGTTCCCTCAGCTCCCTGAAGGGCATCGGACCTAAAACAGAAGAACTCTTCAACCGTGCGGGTATATTCACGAAATATGATCTGCTGCATGATTACCCGAGAGATTATGACGCCTATGATCCGCCGGTGAGACCGGGACAGGCTGTTCCCGGACAGAAAAATGCCGTCATCGGCAGGATCACAAAGAGACCGTCCGTGCGGACATTCGGCAGCAATTCCATCACCATTGCGGAAATTTCTGACGAAACGGGCAAAATCAGCGTCAACTGGTTCCACATGCCTTTTCTCAGAAATACCCTGCATATCGGTGAGCTGTATGTGTTCCGCGGCCAGGTGATCGAGAAAAACGGCCGTCTGACCATGGAGCATCCGGAGTTCTGTTCGCCGGAAAAATACAGCGGTATGACGGGCATGCTTCTCCCGGTGTATTCTCTTACAGCCGGACTCTCCAACAATATGTTCCGCCGGGCTGTCAGGGAACTACTGAAGGAGGGGCAGGAAGAGGCGGAATTTCTTCCCGACGAGATCAGGGAAAGCCTGGGCCTCTGTGAGATTAATTACGCTCTTTCCCAGATTCACTTTCCCGACAGCCGTGAGTCCTGTCTTACCGCCAGAAAACGTCTGGCATTTGATGAATTTTTCCTGTTTCTGCTCGGGGTATCGCGGATGCGTTCCGCTAGAGAGCAGGAGACAAATCATTTTCCCATGAAAACCGTCTGGAAGACGGAGAACGTGATCCACAGCCTTCCCTACCGCATGACACCCGCGCAGGACCGCGTGTGGGGCGTGATGGAGAGGGATATGGCGTCAGAGCATCTGATGAGCCGGCTGATCCAGGGAGACGTGGGGAGCGGCAAGACGATCCTCGCGTTTCTCGGCATGATCATGGCATTTGAAAACGGCTATCAGAGTGCCATGATGGTTCCCACGGAAGTGCTGGCGGAACAGCAGTATACTTCTCTGTCAAGACTTCTGAGAGACAATGACATGCTGGAAGAGGTGCATCCCGTGCTTCTCCGGGGCAGCTGTACGGCTGCTGAAAAAAAGAAAATCCGGGAGGAGATAGTTTCGGGATGTGCTTCCATGATTGTCGGCACCCATGCGCTCATTCAGGACGGGGTGACGTATAAAAATCTCGGCTTTGTCGTCACAGACGAGCAGCACAGGTTCGGCGTGCGCCAGAGAGAAAAACTGACCGAAATGGGATGCCCCCCGCATGTACTGGTTATGAGCGCAACGCCGATTCCCCGGACACTGGCCATGATTCTCTACGGCGATCTGGATATTTCCCTGCTGGATGACATGCCTGTCGGCCGTCTTCCCATCAGGAACTGCGTCGTCGGTCCGGAGTACCGCGAGACGGCGTACCGGTTCATTGAAAAACAGGTGTCGGAAAAACATCAGGCGTACGTGATCTGTCCGATGGTTGATCCGAACGATGAACTGCCGTGTGAAAATGTCACCGAGTACACGGCAAAGCTGAAAAACAGGTTCAGCGGAAAGAATATCACGGTCGGTATGCTGCACGGCCGCATGAAAGCTGATCAGAAACATGAGATCATGGAGGATTTTGCCGCGGGAAAGATCGACATCCTGGTTTCCACGACCGTCGTCGAGGTCGGCGTCAATGTGCCGAATGCGACCGTCATGATGATCGAGAACGCAGAGAGATTCGGACTTGCGCAGCTGCACCAGCTCCGGGGACGTGTCGGCAGGGGAAAGGATCAGGCGTATTGCATTTTTATACAGGGAAATGGCAAAAAGGAAATCTCACCGAGACTGAAAATTCTGAATACATGTAATGACGGCATGCAGATCGCAGAAGAGGATCTGAAACTGAGAGGCCCCGGTGATCTCTTCGGAATCAGGCAGAGCGGTGAGGCCATCTTCAGTGTGGCGGATATTTACCGCGATCACGATATTCTGGAAATGGCTGACGAAGCGGTAAAAAGACTGAATGAGCTCGATCCAGAACTCGCGCTGCCGCAAAACAGCGGCCTGAAGAAAAAACTGGATATACAGTTTCAACGTCAAATTGCATATTCCGATCGGGATTTTTAAATTACCATAGGACAAACTTACGAAAATATCCGGCAAACTTGAAAATACGAAGTAAAAAGAATAATATACAACTGATTTAAGTCTTTAAAAGTCCGGTATTTTCAGACTTTAGAGATATGCAGGTTTAGACATGTTGGTTTTGAATTTTGGAGGAACGATATGGCAGAGACAAAGAAGACAGCTGCAGCCAAAGAGAAATCCGCCGCAGCCATTGAGAAGAAGGAAACCACAAAGATCTATGATGCAACCGCTGCGGTTAAGAAGGGCGGAGAGAAGGCGACTGCTGCCGCTGCCAGAGAAGTAAAGGAAACAAAACCGGCGGAGACTGAGAAAAAGGCTCCGGCTGCAAAGAAGCCTGCAGTAAAGAAGGCTGCTGCCCCGGCTGCAAAGAAAGCAGCTCCTGCTGAGAAGAAAGCTGCTGACCCGGCTGCGAAGAAAGCAGCTGCTGCTGAGAAGAAGACTGCCGCCCCGGCTGTCAAGGAAGCTCCGAAGTCAGAAACGGTGAAGAAAGCTCCTGCAAAGAAGGCACCGGCAAAGAAAGCTCCGGCTAAGAAACCGGCTGCAAAGAAGGCTGCTGTAAAGGCGGAGACCAATATTGTTCTTCAGGTAAACGGAAAGGAAATCAACTACAGCGATTTCACGGCCAAAGCTGAGGAAATTGCGAAAGCCATGGGCAAGGATCCGGCAAAGGTTACAGCTTCTGTCTATGTAAAACCGGAAGACGGCAAGGCATACTTCGTCATCGACGGCGAGGCTGTTGACGAGACCTATGATTTCTGATCTGCCCAAACGGCTGAATGACAAACGCAGATCTGATGGCATTGTCTGATCAGTCTGTGTGATGCGGTCAAATTTAATGTAAGAGAGCGTGGGAGAAGATGCACATCGCATTTTCTCCCACTGTGTTTTATCTCGTTTTCACAAAGACTGCATGGAATAACATTACTTTTGCACAAAAAAACAATATTCATTGCTAAAAGTTTGGTGATTTGTTATAATACATATACAGTGTGACAGCATAACAAAGGAGCCTGCGTGATGAATATTGGAATCATTGCCCACAACAGCAAGAAGAGTCTGATAGAAGATTTTTGCATCGCATATAAGGGAATTCTGGCCAAACATGAGATTTATGCGACAGGAACAACAGGCCGCAGGATCGAAGAAGTAACCAATCTGCATATCCATAAGTTTCTCGCGGGCAGTCTTGGCGGCGACAAGCAGTTTACCGAGATGATCGAGCGCAACGATATGGATATGGTTATCTTTTTCTACAATCCGGCGATCATCAATCCTTCAGAACCGGATGTAGTCAAGATCGTCCGCTGCTGTGATCAGTACAATATTCCCGTTGCGACAAATATCGCCACTGCTGAGATGCTTATCCTCGGACTTGACCGCGGTGATCTCGACTGGCGCAAGCAGAGCAGGGAGGACAATTTCTGAACGGCGGATGTATGATGGATGAATCAGGGGGATCTCTGTGTGCAGAATGCAGAGATCTTTTTTCGTATTTAAGAAAGTGAGAAAGGAATACTGACGACATGAGAGTTATCGCAGGTACATGCAGAAGCATGCCGCTGAAAACGCTGCCCGGTCGTGATACGAGACCGACGACGGACAGAATAAAGGAAACACTCTTCAATATGCTGCAGAGTTACATCCCGGGATGCCGTTTTCTCGATCTCTTTGCAGGGAGCGGAGCCATTGGCATCGAAGCACTGAGCCGCGGTGCATCATCTGCCTGTTTTGTTGAGCAGAACCGGCAGGCAGTGAATGTGATCAGGGACAATCTGCATTTCACGAAACTGGAAGACCGTGCGGAAGTGCTGCAGATGGATGTCATGTCTGCCATCCGCGGCATGGGCGGCAGAGAACCGTTTGATGTGATCTTTATGGATCCCCCTTATCTGAAGGATCTGGAGCGTCAGGCACTGGAGATTCTCGCGCATTCACCTGTGGTGACACCGGAAACGCTTTTTGTGGTCGAGGCGTCCCGTGAGAATGATTTCAGCTGGCTTGACAAGTCAGATTTTATGTGCATTAAATGGAAGACATACAAAACCAATGAGCATCTGTTTCTGAAATTACGCGATGGAGAAGAATAAAAATGAAAGTCGCTGTTTACCCCGGAACGTTCGATCCGGTGACTAACGGACACATTGATATCATCAGCAGATCGAGCAAATTGTTCGATAAGGTTATCATCGGTGTACTGCATAATTCTGCAAAAACTCCGTTGTTTTCTGTAGAAGAACGTGTTAATATACTTAAGAAAGCGACGGAAAATATCGAAAACGTTGAGGTGCGTTCGTTTGAAGGACTTTCCGTTGATTTTGCCAAAGAGTGCAGGGCGAATGTCATTGTCAGGGGATTGCGTCTGATCACTGATTTCGAATATGAACTTCAGATGGCGCAGACAAACAGGAAACTTGCACCTGATGTTGATACGACATTCCTGTTCACTTCTCTGCAGTATTCTTATCTCAGTTCAACAACGGTCAAGGAAGTAGCGGAATTCGGGGGCGATATCAGTGAATTCGTTCCTGATTTTGTTGCTGATGCGATTCATGCGAAACTGAAAAAGCGAGAGATCTGATCGGGGAGACTTCCGTGGGTCGGGGAGGACCTGGCGGAAGGCTTTTTGTTGTATGGAACCGCTTGTTACAGGTTATGGGATGATAAATAAGGGTAAGGAGCCGGAAGATGAGCAGCAGCAGAATTGAACAGATCATTGAAGAGATTGAAGAATACGTTGAGAACTGCAGGTATCAGCCGCTGTCGACGACAAAGATTATCGTCAACAAGGAAGAGCTTGAGGAGCTTCTGAGAGAGCTCAGGCTCAAGACACCTGATGAGATAAAGAGATATCAGAAGATCATCGGCAATAAGGATGCCATTCTGGCGGATGCGCAGTCTAAGGCGAACAATATCATCGAAGACGCAAAGAAGAAGGCACAGCAGCTGGTTCAGGAAACGGAGATCATGAAAGCAGCCTATGCGCAGGCTAATGACACCGTGAATGAGGCCAACAAGCAGGCACAGGGAATCCTCGATTCAGCTGAGAGCGATGCGGATAATATCCGTTCCAGTGCGATCAACTACACAGATCAGATTCTCAGCAATATATCTACGATCATGGGCAATACCATTGCGGATGTAGGTGAGAAATACAACGAATTCGCTACATCGATTCAGAGTTACTACGATCTTGTGAATGAAAACAGAAGCGAGCTTTCACCGATGCAGAATCAGGTTCAGCATCAGACAGCGTCCGATGACGATTCGAATGACAAAGACGAACCGGAAGATGCAGATAACGAGTAATTCATGACATAGTAAGACAGCCCGTTCAGAAATGGATGGGCTGTTTTTGTGTATATTTTCAGGAGGAAAAATGGATATTGTTTTATGGCACAGACTTCTCGAGCCGTATGAAATGGCGGTCGACGAGCTCATCCTCAAGTTTCGCCATATGAAGGAAGAATACGAGAGATGCGGCCGCTACTGTCCGATTGAGCATGTGACCGGCAGAGTGAAAAGTATTTCCAGTATTCTGGACAAGATGCAGAAAAAGAACATCCCCATGGAGCGGATGGAGGAGGATATCGAAGATATCGCCGGCATCCGCATCATTTGCCAGTTTGTCGAGGATATCGAACGCGTGGCGAATATCATATCGCGCCGAACGGACATGGAAGTGCGGGAGATCAAGGATTATGTGCGCAATCAGAAAGAGAGCGGCTACCGCAGCTACCATATGATCGTCGACTATGAGGTCAATACGATCGACGGACCGAAAAAGGTTCAGGCGGAGATACAGATCCGTACCATGGCGATGGATTTCTGGGCTACGACAGAACATTCTCTGCAGTATAAATATCAGGGCAAGATCCCCGAGAGGGTCGGCACAAGACTGTCCAATGCGGCGAATGCCATTATTTCACTGGACAGTGAGATGTCCGCGGTTCGCGATGAGATCATGGATGCGCAGCTCTCCTCGAAGATGAAGTACAGTCTGGTGGAGGATATTGTCAGCACAATCGAGAATCTGTATTCACTGACTACGACAAGAGAGGTGGAGAAGATTCAGGATGAGTTTTACCGGGTTTATCAGCAGGATGACATGGAAGAGCTGATCAGATATCACGACCAGCTTGATCTGATCGCACAGGCGTACAGGGCACAGAGCAACCGACAGGGAGAGGGAATAAAGAAGAGTGAAGATTAGTAAGGGAGATTTCGAATCAGTAAAATACCGGAGAAAAGTCAGCATCATCCGGACGGTCATTATTTTTGCCATTGATATCGGCATCTTTATCCTCGGTCTGCTGCTGAACAACGGTGACCGCGGCAACATCTGGTCGGTGATCGCGGCCATCGGCGTGGTTCCCGGCGGTATGTCGGTGATCAATATCATCATGTTTGCGCGGGTGCCGGGTATGAAGCGTGCGGATTATGAAGTGATCAGCAAGCACACGAAGGGGCTTCGCGTCGTCTATGAGCTCTATTTCACCACCTATGAGAAAAATATGTTCGTCGATGCCATCATCATCTGCGGGGAATATGTAACCTGCTACACGAGCACGCATCCGTCACAGCAGGATCTGACATTTATGGAGAAAAATATCCGCAAGCATGTCCTGCAGGATGGCTATAAGGTGACGGTCAAGATTTTTGACAACATGAAAAACTTCCTTGAGAGAGCCGACCAGCTCGCAGAGAAGAGGGAATCCCTGGAGATGGACAGGGACGACAGGGTTGAATCTGTACTCATGGCCATTTCACTATGAATAAAATTACGATTACATCAGAAGAAGCCTCCCAGCGTCTGGACAAATTTCTGAAAAGATATCTGCCCGAAGCGGGAGGCAGTTTTCTGTATAAACAGCTGAGAAAAAAGAATATCGTTCTGAATGGAAAGAAATCAGCCGGGAGCGAGATGCTCCGCGAAGGCGATGAGATCACCATCTGGTTTTCCGATGAGACACTGCAGAAATTCATGGGCCTCAGCAGGGATGCGGGCGCGAAGAAGCAGCAGAAAGTTCTCCCGGCTTCCTGGATCGTATATGAAGACGACTGTCTGCTCGCCGTCAACAAGCCGGCCGGCATTCTCTCACAGCCGGCAGAAAGCGATGATGTATCCGTCGACGGTATGATCCGGGAATATCTGCTTGAGAGCGGTCAGATGACGGAAAAGGACTTCCTGAGATACCGGCCGGGGACGCTCAACCGGATTGACAGGAATACGAGCGGGCTCATTCTCGCGGCCAAGACACTTCCGGCGGCGCAGCAGCTTTCCCGTATGATCAGGGACAGAGAAATCCGTAAATATTACCTGGCCCTCGTCTGCGGAATCTGCGCGGAAAAACAGAAGATGGATGCCTGGCTTGTAAAGGACAGCAGAACCAACAGCGTGCGCGTGACAGCGGACAGAACAGAGGGAGCATCGCATATTCAGACGGCTTGCGAGCCGGTCAGGACACTGAAACTGTGCGGGCGGCCGTATACACTGCTTTCTGTTGAGCTGATCACGGGGAAAACGCACCAGATCAGGGCCCATCTATCTTTTATTGGACATCCGATAGCCGGGGATGTAAAATATGGCATTAGTGATGCGAACCGCGAACTGCGGGAACATTTCGGGCTGAAGCGTCAGTTCCTGCATGCATACCGCATGGTCTTCCCGGATACAGAGGCCGGCTATGCTCCGGGTACTGCTGACGGTGTGCTGACCGCGCCGCTTCCGGATCCGCTCCGGACCATTCTTGAGGCAGGGGAGGAATGAACAGATGGGCACCAGAGGAAACAGCAGAAGCGAACTGAAGAAGGAAATCCTCAGTGATATACGCGTTTTCCTTATTGTAGTGGCTGTCATGATTTTTATTTTCACTGTAATTCTGGTCAATGCCAAAATTCCCAGTGAATCCATGGAACCGACGATCATGACCAACGATCAGATCTTCGGCAACCGGCTTGCCTACAAAAACGCCGATGTCAAAAGATACGATATCATCATATTTAGATACCCTGACAATGAAAGCGAATTTTTCATCAAACGCGTCATAGGTCTTCCGGGTGACATCGTCGATATCCATGACGGAGAAGTCTATATCAACAATGATCCCACGCCCCTGACAGATGATTTCTGCCTTGTACCCGATTCCACGTCGGGCGGTAATCTCACTTATCCTGTTACGGTGCCTGAAAATTCCTATTTCGTTCTGGGTGACAACCGGCTGAATTCCCATGATGCAAGATACTGGACAAATACTTTCGTCACAAAGGATGAAATCGTCGGAAAAGCCATTTTCCGCTACTGGCCGCTGAACAAGATCAAAGTGCTCAAAGGTGCGGAAGACGGATATTATGAACCTGACGAATCCATCAATCCGCTGTATGAAGGGAAAAACTGACCGATGACAGCATGGAAGACAAGAGGTCTCCGCGGCTCTACGCTGGAGGAGATGATCAACCGGTCAAATGAGCAGTACAGAGAACAGGGACTGGCCCTGATCCAGAAAGTTCCCACGCCGATCACACCTGTACGCATGGACAAAGACTCGCGGCAGATTACGCTCGCCTATTTCGATAAAAAGAGTACTGTCGACTACATAGGTGCCGTGCAGGGAATTCCGGTGTGTTTCGACGCCAAGGAATGTGCCACGGATACCTTTCCGATCTCCAATATTCACGAGCATCAGTACATCTTCATGCGTGATTTTGAGAAACAGAAGGGCGTCGCTTTTCTGCTGATCATGTTCACGGCAAGAGAAGAGATTTATTATATGCGGTTCACCGAGCTCGATCACTTCTGGCAGCGCGCTGCTGACGGCGGTCCACGGCACTTCACAGTCAGTGAACTGGCGCCGGCCTACTATCTGCCGCAGTCGCCGGGCATACTCGTCCCGTATCTCGTCGGCATCAACCGCGATCTGCAGACAAGAGAGGATTGACAATATAATTTTATCTGGTAATATATCACCGTACTAAAGTATTAAACCGCACGGGAGATTTTTTATCATATGAAGAAAAAACTGATTCACACACCGGAGGGATTCCGGGATATTTTTGGCAGGGAATGCGACAGGAAAAGGTATCTGGAGCGCAGGATTGAAAAACTCTACCGCTCCTACGGCTATCAGTCGATCGAGACGCCGGCTTTTGAGTTTTTCCGCGTATTTTCCGAAGAAGTGGGAACGACATCGACAAAGGATCTGTATAAGGTGATCGACAGGGACGGATCCACACTTGTTCTGCGGCCCGACTTTACGCCGTCAGTGGCGCGTTCGGTGTCGATGTACTTTGCGGAAGAGGATATGCCGCTCCGGTTCTGCTATCACGGAAATGTCTACCGCAACAATCATTCGCTGCAGGGGCGCCTCCGCGAGAGCACGCAGATGGGTGTCGAATATCTGAACGATGACAGCGCCGAGGCGGATGCCGAGGTGATCGCGCTGGTGATCCGCACCATGAAAAAAGCGGGACTGGAGAATTTTCAGGTGAGCATCGGCCACGTGGGCTATTTTGAATCGCTTGTGAAGGAAGCTGCGCTGGATGCCGATACTGTCGAGGAGCTTCGCACGCTGCTGAAGACAAGAAACCGTTTCGGTGCGCAGGAGCTTATTGAAGGACTGGACATCTCTGACGAACTGAAGACGGCGTTTAACGACATGACGGACCTGTACGGCGGACGCGATGTCATCGACCGCGCGGAAAAATCAGCGGCGGGCAGGAAGGCGGAAAAAGCGCTGACGCGTCTCAGAAAGATCGACCATGTGCTGGATATGTACGGGCTCAGGGATTATGTGCTGTACGATCTCGGTATGGTGACTGAGTACAAATATTATACGGGCATTATTTTTCAGGCGTACACCTATGGCTCGGGCGACGCACTGATCAGCGGCGGACGATACAACCGCCTGATCGAGCATTTCGGCAAAAAGGCTGCCGCCGTCGGCTTTGCGGCAGATATCGATTCGCTCCTGACGGCGATCGAGCGACAGAAGATCAGTCTTCCGGTGGAAGATATCAAGATCATGATCCTGTATCCGGAGAAGCTGGAAAAAGAGGCTGTGCTCTATGCTGACAGGCTTCGCGAGAACGGCAGTGACGCCGCCTGTGTGCGCTTCGACAGAGACAGGACGATAGAAGACTACATGGCATACGGCAGACGGAATCAGTTCCGCGAGATCCGCTGTTTTTCCTCAAAAGACGATGCTGAACTGATCCGGCTGTCGGACGGGTACAGGGAAAAGCTCGAGTTATCTGCAGAACAGAAGAGCACTGATATGGCGGCAGGTGCGGCCGGATCGACGGACGGAGGTGACAGGTGATGCATTACCTTACCATTGCTCTCACCAAGGGGCGGCTGGCTTCAAAGACCATGGATCTGTTTGAGAAGATCGGCATCCGCTGCGACGAGATGAAAGACAAGGATACCCGCAAGCTTATTTTTACCAGTGAAGAATACGGACTCCGCTTCTTCCTCGCCAAGGGACCGGATGTGCCGACGTATGTGGAATACGGAGCGGCAGATCTCGGCATCGTGGGCAAGGACACGATTCTCGAGGAGAACCGGAAAATATATGAGGTTCTCGATCTCGGCTACGGAAAATGCCGTATGTGCGTATGCGGACCGGACTCGGCAAAGACATATCTGGAGCATAATCAGATGATCCGCGTGGCGACCAAATATCCGAATATCGCCCGTGATTTCTTCTATAATCAGAAAAACCAGAATGTGGAGATTATCAAGCTGAACGGCTCGATCGAGCTCGCACCGATCGTCGGACTGTCCGAGGTAATCGTGGATATCGTGGAAACGGGGAGCACACTCAGGGAAAACGGTCTGACCGTGCTTGAGGAGGTCTGCCCGCTTTCCGCCAGACTCGTAGTCAATCCGGTCAGCATGCGGATGGACAATGAGAGAATACGCGATCTGATTCTCCGTCTTAAAGATGCTGTATCATAAAAGGAGGCTGTCATGCAGATTATTGAACTGAACGATGAAAACAGGGAAGCCGTTAAGAAAAATATTCTGGACAGAACGCCGACGCAGTTCGGCGAGCAGGAAAAAACTGTCCGTGCCATCATCGCGGATGTAAAGGAAAACGGAGACAGGGCACTCTTCGGATATACTGCAAAGTTTGATCACGCAGATATCAATGAGAAGAATTTTGAGGTGACGGAAGAAGAGATACGTGAAGCTTATGACAGCGTGGATCCTGCCCTGATCGACGTGATCCGCAAGGCGCTTCGCAATATCCGCGACTTCCATGAAAAACAGAAACAGAACAGCTGGATCACGACGACAGAGGAAGGCACGATCCTCGGACAGAAGATCACACCCATGCAGCGCGTAGGCGTATACGTGCCCGGTGGAAAAGCGGCCTATCCGTCTTCGGTTCTGATGAACATCGTTCCGGCAAAAACAGCCGGCGTCGATGAAGTCATCATGATGACACCCTGCAACAAAGAGGGCAAAGTCAATCCGGCGGTTCTGACAGCTGCGCACGAGGCGGGCGCAGACAGAATCTTCAAGGCCGGCGGTGCACAGGCTATCGCGGCCATGGCCTATGGAACAGAGAGTGTTCCGAAAGTAGATAAGATCGTGGGACCCGGCAATATTTTTGTCGCCCTGGCGAAGAAAGCCGTGTATGGCAGCGTTTCCATCGATTCCATCGCCGGACCCAGTGAAATTCTCGTGCTCGCCGATGAGACGGCCAACGCGAGATACGTTGCCGCAGATCTGCTCTCGCAGGCTGAGCACGACGAGATGGCGACAGCCCTCATGATCACGACAAGCCGGAAACTTGCGGAGGATGTGAGCCGTGAGATGGACGGCTTTGTGAAGGAACTTTCCCGTAAGGAGATCATCCAGAAATCGCTGGACAATTACGGTCGTATTCTGGTGGCACCTGACCGTCAGACGGCCATCGACGCAGCCAACGAATTCGCACCGGAGCACATGGAAATCGTGATGCGGGACGGCTTTGAAGTAATGACGAAGATCCGCAATGCGGGCGCGATCTTCATCGGCGAGTACAGCAGCGAGCCGCTCGGCGATTATTTTGCCGGACCGAACCATATTCTTCCGACGAGCGGAACGGCGAGATTTTTCTCACCGCTCTCCGTCGATGACTTTGTGAAAAAGTCCAGTATCATCCACTACTCACGGGAGGCGCTGAAGGCGGTACACAGGGATATCGAACAGTTTGCGAAGTGCGAGCAGCTGACCGCACACGCCAATTCTATTGCTGTGCGCTTCGAAAACGATAAGGGTTGACCTGCGAAATATACGATAAGATGAAGGAGGAATCATGGAAGGCAGAATGGCCTCGGTGACGCGGAATACAAGGGAGACGCAGATATCCCTCACACTTAACCTGGACGGAACTGGAAAAGCGGAGATCGATACGGGTGTCGGCTTTTTTGATCACATGCTGGATGGATTCGCACGGCATGGTCTGTTCGATCTGCAGGTGAAGGTGACCGGTGACCTGCGCGTGGATGATCATCACACCATTGAGGATACAGGTATCGTGCTCGGACAGGCGATTCTGAAGGCAGTCGGTGACAAAAAGGGTATCAGGCGGTTCGGAAGCAATATTCTTCCGATGGATGAGACGCTCGTCCTGACGGCGATCGATCTCTCGGGGCGGCCTTATTTTTCCTGGGACGCTTCGTTTACGGGTGACAGGATGGGAGATATGAGCACGCAGATGGTGCGTGAATTTTTCTATGCCATTTCATATTCTGCGGAGATGAATCTGCATATGAAGGTTCTCGACGGAATGAATGACCACCACAAGGCCGAGGCGCTTTTCAAATCCTTTGCCAAGTCTCTGGATCAGGCGGTATCAATGGATCCGCGTATAAAGGACGTCTTATCAACGAAAGGAACACTCTGATGGACACAATAAAGATACCCTGTTTATACCTGAATAACGGAAAGGATGTCGAGGGCTATTACTTCGGCGTGAACAGCGACGAGGAATCACATGACGGCGGTAAAGATCCCGTGGAGCATGCCGTGGAGCTCTGCTCTGCGACAGATGTCCAGGGGCTCATGATTTTTGATTTTTCCGAGGAAGACAGAGGGCATGATGCCTCGCTCGATGTCATTCAGAATATATGTCAGCGCACGCAGATGCGTGTATTTGCCGCGGGATGTGTGCGAACGGCTGATGACGTGAAGGAATATCTGAGCTCCGGCTGTTCCAGAGTCTTTCTGAATTCCGACAAGGATTCCAACAGGGAAATCCTCGACGACGTATCCAGAAGATTCGGTAAAAAACGGCTCGGTGTCTATGTGTCTGATTACAATGATTTTCTCATGCAGAAAGAGGAGATTGAAAAATATGCCTCTGCCGTTCTCACGGACCGCGACGACGATGACGATGAGAAAATCATCGAGGATACGGAACTGCAGGTCTTTCTGCACGATGATCAGAAGAATATCTGCCTGGAGGCAAATTACAGAAAAAAAGATTTTGAATCCGACGTAAGCTGGAAGGATCTGAAGCTGAACAGCGACGGACTGATTCCCTGCGTCGTTCAGGATTACAAGACAGATAAAGTTCTGATGGTGGCCTATATGAATGAGGAATCCTTCCTTACCACGCTAAAGACAGGGAGAATGACCTACTGGAGCAGAAGCCGTCAGGAACTCTGGATGAAGGGCCTTACAAGCGGCCATTTTCAGTATATGAAGGAACTGCGGGTGGACTGCGATAACGACACACTGCTGGCCAAAGTCGCTCAGGTGGGAGCAGCGTGCCATACGGGAAATTATTCCTGCTTCTACCGCACGATCGTAAAGAAGGAAGATACGGCGGTGCAGCCTACCCATGTACTTCAGAAGACATTTGACAGTATCCGTGACCGCCGGAAAAATCCGCTGGAGGGCTCAGAACTCAATGAGCTCATGAAAGAGGGCGTCAGAGGGGCTGCTCAGAAACTCGGAAACGATGAGACGGCTCTGATCATCGAGGCAGTTGGCGGAACGAAGAGCGGCATGACAGACAGACTGGCCGATCTGTTTTTTGACAGCATGTTGCTGATGGCTGAAAAAGGACTGACCTGGGAAGATATCGCCGCTGAGCTTACGGAGAGATACTGATGAAAAGACTGCAGATCAGCGTCGATATTTCAGGACGTCAGGTGTTTGTCGTCGGGGAAGACAATATGGCGGCGGCAGCCGTGGAAAATCTGCTCCCGTGCGGCTGCAGCGTGACTGTGATTTCCATGAGACCGCGACCGGAATGGGAAGATGAAAGCAGAAGCGGAAAGATACGGCTGATACGAAAACCGTACAGCCGGGATCAGATCATGGATGCCGGCATGGTGTTTGCCTGCGCGGAAACAGAGGTGAACCACGATATCTATGCGGCCTGCCGCTGTCTCGGCATCCCCGTCTTCACCGAAGGTGAACCTGCGAAGTGCGATTTCTTTCCGGTGACGGAACCGGCTGATCCGGAGGGGGATGCAGAAAACAGGGACCTTCGCATGGTCATGAGTCTGCAGAAGATCCGCGCTTTCGATCTGCTGATCTTCACATCGCCGGCAGCCGTTCGCAGCGTCTTCAGGGAGATGCGGGCGCTGGAGACCGATATCCGTATTCTTGCGGGAAGAAAGATCGCTGCCGCCGGACGCGATACGGCGGAGAGCCTTCAGGCAGAGCATCTGTATCCGGACTTCCGCCTGCCTGCCGTACCGGCGGGGCGGGAAGATGTAGAGAGCCTTTTTGATGATGCCCGCCGGTATTTCCGTGACAGGGTATTTCAGGGATCTGAGGAGAACAGACGAATTCTGGTATTCGGCACTGAAGAAGCGTGCGGATTTTTCACGGAGGCGCTGACGGATTACCGGACGGACTGCGTGAAGCTGACCTGAGAACGCAGGCCCACGGAAATGCGGTTTTCTCAGAACTGCATGTGCACGATATTTATACAGACAGGAGCTGCTGATGACACACGTGGAAATCTACACGGACGGCGCCGCCAGGGGTAACCCCGACGGACCGGGCGGATGTGCTGCCGTTCTGCGCTGTACGGATGCAAAAGGCATTCTTCACGAGAGAGAACTCTCGCAGGGATATGTACGTACAACGAATAACCGCATGGAGCTGATGGGCGCGATCATGGGACTTGAGGCGCTGACACGTCCCTGTGACGTGACACTTCATTCCGATTCCCAGTATCTGGTGAAGGCGTTCAACGATCACTGGATCGACGGATGGAAGAAAAAAGGCTGGAAAAACAGCAAAAAAGAGCCGGTGAAAAATCAGGATCTGTGGCAGAGACTGCTGAGGGCCATGCAGCCGCACACTGTGCGCTACGTGTGGGTGAAGGGCCATGAGGGCGATGAGCTGAACGAGCGCTGTGACACACTCGCCACTTCGGCGGCAGACGGAGACAATCTCATCACCGATCCGGGCGCTTGATTTTATTACGCAGGGAATATATACTTTGATGCAGTGTTTCCGCCCCTTAAGCGGAAGAATTATTAATTATATGAGGAAAAAACGATGACTCTATTTGAAGAATTAAAGGCGCGGGGACTCCTCGCCCAGCTCACGGACGAAAAGGAAATTGCAGACCTGATCAATGCAGGCAGGGCAACCTTCTATATCGGATTTGATCCCACGGCGGACTCCCTGCATGTCGGACATTTCATGGCGCTCACACTTATGAAGAGGATGCAGATGGCCGGCAACCGGCCGATTGCCCTCGTGGGCGGCGGCACGGCCATGATCGGAGACCCCTCCGGCCGGACCGATATGAGAAAAATGATGACAGTCGAGACCATCGATCACAATGTGGAATGCTTCAAGAAGCAGATGTCCCGGTTCATTGATTTTTCCGATGATAAGGCGCTGATCGTCAATAACGGCGACTGGCTCAGAGATCTGAATTTTCTGGAATTCATGCGGGATGTCGGCGCACATTTCAATGTCAACGAGATGCTCCGCGCACGTGCCTATGTGAACCGCATGGAGAAGGGCCTTTCGTTCCTTGAGTTTTCCTATATGCTGATGCAGAGCTATGATTTCTACCGCCTGTATCATGATTACGGATGCCAGATGCAGTTCGGCGGCGACGATCAGTGGTCGAACATGCTCGGCGGTATCAATCTGATCCGCAAAAAGGACGGTAAGGATGCCTATGCGATGACCATCAATCTGCTGCTCAAGCACGACGGAACCAAGATGGGAAAAACGGCAGGCGGTGCTGTATGGCTCGATCCTGACAAGTACAAGCCGTATGATTTCTATCAGTACTGGCGCAATGTCGACGACGCGGACGTTTTGAAATTCCTCCGGATGATGACTTTCCTTCCGCTGGAGCAGATCGACGAGATGGACAAGTGGCAGGGTGAACAGCTGAATGAGGCAAAACGCATTCTCGCCTATGAGCTGACATCCATGGTTCACGGCGAAGACGAGGCAAAGAAGGCGGAGGCCGGCGCAAAGGCAGTGTTCATGGACTCCGGCAATCTGGACAATGTGCCTCCGGTAGAAGTCACTGACGATGAGTTCAATGAGAACGGTGCGATCGACATCGTCACGGTTCTCGTGAAATCCGGCCAGTGCCAGTCGCGCTCGGATGCGCGCCGTGCGATCACAAAGGATCACTCCATCACGGTCGGCGACACAAAGATCGATGATTTCAAATATGAGATTAAAAAAGAAGACATTCCGGCGGAAGGTCTTCTGGTGAAAAAGGGAAAGAAAAATATTAAGAGGATTGTGAGGGCTTAAGGCAATGGCACCGAAAAAGAAATACGGCGTAAATGAACTCCGTGAGATGTTTCTTTCATTTTTTGAGGAAAAGGGGTGCCTCCGGCTGAACAGTTTCTCACTTGTTCCGCACAATGATACTTCCCTTTTGATTATTAACTCCGGCATGGCTCCGATGAAGCCCTGGTTTACAGGTCAGGAGATTCCGCCGAGGCGCAGAGTGACGACATGTCAGAAATGTATCCGTACCGGCGATCTGGAAAATGTAGGCAAGACGGCGCGTCACGGTACATACTTTGAGATGCTGGGAAATTTCTCCTTCGGCGATTATTTCAAGAAGGAAGCGATCCCGTGGGCATGGGAATTTCTCACAGAGCGCGTCGGTCTCGACCCGGAACGCCTGTATCCGTCCGTATACGTGGATGACGATGAAGCCTACAACATCTGGCTGAACGACATGCATGTGCCGGCTGAGAGAATCTATAAGTTCGGCAAAGAGGATAATTTCTGGGAGCATGGTTCCGGTCCGTGCGGTCCCTGCTCGGAGATTTACTACGACAGAGGACCGGCATTCGGCAATGGTCCTGAAGACGTCATGGGCGGCGAGGGCGACCGTTTCATGGAAGTATGGAACATCGTGTTCTCACAGTTCAACAATGACGGCCACGGAAATTACTCGGATCTTGTTCAGAAAAATATTGATACCGGCATGGGCCTTGAGCGTCTGGCTGTGGCTGTGCAGGAAGTCGGCTCTATTTTTGACGTGGACACGGTGAAGTCGCTCCGCGATGAAGTGTGCGCGCTTGCCGGCGGCATCAGCTATGAAAAACCCGGCACAGAGGAGACGGATGTATCCGTCCGCATCTGCACCGACCATGCGAGAGCTATGACTTTCATGATCTCCGACGGTATTATGCCTTCCAACAACGGCCGCGGCTATGTGCTCCGCCGTATCATCCGCCGTGCAGTACGTCACGGAAGAAAACTCGGCATCGAGGGATCTTTCCTGACCAGACTCGCGGAGAATGTCATTGAAGGATCGAAGGACGGTTATCCGGAGCTGGAAGAGAAGAGAGATTTCATTCTGCGGGTTATTCAGGCAGAGGAAGATAAATTCGAGAAGACATATGAGCAGGGTATGGACATCCTGCGCGGCATGGAGGATACCCTGCGCGCATCTGATGCAAAACAGCTGTCCGGAGCAGATGCTTTCCGTCTGTATGATACCTACGGCTTCCCGCTCGACAATACGAAAGAAATCCTCGAAGAGGAAGGCTTCACCGTCGACGAGGCCGGTTTTGAAGCCGCGATGAAAGAACAGCGCGACAAGGCACGCGAGGACAGAATGAAATCCGGAAAGGCTGCCACCTATATGGGTGCCGCTGCGACGGTTTACGAAGACATGGACGTGTCTCTGAAGTCCGAGTTCGTGGGTTATGACAGAACAGAGGCGCAGAGTGAGATCATCGCCATCGCTTCTCTCCATCGGGGTGATTCTGACGAGGAAGATGCAGTCGTCGATGCACTTTCAGACGGCGAATACGGTGCGATCATCACGAAAGAGACACCGTTCTACGGGACGATGGGCGGCCAGACGGGCGACAGAGGACAGATCATCCTCGGCTCCGATGACACCGAGGGAGCTGCTCTCGGCAAGGGCGCCGCTGTATTTGAAGTAGAGACGACAGAGCACGTATCAGGCAACAAGATTGCGCACATCGGCCGCGTTGTCAAGGGCATGTTCCGTGACGGCGATGTCGTTTCCCTGCAGGTTGACAGGGCGAACCGCATGGCGATCTGCCGCAATCACAGTGCTACGCATCTGCTGCAGAAGGCGCTCCGCGAAGTGCTGGGAACGCATGTGGAGCAGGCCGGATCCTATCAGGATGCCGAGAGAACCAGATTCGATTTCAGCCATTTTCAGGCGATGACGGCGGATGAGATCCGCAGAGTCGAGGACCTCGTAAATGAGAAGATCATGGAGGGACTCGAAGTCCGCACGGATATCATGAGCCTTGAAGAAGCCAAGAAGACCGGCGCCATGGCTCTCTTCGGAGAGAAATACGGCGACACCGTCCGCGTGGTACGCATGGGTGATTTTTCCACTGAGCTCTGCGGTGGTACGCATGTAAAGAATACGCTGCAGATCGGATCCTTTAAAATCCTCTCCGAGAGCGGTGTGGCTGCCGGCGTTCGCCGGATTGAGGCACTGACGGGTACCAATGTACGCGCTTATTATACAAAGATGGAAAATGAGATGCATGAAGCAGCTGCGCTGCTGAAGGCTGAGCCGGCATCTCTGTCTGATCACATCAGGAAGATGCAGGAGGAGATGAAATCCCTCCGCAGTGAGAATGAATCTCTGAAGAGCAAAGCTGCGCAGAGCGCACTCGGCGACATCGCCGGCAGTGTGAAGGAGGTAGGCGGAGTGCCGTTCCTCGCGCGCACATTGAAGGATGTGGACGGCGGAGAACTCCGCAACCTGGGAGATAAGCTGAAAGCACAGGTAGACGGTGTGATTCTCCTGATTTCAGATAACGGCGGCAAAGTCAGCCTGATGTGCATGGCATCGGACAGCGCGATGAAGAAGGGCGCGCATGCAGGAAACCTTATCCGCGAGACGGCAAAGGTCGTAGGCGGTGGCGGCGGCGGACGCCCGAATATGGCGCAGGCCGGCGGCAAAGATGCGTCGAAGATCTCCGATGCTGTTGCGAAGGCGGAGGAAGTGCTCGCACAGCAGCTGCAGGATTGAAGTGCAAGAAACAGATTGACGAATCTGATAAATCTGCTATAATGGACTTCAGTTTTAGTGCAAATACCCAAACAGTTGTATTTAGCACAATCTCACAACTGGAGGGAGGTAAGGTTTGGGCATATGGCAACAGTTATCGTAAAAGAGAACGAGACGCTTGACAGCGCACTTCGTCGTTTCAAGAGAAACTGCGCGAAGGCCGGCATTCAGCAGGAGATCCGCAAGAGAGAGCACTATGAGAAACCCAGTGTTCGTCGTAAGAAGAAATCCGAAGCAGCCAGAAAGCGCAAATACAACTGATCTGATCTACTCAGAATGTTAAGAAGAAGCTCTGACAGGCAACTGCCAGAGCTTTTCTCTTTGAAGCGCGTTTTATTTCGTGTGAAAGGAATCGCATGTTTGATCTGAAGGCATGTATGCCATCCGTGACGGTAAGAAATCCGATTGAAATTTTACCTGAGAATATCGGGGATACCCGGTATGATCTGACAGTGAACCGGCCCGGCCTTCCGAAGGGCGCGCTGAAGATCTGCTTTTTCTCGGATGTTCACTGCTGCGTGACGCGGGGTGAACCTGACAGGATCATGGATATCCTGCACGAGGAAGAACCGGATCTTGTGCTCTGCGGCGGAGATAATGTGGTAGCTGACAAATTCGCTGTAAAACGCGATCGCGGAAATCACCTGGGAGAGACCACGGATCTCCTGAACCGCATCGCTGCTGACTACACACTTTATCTCGCCATGGGCAATCATGAGACGAGGATGCGTGCCATGAGAGACCGGTTCGGTGACATGTATGATGATTTTATCAACCGCCTGGACTCCCGGAACATAACGCTTCTCGACAACAGAAGTGCAGCTGTTGACATACGGGGTATACCTGTTCGTATTTACGGTTTTACCATGCGGGCGATGTATTACGGAAGACTGCACCATGTGGAGATGCCGCCTGTGGAACTCAGGGAGGCACTGGGCGTGCCGGATCCGGAATCGGTCAGCATACTTCTGGCGCACAATCCGGCCTGCCGGAGAGCCTGTGTGAAATGGGGCGCCGATCTCACGCTCAGCGGGCATTATCACGGCGGTATCATGCGTGTGGGCGGGCACAGGGGCGCCGTTACGCCCGATTTCCGCCTTTTTTCTTCCGATGCCTATGGCTGGTTTGAAAACAAAGGAAAACATGTTATTATTACATCCGGTGCCGGTGAACACACGATACCTGTCAGAATTGCCAATCCCAGGGAGATCGTGAGCATTATCCTTCATGTGAATGACGGAAGTTTATCAGAGGGACAGCAGACATATCAGCAGGGAGGCGGATTGCGTGCCGATTGAAGTAAGACTTGAAGTATTTGAGGGGCCGCTGGACCTTCTTTTGCATCTGATAGATAAAAACAAGATAGATATCTACGATATACCGATTGCCGAGATCACCGATCAGTATCTCGCCTATGTGAATCAGATGGATCACGAAGATCTGGAAACGACCAGTGAATTCATGGTCATGGCGGCCACGCTGATCGACATCAAGTGCCGCATGCTTCTCCCAAAAGAAGTGGATGAAGAGGGCGAGGAAATCGATCCGAGAGATGAACTCGTGAAGCAGCTTCTCGCCTATAAGGAATATCGTGCGATTTCCCAGGAGCTCCGGGACTGCGCAGACAGGGCGGGCGATGTCGTGACACGCGGCAGATGTCTCCCGGAAGAGGTGGAAAAATATGTGCCGCCCGTAGATGTACAGGAACTTCTGGACGGTGTGACCCTGGCGAAGCTAAAGGAAATTTTCGACGATGTCATGCGGCGGTCTGAGGATAAGGTAGATCCGATCCGGAGCAAATTCGGCCACATTGAGCGCGAAGAAGTGTCGCTTCCTGATAAGCTCGATTATGTACAGATCACGGCAAGAAGAAAGCGCAGGATATCTTTTCGCTCTCTCCTGAAGAAACAGCACAGCAAAATGCAGACGATCGTCACTTTTCTCGCTGTTCTTGAACTGATGAAGCTTGGCAAGATTCAGTGTGAGCAGGATGAAAATTTCGGGGATATCGTCATCGAGTCTGCGGAAGATATGCACGAGACATCTCTCGTCGGAGACGCTTACAGGGCTGAGGCCGGGGAGACGCCCGTTATTTCGGACTATGCATAGAAAGACACAGGTATGACAGATCAAAACGAGAAAAATATGAATACAGACGAGGGAACGCTGGAGGCGATTCTTTTTGCTATGGGAAATTCCGTGGAGCTGAAACAGCTCGCTGATGCCATCGGCAAAACGCAGGAGGAGACACAGGCGATTCTCCTGTCGATGCAGAATACACGTTACAGCATCCCGGAATCCGGCATTATGCTGCTCGACCTAGACGGTGCGTGGCAGCTATGCACGAAGAAACAGTATTACAGTTCTCTGATCACGATCGCGAAGACACCCAGAAAGCCCCAGCTCACGGATACTGTCATGGAGACGCTCTCCATCATTGCATATAAGCAGCCCGTTACAAAATCTCAGATCGAACAGATCCGTGGCGTGAGCTGCGATCATGCAGTCAATAAACTCCTGGAATATGATCTCATACAGGAGGTGGGCAGGCTGAACGTTCCCGGCCGGCCGATTCTTTTTGCCACTACGGAGAATTTTCTCCGCTATTTCGGCGTAAGTTCCACAGATGAGCTCCCGCAGCTTTCAGAAGTACAGATTGAAGACTTCCGCGCCGAAGCAGAAGCAGAGGCTGATGTGAAGGTTGACGTCTGACAAAGCGCAATACCGGGTCAATCATGCCTCTGAAACAGCCGCAATTCTGCATTCATGCAAAACAGCCGCAATTCTGCATTCATGCAGTTTATATAATTCACAGGGTTCAAATATTACATGACGGGCCGCTTGACGGCCTGAGAGAGAGGAGAAGCAGATGAAACTTCCGAAACAGACATTGCAATACCGCTATGACACGCAGCTTCTGATCGAGGGTGAGGACCTGGACGAAGATGAGATCGCCGATTACATCACGGAACACTTCGACGGTGATTCGCTGATCGCTGCAGGCGATGAAGATCTTATCAAGATCCATTTCCATACCAATGAGCCGTGGAAGATCCTCGAATACGGGAGATCGCTCGGTGAGATTTTTGATATCGTTGTTGAGGATATGGACAGACAGACCCGCGGACTGAAGGGCTGAATACCTTAAACGGGAGTGCATGTAAATTTTCACCCCGCGATCTTCAGCGGTACGGAAACTGACAGACATTAACTGTAAATTTTAACCAAATATAGTGTCTGTGCTTGTTGAAATACACAATAAATTCGGTTATATTATTAAAAGACTGAAATTGTGGTTTTATTGTCAAATTTACATCTCATGGAGGTAGGGATATGAGCAGTACTACACAAAGCGCGGCAAGAACGAGAATTTCCGCTCTTCTTGATCAGAACAGCTTTGTTGAGATCGGTGCAGGCGTGACAGCGCGCAGCACGGATTTCAATCTTGCTGAAAAGAAGGCACCTTCAGACGGCGTAATCACAGGATACGGCCAGATAGGCGGCAACCCTGTATACGTTTACAGCCAGGATGCCTCCGTTTTAAAGGGAACCATCGGTGAAATGCATGCCGGAAAAATCGTCAAAATGTATGAGCTTGCCATCAAGACAGGCGTACCGGTGATCGGTCTTATAGACTGTGCCGGACTCCGTCTCGAGGAGGCAACCGATGCTCTGAATTCTTTCGGTGACATTTATATGGCTCAGGCTCAGGCTTCCGGCGTGATACCGCAGATTACCGGTATCTTCGGAAACTGCGGCGGCGGCATGGCAGTCGTTTCCGCGCTCAGCGATTTCACCTACATGGTTTCTGACAGAGCGAAACTCTTCGTGAACTCTCCGAATGCGATCAAGGGAAACTCCGAAGATCAGTGCGATACAGCTTCAGCTGAGTTCCAGGGAAAAGAAGCAGGAACCATCGACGGTATGGGTACCGAAGATGAAGTTATCGCAGATATCCGTCGTCTGGTCGGCATTCTTCCTGCAAACAACGAAGATGATATGTCTTACGCGCAGTCTGAGGACGACCTCAACCGCCGCGTTGAAGATGCTGCCCAGTGCATCAGCGATCCGGCACTTCTTCTGCCGAGAATCAGCGATGACAGTGCGTATGTGGAGATCAAACCTTATTACGGCGAAGATATGGTCACCGCCTTCATCCGTCTGAACGGATATACGGTGGGTGCCGTTGCCAACCGCTCTGTGAAATACACAGAGGATGGCAGCAAAGAGGAATTCGGAAAGGTGATCAGCGCAAGAGGCGCAAAGAAAGCTGCAGAATTTGTCAAATTCTGTGATGCATTCTCCATTCCGGTAGTTACCTTCACCAATGTAACCGGTTTCAAGGCATGCAAGTGCTCAGAGAAAAATCTCCCTGATGCACTCAGCAAGCTGACCTTTGCTTTCGCAGATGCTTCTACCCCGAAGGTGAATGTGATCACCGGAGAAGCATTCGGAAGCGCTTACCTTACCATGAACAGCCGTTCCATCGGTGCTGATCTGGTTTACGCATGGACCGGCGCGAAGATCGGCATGATGGACGCAAAGGAAGCAGCGAAGATCATGTGCGACGGAGAAGGCGCAGATGCGATCAGCAAGACTGCTGATGAGTACGATGCACTTCAGAACAGCACGGATGCCGCTGCTGCAAGAGGATATGTAGATGCTGTGATCGATCCGGCTGATACCAGAAAGTATCTGATCGGAGCCCTTGATATGCTTTTTACCAAGAGGGAGTTTCTTCCTGACAGAAAACACGGCACAGTATAAATGAGGAGCAAAAGACAGATGAAAAAGTTGAAAATGAAACTTTCAGCCTTTTTCGCCGTTCTGTTTTCTCTGGTCATGCTGCTGGGTGCTGTTCCGGCGTATGCCGACGACAGCGACAGCACGACGGCTTCCGGTGTGGAAAACAATGTGCAGACTTTTCTGTCTCAGGTATATTCCATTACCGACAGCCAGATGGAGCAGCTGAAGGGCGAGGGAGGATTTTACGAGGAACTGTATTATTCATGGATGAGCAGCCGCAATACCTTCGGCGACTATGTGGATGTGGAGAGCGTCAGCGTCGATGAAAGCGCAAGTCCGCTCAAGGCAGTGGCTATCGTACAGTTCAGCCATGTGGATGCAGAGGTGGATATCACGTTTGATGATTCACTGCAGCCGGCTGATTACACCATGACACCGCAGTACGAAGAGACGGCGGAGAGAATCCTGACAGAGCTGTATTCTGACAGCGATCAGGAGCTGGCACTCAAGGCTGAAGACAAGGGTGGATTTTATGAGGTCTTCTGGGATGAATGGCAGGATGACCGCGGTACGACCGGTGCATTCCAGGGCTTTGACGAGTCACAGCCGACGACGGTAGACGATTCCGATCCGGATGCGGTTGCCGTCACCTGTCATCTGAAGTTTGAAAATTATGATGCAACAGCAGTCCTGACCTATGATGAGAATCATGATCTCGCCAATTATACGATGAATATCGGCTATACTTTTGGCGAGAAGATGAGTCAGGCAGGCATGAACATGGTCGTGGGTCTGGTCACTGTATTTGCAGTTCTTGCTATCCTGATCATTGTTATCTCTCTGTTTAAATTCATTCCCGATCCGGAAAAGAAAAAGAGAAACAGGGAGGAGGCAGCTGCAAAGGCAGCACCGGCTCCCAAGGCGGCGCCCGCACCTGCTGCAGTACCTGCTGCTTCAGGCAGTAATGAAGAGGAGATCGCAGCGGCGATCGCTGCTGCCATCGCAGCGGCTTCTGAGGAAGCTCCTTCAGCAGACGGTTATGTCGTACGCTCGATCCGCAAGACCGGGCGCAAGTGGACACGTGTCGATTAATCAAAAACATCCATCATTCCAGGAGGAATAATCAATTATGAAGAACTATACAGTTACAGTGAATGGCAATGTATACCAGGTAACCGTTGAAGAAGGAACAACCAATGGCGTCGTTCAGAAGGCAGCTCCTGCAGCAGCACCTGCTCCTGCCGCAGCTCCCGCAGCACCGGCTCCCGCTGCAGCACCTGCAGCATCAGGCAGCCAGGGCGGAACGCCCGTTACAGCTTCTGTACCGGGTAAGGTTGTCAAGGTTGATGCTGCTGTCGGCGCACAGGTTAAAGCCGGTGATGCTATCGTTACCCTTGAGGCAATGAAGATGGAGATCCCGGTTGTCGCTCCCAAGGATGGAAAGGTAGTTTCTATTGAGGTTGCAGTAGGTGCAGCTGTCGAGAACGGTGATCTGCTTGCTACGATGGACTAATGCCGGAAGACCTGATTTTCTGGAGGATAAAAAATGATAGCTGATACCTTATTAAATCTGATTCATCAGACAGCCTTTGCCAGCATGTCCTGGGGCAATGTGCTGATGATCGCCATCGGGTGCATTTTCCTTTATCTGGCGATCGCTCATGATTTTGAGCCGCTGCTTCTCGTACCGATCGCTTTCGGTATGATTCTGGTAAATATTTATCCGGATATTATGTCAGCGCCCTCTGTAGATGCCGCGGGTATTTCCCATGCGGGAGGTCTTCTGTGGTATTTCTTCCAGCTCGACGGATGGTCAGTACTGCCGTCACTTATCTTCATGGGTGTCGGTGCAATGACTGACTTCGGACCGCTCATCGCCAACCCCATCTCGTTCCTGATGGGTTCGGCAGCTCAGCTGGGAATTTATGTAGCTTATTTCCTCGCCATTGCTTTTGGCTTCAACGGCAAGGCAGCTGCAGCCATCTCCATCATCGGAGGTGCTGACGGACCTACCAGTATCTTCCTCGCCGGAAAACTCGGCCAGACCGCTCTGATGGGACCGATCGCCGTGGCGGCTTATTCCTATATGTCGCTCGTTCCGATCATTCAGCCGCCGGTTATGAAGGCTCTTACTTCTGAGAAGGAGCGCAAGATCCATATGGATCAGCTCCGTCCGGTTTCCAAACTCGAGAAGATTCTTTTCCCGATCATCATCACGATCGTTGTCTGCATGATCCTTCCGACGACAGCTCCGCTTGTCGGCATGCTGATGCTCGGCAATCTGTTCCGCGAGTGCGGTGTTGTCAAACAGCTGCAGGAAACGGCTTCCAACGCCATGATGTACATCGTTGTTATCCTTCTCGGAACTTCTGTAGGTGCTACAACTTCTGCAGAAGCTTTCCTGAACGTACAGACGCTTCTCATCGTTGTTCTCGGACTGGCAGCCTTTATCTTCGGTACTGCCGGAGGTGTTCTGCTGGGTAAACTCATGTGTGCACTGACACATGGCAAGATCAATCCGCTGATCGGATCTGCCGGTGTATCGGCCGTACCTATGGCTGCTCGTGTATCACAGAAGGTCGGATCTGAAGCTGATCCTACAAATTTCCTGCTGATGCATGCAATGGGACCCAACGTAGCTGGTGTTATCGGCACGGCAGTTGCCGCCGGTACATTTATGGCTGTATTCGGAATATCATAAGCTGAATAAAATTTTGCACGAAAGCGTTATTCCCGCCTGCTGTTTGGAAATGCTGAACAGCAGCAGACAGCAGGCAGGATGACGACTTCATATTTAGGAGGAAAATCTCATGGCTGAAGTGACGAAAAAGCCTGTAAAAATTACGGAAACAATTCTCCGTGATGCACATCAGTCGCTGATCGCGACGCGTATGCCCACATCCGAGATGCTTCCCATTGTCGATAAACTGGATAAAGTCGGATATAATGCCGTAGAATGCTGGGGCGGTGCAACATTTGATGCCTGCCTTCGTTTTCTGCATGAGGATCCGTGGAATCGTCTGAGAAAACTGCGTGACGGATTCAAGAACACAAAGCTGCAGATGCTTTTCCGTGGACAGAACATTCTCGGATACAGCCCGTACCCGGATGATGTAGTTGAGTACTTCGTTCAGAAGTCTATCGCGAACGGTATCGATATCATCCGTATTTTCGACTGCATGAATGATCTCAGAAATCTTGAGACCGCTGTTAAGGCCTGCAAGAAGGAAGGCGGTCATGCACAGGTCGCACTTTCCTATACGCTTGGCGATTCCTATACCATGGATTACTGGAAAGAGAAGGCAAAGGGCATTGAGGAGATGGGCGCTGATTCCATCTGCATCAAGGATATGGCCGGACTTCTTCTTCCTTATGAAGCTCCGAAGCTCATCAGTGCGTTGAAAGAGGTTACTGATCTGCCGATCGAACTGCATACGCATTACACCTCCGGCGTTGCTTCCATGACCTATCTTAAGGCCGTTGAGGCAGGTGTAGATATCATTGATACTGCCATGAGCCCGTTCGCCCTTGGAACATCCCAGCCTGCAACTGAGGTTATGGTAAAGACCTTCCAGGGTACGCCCTATGATACCGGTTTCGATATGAAGCTTCTCGAAGAGATCGCTGACTACTTCCGTCCGTACAGAGATGAGTGCCTGGAGAACGGTCTGATGAATCCGAAGAACCTCGGTGTCAACATCAAGACGCTGGTATATCAGGTACCCGGCGGAATGCTTTCCAACCTCACCAGTCAGCTGAAACAGCAGCACGCTGAGGACAAGTTCTATGAAGTTCTCGAGGAAGTTCCGAATGTCCGCAAAGATCTTGGAAATCCTCCGCTTGTTACACCTTCTTCACAGATCGTCGGCACGCAGGCCGTATTCAATGTCGTTATGGGTGAGCGCTACAAGATGATCACTCAGCAGACAAAGGATGTTCTGGCCGGCAAGTACGGCAAGACCACAGATCCGGTTAATCCGGAGCTGCAGAAGAAGGCACTGGGTGACGAGAAGCCGATCACCTATCGTCCGGCAGATGACCTGAAACCTGGCCTTCCTGAGTTCGAGAAAGAGGTTGCGCCTTACAAACAGCAGGATGAGGATACGCTTTCCTATGCACTGTTCCCGCAGGTTGCTGTTGACTACTTCAAGTACCGTGATGCACAGCAGACCGGCGTAGATGCCACTAAAGGAGATAAGGATACCAAATCATATCCTGCTTGACCCGTTGTATCGACGTTTCGGCATTAATGCTCAAATATTACAATAGCAGGCGGCCTGCATACCTTACGGGTGTGCAGGCCGCCTGCTGTTGTTGCATTTACAGTACTTCAAAAAATGTTTTGCATATACAGTTCCATTCGCTAAACAGCTTCCACAGATGAACGACGAACATTGTGCGTTTTGTCAGAGGGCCGCAAATAGGCGCGTGCGAGCGAACAGAAAAACGTACAGTGAGTCGCTCGCTGTGGAAGCTGCTTGTTGATAAGAGAAGTATTTAATAAACTTATCTGTCGCGGCCCCTGCGAAGCTTCCCGATGATGTAACCGATCCATCCCTGAAGCTTGATGAGATATCGGAGAATCGGTTCCGTCGTAATGGAGAAGACAACGAACAGCATGATGCATCGCGTGGACATGCTGGTGATGCCGAAAAAGCTGCGCATGAAGATCATGCAGAAAATCATGCAGCCGACGCAGCCCCAGAGGATTGCCCAGCGGTATTTGTCCATCGGCTTTACGATATGATACAGGATCATGAAACCTACAATGGCCATGAGAATCGCACTGGCGGTGGAGATATCAATGGAGCTCACGTCGAAGGCCTCACCGAAGACAACCAGTGAGGCGATGACAAAGAAGTCGGTGATCGCAGCCGGCAGCGCGCGTCGGATGATATTCCCGAGGAAATGCCCCGTAATCCGGTTCGTATTCGGCAGCTGCGACATAAAGAAGCCGGGCACGCCGATCGTAAAGGCACTGATCAGTGAGATCTGGGAAGCGCGGAGCGGATAGGTCAGTCCCGTGAATATGGAGAACAATGAGAGCAGGAGAGAGAAGATGTTCTTTACAAGGAACAGACATCCTGACCGCTCCATATTGTTCACGACCTGCCGGCCCTCCTGAACGACCTCAGGCATATGGGAAAAATCATTGTCCAGCAGTACCAGCTGTGATGCCTGCACTGCGGCGTCGGAACCGGCGGCCATGGCGATCGAACAGTCGGCGTCTTTCAGCGCCAGTACATCGTTGACACCGTCGCCGGTCATGGCAACTTTGTGGCCCTGATGCTGCAGAGCACGCACAAACTCCCGTTTCTGATCCGGAGAGACGCGTCCGAATACCGTATATTTCTGCACGGCGTTGTATATATCCTGTTTTGTCTTCAGGGTAGAACAGTCCACGTAGAGATCAGGATTGGCGATACCCGCCTGACGTGCCACTTCTGACACCGTGACAGGATTATCACCGGAAATAACCTTGACGTTGACGCCCTGGCGCGCAAAGAAGCGGAATGTCTTGTCCGCATCTTTACGGATCTTGTTTCCCATGACAACGAGACAGTAAGGCGTGACCTTTCCCGTGAGCGCATCGCCCGTCGGATTTCCGTCGTACTTTCCGAGAACAAGTACACGGAACCCACTGCTTCCCTGCTCATTGATCTCTTCGGCATACTGATCGAAATCTTCCTTCAGCAGAAATTCCGGTGCACCGAGGACATAGGAACCCTCGGCAAACGTCACACTGGAGTACTTGAATTTGGATGAAAAACCGGTGTGACCGAGCGCTTTTCCGGCATCGCCGCTGTTGAAGCGCTCCTTCAGCGCCTCCATGGTAATGTTGTCTGCGTCCTCAGCCGCAACGAAATCAGAGATCAGTTCATCGAGCGCCTGTTCTTCGTTCTCTCCGTTGGCAGCACCGCTCTCCGTATAGGGAGCGAGCGGGATGACATCCTGCACATACATTTTGTTTTCAGTGATCGTACCGGTTTTATCCGTGAGCAGCACATCGACACGTGCGAGTGTCTCTATGCATTTCATGTCATGGACGAGAACTTTCTTGTAGGCGAGCTTGGCTGTGCTGACAGCGAGCGTGACGCTGGACAGCAGGTAAAGCCCCTCCGGGATCATGCCGATGACAGCTGCGACCATGGAGGTGATGCTGTCAGAAATGGCGTTCTGCTGTACCCAGAGACTCTGGTAGAAGAGCAGAATACCGATCGGTATGATAGCGACACCGGCGAAAAGAACGATCTTGTTGATGTCGCGGATCATTTCTGACTCTTCGGAGGTCTTGCCGGTAGCCTTGGCTTCGCTGGTCAGCTTGTTGATATAGGAATCAGGGCCGACGCGGTCAAGCCTTGCGCGGCAGGTGCCGGATACGATGTAGGAACCGGACATCAGCTGGCTTCCCGGCTTCTTTTCAATCTCATCTGACTCACCGGTGAGCAGAGCCTCGTTTACTTTAACGGAGCCGTCGACGACAACGGCGTCGGCGGGGATCTGGTTGCCGGCTTTAAAAATGACGATGTCATCGAGAACCAGGTGTTCTGCCGGGATAGTGCGTATCTTTCCATTGCGGACGACCTGCGCCTTCGGTGCGTTCAGCATCGTGAGCTTGTCCAGCGTTTTTTTGGCATTCAGCTCCTGTACGATACCGATGAGAGAGTTCGCAATGATGACGGGCAGGAACGTGAGATCGCTGTAGGCGCCGACCATGATCAGCAGGAGGGCGAGAAAGAGAAAGATAAAGTTGAAATACGTCAGTGTATTGCTTTTGACAATATCGCTGACGGATTTTGTCGGCGGATCCACTGCGTGGTTTGTCCAGCCGCAGCGCCTGTACTCGGCGACCTGCTCAGACGTAAGCCCCTTATCCGGATCAGCCGTATAGCGCTGCTTCATGCGGCGTCTCACCGGGCCCTGTGACTGCGCCTGTTTTTTTCCGCCCCGTGAAGAAAGCCCGGATCTGCTTCTGCTTTTTTCCGTTATTTCGGATTTTTTATTTGCTGTCATGAAAATCTCCCCTTTGTGCGGTCATTTTCATCAGATCCTGACAGTGCCCCTTCACTGTCAGCCTTTCTGATCATCGGCTTCGCGGATTCCGGATATGTCTGTCGAAGCCATCATGGAATAATTGGTGTGATAGACGACAAAGCCGGGCCTTCCGCCTGTCGGTTTCCGCAGGTTTTTCCTGAGCGTGTAATCAATTTCAACCTTCGGTGCACTGTGAGCTCTGGAAAAATGTGCTGCGAGTGACCCCGCTTCCTCAAAAGTGCGATCAGGCAGCTCATTTCCGTCGCCGCGCACAATGACATGGGAACCGGGTATGTCATTTGCATGAAACCACCAGTCATCCGCGTGAGCAATATGGAAGGTGACCTCTTCGTTCTGATAATTATTCTTTCCCACGTAAATATCATAGCCGTCCGAAGAAATAAAGTGAAGAGGACGGGCCTTTTTTGATTTTTTCTTTCCGCCGGCACCGTTCTTCTTAATGAACCCGTATTCCACAAGCTCGGCGCGGATTTCGTCGAGGTCGGCCTCATCGCGGGCGGTGTCAAGGGATTCAGCTATGCTTTCGAGATGGCGGACGTCATCCTCCGTATTCCGTATTCTGTCCTTCAGAGCTTCGGCAGTTCTCTTGAGCCTTGTGTAGCGGTCAAAATATTTTTTGGCGTTTTCCTGCGGCGTGAGCTGCGGATCGAGCGGTACCGTCACATTTTCATTCGTATAATAATTGACAGCCGTCATCTCTTTTGATCCCGGTTCTAGGCTGTAGCCGTAGGTGTTCAGGAGTTCACCGTATATACGGTATTTTTCCTTCTTTTCCGTGTCATGCATCTGCTTTTCCTGCAGAGTGAGTGTACGGCCGTTGCGCTCAAGTGCCGTGTTCACTATTCTGCGGAGATCGGCGGATCGCTGGCGGATCCTCGTGCGGAGTTCTTTTTCCGCATAGTAATCCGTGAGCAGAGAGGAGACGGAATCGTATGGCCGGGTCTGCAGATCATGAAACTGTGTCAGCTCGAGACAGGAAAATTCCACAGGTTCGTTATCGCGCGTATACAGAACCGGCTGAAAACGCCGGTTTCTGACATCGTCCATCACCAGACTGAATACATGGTACAGATGTGTCTTCAGAGGTTCGCCGGCACCGGCGGTATCACTGTCCGGATCAGCACCCGCGCGGAAACAGATCTCTTCTGCCGCGACGGGAGAGAGACCGGTGTAGCTTTCGTACAGCGCCTTATACAGAGGACGGCCGGTGCTGAAGACAGCGCTTCGGAAGGCGCTCTCGTCTGTTGTCAGAGGATCCGCCTTGTTCTGTGTCTGCGGGATAAAATATTCCCTTCCGGGAAGAACTTCTCTCACAGAACTTATATTAAAGGAAATCTTTTTTATGGCATCGGTGATGATGCCTCTGTCATCCACAAGGATAAGGTTGCTGTGCTTGCCCATCAGTTCCAGAATGAGACGCCATTCACGGCTGTCCCCGAGTTCATCGTTGTGCCGGATCCGGAAGACGAGAATCCTCTCGAGAGAGGGCTGCGTCACATCGAGCAGTTTGCCTCCTGCCAGATGCTTGCGCAGGAGCATGCAGAAATTCGGCGCTGTCATGGGTGCTGTGCGCTGGTCATTGATCAGGCAGGCCAGCGGCAGCGTGGCATCTGCTGACAGCAGAACCCGCCAGGATGCCGCATTATTTTTTATCATGAGTATAATCTCACAGGGCTCCGGCTGGATGATCTTCGCTATATGGCCGCCGGAGAGCTTCCGGTTCAGTTCATCACAGAGAGCCGCTGTGGTAATGCCGTCAAAAGCCATGGAATAACCTCCGTTTCACGTTATTATACATAAGAAAGTACCAATTTTAAAGTTCATTGACTCTTTTAATACCTTGACATATAATTAATTCTGTGTTTGTATGTGCCTGTCCGACCGGTCATCAGATCGACAGATCACGGAACAGCAGGCATCCTGTCCGGCCGCGAAAGTGCGGGTCACGGGCAGAACATTTGATGGCACAGGTAAATGCAGATCAGAACAGGAAGTCAGGCAATGTCAGAGAAAATTTACAGTATGACCGGCTTCGGACGTGCTGAAGTACACGATGAGAAGAAAAAACTCGCCGTAGAGATCAAATCCGTTAATCACCGCTATCTGGAATTCAGCATCAGGATGCCCAAAAAATTCGGCCCTCTGGAAGCGCAGATCAGAAGCGTTCTCAAAGATTACGCGCAGAGGGGCAAACTTGACGTATATATTACATATGAAGATTTTTCAGAACAGAATATCAGCGTGATGCTTAATGAAGCGCTTGCCGGACAGTATATCAAATATGCCGACAGCATTCACAGGCAGTATGGCATCCCCAACGATATGACTGCGTCACGTCTGCTCAGTTTTCCCGATGTGATCACGGAGAATGAAGAGGAGACAGACGAGGAAGAACTCTGGAAGGAGCTCGAACCGGTACTTCGCGAAGCCGGAGAAAATTTCATGCGCGCCCGCAACACCGAGGGCGAAAATCTGCGCAATGATCTTCTGGAAAAACTGGACCAGTTGGACACTATGGTAGATCAGATCGTCCGGCGTGAGCCGGGAATCATGGAAGATTACCGTCAGCGACTGGAGGAGAAGACAAAAGAACTGCTCGGAGATGCCCAGATGGACGAGAGCCGCATTGCCGCAGAGGTTGTCATCTACGCAGACAAGATCTGTACCGATGAAGAGACCGTCCGTCTGAAGAGCCATATTCAGGGTATGCGTGATACGCTGAAGGCAGGCTTCAATATCGGCCGGAAGCTCGATTTCCTCGCACAGGAGATGAACCGCGAAGCCAATACGATCCTTTCCAAGGCGAATGACCTGGAGACATCGAATATCGGTGTGGACCTGAAGACTTGGATCGAGAAGATCCGCGAACAGGTTCAGAATGTGGAGTGACGGACAATGTCGAGACTGATGAATGTGGGCTTCGGAAACGCCGTTAACACCGACCGGGTTCTCGCCGTTGTCAATCCGGAGGCGGCACCGGTCCGGCGCCTTGTCACAAGGGCGAAAAACAGTGAAACGCTGATCGATGCCACACAGGGGCGAAAAACAAAGTCAGTCCTTATCCTTGCGGATGACCGTGTAATGCTCTCAGCTCTCCAGACAGAGACGATTGTCAAACGGTTCAATGATCCGCATCTTCGGACAGAGGAGGATATGGAAAGTGAGTGACAGCAGCAGAAATGACAGAGGCATGCTGGTAATCCTCTCCGGATTTTCAGGTGCCGGCAAGGGAACCGTCGTCAACGGTCTCCTGCAGCGTTATGATAATTATGCGCTCTCCGTCTCGGCGACGACGAGGAATCCGCGCCCGGGAGAGAAAGAGGGCGTCAGCTATTTTTTCAAGACGGAAGATGAGTTCCGCCAGATGATCGACAGAGGAGAGCTGCTGGAATACGCAAGGTACGTGGATCACTACTACGGTACACCGGCGGCCTATGTGGATAAGAAACTCTCGGAGGGAAAAGACGTCATCCTGGAGATTGAAATTCAGGGGGCCAGAAAGGTCTGTGCACAGAGAAAAGACGCCGTGACAGTCTTTGTCACACCGCCTTCGGCGGAAGAACTTCGCAGGCGGCTCACGGGGAGAGGCACGGAGACGCAGGAAGTGATCGATGCCAGAATGCGGCGCGCGGCTGAAGAAGCTCTGAGCATGCAGGATTACGATTACATTCTGGTCAATGATGATCTGGATACCTGTGTGGAACAGCTGCACCAGCTGATACAGGCCCAGCATATGGCATCTTCTCATCAGAAAGCGTTTATAGATAAGATCAGATCAGAGTTTGTCAAACAGTGAAACGGCCGCGTAATTAAGGCGGCACATACAGTATAAAGGAGTATATATATGATTCATCCTTCTTATGTAGAAATGATTGAGCACATCAACGAGGGTCAGGACCAGGAAGAAGCACCGCTTGTAACGAGCCGTTATTCTGTCGTTCTCGCCACGGCGAAAAGAGCGCGTCAGCTGATTGACGGCGCTGAACCGAAGGTTGACCCCACCTACCCGAACGGCAAGGAAAAGAAGCCGCTCAGCATCGCTGTGGATGAGCTCTACTCGGGCAAGGTAAAGATCCTTCCCCGCGAGGAGGGAGAGGAAAACGACTGATGCCGGCAGAAATTACCGGCACGCCGGAAAACAGGAAAATCCTTTTCATATCCCTCGGCTGTGACAAGAACCTTGTGGATTCCGAGCATATGCTTGGCTCCCTGGCCGGACACGGTTTTGAAATGACGGATAATGAGGAAGAGGCAGATATTATCATTGTGAATACCTGCTGCTTCATCGAGTCCGCGAAAGAGGAGAGCGTCAACACGATTCTCGATATGGCGCGTTACCGCACAGACGGCAGGTGCAGCTGTCTGATCGTGGCCGGCTGTATGGCAGAGCGCTACCGCGAGGAAGTTCTTCAGGAAATTCCCGAGGTGGATGCGATCATCGGAACCTCCTCATTAAGCCACATACAGGAAGCAGTAGAGCGCGCGGAAAAAGGAGAGAGAGGAATATATCTGGATCCGGCTGAAGAAGAGCCGGAGAATGATGCGTCTGCTGATACGGAAGAGCATCGCGTCATGACGACCGGTGGTTTTTATGAATACATGAAGATCGCCGACGGCTGTGACAGGCACTGCACATACTGTGCCATTCCCGCAATGCGCGGCAGTTACCGCAGTGTTCCGATGGAAAAACTGGTAAGAGAAGCAGAACAGCTCGCCCGGGACGGCGTGAAGGAACTTATTCTCGTAGCCCAGGAGACGACGCTGTACGGCACGGATCTGTATGGAAGAAAGTGTCTTCACGAACTTCTTCACAAACTCTGTCAGATTGACGGAATTGAGTGGATCCGTGTCCTTTACTGTTATCCGGAGGAAATTTATCCGGAGCTGATCCGGACCATCAGAGATGAGCCGAAGATCTGCCACTATCTGGATATTCCTATTCAGCACGCCGATGACCGCATTCTCGGCAGGATGGGACGGCGTACGTCCAGGAAGGAACTTGAGGAAGTTATCGGGACACTCAGAAGAGAGATTCCGGATATCGCCATCCGTACGACGCTGATCACCGGTTTTCCGGGAGAAACAGAAGAAGAACATGAGAATCTCGTGGATTTCGTCCGCAAGATGAAATTTGACAGGCTGGGCGTATTTACCTATTCACAGGAAGAGGGCACGCCGGCTGCGGAGATGCCTGATCAGATCGATGAGGAGACCAAACAGAACCGCAGAGATGAACTCATGACTCTTCAGCAGGAGATTTCCGGTGAACGCGGCCGTTCCATGATCGGGAAAACGCTGCGTGTATTTATAGAAGGATATATGAGTGCGGATGATGTATATGTGGGAAGAACATATGCTGACGCTCCGGATATCGACGGCCTGATTTTTGTCCGTTCCGATGAAGAACTGAATACAGGAGATTTTGTTCACGTGCAGGTGGATGGAGCTCTTGAATATGATCTTACAGGAGGATTAGTGGAAAATGGCTGACTATGATGTAAAGAGAAAGAAATATGCCAATCCCGGAGGCATGAATCTTCCGAACAGACTCACCTGCCTGCGCATGATACTTGTACCCGTGTTTGTTCTGTTCATGTATCTGCCCTTCACGGGAAGCCGTTACATCGCACTTGCTGTCTTTATCATAGCGAGCCTCACGGATACAGCCGACGGCTACATTGCAAGAAAGTATAAACTGATTACGGATTTTGGGAAATTCATGGATCCGCTCGCGGATAAACTTCTCGTCTGCTCAGCTCTGATCTGCCTTGTCAGTACGGCTGAAATTCCCGCGTGGGTTGTCATTATCATTGTGGGCCGTGAATTCGTGATCAGCGGTTTCCGGCTGATTGCATCAGACAACGGCATCGTGATCGCCGCCAGCTACTGGGGAAAGTTCAAAACGGTATCCCAGATGGCTATGATCATTGTCATACTTCTCAACGTGCCGGCTTTCAGACCGCTGGAGATCATCCTGATGATCATCGCGACCTGCCTCACGCTGATCTCCCTGATCGATTACATCTATAAGAACAAAAACGTACTGTCTTCACAGAAGTGACAGGCGGCTGTCGGACATGCGATTAAGAATACAGGACGGAGAAGAGTATTGCGCGCACATATTTTTGAAGGAAAAAGAAAAATACTGGCTGTGCTTCTGATCCTCGCGGCCGTTCTGATCGCAGCTTTACTCATTGTACATATGCGGAGACGTGCGGCAGCACAGCAGACGATCAATGCCGGCATATCCTACCTGAAATCACAGGAGGCGGTGGATCTGTCCTCTGTCAAGGCCGATATACGTGCTGTGGAGGAACAGAAAAAGCAGGAGGAGAAGGACGAGGTCATAAAACAGCTCTCTGCAGATCCTTCCTCTGTCTGGACGCACTTCGGATCAGCTGTGATCATGGGTGACTCCCGCGCCGTGGGATTTTCCTATTACGGATGTCTGCCGGAGAGCCAGGTCTTTGCAGCCGGCGGAAACACGATCCGGAATATCAAAGATTCTCTCACACAGATCAAAGCCCTTGATCCCTCGGAAATTTTTCTCTGCTTCGGATTGAATGATGTCGGTATCCGTTACTGGGATACGCCGGATGCCTATGCCGCCGAATACAAAACTGTGCTGCAGCAGCTGCAGAGCGCTCTGCCCGACACGAAGATCTACGTATCGTCAATCCTTCCGGCACAGGAAGTCGCCATACAGAATACAGATTCGATCTATGCCGAAATTCCTGACTACAGCAAGGCCGTGAAAGCCATGGTGCAGGAAAACGGCTACGGATGGGTCGATATGGATGAAATAGCTTCGCAGCATGCGGATATGTATGATGAAGATGGCATACATCTGCACAGGGAATTTTATCCATACTGGGGCGCTGCCATGATCGCCGCCACGTATGATGCCTACACTGCTGCGGGATATGCGGGAAGTGAAGATACAGATGACGCGGGGAACGCCGTATCATCGGCTTCCGGCGATACTGCTCCGGAACAGACAGATGTGCAGGGATCCGTCACCGGTACTTCTCAGTGACTATAAAGCAGAGGGGAGAAAAGACGCATGGATATCGCCCTGGAAAGACGCGCCGTTGTGACAGGAACTGTCAAGTGGGCTGTGGCTGTCCTCGCAATCATTGTAATCGCATTGTCTTCAGCCAGAACCAAACTGAGCAGCACACCATTTGATACGATGAGCCGTGCTGTGATGGCTGTAACTGATACCTCGGAAATGCAGGAGGCAGACAGCCAGATGATCCGGAGACTGTACGGACTTGATCCGAATACGTATGACGGTGTGATGCTGTATTATCCGGTCACAAATATGCATGCGGCAGAGCTTCTTATTATAAAACTAAAGGATGAAAGCCAGCAGAAGGACGTTGAGCAGTCGATTTCCGACAGAAAGAGCACGCTCCTGAAAAGCTTTCAGGGCTATGGGGCAGAGCAGACTGCCATGCTGGAGAACAGCATTACGGATATCCGCGGAAATTATGCATTTTTCTGTTCTGCGAAGGATCCGGAAAAAGTTCATGATGCATTCAGAAAAGCTTATTGAGGAGATCCGGATACATGTCCTTTCAAACTATTCCGTTTATTTTTCTGTTTCTGCCAGCTGCGCTGATCCTTTATCGGCTGGTACCGGGGCGGGCCAAGGATCTGATGCTTGTTATCCTCAGTCTTCTTTTTTATGCGTGGGGAGACATGGCACATCTGCTGATCCTGATCTTTTCCATGGCATTCAATTATCTCGCCGGTGCTGAGATCGATAATTACCTCAAAGCGGGCAGACATGGCATGGCAAGGATAGCAGTGATTGCTTCGGCTGCTGCCGATCTGGCGCTGCTCAGTTTCTACAGATACACAGGTTTTTTCCTTTCGATCTTCGGTGTATCTTATACACCACAGGATATGCCGATTGGGATTTCCTTTTTTACCTTCACGGTTCTTTCTTATATATTTGATATCTATTACGGAAAGGCAGAGCCGGAGAGAAATATTATCCGGTATGCTGTCTATGTATCGTTTTTCCCGAAGATCATCTCAGGACCGATTACAGAATACGGGAAGATCAGAGAACAGCTCGCGGATCATCCGGTCACGGGGCCGAAATTCCGCTCGGGTATTCAGCTTTTCCTGATCGGTCTCTTCAAAAAACTGCTGATCGCGGATAACCTCGGCGAAACCTTTCAGGCACTGCAGAAATCCGGTGATCTTGCCTCGGCAGGCGCATGGCTCGGCATGGTCTGCTACAGCCTGCAGCTGTTCTATGATTTCTCAGGATATTCGGATATGGCTATCGGGCTTGCACGCATGTTCGGCTTTGAATTTGAAGCAAACTTCGATCACCCCTATATTTCCGACGGCGTCACGGATTTCTGGCGCAGATGGCATATTTCCCTTGGACAGTGGTTCAGGGACTATGTGTATATTCCGATGGGAGGAAACCGCTGCAGCAGCAGACGTCTGGCACTGAATCTGCTTGTTGTCTGGATCCTGACGGGCTTCTGGCACGGCGCTTCGTGGAATTTCATTTTCTGGGGTCTGTATCACGGGGCCTGGGTGCTGCTCGACAGATTTGTGATCCGTATGTTTTTCGATAAGATTCCGAAGCCGGTTCGAATAGGTTGTACCGTGCTGATTGCCTTTTTCGGATGGGTGTTCTTTTTCTCCCCGTCCCTTTCATCGGCTTTCCACTGGTTCGGAATGATGTTCGGCAGTGCGCATCTCGGTTTCTGGAATGGTGCGACGACATATTATCTGACGGGCAGTCTTCCTGTCCTTATTCTTGCCGTCATTTTCTGCAGTCCGAAACCCGGTGCATACATCGAGAAACTTTCTCTTCGCACGAGAAATTCAGCTGCTGTATCTGTAGCAGGCTATGTATTCCTGTTTGCAGTCTGCATCGCGGCTATGGTGTCCAACACATATACTTCGTTCCTGTATTTCAAATTTTAGGAGACAGCTGACATGGAAGATGAAAATAAACAGCAGACTTCCGTGCGTGAAGAAAGGGACAGGCTTCGGCAGCGCAGACACAGCAGAATCGCCGTCTGGCGTTCCCATATTCTGACACGGCTGATTATCATAATCGTTGCCGCCGTGATGATCCTCAGTCTGATCATCCCTGACAGGGATTTTTCAGACAATGAGAACAGAAACCTTGCCCGGTTTCCCCATCTCACAGGTGATGCGCTGCTCAGCGGAGATTTCACCTCAGAATTGAGCAGCTATCTGGCAGATCAGTTCGCTTTTCGGGATTTCTGGATATCTTTCAACCACAATATGGAAATTGCATCTGGTAAGAGAGAGACAGGTGATGTATATTTCGGGAAGAAGGGTTATCTGCTCGCGAGACCTGCAGCACCGGATTCTGACAGCATGAGCAGAACCATGGATGCGATGAAACAGTTCCGGGAGGCATATCCGGACACTGCAATGACGGCTATGATCATTCCCTGTAATGCGGCTGTGAATCCGTCACTTCTGCCCGATCATGCGCCGGTAAGAGATCAGGCGGGTGATATAGAGGAAGAGAATCAGACACTGAAAGACGGCGGTTATCAGATTGTTCAGGCGGAGAGTGCTCTCGAGGAGCATGCCGGCGAATACATTTATTATAAAACAGATCATCACTGGACAACCCTGGGCGCCAGCTATGTTTTTGCCGCATCCCAGAGCCTGCTCGGTATCGTTGCCCCGACGGCAACGTATACACCCTATCAGGTATCGGATTCATTCAGGGGTACACTGGCATCACAGAGCGGAAGCTATACGGTTTCAGATGATATATATGTCTATGCCCTGGAGGCAGATCAGACGGAATATTATGTGGAGATACCGGACCTCGGGCAGACCACGACATCGGTCTATGACAGCAGCAAGCTGGAAGAGAAGGATCAGTATCAGGTCTTCTTCGGAGGCAATCATCCGCTGGTGGAGATCCATACGGCCAATAATACAGGGCGAAACCTTCTGGTCTTCAAGGATTCCTATGCCAACTGTCTCGTTCCGTTTTATATACCGTATTTTGACAATATCTATATGATCGACCCGAGGTACTATTACGACAGTGCTGATACGCTGATGACGACGGATGACATTACGGATGTGCTCTTTGTATACAGTCAGAACACGCTTGCCACAGATCAGTCACTCGCCGATGTCCTGAGCGATGCTGTGGGTACTGAAAAAGCGACGTCCGATGCGTCAGCCGGGACATCGTCCGGCAGCGAATCTGTCTCCGCATCTTCCGCGGACGCGGCGGAGGCGGTAAAAACGGTGTCCGCCTCATCGATTCGCTGAGATTCTTGCACCGCAACGGGCCTGTATGTTAGAATACAATCTTACTGTATAAGCTCTTCGAATCGCAGACAGGATCGTCACACGCGTAGCGTGTGTAAGAGACTGTATGCGATTTCGAAGGCAACAGGTATGAGGATGTAGCGCGATAGCGCGAAATCCGAATACCTGTAGGATTGCGGGAGTGCGAAGCACGGAGCAATCCGTAGCTTATACAGTATCTGTCATGATCAATAATTATCTTTAGGGGTCTGCTATGTGTATCGCAATGCAGGGAGGCTGGCATGAAGTATGAGACAGGATTAAAAGAAGAGTGCGGCGTATTCGGAATGTATGACCTCGACGGCGGCGATGTCAGCCGTTCGATCTACTACGGACTGGAGGCGCTGCAGCACAGAGGACAGGAGTCGTGCGGCATCGCCGTGAGCGACACCTCAGGCCCGAAGGGAAGAGTGAGATCCTACAAGGGACTCGGACTCCTCTCCGAGGTTTTCAAACCTTCAAAAATTGACGAGTTGACGGGAAATATCGGCATCGGTCATGTACGCTATTCAACTTCCGGATCGCTTAATGTGAACAATGCGCAGCCCCTGGTCCTGAACTATCTGAAGGGATCACTGGCGCTGGCGCACAACGGAAACCTGGTCAACGCACTTGAGCTCCGGGAACAGATGGAAAATACCGGAGCTATTTTTCATACTTCGATCGATTCAGAGGTCATCGCCTACTGCATAGCCAGGGAGCGTGTAAATGCACCTTCCATAGAAGCTGCCGTTAAGAAAGCGTGTGACAGGATCCGCGGGGCATATGCCATTGTTCTGATGAGCCCGAGAAAAATGATCGGCGTGCGCGATCCCTACGGCATCCGTCCCCTCTGCATCGGCAGGAGAGACAATACCTGGGTGCTGGCTTCCGAGGACTGTGCACTGCACTCGATCGGTGCGAAATTCATCCGCGATGTAAAACCGGGAGAAATTGTCACGGTCAATGCTGACGGGGAGATTTCGTCCCAGTTTCTGGATGCGGTCGTCGAGCCTTCTAAGCAGGCACATTGTATATTCGAATACATTTATTTTGCCCGGCTGGATTCCTGTATCGACGGCATTGAGGTGTATGACGCGAGAATCCGCGGCGGCGCGGCGCTGGCCAGAACATATCCGGTAGATGCGGATATCGTCGCCGGTGTGCCGGATTCCGGACTGGCAGCCGCCATGGGATATGCGCAGGCTTCCGGTATTCCCTATGCCATTGTGTTCAATAAGAACAGCTACGTAGGCCGGACCTTTATCAAACCCAGTCAGGATGAGCGCGAATCCAGTGTAAAGATCAAGCTTTCGGTCATCGGATCCGTCGTCCGGGGCAAAAGAGTTGTGATCGTCGATGATTCCATCGTTCGGGGCACGACCATTGCCAATCTGATCCGTACGCTGAAGCACTGCGGAGCTACGGAGGTACATGTAAGAATCAGTTCGCCGCCGTTCCTGCATCCGTGCTATTTCGGCGTGGATGTGCCGAGTAATAAGCAGCTGATTGCGTCGAAACACTCAACAGAGCAGATCCGTGAGATGATCGGAGCGGATTCTCTCGGTTATATGCCGATCAGCGAACTGCAGAGCATGGTGGGAGACCTGCCGATCTGCAGGGCATGTTTTAACAATGAATATCCCATGGATGTGCCGGATCATGAGATCCGTGATCTGCTGGATGACTGATCTTTGCGTATGAAGTGAATCTCTGCGAAGAGCCTATACAATACAGGAGGAAAAATATGGCAGTCAAGTACGTATTCGTAACCGGTGGTGTTGTTTCCGGTCTGGGAAAGGGGATCACGGCCGCATCCCTCGGACGCCTTCTCAAGGCGAGAGGATATCATGTGACCATGCAGAAATTTGATCCTTATATCAATGTAGATCCGGGTACGATGAACCCGATTCAGCACGGTGAAGTTTTTGTCACGGACGACGGAACCGAGACGGATCTCGACCTCGGTCATTATGAGAGATTTATCGATGAATCTCTTGATCATAACTCCAATGTCACGACAGGAAAGGTTTATTCAACTGTCCTTCAGAAGGAAAGACACGGCGATTACGGCGGAGGCACCGTTCAGGTTATCCCGCACATCACCAATGAGATCAAGAGCCGCTTCTACCGCGCAAGAGAAGTTGACGAAGAGACGATCGCCATTATTGAGATCGGCGGCACGGTGGGCGATATCGAATCCCAGCCCTTCCTGGAGGCAATCCGTCAGTTCCAGCATGATATCGGCCACGAGAATGCGATCATCATCCATGTGACGCTGATCCCTTATCTCAGAACATCTCAGGAGCTGAAGACAAAGCCTACCCAGATGTCTGTGAAGTCCCTGCAGAGTCTCGGAATCATGCCCGACATTCTGGTATGCCGTTCCGAGAAACCGCTCTCTCAGAATATTAAAGACAAGATCGCTCTGTTCTGTAATGTTCCGAGCAGTCATGTGCTGCAGAATCTTGACTGTGAAACTCTCTATGAAGTGCCGCTTGCCATGGAGCAGGAGCATCTGGCGGACGTTGCCCTGGAAAGCCTTCACCTCGAGGATCCCAAACCGGATCTCGCGGAGTGGTCTGACATGGTTTACCGCTCGAAACATCTGAGCCGCAGAGTGAATATCGCCATCGTCGGCAAATACACGGCTCTGCATGATGCCTATCTCAGCGTGGTGGAAGCTCTGAAACACGGCGGTATCAAAAATGATGCTGATGTTGACATCCACTGGATCGATTCCGAAAAGATCGATGATGACAATGCAGGCGAGATCCTGAAAGATATGGACGGCATTCTCATCCCCGGTGGTTTCGGAAGCCGCGGTGTGGATGGCATGATCAGCGCTGCACATTATGCGCGCGTTAACGGCGTTCCCTATCTCGGCATCTGCCTCGGTATGCAGGTGGCGATCATAGAGTTTGCCAGAAATGTATGCGGATATCATGATGCCCATTCAATCGAGCTCGATCCTGACACCATGCATCCGGTCATTGCGCTGCTCCCTGACCAGAATGATGTGACAGATCTGGGCGGCACACTGAGACTCGGTGCGTATCCCTGTGTTCTGCAGGACGGCACCATTGCCCGCGAACTCTATGGAACAAAGCAGATCAGCGAGAGACACAGACATCGCTATGAGGTTAACAATGATTTCCGCGCGGCGCTCACCAACGGGGGTATGGTTCTGTCGGGTATCTCACCGGACGGCCATATTGTGGAGATGATGGAACTTAAACGCGAAGATCATCCGTTCTTTATCGGGACGCAGGCTCATCCTGAATTCAAGAGCCGCCCGAACCGCCCGCATCCGCTCTTTGCAGGCTTTATTCATGCGGCTGAGGATTATCAGGACGGTAAGAAATCAGAGTAAACAGTTCGCATTAGACTTCATAAGGAGGAGTTATGTTCAGAGCTAATAAAAATTATCTGAATCTGCAGGGCAGTTACCTGTTTTCCACGATCGCAAAGAAGGTTGCAGCCTATCAGGAAGCTCATCCGGATGCTGATATCATCCGGCTGGGCATCGGTGATGTGACCCAGCCGCTGGTGCCGTCTGTCATTAAGTCGCTCCATGAGGGCGTGGATGAGATGGCACACAAGGAGACATTCCACGGCTATTCACCGGATCTCGGCTACGAATTTCTTCGCAGCGCCATCGCCGGCGAATACAGACAGAGAGGATGTCAGATTTCGGACAGCGAGATATTTGTTTCCGATGGCGCCAAGAGCGATTCCGGCAATATTCAGGAGATTTTTTCCGAGGACTGCCGTGTGGCTGTCTGTGATCCGGTATATCCGGTTTATGTAGATTCAAATGTCATGGCAGGACGTTCGGGTGCATTTGATCAGGCTTCCGGCTGCTATAAGAATTTTATCTATATGCCGTGTACAGAGGCGAATAACTTCACACCTGAATTCCCGAAGGAAGATCCGGATATTATCTATCTCTGCTATCCGAATAACCCGACCGGTATGGCGATCACGAAAGAGCGTCTGCAGGAATGGGTGGATTACGCAAACAGAATCGGAGCCGTGATTCTCTATGATGCTGCCTACGAGGCTTATATCACGGAAGACGGTTATCCGCACTCCATCTACGAATGTGAAGGTGCGCGCACCTGTGCGATCGAGATCCGCAGTTTCTCCAAGAATGCCGGATTCACCGGCGTCCGTCTCGGCTTCACCGTTGTTCCGGAGGAGCTGAAGGACGCGGATGGTGTCAGCATGCATTCTCTCTGGGCACGACGTCACGGGACGAAGTTCAACGGTGCGCCGTATATCGTCCAGAAGGCCGGTGCAGCTGTGTACACACCGGAGGGACAGAAGGAGATAAAAGAGCAGGTCGGCTATTATCTGAAAAACGCAGCGGCAATCTACAACGGGTTGAAAGATGCCGGATACACCGTATACGGCGGCGTGAATGCTCCCTATATCTGGCTTAAGACACCGGACAATCTCACGAGCTGGGAGTTCTTTGACCGTCTGCTGAATGAAGTCAATATCGTCGGAACGCCCGGATCAGGATTCGGACCGAGCGGCGAGCATTTCTTCCGGCTGACCGCGTTCGGTTCTTATGAGAACACGGTACGCGCAATTGACAGAATCAGGAACTGGTAACAGATACTGAATGGTAACAGATACTGAAGACAATGAGAGGTTGACGGAATGGCAGAGCAGATTACAGATGAGACCATCGATTATGTCAGCATTCTGGCCAAGCTGAAACTGGATGACGCCGGGCGCGAGAGAGCGAAGGCGGATATGCAGCAGATGCTGGACTATGTGGACAGGCTGAATGACCTGGACACCTCGAACGTGGAACCCATGTCACATATTTTTCCTCTGAAAAACGTTTTCCGCGAGGATGTGGTGACGAACGGAGACGGACGTGAGGCAATGCTCGCGAATGCACCGGAAAAAGAAAATGACCAGTATGTGGTTCCGATCACGATCGAATAATGTATACCGTATTACTCTTTACATATGATCTGACTTATCAATAAAATCCGGAATACAGATGCTGCCACCCGCAACACGCTTTCGCTCGTCCTCGACGCAGCGGTGGTTGCGGGTTGGAAGCATCTGTATCTCCGGAGATTGTGCGTAATCATTACAGGACAGGTTATGTGTGAACAGTAATGTTACAGGAGGTTTTAATGTTGACAGCTTCTAAGACAGCAGCAGAGCTCAGCGCCGATATCCGCGCCGGCCGCACCCGTGTGGCAGACGCCGTCCGGCAGTCCCTGCAGCAGATCAGGGAAAAAGATCAGGATATTCACGCGTTTATCACCGTCGATGAAGAGGGTGCCATGAAACGCGCGGAAGAGGTGCAGAAGGCCATCGACGACGGGAGTCTAAAGGGTCCCCTGGCCGGTGTCCCGATCGCCATTAAGGATAATATCTGCACGAGGGGACTTCTCACAACGTGTGCTTCGCATATACTGGACAATTTTGTTCCCACCTATGATGCCGAGGTTATCACGAAACTGCATGATGCGGGCATGATCATCATCGGCAAAACAAATATGGACGAATTTGCCATGGGAAGTACGACGGAGACTTCCTTCTTCGGGCCCACAAGAAACCCGGCGGATCTGGATCATGTGCCGGGCGGTTCTTCCGGCGGCTCCTGTGCCGCTGTGGCGTCAGGTGAGGTTTCCATGGCACTCGGGTCAGATACGGGCGGATCCATCCGGCAGCCGAGTTCTTATTGCGGCGTGGTCGGCATGAAACCAACATACGGTGCCGTGTCCCGTTACGGGCTGATCGCCTACGGTTCATCGCTTGATCAGATCGGACCGATCGCCGGCAATGTATCCGATGCAGCAGCCCTTCTTCAGGTGATCGCCGGACCGGATAAGAAGGATTCGACTTCGGCAAAGCTGGATGATTATGATTTTATGTCTGCCCTTCGCGAGGATGTGCGCGGACTGAAGATCGGCATACCGGTCGAATATTTCGGCGACGGTCTGGAACCGGAGATTGCTTCGGCTATCCGGAAGGCCGGCGATGTTCTCGCCGCGGCAGGCGCTGAGGTGGAAGATTTCCATCTGGACCTCATCGACTATGCGATACCCGCTTACTATGTGATCGCCTGTGCAGAAGCAAGCTCCAATCTGGAGCGCTTTGACGGCGTTAAGTACGGATACCGCGCTGAAAATTATGAGGATCTGAATGATCTCTACAAGAAGACGCGTACGGAAGGCTTCGGCGATGAGGTCAAGCGCCGGATCATGCTCGGATCTTTTGTACTGAGCTCCGGTTATTATGACGCCTATTACCTGAAGGCACTCCGCGTCAAGAACCTGATCAAACAGTCTTTCAATAAAGCTTTTGAAAAATACGACATCATTCTCGCACCGGCGGCGCCGACCACTGCGCCGAAGATCGGTAGTTCCCTCAGCGATCCGCTGAAGATGTATCTGTCCGATATCTACACCGTATCTGTCAATCTCTGCGGACTTCCGGGCATTACAGTGCCTGTAGGACGTGACGGCGCAGGCCTTCCGATCGGTATGCAGATGATCGGTGACTGTTTCCGTGAGAAGACGCTTCTCCGTGCGGCGTATACATACGAGCAGGCATCTGGCAGCACTTCGGAAGGACGGTGAGATCGATGGGAAAAACATATGAAACAGATATCGGACTGGAGGTCCATGTAGAGCTCGCGACAAAGACGAAGATCTTCTGCGGCTGCTCCACAGCATTCGGCGGCGCACCGAACAGCCATTCCTGTCCGGTATGCTCTGGCATGCCGGGTTCTCTCCCGGTTCTGAATAAGCAGGTTGTACAGTACGCGATGGCAGTAGGTCTTGCGGCTCACTGCGAGATCAACCAGCACTGCAAATTTGACAGAAAGAATTACTTCTATCCGGATAATCCGCAGAACTACCAGATCTCTCAGCTCTATGAGCCGATCTGCCGCAACGGATGGGTGGAGATCACCAAAAAGGACGGCACAAAGAAAAAAATCCGCATCCACGAGATACATATGGAAGAGGACGCCGGAAAACTTGTTCACGACGAGTTTCAGGGGATTTCCTACGTGGATTTCAACAGAAGCGGCGTTCCGCTGATCGAGATCGTATCCGAACCGGATATGCGCGATGATGAAGAGGTTATCCAGTATCTGGAGTCTATCCGCATGATCGCACAGTACATCGGTGCTTCTGACTGCAAGCTGCAGGAGGGATCGATGCGCGCAGATGTCAACCTGTCCGTGCGTGAACAGGGAGCTGAAGCATTCGGCACAAGGACTGAGACCAAGAATCTTTCCTCCTTCAGCGCCATTTCCCATATGATCCAGAACGAGACGACGCGTCAGATCGATCTTCTTGAATCCGGTCGGCCCGTTGTTCAGGAGACGCGCCACTGGAATGAAGATGCGCAGACCTCCTACGCGATGCGCAGCAAGGAAAATGCACAGGATTACCGCTATTTCCCTGATCCTGATCTTCCTCCGGTCGAGATCAGCGACGAGTGGATCGAAGAGACAAGAAAAAGCCTTCCCGAGATGCAGCCTGAGCGTCAGACACGCTATATCAGGGATTACGATCTGCCGGCATATGATGCCTCGATTCTCACCGGGACGAAGCGTCTCGCGGATATTTTTGAAGAGACCGTGAGAGAGGGAGCCAATCCGAAGAAGGTGTCCAACTGGCTCATGGTCGAGGCCATGCATCTCTGCAAAGAGAAGAAAACAGACGCGTCCGACATTGATTTTTCCGGAAAGAATCTCGCGAGCCTGATCCATATGGTGGATGAGGGCACGCTGAGCAACGGTTCGGCGAAGAAAATATTCGAAGAGATCTTTGATCATGACGTGGATCCGGAGAAGTATGCGGATGAACACGGCATGAAGATTGAACAGGATGAGGGCGCCCTCGATGAGGCCGTGAAAAATGTCATTGAAGCCAATCCGGCGGTTGTACAGCAGTACCGGGACGGCAAGACGAAAGTTCTGGGCTTCCTGGTGGGACAGGTTATGAAGCAGATGAAGGGCAGGGCCAATCCTGCGGACGTGAACAGAAAACTGGCAGATATGCTGAAGGCCTGAAGGCCCCGGCCGGGAAGGAGAAATAGCATGGAAAAGATCAGAATGAAAACGCCTCTCGTCGAGATGGACGGAGACGAGATGACCAGGATCCTGTGGAAATTGATCAAAGATGAGCTGATCACTCCGTTCATTGATCTGAAATCTGAGTATTATGATCTGGGTCTGAAATACCGCGACGAAACAGATGATCAGGTGACCATCGATGCCGCCGAGGCGACAAAGAAATATGGCGTAGCCGTCAAATGTGCGACGATCACACCGAATGCAGCCCGCGTCAAGGAATACGGACTGAAGAAAATGTGGAAGAGCCCGAACGGCACGATCCGTGCGATCCTCGACGGAACGGTATTCCGCACGCCGATCATCGTAAAGGGCATTGAACCGGTCGTTAAATGCTGGAAGAAGCCGATCACGATCGCGCGTCACGCTTACGGAGATGTATACCGGAACGTGGAAATGCGTATTCCGGGGCCGGGTAAGGTAGAACTTGTCTACACTCCGGCAGACGGCGGAGATGTTCAGCGCGTGACTGTTCATGACTTCGACGGCGCGGGCGTCGTACAGGGTACGCATAATCTGGACGATTCTATCAGCAGCTTTGCGAGAAGCTGTTTTGAGTATGCGCTGGCCAGAAAAGAGGATCTGTGGTTCGCATCGAAGGATACGATCTCCAAAACCTATGATCACCGGTTCAAGGACATCTTCCAGGAGATGTACGATACTGAGTACGCCGATAAGTTCAAGGAAGCCGGTATAACTTATTTCTACACCCTGATCGATGACGCGGTTGCCCGTATTATGAAATCCGAAGGCGGTTTCATCTGGGCCTGCAAGAATTATGACGGCGATGTGATGAGCGATATGCTCTCATCTGCCTTCGGCTCACTGGCCATGATGACGTCTGTTCTGGTATCTCCGCACGGATATTATGAATATGAGGCGGCTCACGGGACGGTGCAGAGACATTATTACAAATATCTGAAGGGCGAAGAGACTTCGACCAATTCGGTGGCGACCATCTTCGCGTGGTCCGGTGCTCTCCGCAAGAGAGGAGAGCTCGACGGCATTCCGGAACTTGTTGACTTTGCCAACAAACTGGAGGAGGCGACGATCGGTACGATCGAGTCCGGCAGGATGACAGGTGATCTCGTCAGGATCACAACGCTGAAAAATGTAAAGAAGCTGAATTCAGAAGAATTCATTCAGGCAATCCACACAGAGCTTGAGAGAAAGCTGTATGAAGTATGAACGAAAAGGCACCCCAAAAGGGTGCCTTTTTAATACAATCTGATTATTTCGTTATTCTGAGAACTTTTCCAAGTATCTTATTCTGAGAGTTCTTCCCAGTGTGCATAGAGCTCTTCGAGCTGTGCCTTTGCGTCATTCAGCTCTTCGGTGAGCTCACGGAGCTTTTCGGGATCGGTGGAGATCTCCGGTTTCAGAAATTCATTATTGATCTCGTCACAGCGGGATTCAAGACGGCTGATCTCTTCCTCGGTGCGGCTGATGGCATTCTGCTTTTTGCGCTGAAGAGCGGCTTCTTCCTTCTGGGCTTTCCAGTCCTTTTTATCACCTGTGGATGACCGGGAATCGGAGATGCTGTTCTGCGCAGACGTTGTCGTAGACTGCTGACTGTTCTGTGAAGCTGACTGTGCGTTAAGAGCAGCCTGTGTGAGTTCGTCGCGTTTTTCCAGGTAATAATCGTAATTGCCTATGTAATTGACAAGCATGCCGTGCGTGAGATCGAGGATGCGCGTCGCGGTTCTGTTGATGAAATATCGGTCGTGGCTTACGAAAAGCACTGTTCCCGCGTAGTCACAGAGAGCATCTTCGAGAATACCCTTGGAACCGATGTCCAGATGGTTGGTAGGCTCATCGAGGATCAGGAAATTAGACTCGGAGAGCATTAGCTTTGCCAGAGAGACACGTCCGCGCTCACCCCCGGAGAGGGAACCGATGAGCTTGAAGACATCATCTCCGGTGAAAAGGAAAGCAGCCAGCACTGTGCGGATCCTTGTGTTGTCAAGCGACGGATAGGCATCGGAAATCTCCTGAAAGATGGTTCTGTCATCGTGCAGAAGCTGCTGTTCCTGATCATAATAGCCTACGTGTACGCGAGAGCCGAAGACGACGTCGCCGCTGTCCGGGGAAAGCTGCCCGGTTATGATCTTCAGAAGCGTGGATTTTCCTGTGCCGTTGTCACCGATGATGGCAACGCGCTCGCCCTTTTTGATCTGAAAACTCTGGTTTCGGAAAAGTGTGAGTCCCGGAAATGATTTGGAGACATCAGTCACGGTGAGCACATCATTGCCTGATTCGATAGAAGGGGTGAGTGTGATGTGCATATCTTCGGGATCACCCGCCGGTTTGTCGATGCGCTCGATTTTGTTCAGCATTTTTTCCCGGCTCTCGGCGCGCTTGATGAATTTCTCCCGATTGAACTGCTTTAGCTTCTGGATAACGGCTTCCTGATGGTGGATTTCTGCCTGCTGACGGGCATAGGCCTGCATCTGGGACCGGCGTACGATGGATTTGGCCGCACTGTAGTCGTCATAATTGCCGCGGAAGGTCATGGCTTTTCCGTTTTCAATCTCGATGACGCGGTTGACTATCCGATTCAGGAAATACCGGTCGTGTGAGACAATGAGCACTGTGCCGGGATAGCTGCGCAGATAACCTTCCAGCCACTCTACCGAAGACATGTCCAGATGGTTGGTAGGCTCATCGAGAAGCAGCAGGTCCGGCCTGGAGAGAAGCAGCCGGCCGAGTACGACGCGCGTTTTCTGGCCTCCTGAGAGAGAGGAGAGGGGGCGGCTGTAATCTTCCTCTGAAAAGCCAAGACCCCGCAGAACACCTGTGATTTCGCTCTCGGCCGCATATCCGTTGTCCATTTCATACGCATGCGTCAGCTGCGTGTACAGATCCATCAGATGTGCGCGCTCATCGCCCTCTGCCGTCTGCATTTTTTCTTCGGTATCACGAATCTCTTTCTCCATATCAAAGAGATACTGTCTGGACTTGCGGACCTCTTCATAGATGGTGCAGTCTTCCTCTGTATCCTGGTACTGCGCGAGGTACCCGACGGTTTTTCCCCTGGCGACAGATACTTCGCCCTCGTCGGGATCGATCTCTCCGACAATGATCCTGAGAATCGTCGATTTTCCGGCGCCGTTGACGCCGATCAGCGCAGCTCTGTCGTGTTCTTCGAGATGGAAGGATACGTGATCGAGAATATGTTCGCCGTCAAATGTTTTATCTATATTCTGACATGAGAGAAGCATGAAATCAGCCCTTTCTGTGCATCTGCATTGATTTTTCCATAATATCACATCGGGCGGAAAAGTGGGAGATATCACGGAATGCGGAAAAAACCTTTATAAGTTTGTAAATGTTTTGACAATCTTTTTCACTTAACTTATAATATTAATTGTTTGCAGACAGATAATAAAAGAGTGTTTAACAGATATTTCCGGGGAGGTTTTATCATGGGAAAGAATATTTCGAAGGCGGTTATCAAGCGCCTTCCCAGATATTATCGTTATCTCGGCGTACTAGAAGAAGCCGGTGTGGAGAGAATTTCTTCCGGTGAACTGAGCCGTCAGATGCAGGTGACCGCATCCCAGATCCGTCAGGATCTGAATAATTTCGGTGGATTCGGACAGCAGGGATACGGCTACAATGTCCGCTACCTGAGAGAAGAGATCGCGAAAATCCTGGGTCTTGATCACATCAACAATATGATCGTCGTGGGCGCCGGCCATCTGGGTCAGGCACTTGCAAATTATGCCAAGTTTGAGAGAAACAGTTTTCACGTCATCGGTATTTTTGACATCAACAAAGACATCATCGGACAGAAGGTAAGAGGCATTGAAATTATGTCTGTAGAGGCGCTTCCGGAATTTCTGCACTCGCATGACGTCGAGATAGCGGCTCTGACGCTTCCCAAGGAGAATGCACGTGAGATGACGGACGTACTCGTGAAAAACGGCATCCATGCCATCTGGAACTTTGCACATACGGATCTGAATCTGATCGTTCCGGATGACGTGGCTGTGCAGAACGTCCACCTCTCCGAAAGTCTCATGCGTCTGTCCTATAATCTGAAATCGCTGCAGGAAAAGAATGCATAAGCCGGGAGGAGATCATGATACCTGTTCTTACGGATAAAGAACTCAGGGAAGCTGACAGACGGACTTCAGAGGATATCGGCATCCCTTCGCTCGTTCTTATGGAGCGTGCTGCCGCGGAAGTCGTCCGTGTTCTCTATGAGCAGAATGCAGATCTTTCAGATACCGCTGTTTTCTGCGGTACAGGCAACAATGGCGGAGACGGCGCGGCAATCGCAAGAATGCTCGCTGAACGCGGCGAAAACGTTCATGTATTCATCGTCGGTGATGAAGGGCATTTTTCCGATCAGATGCGCACGCAGGTGAGTATTCTTCAAAAGTGCGGTGTCCCTGTCATTCACATTCAGGATAAGGCGGATTTTCCGTGCCACGCGACGCTGATCATCGACGCCATATTCGGCATCGGTATCAGGAGACCTGTGGAGGGAATTTACGCCAACATCATTGACTGCATCAACGGAGCGGGAGCTCCCGTAGTGTCTGTGGATATGCCTTCCGGTATACACACGAATTCAGGTGCCTGCCGCGGGACGGCTGTGAGCGCAGATCTCACGGTTACATTTACAGCCGCAAAGGACGGTCTGTACATCTGGCCGGGCGCCGACTACGCCGGGAAAGTTATCATCAGGAAAATCGGGATTCCGCTGTCGGATGAACTGAGGAACAGCTGCCGTCTGTTCCTCACGGAAGATGATGACCTCAGCGAACTGCCGGAGAGAAATGCGTGGGGAAACAAGGGAAGCTTCGGCAAAGTTCTTGTGATCGCCGGGTCAGAAGAAATGGCCGGCGCCGCTTACCTGTCTGCCGCCGCTGCGCTGATGAGCGGTGTCGGAATGGTCAGAGTGTATACGCACGAGAAGAACAGAAACGTGATCGCCACACGTCTGCCCGAGGCGCTGATCACGACTTATGACAGCAGCTGGACACCATCATCCCTTCACAGGGATCTTTCCTGGGCTGATGCTGTTCTGATCGGTCCGGGACTGGGCACAGGAGAACTCTCCGAGAAAATACTGACTGAGTTCATGCATGCGAATCATACGCTGCCGACGGTGTTTGACGCAGATGCACTGAATATGCTGGCAGCACACCCGGATCTTTTGAAAGAGCTGGACTTTCCGGCATCGGCCACGCCGCATCCCGGCGAGATGAGCCGTCTCACAGGCATCAGCATACCGGACATACGGAACAATATCATCACAGTGGCAAGACGTGCTGCGCAGGAGATGAACAGAACCATTGTTCTCAAGGACGCCCGCACCGTGACCGCACTTCCGGATGGCCGCTGTTTCCTGAATACATCGGGCTGCAGCGCTCTGTCTACGGCCGGCACAGGTGATGTACTGGCCGGAATCACGGCGGCTTTTGTATGCCTTTACGGCAGTCTTGATCTTCCGGTACCGCCGGAGGCGCTTGCCGTCTATATTCATGGGAAATGCGGTGAAAAAGCGGCGGAGAAATATTCCGAATCTTCCGTCAGGGCATCTGACCTGCTTGAATTCCTGCCGAATTATACTGTATAAGGCCGTCGCAAGCCAGAGGCGGAACTGCACACCCGAAGGGTGCGCAAGGCCGACTATGGCTTTGCGACGACAACAAGTATGAGCATGGAGCTTTGCGAAGCAAAGCGAGAATGCGAATATGCGCGGGCAGTGAGCCGCATCCGTACACGCGAAGCGTGATACGGTGAGGCGAACGCCGCGTCAGCCCGACGAAGTCGGGCATACTTGTAGCGACACGAAAGCACGTAGTGCGAAGCGGCGCGTAGACTTATACAGTATGTGGCACGATCTATCGTATGGGATTTACGGTATAGGGTGCCTGGTAACTGCTTGACGCTGTACGGCCCAGGTGCTAAAGTTAATGCATATGTGTTCAGACAGCCTCCGCGTCGCCGGCGCCCCCTGATCAGCGCCGAAGGAGCACAGGGTCTGGTCTCTGCACGGCAATATTTTTAAAGGAGAAAAGAGAAATGTCAGGACATTCAAAATTCGCAAATATTAAGCATAAAAAAGAGAAAAATGATGCGGCCAAGGGCAAAGTATTCACCATTATCGGCCGTGAGATCGTTATCGCAGTAAGGCAGGGCGGCCCGGATCCGGATAACAACAGCAAGCTCCGCGATGTCATTGCCAAGGCCAAAGCTGCAAATATGCCGAATGATACGATCAAGCGCGGTATCGAGAAGGCAGCAGGTGCAGCAGACGCAGATAATTACGAGCATGTGACGTATGAGGGATACGGCCCCGGCGGAATCGCTGTCATTGTCGAGACTCTGACCGATAACCGCAACCGCACTTCAGCTGATGTCAAGAATGCCTTCAGCAAGGGAAACGGCAATATCGGAACTCCCGGATGCGTATCGTTCATGTTTGAGGAGAAGGGTCAGATCATCGTCAGCAAGGAAGACTATGAGGGTTCCGCTGATGATCTGATGATGACGGCTCTCGACGCAGGTGCAGAGGATTTCCAGGAAGATGATGACTGCTACGAAATCTTTACGGCACCGGATGATTTTTCCGAGGTACGTGAGACACTTGAAAAAGCAGGCATTCCTATGGAAGATGCTGATGTCGCCATGATTCCGCAGACGAAGACGGCGCTCACAGATGAGACCGACCGCAAAAATCTGCAGCGAATCCTTGATCTGCTCGATGAGAGCGATGATGTGCAGAATGTTTATACGAATCTTGACGGAGACCTTGATGAGTAACATCGGCTGACAGGCAGGATAAGGGGAAGCGGTTTCCCGTTCTGAAGGGGTACGGAACCGCCCGGACAAACTGCCGCAGAGCGACGAGGGGAGGCCGGTCATGTCAGTCATACAGGCTATATTACTCGGTATCATTCAGGGAATCACATCAGCCCTGCCTGTAAGCAGTTCAGGCCATATTGCGGTCGTCGGCAGCTGGATGGGGCTGAATGCTGATCTGAGCCTAAAATTTTTTGCATTCCTGCATATTGGTACGCTGATAGCGATTATCTGGTCGTTCAGGGCGGATGTAATCCGTCTGGCACGTGCGCTCTGGCATGTACTCAGGACCATCGCTGCCAACATCCTGATCTTTTTTATGAATCTTACATCGAAAAAGGACAGGAGAGCATACATACCGGTTGCTGAATCATCGGTGAGAAAAGCAGCGCTTCTTGTTCTGGAGGCGATGCTTTCTACCGTTGTATTCTGCCTGATCTTCAGGCGTATGGCGGAATCGGCAGCCGCGAACCTGCTGGTTTCGGCGATGGGATTTTTTGTGACGGCACTGCTTCTTTTTGTATCCTCTTATTCGGTGAGAAAAAGAAGACGGCTGTCAACGATGCGTGCAAGTGACGGACTGATTACAGGTGCTTTTCAGGGACTCGCTGTATTTCCCGGTATTTCCCGTTTCGGGATTGTATATGCCGTGGAGGGAATTCTAGGATATTCACCGAAACTCCGGGTGATGATGGCATATCTGCTTGCCATTCCCACGATACTGGGCGGAATGATCCTGGAGAAATTCAATGGCAGCGCAGTTGCGATTCGTGAGATCGGTCTGTTTCCCTGTGTTCTCGGTGTGATCGTATCTGCCGTCGTCGGTATATTTGCGATCCGTCTGTTCCGGAACAGGCTTCTTCACAGCAGCGAACGCGCATACAGTGCCTACTGCCTGATCATGGGCGTGATATCGATCATTACATATGTCGGTCTGTAAAATCACAGACCGGCGTTTCTGAAATAAAGTAAGGGGAAAGGAAATTGTCACAGGCAAAGGGGAGTAAAAATTCCGGTTCAAAAGCGGCGAAGAAGAAAACAGCAGCCGCAGGCAGCCGCAGGGGCGCAGGCGCCGGTTCGAAAACGGCAAAGAGCCGTTCAGGTAAAACACAGAATACGGAACAGTTAAATGCTAAAAAGCAGGGACAAAGAGAGAGCAGTTTCGGATTTGAGATAGAAACGGGACTTGTTCTCCTTCTGTGTGTTCTGCTTTTTATTTCATGTCTGGGGCTTGCCGGAAAGGTCGGCCATGTTCTCGGGTCTTTCGTATATGGCGTATTCGGCACACTTGCGCTGATTTTTCCTGTACTCGTATTCTATCTGTTTGTTTTTATCTCTGTTAACAGGGGCGTTCGCGGTGCTGCGACAAGAACAGTATCCGTGATCGGCCTGTATATATCGCTGTGTATTTTTATTCAGCTGCTTTTCTACGGCTATCAGACAGATATCACAGCGGCTGATCTGTATACGTCCGGTTCCGTCAGCCATACCGGCGGCGGACTCGTAGGCGGCGGGCTGGCGCAGCTGTTCGGCTATGCCTTCGGTACGGTGGGTGCGTATATACTCGTTATAGCCATGCTCGTTATTTTTGCCCTGCTTCTTTTCCAGAGACCGATCCTGGCTCTGGTACAGAAAAAGGGCGGCGAAGCTTACGATACGAGAAATGACAGAATCCTCATGAAAGAGGAAAAGAGAAGAGACCGCATGCGCCGCAGAGATACGGCAAGAGCGCGCCGTGAGCGCGAGCAGATGATCCGCGAGAAACAGAGGATACGGTCAGAAAAAGCGAGAGAACAGTCCGCGGTGGCGAGACGTGTGGATCCGCAGACGATCGCACCTGGTGCGGATCACATCACACCTTATCCTGCAAAAGATATCTCACCGATCACGGCTCCGGCAGGGAATGTGTCTGCGTCACGGGACAGAAGAGTCAACACCGGAGATAAGGTTTCGATGATCCCGTCGTTCAGGGCGGAAGATATTCCGGATGATATTATTGACAACGGAAGACCGGAGTCACAGGGGGCTGTATCAGCGCAGAAGGCGAAAACGGCAGATACTTCTGTGCCTGTTGAAAATGGTGCAGATCATAAGGGTGCAGATACAAATACAGATTCAAATACAGATACAGGTATCGATACAGAGAAAAATCCAGGGAAAAATACTGTAAAAGATTCAGAAAATATTGATAAGGATACCTCAGCGGAAACTGCCGCAGGGAGAACTGCTGCAGAGACAGAGCCTGCTGCCGGAAATGTACCCGGCAGAAACAGGCGGGCCTCAGACAGTAATAACAGCAAAACCGCTGAAATTGTCGTGCCCGAACAGGAGGAAAAACCATATACGCCGCCTCCCGTATCGCTGCTTGACAAACCGACAGGCAATCAGGTCGGAGAGTCCAATGATTATCTGAAGCAGATGGGTGCGAAACTGCAGCAGACGCTGAAGACATTCGGCGTAGAGGTGAAGATCAATCACATCAGCTGCGGTCCTTCCGTGACCCGGTTTGAGCTGACGCCGCAGATGGGTGTCAAGGTGAGCAAGATTCTCGGCCTCCATGACGATATCAAGCTGGCGCTCGCCGCGGAGGATATCCGAATCGAAGCTCCGATTCCCGGAAAGTCCGCCGTTGGCATTGAAGTTCCGAATAAAAAGAAGACCATGGTGAATTTCCGTGAACTGATCACGACAGATGCCTTCAGGAGCCATAAGTCGCCTCTCGCATTTGCCGTGGGAAGAAATATCGCCGGGCAGCCTGTGGTAGCAGATCTCGCAAAAATGCCGCATCTGCTGATCGCCGGTGCCACCGGTTCTGGAAAATCCGTATTTATCAACACTCTCATCATGAGTCTTATTTACAAATCTGTACCTGATGAAGTAAAATTTATTATGATTGATCCGAAGGTCGTTGAGCTTTCGGTTTACAACGGCATTCCGCAGCTTCTCATTCCTGTGGTGACGGATCCGAAAAAGGCGGCGGGCGCTCTGAACTGGGCGGTACAGGAGATGACGAACCGCTACCAGAAATTTGCGGAGACGGGCGCCAGGGATCTGAAGAGTTATAATGCGCGGATCGGTCAGATCAAAGTACCTGAGGGCCAGAAAAAGCCGAAGAAAATGTACCGGATCGTCGTCATTGTCGATGAGCTGGCGGATCTGATGATGGTGGCTCAGAATGAGGTGGAGGAATCCATCTGCCGCCTGGCACAGCTTGCCAGAGCCGCAGGCATCCATCTGGTCATCGCCACGCAGCGTCCGTCTGTCGATGTCATTACCGGTCTCATCAAGGCCAATATGCCATCACGTGTTGCCCTTTCGGTTACAAGCGGCGTGGATTCAAGGACTATCATCGATATGAACGGTGCCGAGAAACTGCTCGGAAACGGTGACATGCTCTTTTATCCTCAGGGATATCAGAAGCCGGCCAGAATTCAGGGCGCTTTTCTTTCGGATGACGAAATCGGACGGGTAACGGAATTCCTGAAAAATGAAAATGCCGCCTCTGATCAGGAGGACCAGAACGCAATACAGGAAGAGATCAACAGCCACACCGCTTTATCGGGCGGCGGCGACAGCGGAGATCAGGACGAATATTTTTCCGAAGCAGGACGTCTGATCATAGAGAAGGACAAGGCTTCCATCGGTATGCTGCAGAGAGCCTTCAGAATCGGATTTAACAGAGCGGCGAGGATTATGGACCAGCTCTGCGACGCAGGTGTTGTCGGCGAGGAGGAGGGCACAAAACCCCGTAAAATCCTGATGAGTATGGAACAGTTCGAAAATTACCTGGAGGGATCTGAATGAGAACCTGTAGTAAATGCGGCGCACAGTTTCCGGATGATGAGCTGATCTGCCCGGTATGCGGACAGGAAGTACAGCTCGTCCCTGACTATGTGACCATTGAAAGTCATATACAGGAAGATGAACTGAAAAAGCAGGAAGAAGAGCAGAAGCGCAGAGAGGAAGAGGAGCGCGAAGCGGTCATTGAGAACCGTAAGAAGGAAATCCGCCGAAACGTAATCCTTTTCTGCATTCTTGCGGCTGCTGCAGTCGCGGCGGTCATTGTTTTTGTCAGCCTGGCCAGAGCAAACAAAAATTCAAATTCTTTCGACTATCAGTATGAGCATGCCGAGGCGTCTTATTCTGAAGGGGCATATGATGATGCGCTTGCGTATATTACACAGGCACTGAAACTGAAACCTGATAACGAAGATGCGCTGTATCTGGAAGCGGAGATCTACGTCGGACAGAATAAAACCGATGATGCCGAGAGTGTTCTTACATCTCTGATCAGCAGCGATGCTGACTATACGGCAGCCTGGAAGCTTCTTATTCAGCTGTATGAGAAAGCTGGGGATACAGACAGCATAGAAAAGCTGCTGGCGAACTGCAAAAATAATGATATACTCAGCGAATATGCGGATTACCTGCTGAAAACACCGGTGATCGATCCCGACGGCGGTGATTTCAGTGATAAGTTCCCCGAAGTGACGATCACAACCGATGGACCGGGCACCATCTATTATACGACGGACGGCTCCGATCCTTCTGCGAATACTGAGAAATACACAGGTCCGTTTGAACTCGGAGAGGGAACCACGACTGTCCGTGCCGTGGCTGTCTCAGATGCCGGTATCAGCAGCGATGTGGCGGAAGCATCATTCCATGTGACGCTGAAGGTGCCGGATGCGCCGAAAATCACACCGAAGTCCGGCACATATACGCATCTTGTCCAGAGCACCGGAGATGCATCCTCGACATCTTCGACATCTTCCTCATCTTCTGATGAGAGCGAGATCACTGTGAGTGTGCCGGAAGGTTATACCTGCTACTATTCATTTGACTCGAAGCCGACGGAGAAAAGTCAGAAATACACCGGACCTGTAAAAATGCAAGAAGGAGATCACGTATTTTACGCCGTTCTTCAGAGCCCGACCGGCAAACTCGGAAAAGTGGCAAGCGCCACCTACGTATATACAGAAACCACACCTACACCGACACCTACAGCGAAGCCGACAAAGAAGCCGACACCTACGCCGACAACAGCGACTGCGAAGAATGCTGTACAGGCTGATGAAGTGGCGACGCCGACGCCTACGGAGACGCCGACCCCGACACCGACAGCTACACCGACGCCCACGGCGACGCCGGCACCCACAGAGACGACGACACCAACACCTGCAGACCCGTCGGCAACGGCAACTCCGTCAACGACGGAAAGTGTGGCGAACACTGCGTCAGGCTGACAGGAAGGGCAGACCCATTATGATGCACAGCCCTGATAACGGGCAGGCGTAATATATAAACCTGGAGGAGGGAATTATGTACAAAATTTTATCTGCAGAAAAGCTCAACGCGGTCATCTACCGGATGGTAGTTGAAGCGCCGAGAGTGGCAAAGCACTGTCTTCCCGGACAGTTTATCATTGTGCGGGCCGACGAAGAGGGTGAGCGTATCCCCCTCACAATCTGTGATTATGACCGCAAGGCGGGAACCATCACGATCGTGTTCCAGCCGATCGGCAATTCCACGAAGAAACTTGCGGAGTTCAAGGCCGGAGATTCTTTCATGGATTTCGTAGGACCGCTCGGAAAGCCGTCTGATCTGGTCGATACCCCGATAGAAGAGCTGAAAAAGAGGAACATCGTATTCATCGCCGGCGGCGTGGGAACAGCTCCTGTCTACTGCCAGGTCAAATGGCTGCATGAGCACGGTGTGACAGCCGATGTTATCATCGGATGCAAGACACATGACATTCTCATTATGGAGGATGAATTCAAAAAAGTCTCCAATCTCTATGTGACAACGGATGACGGATCTTATCAGAGAAAAGGCATGGTTACCGTATGCCTTCAAGATCTCATTGAAAAAGAAGGCAAGCACTATGACTGGTGCGTAGCCATCGGACCGATGATCATGATGAAATTCGTATGCAAACTGACTGCGCAGTATGGTATTCATACGGTAGTCAGCATGAATCCGATCATGGTTGACGGCACGGGTATGTGCGGTGCCTGCCGTCTGCTCGTAGACGGACAGGTGAAATTTGCCTGCGTTGATGGTCCGGAATTTGACGGACATAAAGTCGATTTCGACAGTGCGATGCAGAGAATGAGAATGTATAAGACAGAAGAGGGTCGTGCGATTCTTGCGGCGCAGGAAGGCGATACGCATCACGGCGGCTGCGGAAACTGCGGAGGTGATAAATAATGGCGATCGAAGTAGATATGATGAAAAAGGTGCCTGTCCGTGAGCAGGATCCGAAGGCCCGTGCGACGAATTTTGATGAGGTATGCCTTGGTTATAACGCTGAAGAGGCACAGGCTGAGTCCACACGCTGCCTGAACTGCAAGAACCCCAAATGCGTAGCCGGATGCCCGGTAAATATCAATATTCCTGCTTTTATTCAGCAGATCAAAAAAGGTGACTTCAAGGGTGCCTATGATACGATCAGCAAGTCCAGTTCACTGCCGGCTGTCTGCGGACGTGTATGCCCGCAGGAAACGCAGTGTGAGGGCAAGTGCATCCGCGGCATCAAGGGTGAAGCTGTCTCCATCGGAAAACTGGAGAGATTTGCCGCTGACTGGGCGAAGGAAAACGGCGTAAAGCCGGCTGCACCGGCAAAGAAGAACGGCCACAAAGTAGCTGTGATCGGCGCAGGTCCTTCCGGTCTTACCTGTGCCGGAGATCTGGCAAAGATGGGCTACGATGTGACGATTTTCGAGGCACTGCACAAGGCCGGCGGCGTTCTCGCCTACGGCATCCCTGAATTCCGTCTTCCGAAGGACAAGGTTGTTCAGAAAGAGATTGAGAATGTAGAAGGTCTCGGTGTCAGAATCGAAACTGACGTCGTTATCGGCAAATCGACGACGATCGATGAACTGATGGACAAGGAAGGCTATGAAGCTGTATTCATCGGTTCCGGCGCTGGACTTCCCCGGTTCATGAACATCCCCGGCGAGACAGCACTCGGTGTCTTCTCCGCCAACGAGTATCTTACGAGAAACAACCTGATGAAGGCTTATCGTGATGACTATTACACGCCGATCCACAGGGGCAAGAAGGTCATCGTTGTCGGCGGCGGCAATGTTGCGATGGATGCGGCCAGAACAGCGCTCCGTCTCGGCGCAGAAGTACATATCGTGTACCGCCGCTCCGAAGAGGAACTCCCGGCCAGACGTGAGGAAGTTCATCACGCAAAAGAAGAAGGCATTATTTTTGACCTGCTGACAAATCCGGTGGAGATTATCGAAGATGAGGAGACCGGATGGGTAAAGGCTGTCAGACTGATCCGCATGGAGCTCGGTGAGCCGGATGCTTCCGGCAGAAGACGTCCGGTGGAAATTCCCGGTTCGGAATATGTGGTCGACTGTGATACCGTGATCATGGCGCTCGGTACATCACCGAATCCGCTGATCTCTTCTACGACGAAGGGTCTCGAAGTGAATAAGAGACAGTGCATTGTCGCCGATGAGGCAACCGGTCAGACGAGCCGTGAGGGCGTATTCGCCGGCGGTGACGCTGTGACGGGTGCTGCGACCGTTATTCTCGCCATGGGAGCAGGCAAGGATGCAGCGAAGGCTATTGATGAGTACATCAGGAGCAAGAATTCCTGAAATGTAATGCCAGATTTTTATGGCACCAGACAGAGCATATGGGTTCCAGGAGGAGCTCATATGCTCTTCGTTTGCAGATCTGCGATCCATCAGAAGCTTCCACAGCGACCGGCTCACTGCACGTTTT